>JGI24159J19872_10001248_pt1 | contig 27396 bp, 25 predicted proteins | sample Ectturendosymbi4_FD_19872 | JGI IMG/M metagenome (IMG submission 19872)
AAAAGCACCAAATTATATTGAACTTTTGGAACACATGATAGATTCCTACAAAAATATGGGGTGCAACATGTCTTTGAAAATACACTTCTTACATAGGCACTAAATTTTTTTCCTTCAAACTGTGGTGACGTAAGTGACAAACACGGGGAGCGTTTCCCCCAGGTTATTGCAGTCATGGAAAAACGCTACCAAGGAAGATGCAGCCCATCAATATTAGCTGATTACTGTTGGACTTTTGCTCGAGATCAACCAGACTTGTCTTACAGCAAGAAAGCTTAAAAAAAGCGATTGTGAACATGCACGTTTCTGTTGTTGCATTAGCATTAATGTATGCATTTGTACAACAATAAAAATCAAAAATATTGAAAACACGAGAGCTAATCGAAGTTTTTGATTGTCATATTCGGATTCAGCGCCAAAAAATCTATAAGAGATGACTATTTCCATAAAAGAAAGAAAAATTTTTTGAAATTTTGTTGACCTGTGTTATTTTGAAAAAAATGACTTATTTTCAGAGTGCTCGAAAAATGGACATTTGTCTAATTTATGAAAAGAAAAAGCATTTCTGATAGCCCAAGTGTAGAAAACATTTCAGACTAAATTTTGAGAAGTGAGGTTACATGCACATAGACTAATGTGAGCACCGCAACGCAGTTGTGGATAGTTCAAGTCCAATTCAGACTTAGTTGTCTGCAGTTCACAATAATAATGATATCGGTTGATACCCCATGCAATTCAGCAAAAGCTGTAAAGGATGACAAGTATAACCCCTTCGCAAACTTGAATACAGCACCACCTGAATACGATTCCAAACAAATGCGAACGGAGCGCGTGCGTTCATGTGGAATTTTCTTTGTGGTGTAGAAAGGGTAAAGCGTTTTGTGTAGGCCCATTTGTATTGCATCGTTCGCAACCTTAAAAAGGATAAGCGAAATGTCGACGTTGCACCCCCTGGATAAGTTTCTGCGGACGCCCATGCTCACAGAACATTGGAAATGATGTCCAGGCGCAGCAAGACGATTCCGGATTTGTACTGAGCGGCCATCATGGACAAATGCAGTTTACTTCATTAAACTTGTTCAAAACAACAGCTGCTTAAATTACGTAACTCTGTTAGACAATTGATTGGAGGGCGACCCCCTTGCTGTGCTGTGAGCATATATTGATGTTACTCAACATCCAAAAATTCCTGCTATATGACGTTAAAATTAATTACAATGGAACAAAGCTCAAGCTGCCCCATCTCATGGGATTCCTACGGACCAGCCTGGCTATTGCAAAGGGTCTTGTAGTTTGCGACAGTTACAACCATGGACTCCATCAATTTACAGTATATGACACTAAAATTTACATATGATTTAAAAGCCTCTTTCGTACCATGAGGAAAGTCCTCGCTTACCACCAGTGGTAATTTGCGGGCCACCAATCGCCGTGAGGCTCTGTCCTCAGAATAACGGTTCAGCACCCATTCTCTGCAATGAGGTATTGAACGCTTGAGTCGAAAAAATTTCTCCCTATAAGCTCGGTGAGATAAAACAGAGTGGCCAACCTAAGATTCCACTTGCAGAAATTGCATTACCAAGTTACCAAAGAAATATAACCTGGCAGGAATTTGAAAAGCGCGAAACAGCCACAGATTTCAACAGCGAGAAACTATCAGCTTCTGTAGCCGTTCTGGTGTCTCTCGGCAAATGAGGGTGGTTTTCGGGGGGAGAAGCAACATGTAGTTGAAGGCACGGTAGTTTGACTAAACTCGTTGGTCCCGAAAGCATGGTCTACAACCTCCTTAAATGAGGGGATGGAGATGTATTGCCAATGGCTTCATTTGAAACTTTTCCACATTTTTAGAAGTCATTTAACCATTGCAGAAATCTATAGGTTCTAGCAAATTTCCCCATCTTTTAATTGATTTTGCTTGTTTTTTAAAAATTTTCCCCTAATTGTTACCACATTTCGCCCCAATCTTCACTATTTTTCGACTAGGGGTGGGCTATAGTCCTCGCGGCTCCTTACGACTCAGTTACCTACCTTACAAGTTTGGAATCTTCAGCATCAAAGTGATCCTTTAAGGTTTAGCACTAGCTACGGCCCTGCGTTACTAAAGCAACCGGATTAAAAGTACAATAAACCCGACCGATATATTATTTCTCGAGTCAGCAAAGTCACATTAGTTTTTTGACCGCCGATTCCATAGGCGTAGCCAGGGGGGGCCATGCCACCCAAATTTTCAGAACATTTAGTCATGTGCGTTGAGAGGCGGTGGCCCACACAAAATATGCTGTTGCTAACCTAAAATCAAAAATCCCCCCCAAAAATTTTGGACTGGCTACGCTGCTGGGCGATACCGGAATTACATTTTGGATGCGAGGTTCGAGGATATCTAGTTGACAAATCTTCGCGTAGAAATCAGAACGAGTCAGCCAAAAGATGCATATTTGCGTAGCAGGCAATGATTCATAACCATACATACCTTATTAGGCGGTGACTCAAACTTTAACGCGTACACCAGTTTTTCCAGAGTGTAAGGTTTCTGACGTGTTAAACTTCACGCAAACCGATACGCAGCAACGCAAATATTCACAAACATTTAAAACATTTACAGGCGAAGTGAAGTTCGGTCAAATCTGACACAGGAGAACTTTCCAAGATTTTGAGTGAAAGAAGTGTGCTTGCAGCTACATCAGGCATTTACAACATGAATCGGTTGAGAGCAAATGCTCGTTTTAATCCGTGATGGGATATTGCATGAATGTATCCATGTAACCAAACATTAACTTGTGTGTGCGTGTATCTTCCTTTAAGATAGCATAAAACGTCGTGAAGCGACAATTTTCTTAAAAATTTGTCATTGCTATGATAAAAATGAAACTAAGTCCACATTACGTGACATACCAGCCGCTTATGGAAGATGTCGAAACGCTTGTCACACGAAAATGATAGCTGCTTTTGGGGGCAAAACACAAGCCGCATCTTTCTTGGGTTTCTGGTAAGTCATTGTAGGGTCAATACAGCGCCAGTTCAGTTCAACTCTGCATAACAGCTGCAGGTTGTCTAGCAAAGCACGGTTCAACAAGCCGCAGCAAGCCGTCTTTGTCGGAGACAGCATTAGCACTGTTGGACGAACAGTAGGAACGGATATCGCGATCCGATTCCGCGCTGTCGACACTGTCGACCATACCCAAACCAGGACGGGACTCGGATCCTGGACTGCTGAATGAAAAGCTACTGTTTTTTGACGACCCGTCTGGGCTGTCTTGCTCAGGTCCAGAGCTAATGGATATCAGCGGAGAGGACCACGACTGCGAGACGTTTTCGGTTGTTGCAATGGCAGCAGTGGAATAAGTTGAGCACGGATCAGAAGTGCAAACACCCTTAGCCGTCGTGTTGTTGTTGTTCCCATCTGCAAGCGCTTCCGATATTGAATCCGCTTCGGCGATTTTATTGGAAAATTTCGGTGTTTCGGGTTCGCTGCAAAAAAGCAAAACAACAAGGTTCAGGACCATAGTGTAGAACCAACCAAATCGTGTCAACGTAAAATCGCGGAAGAGTAAGCTCAGGAACAGATTTTATCTGCGGGAGAATAAAATCAAAACTTAACCATATTGATCTAAAGTAGTGTTTTTTGAAATAAGAAATTAGATTTTGAATTTCAGAGGATACGCCCTCACAAACTTGTGTGGCATGAAAGCAAAAATCCTTACCTTAAATGCTCAAAGGTGAAACTAAGAAACCAGGATATATTATTGCGTGTAAAAAGCGTCGGTGCTGGTGCAGCAGCTAAATACTTGCTAAAAGTTTTGTGTTACACTCATTGCGGTGTGAAGTTGTGTAACCCGTTGTCTCAAGACATCGGTAGCAACGCGACAGCTTCCTATGATGTGATTTAAGTCATTGCATTTGAAAAAAACGCGCAAATGTTTCTCTTGTTAATGAAATGGCCACTAATTGCGATGCGAATTGACAAGGTTACAGATAAATGAACGAACAACAGGTGAACAAATCAGAAATCTGGGGAGTGGTGCAAAAAAGTGGTTGCTAGGAAACGACTGTACTGTTAAGCTTTCATGAGCCGATATATAGTGGGCATACGAAATATGCTCGCTGGTCCAAGCAGAAGTTAAGGTTGCGGTCGTGGGTTCCTTTGAGGCAACAAATCTCATTTTTTTTTGCAATATTTTTCAAATTTTTAAAAAATGCGTTGTAGTGAGTAAGTTTGTCAAACTGTTGCAATAGACTTACTTGTCTCGAAGGTGATTGCGAAGGTGCCTGTCCAAGTTCGTTTGCTGACCGAATGCTCGGCCACACAAGTGGCATGGATAAGGCCGCTCCTGCAGAAGCAATTTCATTTAGTTAAGTTGTGAAAAAATCGGTTTATAGTAATGGTAGATTACTTCTAAATTAACGAAGCCGGCTTATATCCCTGAGCAACTTTAAATAAAATGACTTTGTTCAAACGGAAAAACCCTGTTCCCACTGCAGTGGAAGCGCCGCAAAGCAATGTTTATCTCATAGCAATAACACACACCAATGAATCCTATTTTGAGCACGCTTACATTATTGTGGATGTTCCTCACATGGCGCTGTAGATTTGATGAGATTGAGAAGCTGCGCTCGCAAAAAATGCAAGTGTACGGCTGTTCCCCGGTGTGGGTGCGCTCATGCCGAGTAAGGTTGGCACTCCTGGGAAACACCTTGTCGCAGAACCTGCACGTGTACCTTTCTCTTGAAAGGCGACTCTGTTGGAAAACACCCGCTTCGGATCTGAAGTCTCGGGTAGGAGCACGTTCGTAAACGCCACCAAAAATTGGGGAAAGGTTTATGGTACTCTTGGCATAGGGAGTTGGATATTGAGCTGATGCTGCCAACGCAGGGCGAAAACTTGGGTGAAAATACCATGGAAACGCTGTCCAAGGGAAAAGGATTTCTGGCCTTATTTGCGTTGTCGTTTGCGGTGCAATAGGACCATGGTTATCAACGCCTGCTGATCTCCAGTGTTTTTCCAAGTTGTAATAAAAGCTCAAAGGATCTTTCAAGGAAAAAGCAGGCAGCGTGGCAGTTGACGGATTGGGAGATTCTTCTTTCGGTTTCTTGGGCACAGAAAGATCTAGCGGTTCGTCATTTGCTGGTTGAACAGATCGCTGTGTTTCTGCAAGTCTAAAATTAGATCTTCTTTCAGTGTGTGCTCTTCTTTCCAAGGTGCTTTGGTATAAAATGGCCGCTGCCACAGCTCCTGCAGCAGCGTGCTTATTCTGGGTTGTCAAGTCGCTGTCAGCAAGCACGCTTGCGTGCCTGGGAAGTTTCGTAGTTGTTGATAGAAGAGGATGCCATATATGATCACGCCTCATCACGCCATTTTCAGATTCAGCGTTTGTTTTCTGAGTAACACCGCAGCTGCTTTCCGACGATCGGTGCTTTTCTTCATTGGATAGGTCAACTTGCACGCTCGCATGACTTACTTGATGGTGATGCATTTGCTCGTAGCTCGACGCAGCCTTGAATCGCAGAGCATTTGGCTCAATGACGCAAACATCCTCCCGAACGTCGGAGATGTCGTCGGCGACGGGATTCGAACACTGAACTCCAGCATCTGCAACAGCTCTTTTCGAAAGCTCCTGGCAATGATGTTTGGGTTTTCTGACGTAAAAAAGACGAGATTCGTCCACATTTTCGCTATTCTCGTAAACAGGACTTGGTTTGAAGCTCGCGTGGGGATAGTGCCTTTCCACAGCTCTGTCATCTCTGACGCAAATTCTTTTTGTCGGAATGTTGAATCCTGGGTATGGACCTGCAGAAATGATATGTAAGTAAATATAATCGTGCTTTCAGAAGTTTGCCAATAAATGGTTGTGAAAATGTTTGCGTCATATTACCTTGACGGAACAACGCTGCTGTCTTTACTCCACTGCCAGTGTCTTCATATTCGGGGTTGCTTGACGAGTTCACCCTGGTTGAAGGCCGGTGATGAATGATTCTGAACAGAGCAAACAACGATTAAATCGACGAACTGCAGTGTTATAGCTTATCGCTCGTCTTCTGCCGTGTTCACGCAGCTGAAATACGGAACAACTAAGTAGTTGACTCAGAATGCAGGAGGCACCGTAATGAAGAGTGACTTCGGAAATATAAAGACGTTATGGCACATTTGCGGATTTTCGCAGATACAATAATGACAAAACTGAGGTACAAGTTGGCGCGCTATAAAATAATTGTGTGTAAATCAGCCGATAAACAGCAATTTTCCTTTCTTCTATAAATGATTAGCTATATAATTATATGTAAACAATGAACACGAATGCGATTCTGATCAATAGCAACTTTTCTCGAAATGCCGATGAATAGTGCATATTTAACGACGAGCACACGCATAAACGGTATAAATGCATAAACGGTTATAAATACTGTACATAACGTTGTATTTAACGGATCGACTGTATTACACTGCCAACGCCAAAGGTCGGGAAACGCTCTTTAAAACATTACATGTTAGTATTTGAGGAGATTTTTTGTTGGGAATCAAGAAAGCGATCGCAAAAACGTCACGATGATGTGTGCCACACTTGAAGAGAAAACCCGTTCTCCTTTAAAAATAGTTAACGACATTTACCCGCGTTTCCCGGACAACACGACTGCGCATGATATATAAAGCCCTGCATGTATAGGCTACCAGTCATGGGAAACGATGGCACAAGAAGCCAAAAACGATGACCCTTCCAAGGTGAAAAAGCTTCAGTGGTGAAACGTAATGGGAAAGAACCGCATTAACGTTGGATCAGCGTTTGGTCTATATTCTGTAACACGTGCTAACAACGATTAAATGGACAAAACTGTAAATACAGCAACCTTGCCGAGCACTGAGTGACTGTGAATAAATGATAAACGGTGTACTGTGAATGCTTAGAAATGGCAGTAAACGATTTATTTGCATAAACGTAGTAACTACTTTCTTCTAAATGGCCATGATCAGTTAATGCTTTTTCATTAAAAATGAAAACGTCATGCGATCCGCATATCTTCTGAAGCGTTACAAAGAAAACATGCCCGTCACGTTTCAAAGCGATCTCAGACTTGTTAATAATTACAAGCACTTACGTTTTGGTGATGCTGCCTCCACCTGCTGTGCAGAAACGTCGATGCTTATTCAAGGTGTTTGTGTTTGGGAATTGATGGCGACAGTTCCGGCACCTTATCTGTGCTCTGCAGTCCGCATGCATGCGCTTGTGCCGACACAAGTTGCTGAACTGCGTAAGCAAATTACGCGTTTGCAGTGAGTCGATCACCAAACGCAAGCCTTTACTGGAAAGTTAACATGCTTGGCACACAAAACGTGACAAGCTGTTATCAACCTGGGGGCATGTTTGCCTGATCTTGGGCAGCAGTTTGAAGCCTTCCTGCAGACACACCAATTGTCACACCATCTATTTGTAAACTGTTGACACAAGTTTAAATGGCGCTGAAAAGATTTAATTAGAATCCGAAAATAATGTTTTGTCGCCCATTGCATTTACAAGTTTTAAAGTACATGAAAGCACTAAAGCCACATAAAAAAATTTAGAACACATCTTCCTTGTTCACAAAGTGTTATCATACGATTTGCAGCGAATAACTTGTTTACAGGTAAGTAATATTGAATTTGTTTCCTTCAACATGTCACATTTTAAGCGAAAACGATAAAACAGCTTAACTGAATCGAAAAGTGTGCAGCCAGTAACAAACAGCGACGTAGCCAGGGATTGTGGTTGGTATGGGGGAAACTGCGAAGGTTTGAAAACCCAAGTTCAGTGAGAAGAAATATTACGAAAGTGGACCAAAAGTGAACCAATTCCTTTCACTGAAAGTGAGGTGTAAAAAACCACGTCGGTGTTTTACGAAACCCTGCTTGTTGGTTTTGTATTTTCGTACTTAATTCGAAATAGGGTATCACAGCCCCAATCACGCTCTGGTTCCGCTTTTGGTAACAAAACTTCCCCAGCAAGATTCTACTCAAAACAACACTGTCAAGGCGTTTTTCCAACTTTTTAGCCGGAACAAGTTTGGGCACATAAAGCAATCAAATACAGCACCATGAACAGGGCCGGCCATAGCAAGTGCGGGGCCCGGCTGGAAGCCCTTTTGCGGGGCCCCATTCAGTGGGGTGTGCAGAACTTTGAGGATGGTCATCAAGTGATAATGGTAGAAATCATGAGTGATGTAAAAGAGCGAGGCTCGAAGGGGTAATGCCAATCTAGGGGTGTCTGGAAGCATACCACCCAGTTTCACCTCTCCAGCAGAGACTTTCCATGTTCGTTCCATGGACATCTCCACAGCACCCAATAAATCAATGAGTTACTACACTCAATACCTCCCCTCAGGCCAGGCACCTACCGCGGGTGGGGCAGGCCACTTGGCCATGTTTTAAATGAAATTAACAACATGCTTGATATGATCAGCCAGCAATGATAAGATATCACAACTTAGCTACAGAACATCAACATACGAAAGAGCGTGTCAGCAAGCCGCCCCCTGGATTTTGAAACTTGGCATGTTCCTATTAACTTTTGGTAGAAAAATGTTTGTCTCTTAGTTTCCAGTTGGAAAAATAATTTCACCGCTGTTGGCTCACTCCTGGAAAAATGCGTTTGCCTACCACCAGGCAAAGTTCACTATCGCTCCCCCCTGAAAAAATCTTTCCGACGCCCATGCTCCTTTGTGCAGATCAGGGCTTCTCAAACTTTTTTGCACATGTCCCACTATCCATTAAACGCATCATTTCGCGACACCTCATCTATGCTGGTGTAATAGTACAACTGTTAAATAATATAACAGTTTTCAGTTTTCAATTGACTAAATCATTTGAGCCGGAGCGAAAATTTTTGGATGTTGGAGCCAGATCTGCAGCCAAAAGATTTTAATGTTTGGAGCCGGAGCCAGAGCCTGAAATTTGAGTTCCGCATTTGTAACCCTGTTTTAGGCTATTTGCAGTCTGTGATACGGAAAATGCATTTGCTAAGATAAAACTTATCTTTGTGCTTTATCATTAGCAAAGTTCCTCATAATTTTTTCCAAGTTTAAAGCCTCTGCGAATTTCGGATTCAATGGACACAATCGCCAAACTATTTAGGTGCTCTTGTTGGATTGATTTTCTTAAATACGCCTACATTTTAATTACTTTTAGGTTAGAAAAAATCCCTTTTTCCGAATGTCACGGTTACGAGGATGATCAAGTAAATGCTGAGAGCAATAAACAAATTAGGGAAAGAGGCTGCCTTATCAGATCTCTACGAAGGAAAACGAATAACGCTATTAACAGACCGAAGAAGACAAATGCCAGTAACTCTTGAAACAGCAACAACTATCGATCGAACCGCATGTTGCAGCAACTATTAAACCTTGCCCTGCCAAGCACGAAACGCTTATAACTGAAACAGAAAACAGCTTCAAAACTTAAACTTTCTCTGCCTGCTACTAAAAAACTACTGTAGACCACGCATTATCAAAACACAATGGCCACTGTTACGATTCCACAGAACGAATTCTAATGAAAAAAGGTGTTAAGACCGCGCAGTTCACTTTGGTTATCGCTGGCAACGGATCCCACGTTCAAAAAATACTGCATGTGGGCCCAGCGCTGGCACTATAAAGTAGCTTCAAGAGAAAGTGTTAAGTTTGGGTAGTTTAGTGGGCGTTGCGCGGGGCCCCCTTTGGCGCGGGGCCCGATAGGAAGCAATCGGTCCAATCGGCTTAGGGCCGACCCTGACCATGAATATGACACGTGTGTACACCTCCTAACAGTTTTTTGCAAAAAAATTGCAAAAACATTTCCATACCTGAGTATAAGCCTTGTGGCAAACTTCACAAGTGAAAGGCTTTACGCTGCTGTGGATGTGCTGATGCTGTTTGAGCCCACTCGCGGTAGCAAACGCTTTTCCACATTCGCCGCAAGGGTGAGCTCTTGCACCATGGTGCTGCTGACGGATGTGCCGCTGTAAAGGGCTACTGTCATGAAAAGTCCTGTCGCAATTTTCGCAGGAGAAGCTGCAAAATTTCATTGAACAAAAATGCCGTTACTGAAACATATGTCCACAACAGGCTCATCTTACCTATCACGAATTTTGCCCATCTTACCACAATTTACACAATAGCCAGGAAAACATGTACTGATGTGGAAAATCTAATGAATGTATATTTTTCTAAAAAGGTGATATATCATATATGCTGCAAACCGATTGTAAATCCAACGGCACCTGTTTTTTGAAATACGCTAATTTACGTTTAAGCTGCGCAAACGCATGTGGACATGTTATTTGACACCGACACTCATTGCAAACGCAAAAAAAGACGGAAATCCAAGGCGTAGCTGTCCAACACATTGATCCAGTGCAAATCGTGCATTTTGCCGGGCCTGAATAGACTGCTGCTTTGCTCACCGTTTGTTATTTGTTGTGCTTGTTTTTTTTATTGCTTTTGAGAGTCTTGCTTCCGAGTAATCTCCAACAGCGAAGTGCGACGTAGCAAGGCCTCTGTCAATTGCCGAAGAAATTACTGGAAACTTGGGCAAATAACTGTTGTCTGCAGATGCATGTCCTGAACAATATATCAAAACAACTCGTATTTCAATTAATGTATGTGATTTGTGACTTAATGCATACATGGAAGTCCTGACTATTTGGTTTTCCTGTAGTAACAACTTTGACTGTCCAACGGACACGGTAATATTGCGATAGTTAAAAATGTTTAGGCGATGACATCATAACTTTGAGGAAAGGCTTTTTCCAGGGGGGCTCTAAACGTTTTGCCACAACATTTCGAAATTCCCGATTGCTGATACCAACTATGAACAAGGTTTTTCGTTTCAAATTAGGTGCGAATTTTCTAAATTGCATTATTTTTGCCGGGCTTTGCGCAATTTTCTTTTTAATGAACTGAAGTGGATAAAAGGTCATACAGATTTTTGCAGCCACAATATAACTGAACAGCGTCATTTTCGCACGTTTTTTTCAATCACATCTCCGTTTCTTCTGAAATCTCGTCTTTCAATCTTATCAATTACACAACAGTCGCTACCTTGCTTGCTCTAATTTGTTTGTACTTTACCCTGAAAAACATTTTTCTTTAAAAAAATTCTCAAACTTTACCATCATTTGCTTGATTTTACAAATTTTGCAGATATGGGAAGATTGTCGCCCCCTTGACCCCGTCTCGTATGTCTACGATCACAATGAACTGAAACATGCGTACCTCGCAAAGAGTTGTCATTTGCGAAAGAGAGTCCGGTTTTGCGTAGTTGCAGAATGTTGTCGGAAGATACAACCCCGAACATGTTTCTCGCCTGCAAAAAAAAACAGACGCCATCGTTATTGTTCCGAGCAATCACCCGCTGCCTGTTTCGACGACGTATCAGCAACAAACTATGTCTTAAGCGGATAAGCCTACTGTTGCGTGCGGAATTGCGCCTGTATATTTCTACCAACTCTTCTTCGCGAGGCTATAATGTCTGTCCGTTTCATCACGAATGCTCATCGGCATTTTAAAAATTTTGTTCCTGCAGTGCAACCATGTGAACGACTTCACTCTCTCACCGGATGTTTGCCTTTCATGGAAAACCACTGCGAAGCACCTTCATATCTAGGAAAACAAAATTCAAAACAATCACATTTGCACTCACGCTGGTAATAGCTTCCACCTTTGCCGGCGATAGAACAGCGTCGTAAGGTGAGTATCGCAGCGACGAACAGAAGTGGTTGGACAGTCTCACCTGCTCGACAAAAAAGTCAGTGACGTGTAAATCGACAAAACCTGCATTGAAAGTCGCTATCTCTAATTAAACATTGTCTAATGTGAACAAGCCAACATTGACCTATGTCGGACAAACAGCTGGCTGTCGCCAGCCCCGCCGTTGTCAGTGGCGCTGAGCACATCTTGTATAGTCAAACAGAGGCACAGATCTGGGTGAGGACCTACCGAGTCTCGCCCTTGCTTTTATGCCGATCAACGCGTGAGCGGCAGCGCAAATCATCGACACACATCGGGCATTATAACACCTTTGCACGACAGATAACCGAGCAAGGTTGATTGTAATCTACTCAAATATTTAAGGTAATCTTTCAGCCACTCACAAATCATTAACCGAGAAGAGGAACGACAAGCCTGTCCTTGTCATTACGATAACTCCCGAAGCAAAATCCCATTTCCGACACAAATGGCAGCCACGTTGGTGATCTGACTCGCTCCGGGCAAAGAAACACTCTTACTGCTTTTATGAGAGCGATGGCGGCCCAAAGGGAAAATACAAAAAATCGAAAAAAATACTTAGTAGCTTCCTTGTGAGTTTTGTATGTTTGATCCCTTAGTGAGTTTGTTTGAAAAACTATTGGCCGGAATTACATACTTTTGAATATGGAAATGGGTTGCTGAATTTTGTTGGAATTGACATTAATCTTGGACGCTGTACTCACTCAAACCGTCACATACGCTTTTCAGGTAATGTAAACAAGCTAATTACCATGTAAATGAAAATACAGCCTTGTTGAAATACGGCCATACGTTTTTGCAATAACTTTAAACTTGCTTCACACAAATACAGTTTAGTTTGCAGGAAATAGCAATTTTTGAAGGGTGTTGCGTGATCTCCTACCATCATTCCTGGTTATTTGTTTACGGTTGCTGGTAAAATGAAGATGTTGCGCGTTCATATAGTCGAAAACCTATTTTAACAAATTTGCAAGGAGGAGACCAAAGTGCAATCAGGTAAACAGTTTACGCAGTTGCTGCAAATGCATACTGTTAACAGTATAGCGGCAACTATCGAAAACATGTTTTCGAAGTTTCGATTTGCTTATGACCAATTCGAAGCTTTAATAAAATAATATATTTTCTATTATTGTGGATATATTCTTCACAATAAGAATGTGTGAACCATTTTAACATAAACGTAAAAAACTTCGAAAGTCATGGAAAAAGCACAAAAATTTTGCCCAACGTAACATTTTTACCAACACCTTAAAAACGTCTTTCACTTTTATGAAAAATCCACTGCCCTGGGTTCAGACATGAATACGATACTTTGCTCAAATTCCTGTTTGTTTCAGTAGAAACGTTGTAAGGATTAAAAGAGCTCACGTCATTTGCATACGTTTCCCTAGTTTCGAAAAATCCTATAATATTTTGATTCACCACTCACCTAATTTTTCGTAATTTTATTTCGCCTTACAGTAACATAAACTTTGTAAGATATTATTGACAACAAACCTCAATTTTCCCCAACACTTTCAATACGTCCTGGAGGGCAGCTGAGCCCTCACTTCTTGACTGTGACGACTATACAGTCTGACAATATGTGTTGAAAGCATGCAAGAAAATCTGATTACAGCAGTTTTATCTGAAGCTTCCTCGCCCAAGTGACGTTTACGATGAGGGGTGTACTTTGCCGAAGGTACAGACATAATCGTACATCGGAATTGTCAGGACTTTTACTTGGTCCAAACTGTTTGTTTGGGTAATGCGGCCAAGCGAGACCCTTCGCGCTGAACACATCTGCCCTTGACGCGCTCCACAAAGCGAACCTCAACTACAAAAACAAAAGTAGCGCTCGGCGAAAATCAAACACAGCTAATTGGAGTCATCTCGCCGAGATGGTAGATAATGTCGCAAACCAAATCGGTGATGTGCGCTGGCGAGCGTCGTTACCACTCGCGACCACGCTCGCGCTAATGCAATCAAAACGCTTTGATGGCCATAGAAACGGACATAAATATGCTTAATGTCGCGCCGCTTCAAACTTTGTTGGCATGACCTGAGCATAAGCTCGATCGTAGGACTTATGTGATAAAGGAAAAAGCAGTTTCAAACCGGGAAAAAAAATATCCGAAAATAATTTTTTGACGGAATTTTGAGCCTCCATTTTCACCGCAAGCAACGACAAACTAGTCAGAGTGAATTGAAATGATACGCCACATATTTGTCTGCAAGCGGATGATTAACAGCATTGAATAGTTTAAGAAGTATTAAATCAAATAAGCAAGCACGTATTTCATGCAAAAAATTAAGACTCGCACTATCGTGTGTATTGAAAGGTCACAGACGACGACTGCTCGCAGTGAATTTTGAAACTTCATTGCGTTTGTTAAAAAAGTAATATTTTTGCTTTTTTACTTGCAACAAAAGTAAGTAAACTGTTTATTTACACCTTCCTCAAAACGCTTGTCTCACTATTTGTCTGTTTGCTTGAAATTATTTCCAAGTTTGTTTTTCTACATGCTTGAACTTCAAAATTTACATTTTTACATTTTGTAAAAATAGTCACGCGCTTCATCGCTTTATCTTTGTTCTCACAAGGTGTCAGTTTCCGTAAAATTGCTCACGTTTTATCGCACAAAGCACACTTGCCGAGCGCATTTTTAGGTTTCTGCTTTGGCAACAATCAAACACTGTAAGAAAAAGTATTAGATTACTCGTTGCATTTCACCGAAAGGTTGAATCAGAATCAACACGAAAACAAGTAAATTACACTTACTCGCTGACTGGTCAGTAAGCTTCTCGATGTCACATCCAGACCGATTTTGCTCACTTCCATCGCGTCTGAATTGTCTTCTGAGCGCCAGCCAATCAAAATTATCTCTTTCTCACAAAGCGTGCCGATTACCACCTTGCCTGGAATGCGCGTGTAAAATGGGGTGATGAGCGGCGCGCAGGCGCAAGAGTAGGATCTTTGCCAGCAACTTGTGGAAAAGAAGAAGTACTCCTTTTTTCTTTCGAAGCGACCTCTTGGACCCTTGAGTTACGTTACCAGCTGATTTATGTAGATGTAAAAAGATAATAGAAAAGTCTGTTGATAGTAACGATTTTTCTGCGCTGCTTGACATCGCAAAACATCGAAACATGAGGTATTTGAAAACACTTATTTTTTACATTTTTTAGCGCGCTTTTTCTTTATGATACTTTTTTTGCTGTCAGATTTATGGCAGAATTATTCATGAATAAAATCTGATGCTAATCTGCGTGGCTTTCTGCTTTCTTCAGTATTCGGAATTCATGAAGCAGCTTATGTCTCAGTGAAAGACTGAAGCTGGAAAGAAAATGTGAACGAAGAAAAAAAACACAAAAAAGCAGTTGTGCTGATGCGTGAGTTTGTTGTGGCAGCACGAACGTCCCTGCCGTGGAACTGGAAATGACTTGATTCGTGGCCGACATTTTAATGAATACCCTTCACAACCATTGTATGCAGAACTCCTTCGGTATAACACTCAACCGTATTGTATGGGTTGCTTAATGTCACTAGATAATAACAGATTGGTTTGTTGGCAGGAAAACACAAACAACAAACAATTCGTTTGCATTAACGTTTTACTTACGAAAAGCAATTATGACCGATAAAAAACGAAAAACAAGGACACGACACGATAAAAGTTGCGAAACAATATATACTTTTCTCAGCAGTTGACGAAGCTTCGCAGTGAAAACAAATCTTGAAGAGTTTTAGTTGGTTTTATGAAAACAAGCAGACCTTTTGCTGCTGGGCATTTCGTAGAGTTCCTTGAAATCATTCGGGGGACAAACGAAAAGTTTTCTGATTTCTTTGTTGCCAACTAAAGGCCTAACACAGGCAAGCTTTGCGTTCGATTTGTAATCGTCAGCATACTTGCGGCGACGTAAGATGTTCGCCCTAAGTGGACTTACGTAGATAATATGTCTTGACCCGATCTGGACCAACTGACGCCAACAGAGATGAAAATGAAGTTTCAGTTTCACAGTGATCCATGAAAAAGTGGAATAGGAGATTGGGTTTTCCCGTTGGTGGTCGGGTGCAGGCAGCACGTTGGTTGAGGTACGACTCATTTAAAGCCTTGCGCCTTTGGTGAGGAAGGAGGCGTAATATTAGATGCCTTTGCGCGGTCCTCTGGCTCGGATCGAGCGAAAATCTGCTAAAGGCTTTTCTGTCATGCTCCTGACAAGTTACGGAGATAGTTTACCCAATTTTGCTCGCTCGTGCACTCGCTTTGCTGAAACATGAAGGACGTACGCCTTATCCTTTGGTCGTAAGAGGGAAGAGCTAAAGCGGGCAGAAGCAGTTCTCGCAGTGCGCCGCGTGCGTCCCGCTGCCTGCACTGCAATCCAGGAGGCATACTAAACTAATCAGGAGATGAACGGTGAGGGAGGCTTGTCACATTGCGCGATTTTTCTGCTGTAACTTGCGACTTTTCGGCAACCCCGCTTAGGTCGCCACACATTAATTAAATGAGATTAGGTTGCTTGCGCGGACTTGTTTGTTCGGCGACTTGCGTTTCACGTGAAAAAAGAAAACGCAGGGATGTGTTTTCTTCGCACAGGAAAACCAACTCGCAACAGATCAAGTCGACAATGGGTAACTGCAGTTTACCGAAAAAATCTGCAGTCAAGGGCAAGGCCTTGATACCACGTCACGAATAAACAACCTTTCAAAATACTTTGGCTTTTGGTCGTACACAACATTTATCTACACCAGAGCCCCAGAGAAAAGATATAAACAAAGAGCAAGTTAAATGTTCAGCTTTGGAATAAACTTGTGGGAGGCACTTGAGAAAATCTAGTTTGGAAAAGTTAAATTTGGTTATATGCAATAAGGTTTTTGTCAGAACTACGATTAAGCAAATCAAGGTTTGTCTTATGCTCTTAAACATTTAACAACACAAACGCAACTTTTATCGCTTTTCACTATGAATGTATTTAAAAAATGACTCCTGGATCCAAAATACAATATGTCCTGGTCAACGTTTTAAGAAAGCTGACACACCTACTATATGTCGTCAATAAACACCTAATAGGAATTCACGCATTTGTTTACCCTATAGACAATAAGTCTGTTTATACGCTGGGTAAATGTGATTTTGTTTGGATATTCTAAGCAATATTATTCTTTCCATTTTGAAGAAGGAAACAATCTCCAGGGGCTGCTGATTCCGGTCACAGTAAAATATAGAAATAGAGCCGACTGCACTTTCAACCGAAATAACCGTAGGCAATCGAATCAACAATGAATGCCTTTGCTCTCTAATGATTCCGACAAATGCACAACAGGAAGCACACCATGTTATTTACTCTGTGTTGCTGCTTGATTCATGTTCAATCACTGTGCTTGCATACGTTGCTGTAAATGTCACCACTTGTGAACTTGATTTGAAGTACAACGCCGTGATACCGCGACACAATTGTGCTTGCACACTGTGTGCCTTCCAGTAAAGTGTTATGGCGAACGAGTAAATCCACGCAGTCTTATGCTTATTCAGAATATTACCATAAAAAATCAACTTTTAAAAGGCCTTGTATTGTGTTTGGGATATTCACATGGTAAAGAAGTTGCATTTTCTGCAATTGCCACCCACAAATGAAACGCTCTCTCTGTTCTCTGAGTTCTCCGCAGTACATTTAAGTAAACAAATTCGCAGCTTCAGATTTGTGCAGAATTTTTCGGATTTAATGATATCCCCTCCTTGTTCAGTGGGCGCTTGTGACATGCAACAAAACATATCGATCGCATTCAAAATGGCAATCGCAAACGTAAATACGGGAGGGCTTTATCGCATTTGTTGCTTCCTAAATTCCGTACGCTATCACAGCGAAAAAGTGCAAGAAAATGGCAATGGACTTTTAACTTTCACATGCACGATCTCAAAAAAACTGCAAATGAAGCAGTAACCAGCCTACAATAATTGGAACTCCCCAAATCGACCAGCAAATCACACAGTTTAAGAAATTATTTAATTAAATGTAAAGAAGGTTGGGCTGGTGTTTAAACATTTTTTTGGGCTCACTTAACATGCACGCAACGTCAACTCAGTGATTAGATGGAATAAAATTATTAGAATTGTTGCCATTTGGATGCAGAAAATGGTCTTTCAAAGTCCAGCATGCAAAATGCTTGATCATCAGAATCAGTCGTCTAGTTAATAACTGTGCTCAGATCACTAAAATATAAGAGAAATTTAATAACAGCTTGTTGTGGACCAAGTTGTTTGGTTAATTCAGTTACTTTTCTGAAAAATCTCTATGGAAGTAAAATTGTCAGGGTTTTTCGGCATTCCATTAGGACAAAATATATGGCAAACAATATGGACAAAATATATGTGCCATGGAAACGTTGTTATAACCTCTTAGTTTTCATTGAATGCATAAATGTAAAATGATCAGAATAGAAAATAAAGAAATTTGCATTATTCATAGTTCTTTCTTCTCAAAAATGTGCCCAAATAATAATGAAAACATGCCCTTAGTGCGTGAAGGCTCCATGGAACAGAAAAACCTATTGATTTTATTTGTTTATTGGTTTAGAGTTTAAGAGATTTTAACACTTTTTTGACAATAGCTTCATTATTAACTTATGCTTATCGTTCTTAATCAACTCATTTTACTTTAAATTCCTCGAACGTTCGGTCAAGCTAAAAAAAGCTAGTGCAATGCACGCGCAACTACAATTTAGAAGATTCTTCTATTTTTAAGAGATTTTATATTGCCTTAAACTTAAAACATGATAGAAATCTATGAAAATATTTTCATGAAAAAGTTTGATTTTTATCGCAGTCTATCTAAAAAGGTGTGAATTAAGTTAGGCCATTAAGCGGAACAGCATGATTATACACATTTTTCTCCGAATAAGAAATCAATATTTTGTAAAACCTTTCCTGTTTGACATCTTTCCGCTTGCATCAGTAGAGGGCGCTGTGCGGCAATTAGTGTTTATTCGTCTCTTGCTTGCGCTTAAATATTTCTCTGAACTGAACTTAGAAAGTACGTTAAAATCTGTCTATTTCTGATTGTTGCGACTTGCGCAAAATACCACCTCAGTGTTGCATAAAGAATAAGCAAAGCTTGGCCCCAACTTGCAAAAAAGTATCTCTCGAGTATCAGTGCGCGATTGCGCTAGACGCAAAATTTTGGGGCGAAAAGGACAGTTTTTGTCTATCTAAAACATACAGCATTTAAGCAGGTGTTGTCATTTGCTTATAAGAAACAAACAGGATGCAGGTTCTACTTACTGATTTACAACTTACTTTGGTGTAACCGGGCAAAATGCCTTAAAATGAATTGCTTTTCACACGCTTTTGCATTAGAAAGGATGAATTAAGATTTTTAGTTTTGTTCTCAGAACATTTATTGCATAATTGTGCCATTTATATCACGTTTAAAACAAAGTTCCCCGCAAACCTTCACAAGGAAACACGGTTTGAAACAAAACTCTTTGAGTTTTCGAAAAATAAAACAAACGCAATACACTAAAGAAACTTACCTTTTCTTTTTAATCTGATACACTTTTCTTAAACAACTTGGTAGTGATGGGTCTAACTGACGGCTTTTAAGGATTTAAAAATCGCGTTAAGTGAGACTACACAAGTTCGGTTGAATCCGCTCCGGCTTGTGAGCGTTGAAGCAGTTGGATTTTCCACTCCGCAGAAAATTGCTGATGTTAAATGAGAACAACCTGTCTAGTTTGTCACGATTGCTGTAATCATGCTCGTATGCATAAGTGGCGCAAAACGTTTAAAAGAATGATTTTCAATCACTGCGTCCTCTTAACTGAAATAGTTCGGACAAAACGTCATATCATCTTGACTATGCGGAACGAAATTTTGAGGCTTCGTTTAAAACGTGCGCAAATTTGCAAACAATCTTCATTGCCCGGTCTAGTTTTTCATTGCATACAAGTGCTGAAAAACAATAACTTACGCTTTCATCATGTGAATAGAAAAATCAATTCTCCACTGTTACTTAAGCTACAGTATTATTTTTGAATATTAGTATAAAACAAGAAATCAGATCATTTTCACTCCAAAAATTAGTACTTGGCTACGCCAGTCAGCATAATGTAATATGCATTCTGCCTTGTTCTTGAAGCGGTAGTCAGAGTAACCCCTAAAATTACACAAACAATGCAGCAAAAACACTACAAGGGTTTTATTTGAGGCCTGCTCTATATGATCATCCTTTCGCACCTAAAGTGCACTAACTGAGCAATAGAAAAGACGAAGCTATTTTGAGCCTATCATCTTCTAAAAACCAATCGTCGGTGTATACATAGACTTTACAACACCCTAGATTTTCAAAAGGCGCATTGCAAGTATGAACCTGCCACGACCCATTTGGTAATGTTTGCTGATGCAGGTTAGTCTTCCTTGCTGTGCCCCTGCTTGACTTGCTTTTGTTCAGTCAAAAGCAAATGCTTTTTCCTGCCATACGGTAGGATTAACTCTTCTCAAGCCTGCAATGTTATAAACTCGGTAGCATTCATCTCAGCTCTGTAGGGTGCTGGACCCGCCCAGCGAATGCGCAACAGAAACAACACACGTCGCCTCCTCGATGCAAAGATCCGTGAGTTGCTTATATTCAAGGACTTTCTTGCAAACATCTCCATTATCTCTTTGAAGTAGACCTATTTTTATGATATCATCGAAACGTTCGTATCCAGCAGTTTGACGAAAAACTAATTCCAGTCTGTGGTACCATTTAGTTGCAAAGCAACGCCAAACCTTGTTTATTAACCGTAGGAAATGAGCTACAAAACATAACAGTGTGTTCAACGTTGAATCAGTCTCCCGAGATTTGTGGTGTTGCCGCTTGCTGTACCAATTGATTGACTTGTACTGCTCGACTCCTTTTTTGCGCACGCTGCACACCGACATATTTTATAGTCTAACATTATGCGTTTCATTCGTTAAAACATGAAGATAAAACAGTTGCTTTCAACATATTCGACTGGTTTCGTTTCAATCATTCGCATTTTTGAAAAACAATCGTTTTTCAAACGAGACGCATTTTTGTACACAAAACAGGAAATTTTGTAATCAACCTGAGATACGCATGTTGCTGAAGTTGGAATTGTAAAGTTTCTAATACCACCAGCAGTTGAGTTTGTGTAAACGATGGGTAGGATCAGGTCAGATAATAATCCAGGATGTCGGGTTAAGACCAAACTAGTGGGTTGATACTACAAATAAAACTCACATGTTGATGACAAAGCAACGTTTTAGCTTCGCAGCACTAGCCTATATCCTTGTAACATCTAAATGATTGTTTACGATGACTTTGTTTAGCCATCAGTCAGAGTTTTTCTGTAAGCACGCAATGATAGACCACATGTTTTTATTTATGCGTGAAAATTGCGCCAGCTATCAAGTCACCAGCAAGTTACAATGTTTGAAACCAGCGAACGACCAATAAATTTTGATGTTTCGTACTGATTTGTTTTTCACCGTGATAACTCATTTCAATTTATCTCGTTGACGGCTTTCTTATAAAAACAAACATCCACGGTTTAAATGATCGCATCAATCAGCTGCGTATTGGGAGTCAGTCAATGCATAAATAAAAAAGCAAAACAAGCCAACGAACATGCAGAGATTTTAGTGGTGTGCCTTTCAACCAGCCCGGATCAAAAGTTTCAAATCAAATCTTCCTTAAAAAGTTTATGAAAAATTAACTTTGTCATTGTAGCACGCGATATCACTGTTTTGATGAAATCGGTCAGGCAGATAATTGTTTTTCTTGTTTATTGCGCAGTGTGTCAAAATTCATCCAATGCACATTATACTTCGTGTATCCAAAAAAACGTTTCCCCGTTTTACGCTTCACCTTCAACATCCCCACATCTACTGCTCAAAAACAAGATGGCTGATGCGCTGCGCTACGTCAGTAAAAATGGCCGGGTGGGAAAGCGTCGTGCTGGAAAGTTAACGAGAAAGGTTTTCTTTACCCCCACGGTTTAACCTGTAGGGCGGAATCCGTCTTGGTCTACTTTATCATTACCATGATGGAGCAGGGAAATTTCTTGTGATCAACTTAGCTGCATGCACTAAGCAACATACCCCCCTTAAAAGCACTATTACACCAGAAAAAAACGATACCTTTTTGAGACTTCGCGACTACATCCTTCTAGCAATGCAGGATGCTGATCAGTTTTCACTCTCACAACTAACTTTACAAGTTCTCTCACACCCATATACACTAGACTTGGCAGCAACCTGACATGCCCCAGTCTCCTGCAATGTTGACAAAAGCTAAAAATTTCTCGTACTTTCTGACGCGGTAGCAGTTTATCCAAGATGGACGTCTTTAAAAAGTGGTCGACAAATAGGATTACCATATTTTCTTATTTGTCGACCACTTTTTAAAGACGTCCCAAAAAGAGACACTTCTGCAACAGGTCGTTGCCCCACATTTTTGGAAAACGCGTGTTGGTTGAAATCCAACCAGCTATTCACATCGCAACAATGTCAAAACAAGTCCAGAAAAGCTCGCCAGCAATGTGCTCTGATCGGAACTCGATTGAAGTCTCTTGCATGCAGCCCGACCCAGAATGCAGCCACCCAAAAGAATAAACGGCAAATTGCATTAAATAAAATATATAAAAGGAAAAACGAGGACGATTTGTCATCTTCAGTGTCCGAGAAGGGCATTTTTCGCTTCGGTGCACAAGCTTCACACAGAATAATTTCTTCCATGCTTTTTCTCGACTTGTTCTTGCTTTCCAAAAAAACTAGCCGAAGAAAAATTCTTAGCTAAACTTTCTTGTGAACTTAAATACCACATTACACAACATCTGACCAATTCTTAGGCTATTCCTATTGATTTCCCTAGACGAAGATTTTTAGCATAGGACGGCTTACAGGAGACATTTGGTGGCATACGCAGGGTTTTATGCAGAAACCTTTAAGAGATATTGTTATTGGCTTTACATGCTGTGGTGCAACCAGTTGTTACAAAGGGGTCTTGCCACACATTGTTTACAACAGCCTTGTGTGGCTGGGTTGGTGGCAATTAGCAGCAGTGCATGTCAGGCTGTGCCAGCTTGAACAGTGAAGGCGTTTCGATATTTTGCAAAATAAATCAAACAAAAACAAATGAGACAAGGTTACAGCTCCCAGAAAGGATTTACTAGATTAAGTAATGACGATGATGCTGTCAATTAAGCAACTAAGTCCGTATATTAATATTTTTTGATAGGCCGCACAGTGTTGAATAAAATGCTTGCAATATTGGGTTAATACTTTAAATCCACTAACGCTTAACCCGTTGGAGTTCTAACAAAATTTTCCATTGTTAATATTTTTTCAATATGATTTTTTGTGTTTATAATTGAGAACAACATAATATCATACCTACGATGTCATAATCGCATTTGGCTTATTTTTACAATGTGCGCAACTCCATTGATTTAACAACCACTGCATATGTGAAGCATTAAGCGAGAAAACGATGTAATATAATAAAATCTATCACCTTGCTGACGGGGAATTGCATCGTTAGCTTCATAACTGATTCAAGACAGGCGGTGTGCAGAGTTAGGTGTGTTAATGGTGCAAGATCCAGCTTGACATTTTCTCATATACCAATAACTCCATTATTTTTTCATCAAATGCTACTAAATAGGTTTCGACGATTTGCACAATCGCAAGATTTTAATGAGCGCTAAAATGTAAGGAAGTGATAGTAAACGAGCTCATTGCGATTTCTCAGTCCAGATTTTCTACCACTGCGATTACAAAAACATCTTTCCCTTAGCACCAAAGCGCAACGTTTTCCGTTTCGCAAATTTTTTTGGCCCTGTTTGCGTTGTTCAAGTTTGCTCTGGATCTGCATGTACCTTCTGTTTCAAACACTTAGTTTTGCGAATGCATGGAATTTATAGTTGAACTTGTTCGGTGCTCGATCATGTGCCCTAACAAGTTCGCCTCCTCGGCCGATTCGATAACCTGAAAAAAAAACGATTCAGGCGCTGCCTGCAGCGACCACACCGCGCAGCAACAGCAATATGGCGGATGAAGCAAACAACACAGCTTGACGCTTAAAATGTGTAAAACCGCTTTTATTTCGACAGAAAAATCTGCGTATAAAAAAGTAGAGCGTTTAAAAAACAATTCGTGACGTTCACCAGCCTAAACTTCGGTAGAGAAGAAAAAAATTAACTTTATTCTGAGTGTTACTGTACTAAGTCGTTTTGTTTGGTTCAAGCGGTTAACACGCACTTCGTTAGAAGCATGCGAATGTACTTTCGACGACCCGAGACCAGGACGACCTCGCCAACCCAGCTGCAGCACCTGTTGCCGCCGCAGCCATTGGAACAACACGACGCATTGCAGGCCCAGGCGTCAGCTACTGCCTTGCCTTGCGAGAAGACCACTTTCCATCGCCGAAATGACCGCGTTCACGTCAAAACTGGCCGGTGCTTGGTTGAAGTGTCGTACGAGCAGCACATGCTCGGTGTAGAAATACTGCACGAGGTAGGACAGCAGCTGGGCGTCGGTCACTGAGACGCCGCTGTCCAGTACAAGGCCGGACATCAACACGATGCCTGCAATAAGACGAAGTGCTGATGCTGCGTGAACAACGACCTACATCTTGTGCGGAGCGTGTGACGCAATCTGTGAAGTGACAATTTGAACCACGACAGCCGATGGCCAACTCTTGACAATTTGCTCGGTTTTTAAACGAAATATTACCTGGGTTTTCGCGTGAAGGCAACTTCAACAACTATCTCACAAGGACAGAGTTATATCGAGCTCTGTCATATTATGAGAAGTATCAGTATAAATCTTTAACGATAAACTTTTACTTGTTACAACTTGTGAAGCAAAATTTCCGATGGACGCGCGACGTTACTACCGGTTGTTATCCGCGACTGAATCGCCAGGATGTTCAAATGCATCTTCGCGCGAGCACGATATTCAAGTGATGAAGGCGGCAGATCTTATTCAAAGATGGAATTTACCGACTTTTGAGTAAAAGGCTTTCGGAGCTTGTGTGTTTCCACAAGTCTACCCTGTTTTAAATTCGCTGAACACGAATAAAACGGCGAATCTCCAAAATGGATGAGCGGCGGTCGGGTTTCTGCATCAAAGTTGGGACTCGAGCACTTGCACACGGTGCTTGAGCGAATTTTCTTAAAGTGCTTTGAGCTTACGCGTCGTGTGATCATGACCAGGGTCCGTGCGCTGTATATTAGGCTGGACTGCGGATCGACTACGATGAACTAGCAAAACAATCATGATACTGCCAATTTCGCAACAACGAAATGCAAGCTTGGCCAGTCACGCAGTCGGGTCGGTATGTCACAGCGTCAAAAACGCACACCCATTGCAAACAGTGCCTGCGAGGCCAAACCGTCTTAGATTTAAGAGGCTAGGCAGCATCGCTTGCTGGCTGCCACCTGTTACATCAAACTAAAGAACGTTGAAAGTGCAACGCTGCAACAGAATCGCGTAAAACATTTGACAAAAAACGCGATGTCATCACATATTGTAAATGAAAGCCACACGCTTGGAGACAGGCATTCTTCGAAAAGCTAAATACAAATCGCTCAATATTTGAAGTGCACTGAGATAACCCAAGTATCTGTCCTTATCAAACGAACGTAACTCGAGTTGTGCTTGCACATGACACATGGTGACGCCACTTTGGGCTTTTCGAATGGTTCGAATAGCATGCGTAACACAATATGACAGCGTAGACACCACGCTGTATCGCGCAAATTTATATGCAAATTTATATATCGCCACGCAACACGACGCACAAGACAGACGGCAAAGGCGCTGCACCAGTTTCAACGCATGGCCCCACGCGTGCGAATTCAGCAACCTTTCCGGAAATGTCGAGGTGCGTTCATTCTGTGATATTTGGTGTGGAAAAGGCGCGACTGCCTTGCGTTGTTCTTTTGCGGCACTGCCGCAAAAATGTTACTAAATGGACCGTCATGTCTTGCGTGGTAGCAGGTTTGGTGACAAGTTGATGAATGAAAATTTCTTCAGCCAAATATGGCGCAATGAATTAAAAGAAAAAAACGAGTTATCTTCGGCTCTTATTGGTTTCGGCAAATATTTGGTTTGAATTTATCATCCTAACTATCAAACACCTCAAGCGTAGCGTACATAAAATATTTTTACGCTATTAAAACCAATAATGTCAACTTACCCGATGCCTAAAAACAGAAAACTTAGACGGTATTGCTGTCGGTGGTTGGGTAAATGGTCTCGAGCTATAAAAAATGTTGGTTTAAACTACCTTTGCCTCTCTTGGTTTTGACATTGGTCAAAACAAAACAATGCAGTTGGTCTCAGGTCTTCGATAAAAATTGTTGCTAAGGGTTGGCTCTCAGGAATTTTTTTTGACAAGACCCTTGGCTGGTACATCACCATGACTAGCAGCAAGGAAACAGCAGCCGTACAAATAAATCTATCTCAAAGCATTAACAACGTGCTGAACTACGTAAACACTAATTTCGACATCGAAAGGTGCTCATAGATGGCTAAAAACTGCAATTTAAAGTGATTTCCTCACCTTTCTCGTCTTGCATTTCCGTGTAATGCCTGAGAGACAATTGGCTGGGGGCGTTTTCTCCATGCCTTTGGTAGTTGATCAGAGATGTGAAGTGAAAGCTCTTATCGGCGAACTGACCGACAAACATCTCGTAACCGTCCTTTCTCGGCACGGGATAAACAAACTGAAAACGCAAACGCGTTCACGCGTGAAAGCACAAATTGAAGTTTATTTTTCAACAGCAGTTTTAAAGTTCAGCAGAAGCATCAAGCATATTAAAAAGTAAAAGCGTTGTGACAATACTTTAAACCAACAGCTTACCAAGGGGTACAAAGTGGCAGCAGTTCTAATTGTTTGAAATGATTTTTCTGGCACCACTGCACTGACTGCATCTTTTTGGGCGTAGTGCTGAATCCATATTGAACCAATTTCGTCGCCTGACAAGTGTCTAATCTTATCCAGCTTCAAAATTCCATCAAGACCTTTGTCTTCCTTCATCAAATAATAATAAGATGAACTGCAACGGGTACTTTTATTTTTTTAGAAACATTTGCGTAGAAGATGCTATGCTTACTCTAACGAATGTAATTTCGTGCGTAACTCTAAGTCGCCAGTAAGCGCAAATAAAGACACAATACAACGCACAGTTTTGGTTACCAACGTTTTACATACTAGAGGGCTTGATGACGCATCTTGTGAAGTAATGGGTAACAGAGCTCTCTGAAATTACTTAAAAGTTAAATCCGAGCAAAACACGATCAACAAACCGTATGTGTTTGAGAAATTCGCTGTTTCTTTTCTGCATTCTCGCTATGACTTGAAAAGTGTGAAGCCGGGTCACTTCCATTGTCATTTTCTGCGGTCTGAAAACATGATCCTGTTCAAGTACTGATTTTTATCAAACCTTTGCAAGAATGTATTACCACCTTTTGACTCTGAAGATCGCGAAGGTGTTTCATGCGTCTCTGAAATTCATCCGGATCTGATCTGTAGTAAAATAAAGAACTGTAAGTATAGCTTGTCTCAAACAACGCACATAGTTCTGTTCGAAACTGACGCATTGTTTTTTTGCAAAATTTCAGGATATCATTTTAGATCGTACACTCCATACAGATTTATAATTATAACTAAAAATGAAAGTGA
>JGI24159J19872_10001249_pt1 | contig 27394 bp, 18 predicted proteins | sample Ectturendosymbi4_FD_19872 | JGI IMG/M metagenome (IMG submission 19872)
AAATGCATCACGTCATGAAAGTGGTTGTCCGGACAGTTAATTTCGTCCGAACCAGAGGTCTTAATCACCGTCAGTTGACAGTCTTCTCAGTGATAAGACGTTGTTGATTTACGTGGGGAAATTGAAAACTTTATGTGCTAGTAATCATTTTCAGAAATTATGAAAACAGTTGGAAGTTGTCAATACTTATAACAAGGGTGTTATACAATGATTACATTGGTCCGGCCCGCTTGAGATTAAATTTGCCGGAAGTGGCCCCTGAACTGAAACGAGTTTGACACCCCTAATCTAGTCTATTTGGATTGAAAAACGTGCTGTGGGCAAACGCCCGCGTTCAGGTATTCTTTGCACATTGCATTGTCAACGCGGGCAAACGTAACACGTGCAAATCTGCCGACTTCCCTTATTTTGATGCCCGAGTTTGCAGTGATAAAAATAAAAAGTGGCCTCGTTACGACATTTGTACCGAGCTTGCCAAATAAGCTCTGCACGCCAGTGCATTTGTGGTTTCGCACCGTCACGATCGCGTTATAGCCCAACCTGATGGCCTAACACGCGTTATCTCAAGTCGCATCGGGTTTTTCAGCGATATAGCTCTGGGCGCTAGATCGCTTCCGAATAAGCGCTCTCGCCTATTATATTATTGTTAAGCGCCGCAGGTGCTGGAGAGATCGCGACCTGGCAACAAAGTTCGTTCCGTGTGCGCCTCAGCAGTGGTGGTTAGTTGTTAAACAGGCGCGGTTAGAGCATGCGCTTCGTTTTCGCGATTGCCGAGCCTTTTTTTTGCAAACGTTCGGCTTTTGATCGGCCCATACTTTTTACGAAGTGCACTCTCTCCGTGCTTGAGGACTACCCTCAAACAGCAGCGGTTGGCCGTGCAGAAAATTGCTTCAAGCGCATCCAGCTACAAGCGACCCAAATGGTCAATCGCAATTACCAGGAAGGGGTTTACATTTTCTGCAGCTTTAATCAGATAGAAGGGTTGTCACCAACTTCGTTCGCGCCCTGTTTGTTGTTACGTGTGGTCTTGCTTATTGTGACGTGGTACGATCGCGAAGCTGACTGGAGCGTGGCAGGTGAGTGATAAAGTGAACGTTTTGGAGGCACAGTCAGAGCTGGGTTTATTTTTTCGGCAATAGACCAAATTCATTTTGAAATGACCGAAAAAAGGTAAGTCAATTCGGTCATAAGATCTGAAAAGTTAGGCTAGTGAATATTGATACGGCGAGTTTTANTATTATTATGGGNCAAATGACCGATATTCCTCAGCGAAAAAGAAACCTAGAGCCAGAGTGATGTCAGCTGATCTAGTGCGAAACTCACCGCTGCTCAATTTTACACCATGCATTGAAAAAACTTACGGTAATAAAAAATTATTACAAGCGTAGATAAAAAAAGAACACATTTTACTGTGTAAGCCAGCGGATCACATGCTTACAGGAACTGATTGAGTCTGTGGTTCAATCGGTGATTCATGTTTTTTTGTGAAATTCATCTCCACGTTACCGAGTTTCTTTAGCGACGTATGACGCCTGATAGTTCTGGTAACAACCAGTAGAATAACTTAACTGTTGACGAGCGCGATAGTCAGGGTTCCTGGTTAATAATTCACTGCGATCGTTGGTTGTCTTTTTGCGACATAGTAGACTCACAATCACGAAAGGCTGAAGAGTTGAGTGGGACAGTGCTTGTGTCTTGTTTTCGTCGTCTTGCGTTTTTTACCTCAAGCATTCTGCTCTGCGTGTAAGTCAGTAGCAAGTCCGCAGTGATGTCAGCGAGAATGCGGCCCCTCTTGTTCGATTTTGCATTTGATAGATGGTCAAATCCGGCTTAGGCGTGTTAGGGTGCTCGCAGCGGGAACGCTGTTATGTTGCATACGTTATGATAGTGAGGTTGACATCGCACGGTCAACAGGATCAGATTTGTTGTTCAGGTGACACTGTGCCGTTGTTTGGCAATGAAACTACCTCAACGGCCCTGCGTGTTGTCTCGACAACGCTCTTTGCAATATTCAGTTTTTGTTGTGGCATCATGAATACGTCTGTACGTTTTACAGCAAAAAGTAAAGGCTTGTTGCACATGGCAAAATTACAGCGCTGTGGTTACATCTAGATGGGAGCTGTTTTTTTCGCTGAGACATTACGGTCATTTATTTCGGTCATTTTATCGAAATAGCTTAAAAACTTTATGTCATCTTTTTCGGACATTTTTTACCCGAAGTGACTTAACTAATTTCGATCACTTGAAAAAAATTCGGTCAATGACCGACAAATGACGAAAAAAACAAGAAGCGAGTTTACGCTTGGAACATGTGCACATGGCGCTTGTATTGCAGCCAGGATGATGTTATACACTTGATAACTGATATAAAGGAAGAGAGGTTGGAAGGAGTGTTGAACAAGATGCTTAAATGCGAAACTACCTCGTAAGTGACAGGTAATTGGAAACTTTCACTGGAAATGTTTTGTAAAGGCCAATTGTCTTGGAATGCAAATTTTTTGCTAGGAAGACGTGTTTTAGTCTTCTTTTTTGCTAGAATTGCTTTGGTCTTCCGAGCATTCGCCGATTTCTACAAAATGTTAGCGTTCTGTTCTCTTGCGTTTGGGCGTGAAAATCAGGGCGCTGTTCAGAACATCGGCACGAATACTGAGGTAAGTTGTTGTCAGCTTGCTACGGGCAAAGTAGTTCAGCGATTATCTTCGCCTATATATTAATGCGCACTCCGAACGAAGTTGCATTAAGCCCTTGAAACAATCTCGCTCTCTTGCTTGCTTGGAGCACCGACAGTGGCTGACTGCATACTGTGTCTTGTTTTTCTGCACACATTTGGCAACTTGGCTTGCTGCCAAATCGCCAGCATGACAAAAACGTTTTTCCTGCTCGTTCGTTAGCGAACAAGGCAATCATCGCCGATTTGGTGGATTGCAGTTTCAACTTAAGCCGAGTTGAACAACGACCTTAAAAATCGGTTACGTGCAAACGTATCGGCAGAAAATCCGACACATGCGACTGAAACAAGGGACGAAGGTCGTGGTCAGTTCGAGTGTATGACTCCCGAGTCTTTCACGACCTCTGGCCTCAAACGGCGTTCGACGCTACACACGCTCAACGTACGCGAATTTTGTGTTGAATTTGTGAGCCTGTGCTGCAAACACACCTTATCAGAGTATGAGGGACGGAGAGTAAATCAGTTTCGTTTCAACAGAAGCCGCTGAGTGCAAAAGCGCTCGGGTTGACTTAACCACTGCAGGTTGCAGTGCTCATTTTAGCAGCTTTTTGTGAATGATTGCGTCATAAATTCACATCCCGTTGATTTTAGGCGCATTGCTCGGTTGACGTAATCAGCAATTAATAATGTATGGCTGCAGTAGCATGCTCACACATGCCATCAATAGCAGCAGATGGTAACGCGTTGACTTTCACACCGCCTCGTTTGATAAAAGCAGCGCGTCTGTCTCTGTGAAAGGTCATCAAGCAGTAGGGTTACGTTTTTTTAATGTTGGGTGTGTTTTGACTACCACGCAGACGAAGGAGTTACATCTTGACGTTTCGAATCTCTAGCGTAAGACCTATGATTTATTGTCGGAAATTCCTGATTACACGGTGTCAGATGCTTTGGTTAGCAGCAGTGTGCTAGCAAGCGAATATGACAGTGCATTTAGTTGATTAGGTCGTGTCTTTCGTCATGCTCTTTCTCGCTTCCTTAGCGGCCATTTTGGATGCGTTGCTGGTCCACTTGTCATGGGTAAGGAGGATTAAAGGTATAAGATCGTGTAATTCTGTTCGGCAAAGTTTGTCTTCCAAAAACTTGACTGTTCAGATTTGTGGTTTCGTGCACCTTTCAACCACCACTAACAGCTCTTCCACGCACACCGTGTAGTAGGAGCTTTCAAAGTGTCTGAATCGTCGTGTGTGTTAACCCTCATCCTCCCAGAAAGGATGTCAGCAGAGTGCTGTCGAAGCAACATGCGTCTCCAACTCAACATGAAAATCGAACGATCCCAACACTGAGGAATGCCTTGTACTACTTGGAAACTCTGAAAACTGTTGAGTTTAGCTTTTAAATATGTACATGAAAGTGTGGAAAACATACAAAACACAGGAAATCGAACGGTATTCGAAATTAATGGGAAGAAACGTAGTTCGCCAAATGCGTTTGTTTATCCTCCGAACCAACAACGGTTGCTCGGCGGGTGATTGTGTTAGGGCGTAAAAAAGACGTAGTAACCTTTTCAACATTTTTCTTTCCATTAAGCATCAACGTGACGTGTGTTTTTCCCGTCAAATTTCCTAAGTTATTCCACTGCCTTCCGAAATAGCTGTTACGCGAAAAACTCCATGCATGGAATCGGCTTGTGCCAAACGCAGGCTGCAGTGGTCATGCATACGAAAGTGGCCACCAGTCATGTGCTGCTTGACAGACTGCATTCACAAGCTCGCGAGGAAAGACAATGACGCTGTCGGACTGTGTGCGACTGATTAAGTTGGCCATGATCAGCATCCTGGACCTTCCCTGTCACTCGCCAGCTGCATTGCTAATGCTGTTGCTTGTTGGTCTTAAGCGAAATCCAAAAGGTGTTTCGCGGCGTCGGAGTCACCGTTACTTGAGCCTTTTGAGGACTGCGGGGCAGTTTTTGTTCTATTCGCGGTAGCGATTCCTTGTTTGGTAATAAATTATTCACCTACGACTGCTTCGCAGATGCCGAAGTTTTTAACTCTCTTTAGCCCACGCTGTTTTCGATACGTTATCGCAGAAAGCAAAATAAGCGGTTTGCCAATTTTCTCACGTCGGTTTACCTTTCCTGTCATTGGCTACGCACGCAAGTCTCTTTTAGCAATCTTTGAGTTGAGTTTAAGTCCTGCTGCTCATCAGCGCTGCAGCCAGTGTGTTATTGGGTGAAGACACCCATATCAGCAGCAGTGGTTTTCAATGCAGTCCTTGCTGACAGTTCGTTTGTGTCCCCGATCTTCGAAACTTCGCTTTAGAAGATTTGATAAACAGCTGATAAAAGATCAAGAATCGAGTTATTTCATTTTTTAACAAATACGATATTATTAGTTTATATTTCCTTTCCTATCTCACGTAAGTGACCGTTTCTTTTGCTTTAGTATTGGAGCAATTGAACTTTTGAACCGCGCGAGTGTACAGAAATGTGTGGTGATGAACACTGAAAAGTTTAATATTCGATTAAAGAAGTCCAGTTGGCCAAAACAAAATAAGACGGACTGGTGCGTAAATTTCGACGTTGCCAGCTTTTCACGTCACAAGCTTTTCATGTCTTGGTTTGCGGCCAAGGCGTTAATAAACTGTTGCAATCAGTCGAGTTACGTTTTAGTTGTTCGTTGTCTGTTTTGCTCACAACGATCCACGTGTTGCATTTTAATCAGCCTGGTAAAACGAAATTACGGCTATCAATGTGGTATAATGGAAACGCCCGAAGCGTAACGCTGCGTCTCGACACGGGAGTTTCCAGTACCGATTCAAGTGGATGTGGCCCATATGAAGACACCTAGTTAGCGATTTTCATCTTGACGAGGCCAGCCGCGTCGTTGTAGCAAAGCAATCTGCGCTTTAGCAAGCGTGCGATTATTTCAAGTGCATTACAAAGAAAGTCGGAGAAGCAGGCTTTGTATTGGTTTCGTCTGCTGCGTTCACCAGAACTTCGCCTGCTGTCGTGCATGTGCAGAACAAAAATCGAAGACCTCGGTGCGTTCTTCTGGACAAGCTGTTGCGATCGCAAATGGTGCGCTGCAAGAGTACCTGCCAGTAATTCGTTTACTTTTGTTCCGGCAGACATGTATAAAAAATCGCCACTCTTTGCGTAAAACGTAATCATACGATTTTTCAAGGTTGCCCAAGCACGCGGAATAATTTGTTTTTGGGGAGCAGTTTATTTTAACGTGTGTTGAACGTTGCTGACTTTACCATCGACGCTTCTGACACTGTATATTGCGCATTTTGCTATGATGTTTGGCCGAGGGCTCTCGCGCATCAACAATGCTTTCCACGTACGTTATTTGAAAGAGGTTAGGACCTTTATCGCGTGGAATAAGTCCGTTCTTGACGATCCCAACCGAAGCGAATTATGGAAAATGTTGCGCCCTAAGATATAATCGCGGTTTGCAAATGCTCCAAACGCACACGACAAAACGACCAAGTCCATCACAGGCGTAAAATCCGGGCGTGTCTTTCATCACGAGGCCCGTTTAAAGGCGATTGTAATATCACTGTTATTGTTTTAATCTCTGCTTGCGCGACGGTTGCCTCGGGTTCGCTTACAAAATGGCCGTGTGGATGCAAGTGGTGGTTGATTGATTTTGCTGGCTGGTTGGCCCGGTGACGTCAGCTCGAGTTTCGTTGTCGCTGTAGCGGACTTATGTATTGGAGGATATGATCGGCAAGATTTTTTCCTTGAAAAGTTTCCTCAATGTCAAAGGTACGTGATCGCTTCGAAGCGAAGTTTTGCACAAGTCGAGAGGTTAGCAAACATTTTTGACTTGTGCTGCTCTGTGCTGATGCCGATCAGCCGGTGACACGTTTCCACGTTTTTCAATTCATTTGTGTGGCCGCGTTTCAAATACTTCATCTTCTACTTTTTCGTACAGATTTTTGAAAAAGATAGACGTCCACGCTTGTAAGAAAATCAGCACGAAGTCAGTGCCGGGCGACTAACAGGCCCGTAGCCACGGGGAGCATTCGGTGGCAGCGCCCCCCCTCAAATATTGTTTGCGCCCCCAAATTTTCTTGTGTCCCAGAAAAATTTGTTTCAAACATAATAAAAACAAAAATTTTCCCTCCTTAAAAATGCGTTTTTCCCTGCAAACCTTAAAACCTGGATACGGGCCTGGCGACTAACCTCATTATCAATGTCGGCAAGCAACACACTCCCCCTAATGCTATATAGATGACCCTGGCGACGCTCGGATTTTCCCGGCAACTCGGTCGTCGGTTTCTTGTCTCATTTTCTACCTGGGTGCTTTATAGCAGAAGAATATACGAGCTGATCGTATTCTTCTTCATTTGAGCTAGTTGTTCAAATCACTGCTTGGCCGCACTAGATCTCGGGACAGATGTTGAGCAGCCATGGTCGTATGTTCATGTTTTACGCTAATTTCAGTAGTAGCTTTTTTAAGCAGGGGCGGGCAAACGACGACCCTTGGGCAAAATGCGCGGCTCGCCCGTCGATATAAATCATGAAGTTGCATTGAATAAATAGTGAACAGTGGTTACGATGTTATTTCTCGCTTGACTTTGCAATCACTGTGCAGTAGAGCCTTATTTTAGATCCAGTGATGCGCGCTGTCTATACGTTAACTTCCGAGACTGCGGATTAGTTGCTGGTGCATCAAAACCAAATTTAAAAGATGGTGTTGCGTATTTTTGCAAACAGGATTGAGGAGGGCGGAGAGTCGCCTCCCTGGCGCAACCAGGCTCGTTTCCACTTGTTGGTTTGCCTCTTCATCGGAGCTTTCTGCGCGTTGACTAAAAACGAGTTCTCTGCACCAGTGATCTCGGCATTGACTAAACTTCATTTAACTTTGCCAACTTTTTTTATCGTGCCCGTGGGCTAACGTGAGGAGCTTCGGCTGCGTGAGCTTTACAAATAAACAACCACTTTTCCCGGCGAAGTCAAAATTTTGCTGCCAATGTCCACAAAAGCGTTACAAGTCTCACGACAACGATTTTGAGACCGAAGATTGCGTCCTTTGTGACCGAGACATCAAAACGGTCACTGAGGCAAGTCAAGACTCTGTCACTGGTTTGAACTGTGATGAAACAGTTGCTATGCTCAAGGCATGCGTTCTGAAAATGCGTTTTCAAATCAAGCACGCTAACTCTGGACACAATTTATAAAGCAGGACATACAAAAGAAAGCAACTCATCTAGTAAAAGCTGTGAAGAAACAACGAACTGGTTTGGAGAAGAACTTATCACTACAAAGAAATGCGACAAAGGCAGCCTTTAATTTTTGCTATTTCAAGTATCAATTATTTCATCTGATGCGTTGTGGCCACTTAAAATTAAAGTTTCTGAATGGGGCACTGAAAAGTTTGCCCGTTCCTGATTTAATGTACGATCAAAGCATATAATTGCGGCGTTGTTACCTACTAACGAAATTTAATTTTATTATATCCAGCTTTGATCATTTATGAGCGCGATAGCGTTGATAAGCTGGACTATTACCTTCATCCGTTTTGCACCTTTGGGTAATAATACTGTGATTACTATCGTGCTAGCCTGAGGAAATAAATTAGAATATTGGTTTCCAATTAGGCTGCCTCTAAAAATGGTTACACAAACCGAGAAAAATCTTTCTGTTTTAGTAAGCAGGCTGTTGACCTGCGGGACGGTGGTTCCCAAAGTATGGGTTGCGACCCAAAAAAATGTCGCGAAGGGTCAAGAAATCGGTCGCGCCGAAGCAATCTTAACCTGGGTCAAACGAGTAGACCGCTGACATTTAAAATGAGCTGAGCAACTCACTGCAAAAAATCATCCCTACAATCATTATTTTTTCATGTCAACACACTCGTGATGTTCGCCAATCTCAGGTTTGGGTCTCGCTCAAAAACGTTTGGGAACTGCTGACCTGGAAGGATTTAATCCAGATATTATTTGCTTGGGGTGTGTATTGAGCGAATGACGTACGATTCCTGCTGGCTGTGATAAAACAAAAGTTGTACTATTTGGCTTTGTTGTTCCAAGCGAAAAACGGACAAAATATCTTGTGTTCTTCTGCCAAAAATCATTGCATTGTTCCACATCTTGGCTGGGGCTGCAGTTGTTTTGCATAATTCATAACGATTCCGGAGTATTGATTTTAAAAGTTCTGGCAAGATTCAAAACACCTTTTTTTGTTGTGATAGAAACTTTCGTTGTCAAATAAAACCTAAAGATAAAGATTCTTAGAAGAAACGACTACTATAAATATACATGAACCGTTCGCATTGCTAGCACAGGAATTAATGCGGAGCGAAAAAGGTTAGTCGAGGAAATAATTGAACAGTGCTAACGCTGAGTAGATCAATTCCATGTCACGTAATTAAGCACCTTTCAGTGAGTTCATTTCATATTACCTACTCTTGTCTCGAGGGCTGCTTATCAGTCTAGAATTAGCGAAATTTCGCGCGCTGGCGATGCTACTAAAGTTACGCCATTAAACTTATTCAGTATTTGAACCACGCCGCAGCAGCCACGGGGCAAAACAGTCTACTCTAATCCTGAAATACCCAAAACTTAAAATTTTTCGGTGAAGATTTTTCAATTTTGAAACGTCAGCTGAGAACTTCAAAGGCTCTGTCCTCGGAATGAAGTTGTTATCGTCAACATTTTACAAAGACTATCGCCATAACTTAAAAACAGTTGACATCATTTTCGCTTTTATGCGCTAGGTCTGGCAGTAAATGACCAGCATGCATTTTAGGCAGTTCATGCCGTACGCGCTCATTTATGTGAGCAGTTCGCTGGACTCTAATTTCTGTTAACGCGTAATCACTTTTTTTCAACGTTTTATTCGTGCGTCGAAACAAGTTAAGCATCGCATCCGCTTAAAACAGTTATTCTCAACGTGGTCCACCTGGAATGTCTAGTGGTCCACAGAGAGTTCCATAACTCCTTGATAAAATGTTCCTAAAAATTGTAACCATTATTGTAGTATAAATCATGTAATATCATTTTTAGGTTCTTGTTTTTGTAGCTTTATGATTACACAACGAAGTGGTCCATATTTCTTTTCAAAAAAGATGGTCCATGCGCCAAAGGAGGCTGAGAACCACTGATTTAAAATATAGTGCAAGGTGGTCGTGGGCTGGGGAACAACTTGTAATTGTCACCTGCTTATTGCGTAATAAAGAACCCAATGAAGAGTCTATTGACAATGACTTGCAGTACTAACCACGTCGAGGATGAAGTTTCAGGTTGTCGCTTTTTTGTGCCTTGTCAAGGAATGTTTTTTACCGATTTTTGGTTAAATAAGTGATTATAGGGTAGAGCGTGTAACATGTGCTGCCTGGAGCTTACACACGTATTTTTTTGCGCTGTTGCAGCTGGCAGCAAAGTGCAACTCAAGGGAACGTCTTGCGTCCATTCATCGCCGTACCTTTTCGTGTGTCTTTTTGCGCGTGCGCGGAAACGTCGATCGCTCAATCAAAAGTTTTGCTCCTTTCTTGGTTTGCGAACACGGAAAAGTGCGTTATGTTATTAACGTGTGCTTTCAAGACCCCAGCGAAATATCGCGAGCGACACCGTTCTGGGCAAAGCATGTTTCACGCAATCTTGGCTTTGACAAACCGGTAACAGCTCAGCTCGTACTTGAAGCTGCAAGAATAGTAATAGAAAATAGATTGAGCCATTTTGCGTAATGGCTCAATCGCGGAGAGTGCGCTGATTTCAATTGCTCTGTGCTTTAGCAATATGTGGAAGAAAAGCAAGCGTTCGGTTGGAGGCAGCGTTGTCAGCGTATGCGCTTGTTTCATACCGAAGGGTGCGTATAACTTCTTAATGCTTGATTGCAATCGTCGCCACGCTTCCTCATCCCTAAAGACCCGCACAGCCTTCCTTTGCCTACTGTCGCGCATGTAATCGCCAGTCGCTGAGCCAGCTGGACCGCGACTGTATTGCAACATGTAGAATAGCGTTTATGTGTTGAGTTCTCGGCCGTGTTTTCGTCAAGCAGCTAATCTTTTTCGTCAATTAAACGTGGAGAATCTGTTTTGCGGTAAACTTCTGCCTCGATCAGCAACTTTGCGCCATCACCTGTTAGTACCTTATTGGCGCTGGAAACAACCATCTTCGCAAGTCTTAGTCTGACTAGTGATGCTACGGTTTTCCCGCCTTGCGGAAAAATCACTCCGAAATGTTCTTGTGAGTACTTTCAGAGACGCAATTAGAAGTTGTCCAGTTTTCGGAGTTCGTGGCCCTGTTCGAGTAGATACCCGTATTTGGAGGAGAATAAATGCACCCATCTTTTGTGCGACTGTCCTGCAGTTCACCAGCGCGGTTATGTCGCTCTGTTTAATTAAGGTGGGTGAACTTTTACTTCGCCTGTATAGCCGAACACGATGCGACACAGTCTGGTTTTACATCGAGCACAGATGGCTCGTTGCGGCATAGTTATATACCATGCCTAAACCTCAGAAGAATTTGCGTTATGTATCCGATGGTCAGAAATATACATGAACTTTAAATTCGTCAGATAAAAGTTTGCGTATAAAACGATACATTCTTTTCTTCTTTCGTAGCTAAGGTTTGCGTTACGTAGATTTTCGTTGCAAAAAAGAGGTTGTTTGGTCATTTGATGAAGCGTATTTGTAATACATTTATTTTGAATTGGCTGTGTAGGTAGATGCGCATGACGTGGACTATACCAATTAGATGACCACTTAGAATAAATCTCCGATTTGTTTTGATATTACGTATTTATCCACGAGCATAAATGAGTCTTTAATCCCTTCACCGTTTTTAATTGCAGGTTGTTGTTTGCTTATTTCGCTTGGTGGCAGTGTTTCGTGTCACGTGGCCTTCAGGGAAAGCGATTGGTTAACATTGAGTCCTGGGTTGATAGATTTCAGTGCATTCGAACGCGTTGGCTGTTTTGATAAGTACATTTTCGGAAACCTTGGTGTGAGTCATGCATTCAGAAATATGGAGAACGTACTGTTACAGTACTCACTCACTCGCTCGTATCACATCCAAGCGTCAAAAGAAGTCGTTTCTTTTTCAAATAATCAAGTTTAGAAATCTGTTCCTGTTCTGCGCTGGTTTTGCGCAGCTATTTTTTTTTTCTTTTTTGGGTCAAGTTTGGAATGCTTCAGGATTGAGGGAGATTGCCAATCCTCTCGTAAGGTCTTTTTTTAATGAAATGTACTGTTGTGGTTGTTGTTCAGCTTATTATTTGTCTGTTCTTCGCGCGATGTGATGCACGACGACAGATTGTTCGGCACCTCGGTTTCGAAACGTTCAGCGCCTGCGTCTTGCCAAACATTCAGCACTACTGGTTTGCAAATCATGTTCAGTTTGAACCTCGTGTTTATCAAAACAGCTGACTCCCTGTCCGTATGGCGAGGCTGTGAAAAAGTGAGGCTTTTCGTGAGAGCGAGCCAACGCACATCATGCAAACTGTTGATCCCGCAATCGGGTTAAATCATCTGTGAACGGTTAGTTTTCATATCACTTGCCTGGTTGCATGTGGTTGTTGGGGAAAAAAACACGCCATCATTCATGAGAGGACGCAACGTGATTGGCAGGCACGGAGCCCGTCTATTTTGTTTGCGTGGGGATGAACCAGCANTACATGCGTAGGCATCTAATCGTTTGTGACTTCATAATGTTCTGTTTGGTTGCAGGNGTACGCGGATAATTGTAGTAATTCACCACAAGTTTCGTGGGTGCCGTTTGTTCGCCATCATTGCTGCAAGCAAGCAAGCAGGAGCGGTCGCGGATCTAGCTGCGTTTTTCATTTACGTCTTGGTACAGAAAGCTGTTGTGCGAAACTGGCTAATGATGACTGCCAGAATATTTTGCCTCGCTCATACTTTTGAAAAGCGGTCGCAGTTAACAATCAGGTTATTGGAAGATCATAAGAATCTTGTGGAAGATGCTTTAAGGAACTTTGTTTTGTTCTTTTCGAGTTATTCCATGTTAATGTGGAGTTGGTGAGCAAGGCAGTGATTTTCGAGGCAGCAACTGCGTGGCGTTAGAGACCAAGTAAGCCCGCCCGCAAATGTTTAGAACTATTGTGAATGAAGCAGGTTAGTTTCTTCTGTGCACGTTTCGTTCTGTCCGCTTAAACTCCATTTAATGTGTGTGATAAATACTTGCAATGTGAAAATACAGGTCAAAAATCACCAGTCTGATTTATCAAATCTAGTCTGAATGTGTGTTGGTGAATACTGTAGTAGTAGCCACGAAAGATGGTGCAACGGTGATTCAAAAGTTCATCCTTACCTGGGCGAGCTTTCCGATTGCACACACGAAAGCTCCCACTGAGAATTCTCATCCTGGCTCGTATTTTACGAATTTGGTTTCTGCACTAAGTAGCTTAGATTATGATTTGAACAATGCTAAACAGAATCAAGTCATACAGTTTGTTGTAGGTGTGTGTGCATGTGTGTGCAACAACAGAAAACCGACTTATGTCACTTCAGCTGCAGTTGCGAATCGGCTGTGCCTCATGCTGGCTCGACATTGCTGGCAGTGAAGTCGTTTCAGAAATCAAGAGTTGGAAGAAGACAGTTTCGATCCTTGTTTGCTGCGCAGCATGTTTGTTTCGCATTTTAAATCTTACCACTCGATTTGACAATTTGCGTTAAGCACGTGACACCCAGCAAAGCGTCATGTAAGCGCGTTCGGAAACGAAGGTCGACGAACGTACGTTGTTTGTTCTGTTTTCATCAATATAGACCACTTTGGTGAAAAGCTTTCCTTTCGCATTGCTCTTCCAGTAACGATGTATCAGATTGAAAAAAGCCTCGATTGCCGAGGCATATTAGTTTTCAAGATAATGTGAAGTCATTTCGAGAACGATACGTTGTCTCTTACTGCTGACGCTGACAAATTTTAGTTTTATCACGGAGGTTTCCTGCAGTTTGACTCATTGAAATCCAGTGAGAAAAAACATGTTTTCAGCATCTGAGATCCGACCACTGCATAACGGGCCTTCCCAATTGCTGAAATGGCACAAATGTTGGACATTGCCCTGCGATGTAGTGCTTCGCGTATAAAAAAAACAATCGCCCAGAAATATTCGATTTCCTACCTTGTGTTAAGGTTAATAATCAGCGATTGACATATGCTCGTAAATCGATGTCCCAGAAGAGGATGCACTCAGCTCCGTCGTCCCACGCTCCTTGTTATGTGACTCAGGTCAACTGTTATCAGTGTGGTGGATTTTGGGGGTTGTTTTGCACAATAATTCAAGTCTATATGCGCCGTTCGCAACCAACGTGCTCATGAACCACGCAGGTAAGAGCTTTGCGCATGTTGTCATTACAACTTTCCACGGGACCAGCCCAAGCGCGTATAATTAATCTACAGTTCAGACTTCATTGTGCCTTCTTAGCCTCGTGGCATTTGCAACGATCAGTCAACTCATTTTTCGTGAGAATAAACGTTAAATTCGACCAGTTTGCCTTAGGGTTAAACGCGAAACTGGCTGTCAGCCATCTGCACGGTGGTAACTTTGCGTTTTTGGAAGTCTGCGAAAGGTCGCGCCAAGTCGAATAAAAACGCAAGTGGGTATCCATCTCGAATTGAGAACTTAGAACAGAGGCTTTTCCTAGAAAGTGGCTCAATGCCGGCTTAGCCGAAAATTTCGCACTATTCGACGCCTTGGGTGTTAATTACTGTTGATACTAGCCGCGCTGTTAACCAGGCAGCAATTTGTGGTTTGGCAGACATGATCCAGACGAAAAGTGAGCTTTAGTTATCAAAAGGACAGCGCCGCAGTGACACTTACTTTAAAACCTCTGAAGTTGGCACCTATGAAGTAATATCAGCGCGGTACTGGAAGTTGTAAGGGAGTGGTGTGCGCAGCGCGCCGGCAAGTCATGTTGCGATGTCCACGCAGTCAACATTAAGTCTGCCCACAAGATTGGGGTCTCGGGACAAAACGCAGGGTCCAGTAAACACTGCTGTACGTCACACATATTGCTCGATCCAGCATCCAGCTGTTTTCCACCGATGGGACCGTTCTCATTTAATGAACTGTGACTAGCCTGTGATGGTTTCATTAAGAACTCGCATTGCTCGCGCCGAAAAGTTGACTTGAATTTTGCTGTTGCTGGTTTTTCGTAGTTATTGAAGTTCCAAAGTGCCTGAAACCTTAACGTGGTCTTGCATGTTCAAATCCCACTGGCCTTCGATCGTGTAACAAGCCGAACCCTTGATACTGCTGGCATCACAAGACTTACGGGCAGCGTAGCACGGTGCGGGATTTACGGACGTTCGCCTGTGACGACGATCGTCTGCTTTTAACGACAACTTGCCAGTAGTTCGGCATGTTTTCTTAGTCACTGCTGTGGTTATTACGTAGCAGGATGTACTGCGTCTCCGGCGCAGCCGTAGCAGCCAAACAGTCGTAGACAAGTTAGTACTGACCGCATGCGCGGTTTCTGAAGCGCGTTGTTCAAGTGGCTACTTAAAAACTGGGGTGCTTTGAAACGAGTTCACGTGCAGGGCAACTTTCAGGCTTGGCCTTGATTTTTCCCGCAGGTACATTTTCTTTCCTTGTCAGCTTGAAAATTTATATTCAGTTGCTTTTATTCAAAGGGCCCGTTGTTTGTCGCATGGCTTAATAGTTGAACGCAGCCCTGGCGGCGTCTCTGTCCTCAACGTAAATTAATGCCAGCTTATAGCTGTTTCGCTTATTGTGCATGTCGTTGACACTTTTCACATCTAATGAAATGAGACTCGGAATCGCAATACTTACTATTCGACCTTTGCAATTTCTCTTAAGTTCTGTGATCGTCGCGCAGGGGTCACTGCGACCGCAGTGATTGCAGTTGACGATTGCTTTAACTGCCCATCACTGTGATCACTGTCTGCCATTGATGTGGCATTTTTCAAGAATGTTTGGTTTTCGGTTGTGAATGTTTGTGGGCGTAGCGCGGATGAGGCGGTTACTATTTCTGGTGTATCATAGGCGTAGTCCAGTTCCTACTTGATGTTTTTTGCACACTTGATTGATTTGCACTGACGCTTCTGTTGCCAGTTAGTGATATCGAATCTTTGCAAGTTCTGAAGACGTGCAGTTTTTAACTTGGCGTGCCATTACACCAGCATTACTAAAATGCGCGTGTTGTGAAAGGTATCATCGATTACCATCGGGCCATATGTCGTGCTCTTTTTGCATCCTGCACTAGTTACGGCTTATTGATCGTGCTCCTATGGCCTCCAATAAGAAAAAATGCCTGTATCGATCTGTTTCTAACTAACCGCAAGCTTAACGATAAGCACTGGTGTCGAAACAGGGACGGATCCAGAGCGGGCAATTAGGGCAATCGCCCCCCTAAAACGTACGAAAGTATCTTTATTCACCACAATTTTGTAAAATTCAGAAAAAAAGCATTCGCGATATAAGGACCATGCTGTCCATTGTTTTGTCTCAGCAGTGTTGTGAAATATACTTCCTCTCTGCTACAGTAGCGAAGCCGTTAGGAGACTTGACTACCAAATAATACTGAAATCGCCCCCCTCCCCCCTAACCTCATTGGCTAGATCCGCCCCTGTGTCGAAAACGGTGTGCTGCGAAACTTTGCCGTAGAGCGCTGACGCGATCCTGCGAATCTGTGACTATATTGGCAATAGCGTCTCTTTGCGAAAGCGCATGCATGAATGTCTTCAGCTCTTGTGCTGCTCTGTCAGATATTGGTGTCAACTGGCTGCTTGACCAAACCTCGCCAGACGCGTTGTGGTTTGATTTTTATGGCCCTCCAACTAGCTCTAAACCGAGCAACCCCCGGGTTTGCGTTGCTATCAAACGAAAGGAAACAGTGCAAGAAGTGGCTGGTTACAGATCGAGTTATGCCAAAGCATGACTTCTCGGTCGTTTGACTGCTGTAGTGGCAAAGTGTGTAAAGTATGGAGGTGCCCCGAACACCGTTCTGGTAATGTATTTGAGAAACGCTTGCCGGCGAAATGCAAGTCCGTTTTCTTCTCGACTAGTTGCCCGCCTACAAACAGGGTTAGTTCTAAACGAGTTGTATTCTACCCGCTCTCAGGTGGAGCAAAACATCAGTGGTTGTCACTGAAACTGGTTTGGTTTTGGACTAAAGTGATTCATGCTAAATATCGCGACGGCCATGGACACTTATCGTAGATATCACCAAGCAGTGACGTAAATGTTTCCGCACGCTCGGATATAATTGTAATGTAAATACGTGAAAACCACAAAAGCGATTCCGTACCAATCTCTTTGTAGACTTCGCCTTTGTGTCATATTGCTACACTCCGCCACGTTCTGAATGCACCGGCTTTGATGTGAGAAATCTCGGGTGACAATTTGGTTTAATAATAAAATACCGCTCGATCGTTGCTTGTTACACTGGTATTTGTATCGTAATTGGAATCACGCTTTTTTAGCGATCGGTGTAGTTGGAGCTGTACCGATCATGGTTTGCAAACAACGCAGTTTCATTCGGCCGCCAATTACTGTACACTGGCGTTTCGCGCGGTTCCACGAAACANCGAAGTGTGGAAGAATGTGGCATCGAATCTCTCGNGTACATGGAAATAGATGTTGACGCCACGTACTGGGGTGCAATTAAGCCNTTCCAATCGCAACGCTTGCCCTAGTAAACACACATCTAGTAACGACTTCTCCGGCTTACTCATTTTCACAGCGGCGCTCAGGGAGCAACGCCGCGTTTCCGTCGCGCGAACCGTGCTCGACCAGTTGTTTTTTTGTCCGAAAACATTTTTAGGTGAAATACGCGGTGATTGAACCGCGAGGACGTTTGTTTTCCACGCGCACAAATGCTGTTCAGGTTAGCAGCCACCTGTGAATGAAGCTGCTAGACGAACGATTAATCATTGGCCTTTTGATTTTCTATGCTGTCAACCAGGGTTGTGATAGGCGTTGCAGCAAGAAGCTCTTAGGTCGTGCCGCTGAATGCCCGAACGACTTCTGAGAGCAATGGACGGCTCGGACTCACCTCGGTTCACGGTCGGCCAAATAGTTCTTCTGCAAAAACTTAAGCAAAGCGGCCTCACGAAGGATGAGATCATCAGGGGTTTGGAAGAGATGGAGAAGCTAGATGAAGTGGGACTTGGCAGTCCCAGCGCAAGGTAAGACAGATGCTTTTCACCAGAATTTGCGAACCCGTGCACTTAATGTTTTGCTAATGACATTTCCAGATTTAAAAAATGGCTTTTCTTGCTATTTATATTTATCCACTTGTTCATTCATTACTGTTGACCAAAGTAAATTGATTTCGCAATGACAGAATTGTCCCAATCTGATCAGCGTGTGATTATAGCACGATATTGAGAGTGAGACCAAAGATGCACATTGCACGCGTCATGCTTTGTAATGCAAACAGAAGATTGTATTGCAAATCCACAGTGACTGATAGTAGAAACAAACAACTTGGAAACCCTCATTTGTCAACAAAGCTGAATTGAACGCACACGGAAATAAAACACCACATACTTGTAACTAATGACTTAATGTTTTCATGACATTTTATGTTTTAAATGTTTTTTACACAATCATCAAAACATTATATCTGGAAAAGAGAAGTCATAAAAAAGAAAGCAGCTTCAACTTGTGTTTGTTGCCAGTCTGTCAATTTCAGCTTCAGTTATTAATAAAACGTATAACCTGATGATTGTGTGCTGTGTAGGGATGACGTCAGTGGTTGTACTTTGGTGTCCTGTCTAGGGTTGCACCGATTTATCGCTGATTTCGATCAATTTCGCTGATTGATCGACATCGGCCTTTTTAGCTATTAAATCGGCCTTTGTCGATTCTGTTACAAATACGTTAACTTGTTTTAAGGGACAACATGAGGGGCTACATAATTTTGCCTGTCAGCAATATTAACAAATGTAGTAACTTGCTAAACAGAGTTTTTGCAACAAGAAAAGGGTTGAAAATCCAATCCAATCTAATGAAATGGATTGTCCAGAAAACTGCCTAAAATGTCCAGAAAACAATTCCAAATGTAGTTGAACGTCAAACAAAATCACCTCTATTAATTAAAGGGTTTTTATCTTCACCAACCTCCAGTGGTCCGCCGATCCCGGTTTGGGAAATCCTGTGCTGAACGACCTTTAAGGCTTTGCCCTGTAGTTCTATATGGCTGATAGCCTTCTCAGCACATTTCTTCCGGATCTAAGACCACAATGATCATGATTATCAGTAGGGCAACCAAAAGTCAAGTAAGTCAAAACTTTTTTGCCTTTTTAAAAGTTTATGGAACGTCTACAAACCAAATTTCACGTTGATACCATGAGCCACTCCAAAGTTATTAGGTCAAAAAGGTCAAAGTTTATCATTAGTTCAAAATTTATCGTTAGGTCGAAATTTTCAAACAGCACAGTTTTTTTCTCGTTATAGACGTTGTATTAAAGTTACAACAACAGATTTTGGTATGTTTTTGCAAGTTTCGTTGCAATTCTAAAATAGTAATGGGTTTGTTGCGACTTCTGACGTAAATGATTTATTTAGCCCACTACTGGACGATTGAATATTAAGCAGACTAGGCATGGCAATGCAAGAAACGCGGTCTTACAGCAGCCTACTTGGTTTGGCTAATGCTCAATCCATTATGCATATGTAGTATTTTACCTTCATGATATTCGCAGATTTGACTCTACTATAGTTATTAATGTACTTACCAACATATCATGCCTAAGGTTAAACAACCAAATTCTTCAAAAATTCGAAGTATACTGCATGAATATGCTTCTGAGTTCAGCTCAACACCTAAGGGTAAATTGTTTTTTGGTGGAAGCACATCACCGCAGTGCAAAGCATCAACGAGGTTCGTTTCATGAAACTGAAAGCAGCCAGACATTTTTAAAACATGCCATACCAGATTTTAGAAGTTAAATACTTTTTGTTTCATTTCAACAAAGGTTTTCTAATATGCTTTGCATATCGCATTTCAGTTGAAAACGCAGAAAATTAATAAGCCAAAATAAAGTCAAAATTTGTAATTATGAAGTCAAAATTTTAAGTTTTTAGGTCAAAAAATTGGTTGCCCTAATTATCAGATACCAAATAACATAATTTCAGTCAAACAATTGTTACCTGTCAGAGAGTGAGAGCTAACAATAATATGGTCTAAGGATTTGCAGTTTGAAGGTTGCAACCAGTGTTTAGGTCTGTTTTCACAGAGGTCAATTTGTTGAACTGTTCATTGTAATGAAGTTACAGTAAAGAACACGAAAACCAACATTGGCGGCAAGCACAAAATGTTTGGCATCTATGAAAAGGTGGTTACATCATCTGACGCATATATAATTGACTAAATATTGCCATTGGCAATGTGCATTAATTATCATTTAATCAGTAAGTCCCTGTACATTAGTACAATGCAAATAAGCGGCCTATTCGCTTATCAGTGCATCCCTAGCCCTGGTTGCTGCTTGGAAATGCCTGTCGGTAACTGAGGTTCCAAGTGTCGTTTGCCTTCGTCAGTTACTATCAGGTTTTGTTTGTACTGTAAACAAAATTCAACTTGCAAAGCAAAACATGTTACGACAAAACAGCTTTGAGACCATGTGTCTAAATTATCAAGTGCTTCAACGTCTGCTCTTTCAGTTTCCTGCATCAGGTGCAGACATAAACAGTATTGCTCATAATAATAAATCTATGCTGCATGAATTTCGCAACAAACAAAACTAGACCTGCAATGCCGTCATTGACACACCTAGTTAACTTCGCAAGCAACCTGCTATAAGATATGGTAGCGGTTGGCAATTGCGACTCATGTACCTAGAAGACATATGAAAATTGGGATTTGGTTTCAGATAAAAAAAATAAATTGTTGTAACGCTAACACCTGATACCCATGTAATACATTATTGCCCAAACCGCAAAAAAACATGCATTGCTAACTTTAGCGTAAGGAATCTAATATTACCCACTTAACCCAGGATTAATGGTTAAAAACCCAGGTGTTTAAAATGTAACCCGATATGAAGCATCTTTCAGATCCAAATGACTACGTCACAATCTATTTATTGATGTGCGCAGTTTGATGGTGCTTTCCAGCATTATGCGTAAAACCTTTCCAGGAATTGAACAGATTTTTGTGCATCTCGTACGTAGCCGACAATAGCTATTGGTTGTTACCGATGATAATAGAGCTGACAATATCGTAATAAGCCCTTGGAGTAGCAGTTGTGATACCAACAGTAAAACGTTTTCAAGCGAGCAGTGGTCTTTTTTCAGCTTAGTTTCAAGACGTTCCTTTCTAAAGCCGGTAGACCTGAGATGGACCTAAGTTTGAGTTTTGGAGCTGATGCTGCAAAACCCTGTATGTATATTACCTATATTTCAACCGCCTTACCAGAAAACATGCGGTCAAACAGTACGAAAAACCTTGCGATTTGTCTTCTATGCTGTTTTTACATTATTAGTTCGTTTGATTTTTGTCTGTTTCTCCACCGTGCGCCCCCCGTCTCCCTTTGACGGAACACAACCCTCTTTTCCGCAGCGTCTCGTCGACCCAGAATGGCGCGCGCGGAACGTCGCCGAGCAGCAGCAGCGCCGTCAGCATCAACCTGACCACGTCGAACGGCGCCACCCAATCTACACCTTACAAAGATTCCGACTACCAGTGCAACAGCACGAGCCCGCAGTCGCCACGGGTATGTCAGTCGCCTGAAACAGCATCGCTTTAAACAAGCAACACGAAACATGGACTTTAGTAACAAAATCTGGTTGGCGTAATGTCGTCGCTTTAGTTACTGCATACGAGTTAAACTTTGTGGAATGTTGTCAGGTGCCGAACGGCGTTGATTCTAGCATTTTTCACAATGCAAAGCGCTTTAAGATTAACTTGGAAATATCTTTCATATCCAAAATAGCGATGTTGTTGCAGCAAAACAGAAACGTGATTTTAGTTTTTCGTTGCGTGACTCGTTTCTCAAGCTCAAGAAAAACTCGTTTTCGCGTTGATTGTCAGTCATAAACGTGCCGAGTTGCCATTTTCCTTTCGGCGCGAACTCGAGTTTCACTCGCACGAGTCATCCCGTAGTGAACGTACGGTCCAGTTTATCAATAGCGTGTTGGGACGTGCGCGAAGGCCTTAAAGTCAGTCGCTTTTTGTTTTCCTTTATTTAGCTTCGACTCGCTCGCTGCTGCCATTTTTCCGCAAACTGGCTGTCGTGTCGTCGCGTCGTTTGGACCGCCTGTGAAAATTAGGTTACCTCTTTAAGCGGTGAGCTGTTACTCGCTAAATATTTCATTACAACGTTCTGCATACCGCTCGCCGTGGCATCTACACCACAGGAGGATAATGGTTTGTTTATATTCTGCGCCTGCGCGCCTCGGCGCCGCTAACCCGAGCAGCTTAAACTCGCCAAAAAAGAGTCATGAATATGCCATGAGTCCTTACTTTCCAGATGAAACTGAACCCCGGCACGTTACCGCATCACATTGGCCAGCCGAATCCTTTGATGTTCGGTACGAGAATTCAGGTGAGTTGGCCGCTGTCTGGCTGTNCCTGAGCGTGAATTTTTGATGCTCTGCTGTTTTCTAGATCGCGCGGATAAGCTGTTGCGCGCGTCNCGACGCGGCCCGACCACTTCTTCAGGAGCAGAACTTAATTTCAATGAAATGCTGCTGTTGCTGCTGATGTTGACGCCTGCGTTCGTCCACCCGTTTGTGTTTGGTCCCAGTAGTTACCTGGCGTTAATAGGGTTTGTGGACGATCCTTCCTTGCGTGGCCTGTTCCTGCGAGAGCGAAGACCACGCGCGAGTTAACAGTTACTGTGCAAGCCCCGCATTATCTTTTGCTTTGGGATATGGGCCACGGCAAACTCAAAGGTTTGGCAACACAACAAGGGATTTTTTCGGTTGAAATTCTGTCACTTTACATCGAAACATGTATTTCGAGTCAAGCAGGATCGGGTTCGCCAAAGCTTTGTGTCGTAGTTTTAGGAAAGTCGACACGGCCGAGCTTTTCTTGACTGGTCCAGGAGGAACAACGAACTCATCGCAAATGAAGTGAACGCTTGTATTTTTTGGCTAGATCAATTTACCTGACCTACAACTGAACAAATGCAACGGAAAGAAAGCAGAGGAAAAGTTTACTTGTAACGGACTCCAAGCAGTTTTTTAAACAAGTTGATTCAGTTTTCCATTTGAAAGGCACAAATTTTCTCAAATTTTTTTCAACCGTCCACGATGGGAAACGGCAACTGAAGCAGTACCGAAACCAGATGGTTTCATGTGGGAGAATGGATACGAAAAGTCCGTTGGATAGCCGCTGGCCTTCTGTTGCCAAATTCGTAGAACGCATTTTACATATTGCAGGCATGAAAGTGACCGACGAAGCGCGAAGTACTCACCCGCCATGCGCCCCCCGTCATAGTTGAACCCAATTGCTCAAAAATCAATGAAAATGCACTTTAAACGGCTTGCAAGGGGATTAGTAGCGAGCGAGCTCTCTTTTTCTACAGAATCCAAGTCAGCTCGCCCTACTTCCGCAAGTGGGTCAGTGGCCCACGACGTCCCAGGCCGTCGCGGTCGCAACGGCGGCCGGCCTACTGCAAAACGGCTTCCCTCACGGAAGCGTTCCTCACTACCCCGCACTGATCAACAACCGAGGTACGTGCAGTGTTGTGACGCCAGTTGTGATGTCATGAACGCCAGACATGCATGGGTTGTCATGTAACCACATACGGGCATAGTACGTCGGGCGTAAAGGGTGAACTTGCGTGTGATAAGAATCGCTCACTTTTACGCCGTGAACTTGTGTCGCAGGCAGCGAATGCCTCTCCTGACCGACGCTTGCTGTTGCTCTTCGGTGTTTCGTAGCTCTAAACGCTTTTTTTCGAACAGCAGCGTGTATTGGCGGTTTTCGTGCGTCCCAGTAAATCGATTGGCGCCCGAAAGTTTAGCTTGCAAGTGCACGCTGCCAAACATGAGTTGTTGCACATCAACCATGTAGTCGAGACCGAGAGACTTCGTCCAAGCAGCAGGCACCGAAACCAGGAAATTTGCCGGCTGGTAACTTGAAACCCGATTCTACCGCGTGTAGCGCAATGACGTATCTGATCCTCTTCGTGACTTTATCAGAGATTTTCGCGAACAGTTAAGAAAAGGCCAGCGTACAGTTGAACAGGTCAAATTGCTGGAACTTTTTCAAGTCATGCCGATCCAAGTCCCGGAACAAACGGCTCGAAGCCGAGGGCTGTTGCAAACTTTCAGAGCGAGGCGAGAAACCCTAAGAAGTTCCGAGACCTTGTCCTTGTCGCAGAGCGCTATGCATTCAATTAGGGCTGGGTTCAAGTGAAAAAATTTTGTTTAAATAATAAGTAATTTTTAACAGGTTACTTAAGTAATTCAAGCAAATCAGGAAATTCAACATTTAGACTTAAAAACATTCAAGCAATCAAAATCATTGCAATTTTTAAATCACATAATGGGCGGTTCAGACAAAATTCGCACCTGTTGGCCGCGATCCAATTTAATGGATTGAGCTTCTAGCTCAAATCAAATCGTAATCACGATGATAATCAACAATTGTGACTCACAAAGCGCTCTGCACACGTAAGAAATCTATTCGCTTCAATGGCTTGTTTTATGTGTGATGATGCATGTTATGTAGAATATTGCGTTTACAGCAACAGACGTGACTTCTAAAATCTTAATTTTTCTAAAAGCAAATTACTTGAAATATCAAGTAACGGCAAAAATTATTTGATCAAGTAATAAGTAAAGTTTTTCAATTAAGTAATTACTTGAATCCAGCCCTACATACAATTCACGACAAGGCGATGTCAGTTTAACTATTGCTGCGCCTTGCCGTCCTACCTTGTTTAATTTTGTGCGGAGCCTTCGGTCTCAAATACGTGAAAACGACCGTTTTTGANACGGCCCAACATCAAACCGGTCAGTTGGTCTCTTCCTGACGACGGTGTATTCGGATCGAATTGAACATTATCCCAAAAAGCCGATGCTGGCGATACTCCGATGGAATTAAACATGAGTTTGAAATAACGATACGTAGCCCCTGGCATTACCGTAAACGCACACACGTCAGTTTAGGTCCTGCTTTCGCATTTTCAAGCGTTTCGTCAGCAAAATAACAGTTCGCTTCTTCCTTTTTTGCCGCAACCCACTTTTTTCTCGCCAGCCTTGATGCGGGGCTCTCTTTCGTCTACGCCGCCTAGCGGTTGCGGCAGCACGGTCGTCGAGGTCGACGGCGAGAAGATCGACATCACGGAAGAGATGGAGGAGCTCTTCCGTCGCGACCAGTCGCTGGTCAAGGAGGACATCCGGAAGTTCATCGGCGAGCGCCACATCTCGCAGTCGTCGATCGCCAAAGCGACGCGAAACGGTGAGGACGGGCAGGGNAGGGCGTCAGGACGGAGTNGCGGTTCGTCGGTTTGATTGCGTTCGGAGTTAGCGCATTAAAAGTTGCTGGNANGGAGCGAAAGAAGTCTGCAANCAGTGTTGCCACTGCGGTCAGTCTCGTCAACAACAGATTGTCGCCTTCTTCAACATCAGATAACATCAGGTTTTTACATTACAGTTTTGAGTTTCATATAAGCGAAATCAGTGGTCCTTAAAGTTTCAACGCCTCAATACCCCTACAAATCAAAGTTTCGTCTATCTGGATACCCCTATTGAACAGTTTACTAACAAAAAAATGTAAGAGCAAAACAGAACTGGTCAAGAAATACTCTATCACTGGAGTAGCGAGGAAAAAAGGTCAATGCAAAGGCTTCATCACAATCATCAGCGCTAATTTTCTACTTCATATGGGTACAGTGTTGCTAGGTTGCTAGAACGAATGTAATGATTGGGTGTTAATGTATTGCTGAATACCCCCACCATCTATTAAGGCAATACTTCAAGAACCCCTGAGCTAAATACTTCCATTTACTAATACCTAACAAAGCGCGATGAACATGAACCTCATTGTCCTAAAGCAGTGGTTCTTAACCAAGGGGCACGCCTCCCCCAACCAAGGAGCACGCCTCCCCGGGGGCGTCAATAAATTTCCAGGGGAACGCGAGTTTTTTTTTGATCAACAAATTTACCAAAAATACACTTGTTTTTACAACTTGTTTAAGTGTCAGGGGCTTGAAACAAAAGACGATTACTTTAAGGGAGGCGTGGTATAGAAACGGTTAAGAACCACTGTCTTAAAGTGTCGTCACAAAACGGAGAAGTCGTTCGTGCGTAACATAAAATAAAATATTATTCTCAACGCAGCGTTCGGAGCATCTTCAGTTTGGAACGACAGCCAAACACACATGCAGCAGTGTTGCCAGTTTGGCTTTTTTGAAACCAAATTTGTAATTTTTGGCCGTTTTTCAACTCCTTTGGCCTTTTTTTATTTTTGAAAAAAGGCCAAATGAAATTTGGCTTTTTTTGGCCACTTAGATTTTTATGTCGATTTGGCAGATTTAAAGATGATTTTGGCAGGTTTCTGGGCACTGGCAGATTTCTAGACACTGTTTCTGGACACAGAATGATAAATTTTCGTTGGAAACTCTGCACGATAATTTATAATTTTTTGTTTTGCTGTTTCACGCTTATAGATTTGCAGTTTCAGGTTACTCTTCAGCAAAACCAGAAGTTCATTGATGGAGTGAACTTCATTCTTTTTATGTATAAAATATGTACATATTGCCTTTCAAAAGCGCATTTGGGTGTTTTAAATGTGTCGTTGTGTATTTATCGCGTATTTGGCTTTTTTCGGTGCTATTTGGCTTTTTTTAAGGGTTGATCTTGATCTGGCCTTTTTTGCTCATGACTACTTGGCAACCCTGACATGAAGTTGAGACTTGAGAAACTGATAACTTATTTTCAACCTAGAAAGAGAAGAAATGTGGAAAACAACCACAGCAACTGCCCACTTAACATCAGATTTGTCACCAAAACGTCAGCCATCAGAAATTTCTCTCAAAACATCAGATCTGATGTTAAAACATCAGAAGTGGCAACATTGTCTGCAAAGCATCGGTTTTGAATTTCGCTGGTGGTTCGCCTCCAAATGGAAGTCGAGCACCGAGGAAGGTCTAGTTCACGGGATCTTAACCTGAGGTCCGTGAACCCCTAACGCAGGGTTTCTCAAGCGGGGCCCTCGCTCCCCAATGGGGGCCACAGAGCGGTTCTCCAGGGGCCACGAGCACAGGCCTTTACTAAGCAGCTCTGCCGTGATATTGCAAAACCCTATTGATGAGCAGGGGGCCACAAGTGTTGGCAGTCTTTGGAAGGGGGCCACAAACCATTAAAGTTTGAGAACCACTGCCCGAAAGGCTCCGTGAAGGTGATTTAAGGGGTCCACAAATGTAGTTTTAGAGGGTTAGTAAGTTTTGCAGATATTTCGATTACTACTACGACGATTAAAACCTTAATTTCAAAAGGTTATTGCAACTTTTCTTCCTGAGGGGTCCGTAACTTTTAGGGGGTCCCTGACCCACACATGTTGAAGAAACGCTGGTCCAGGGCTCGTTACCAGCGCCTGAACGGCCCCGCGCCAACCGCGAATACTAACATTTGACAACGATTCGGTTGCGATGGTGCGGGTATTTTCTGCACCGCGCCTATTTCAATCTCCCCCCCGCCTCTCCGAATCCGCGCCAGTGACCCTTGCCGTGAAATTCGAAGCGTCCCTCGTCGTCGCTGCTTTTTTAGACCGAGTTGGAAATCTCGAAAGCGCGCCGCCACTGTGACGTCATCGCTCGACGAGCCGCAGCGCAGACGGC
>JGI24159J19872_10001254_pt1 | contig 27350 bp, 18 predicted proteins | sample Ectturendosymbi4_FD_19872 | JGI IMG/M metagenome (IMG submission 19872)
ACTGTGCTAGACGAACAAATGGAGGTGGATATGCTGAAGTGCTGAATTTTTTGCCTTTTTAAATTAAGCAGCAGTGGGGTGGTTATATTTTGCTGTATATGCCATTGTGTTATTTGGGTAGTGGAATGTGGTGCATATATGCATGAGCTTCATAGACTGTACATAGGCCTACAATCTGACAAGTTTAAAATGTTCACATCGCAGATGGTGAAACCCACCACCCTGACTCTCTGGAAATAATTTGCTCCTTTGCCCCACTAGATGGTTGACAAGACTCTCGGTAGTGATTTGGAACAAACTGCCTGCAGATGCTAGATTTATGCTTGTCTTGCAGGTAGTAAATGTTTCCAGGGGCCTACATGCCTAGATATTGCTACTGCTTCGCCTATCCTTCAGCTTGCAGTGGTAAAAGATCATTGCAAGGCTCATTAGTACATGAGATGGTACCATGGGCATAGTCAGGGGTCATTTATATACTGTACAGCATTTTGCCAATTTTGCAAAAAAGGTCGTACCACGGGTGGGTGAACATGGTGACGTCACCGAAACGCCCTAGCAAACTTCCGTGATGACAGGGGCCCCCAAGTTGTTAAGACCACCACTGTGTACAAGAACGTGAATTCAAGCTCAGTTCTATAACATGTGTAGGAACTGCTTCTGTCGGAACTGGGTAAACCAACTACCAGAGAATTGCGCATGCCAAAAGAACAAAAGATTGCGTATGTTGCAATCTCAAAATTAAATCAACGCTCTTTTACAAAAAATAAACTTCGTTTACAGTAAATACCCTATTTACTCCGTTGCGTGTTTTGTTTTGTGGTGAAACAAATGGACATTACAGCATGTTGGTTAAACCTGAAATAAATTTTCTGCTTATTGGTCTGCACAGCAGGTGTGTGATGAACTGACATGACACTCAGATAGCAATGTCGGTGCGGGACTGTTGCAACCTTATGCGTTTCAAACATGATATCAACTAAAAATCTGTAACTTCCCATTGTTTCAAAGATACTGCATATTTGTTGAAAAACTGCAAATTGCAGCGCTGGATATACGCGAAAATGAATGGTTGGAAAAAGCTTGTGCAAAAATTAGAATCTAAAAATAACTTTACCGAGAACTGCTAAATTTTGTTCGCCTTAGACAGATTATATGCATAGGTTAAATGTTGTTCGTTTTTGCTAATTTATAGCAGAACACAGGTTGGCTTGAATCGTACTCGCATTTACAACAGTTTTGCAGAAGCTGATAGTTGTTTTTCAGACCACGCTTTGATTTATTGTTTTGATTGTATTTGTACAGTAGTATGTACACTTCCCGTGCGTCAATTGCTGCTTTTTAGCTTTGCTACGTGAATTACGTCACGGTTCTCTGCTGTCACTGCTGATGCTACCCTATGGAATGTCCATGTCACAGTGGCGCGATTCCTATTTGTGCCAGATCACCCCAACATTTTGAACAATATTGTCCTCAGTAATAGACTTGTACGAGATGGAGCGTCTGTGGGGCGGACCTTTTCTAGTTAATTCATTGGATGCGTAACTTTTATTTGCAACCAACAGTTCGCTTTCATCATTAGCTACACGCGTGATGTTTAATGTCTTCACACCCATACACAACGAAGTACTATTCACACACACACGGCGCTAAAGGAAACACACATATGCAATACATGAATGAACAAGAACATAGGGGAGATTAGGGACCTTTGGACCATGGTGGTTTTCTCATAAATGACATTGGCAACGCTTCGTAAATCATGCGTAAAAATGCTTGGCAGACGTCAACTTGTCATGTGCAATGCAGAGGACCTTGGTTCAGTCATTAAGCAGTTATAGTCGAAATGCAATTTTATGGAGTAAAAGGAAATTTTGAATGGTCTGAACTTTTTGTGATATCCTATGATAGAAAGCAGATTTCTGTCAGTTGTTTGGTTTGCCAATAGAAACGACATATTTTTGTCTGGAATGACAGCAGAGTTTTTTTAAATTAAGTAAGTAACAATGCTTCAGTAGCAGCAGCATAAAAATGGCCGGATGAAGGACCTTTGGACCACTTTGCATAAAGGGCGTTTGGACCAGGACCAAAGGTCCTTCGTATGTTTGCCCATTTTATAATATTGTAAAAAGGTTCCATAATAATCTATTCCTTACGTTTTCTTCTTTGTCTCATGCGCTTTGCAGAAGTAGACCAGGTACAAAGCACTTTCATTAACATGGTTAAAACAAAATGTAAGAACGTTAACGGAAGGTTTTCACATTAAAAAAATGTAAGAACGTTAACGGAAGGTTTAATGAAACCACTTTGAGAAAAGCCGTTAAGATGTGTTGAAATATATTAATAGCATTCGTGAGGCTGATCTTGATTACAATATTCTATATATGGGACTTTGCAGTAAAACTTTATTGTTGTGTGACACATCTTCATTAATAACAAAGAAATTGATGGCTGACGCTTTTGACAAATACACTTCTTTCATAGGCAAATCACCATTTTCTCATTTGTTAATTTCTATGGAGATAATGATTTTTACTGTCACAACGACTTCATTTTTGTGTGATTTTGCTTGCGCGTGGCCACTGCAAGTTGGGTAAAAAAGTTTTCCATATCTCATACAAAAAAGACCAAGATTGTTATTGGTGGAAGGGCCGTGGTGCCAGGCCTCAAATTTTTTCCGTCACTTAACGATATGCTTTGGACTTTTTCACGACTAATGAACCTGTATTCTTAGATTGCAAATAACGATTTCCGCCGAGAAAGACAGAAAAACCTTTTAACTTTTATCACGCAATAGTATCCGTTAATCGGCATGAGCAAGTGTGATTTTGCTTCAAGAAAACAATCTTTGTCGCACATTTGCACTGATAGAAAAATAACTAAATGTATTAAAATGCCTTCGTCGCAGACTGTAAGGATATAATATAATTCTACACAAGAAGATATTCTCTAAAGTATATGGAAGTGAGGTTGAGTTGCCCTTTGCCACGATTCTATAGATAGGCAAGAAAAGGCACAAGCTCTTCTTGCGCATAGGCAAGAAATTTGAGATATAAGGATATAGTGTATAATTACTTATTACTAGGGCAACCAATTTTTTGACCTAAAAACTTAAAATTTTGACTTTATAATTTACAAATTTTGACTTTATTTTGACCTATCAATTTCCTACGTTTTCAACTGAAATGCGAAATACAAAGNGTATTCGTATACAGTGTTAGAAAACAAACCAATAGGTTTGTTCTGTTGAAATTAAACAATGATAGTGGCAGTTTATTCAGTGGTTCATTTCAAAGCCAACAGAAGCTCTTAAAAACACTGTAACGTAAAAATGTGAAACCTTTTAGTCAACTTCAGCGCTTCTTTCTCAGTTTCAAGAGCATGTTGAAAAAGAGTACGTCGTTCACTGACGAACTCTAAATTTGCTCTTCTGCTATTCACGACATGACCATCCATACTAAGTACTCATTCATTAGCAGCGCCAGTTGCCATCCCGCAGAACATATTTGTTGCAAGATCATTGAGAGATGGAAACCCCAATCTATGTTCTCACCACCACTGGAGAATGTCGCTACACCCTTGTAGAACTAACTCTCTGTAACATTGAATTTATTGCTCATGTCTTTTTCATATGCATTGAGTCAAGCATTCAGTTACCCGCACAAAAAATATTATATCTCGCATCAGCCCCGCATCCGCACGCACAGCTCTGCGGGTACCCGCACCCACAAATCCGGATAAACGCAACCCGCGCGGGTTAACCCGCACCGCGCAGGACTCTATGTCCACGCAGGCAAGAGTTGACATCAAGTTGTACTTACTTTCTACTGATTTAGTTGCTAAGAGCTACTCAAGCTTCTGTCACTTTTCCACACTTAAATACTGTAGATTTAACGATAGAATACGATCTTCAAAGACTGTTGTAGCAATGCTTTTGTAGTCTTGTTTCAGGCACTAATAACTCCAGAAAAAGTTCAGAACTGTGTGTTCGTTAATCGACAAGCAAAATAATATTGTGTGGAAAATGACATTTGCTGAAGTACTTTGATTCTTCCCGACAAACGATAAATCAACCGAATAAATAACTAATCTCAACTAACCTTGGGCTGGTTGAGTGGCAAAAACGTTCAGGTCACATCTAATTTTTGTTTGCTGCTCTGCAAGATAAGCATCACTTGCACAAAGTAAAATCGAAGATGTTGCTGTCATCTTAGAAGCAGAACCGTCACCAGACAGCCGTCAATAGTGGGGCTTTACGTTTGTGCGGGGGGGCTTTGCGTTCGTGCAGGGGGGACTTGACAGTTAAATTTGACAAAAATTCCACTAATTTATAGTGTTTCATATTTCAATTTGGGGGGACTTAGAGCAGTGTTTAGGGGGCTAAGCCCACCATTGTCCCCCGGGGCGACGGGAGTGCTTAGACGTAGTAAATTCAAACGCAGTATAATCTGTTCAGTGGTTGCGGTTTCAAGTTGAAGTAGATGAAATACAGCAAGTTACAGTGCTCAGATTAACGATTGAAAAAATGCTCTCACAAGAACTGTCGAATCACCAACGGATCACCACCATCATAAAGCCTTTGCTTTCTCAACCACTATAAACTAGGATCTCCGTTCTATCGTTTACGTTTACTTACAACTTTTAACTATCCACTTCCACTTTGACTTCGTAGGTAGGTAGCATCGTTTTTACGCCTGTTTTTCTGAGAGCGCTCCGTACTTCTTTAATAACAGAGTTCACCTTCTTCTTCATTGTGGTTGTGAAAGGATCATAGTTGATTTTTGAGCGTTTTCTTTTGTTTTCCCCGTTTATTTGCTGACTAAGACATGAGAGTCTATCTTCCAGATTGTGAGGATGTAGGACTGGGCTTGCAAGGAATTCCACCATTTGTCGAACTGCTTCAATTGGGTAGGCGACCACGTCTTCGAAGTAGAACACTTTGAACGGGATGTTGCTTTCTAGTACTTTGATGACAACAGCTTGCCATTGGTTTGTGCGTTTTTTGACAAAAGCTTCAAAACCTGTGGCAGGAAGCTTGGAGTTACTTTTAAAGGATTAGGTTTGATACAGTAATCGATAACTCCATTACACAAACTATATTGAATAAAATTAAGCTAAACCCAGTGATGTTCCGGGTCATACGACAACAATTGTTAATCTGCATCAGATCAAAATGAAAGAGATATACTGTAGAAATGTTTGGGTATTTCAAAGGTGACAAACAAGCAAAGAATCATCGAATAAATACTAAGTTTGGTTAACCAAACGGCGGCATCAATTGTTTATAAAGGCGGTGATAAAAGTCTTAGCAAATTTGCGGAAAGCAGCTGTGAAATCTTATCGATGTGATTGATATGCGGGATGAAAATATTCTTTTTGTCAAATGCGCAATGCACTTCTCATTCATCTGTACAAGTTTTTGACCAAAGGTATATCATCGCAGTCTGCCATGTTTTCTTTAAGTATTTATCATGCGCTCAAAACGTTTTGACGTACTGTAATTTTAGAGAAAACTTTGAGTTGCAAACTATCAGATCAATTTTCTGCGTCAAGAAACCTGAGCGCTTTTTTGTATGTAAAACTTTCTGAGTGCTTCTAATCGCCTACGCACATTTTCGTGTGTCTAAAGATTTATTTGCTCGAGATACTTCAAAATCATTAAAATGATTTCGTTGTTCTTTTACTACTGGGTTTGGTCAGACATAACAATCGAACCTATAGCTCCCACATGTATGTGGCATTGTGGCAGCGATAGAGTTTTTCATTGTCGCTGTATGAGGTATGGCTATCGACGTCTAGCAACATAAAATCGCTTGACGTTGCTTGCAACAGTTTGTACTTCTATGCCTTTAGCCTCCTTTCAAAAAACCCAACTGCCCGATGTCCTCAAGGGCTTTATCACCATTCATACAGCGGCTTTTACGGTTGTTGAAACTGCAAAACTTGCCTAACTTGCAAAAACTTTAACTGAAAACCCTGCGGCGTAGCTTCAAGACCACAAGAAGCGAAATTCGCAGAATAAACAGAATAAACAGCGCGGAAGCGAATTCGCAGAATAAACGTTATTTCTGTATTTCTTCAGTTTACTGACGTACCATTTATTCGTTTTTTTTTGTTCGATTTGACATGGTTTTGCCACACTGGCCGCTTTCTAAGTATGCTAACATTAACTAATTATTGGAATATGATACTTGTGGCAAACGTTGCTTGGTGTGAGGGTCTAATATTAGTAGTAAGCGTTAGACCAAGGTAGCTCTCAGCTTCTGATACAATTTTGGAAAAAAACTACTTCTTCCTTCACCGATAAAAAAGGCTCCGTTCTAGTGATCGACGAAAACTGCAAAATGTGTTTACTTTGCTAAAAAATTCACACGATTTTTAACTACTTCAAGAAAACATGGCATTCTAAAACCCATGCAACCAACCAAATATTAATTTACTGTTCACGTCTGGCTGCGCAAAAGGTCAACGGAAAACGTGGAGCAGCATTTTTGTGGAATGACTCTTTACCTGCGTCAAACACATTTTTATCCACACTTCCTTGATGAGAACCCGACCTTAATCGATGAAAATCGGCTACCAGGGCATGGTAAGGGTTACGGATGATCAGAATGATTTGTTCTAGATCGGGTAATACTTCTTTCATCAAGTGATTCTTAACGATATCTGCTTGAAGATCTTCTACGTCCAACTTTTCTCCTATAAATCCTGTGAATAAAACAAAAATAGTTTTGTTTGGCTGACAAGTTGCAAAAAACAACAACAAAAATTCTAAGGTGTGTGTTGATTACATTCAATTACTGAATAAAATCTGTAGTGTTTTAACGTAGCAAATGAATTAAAGCGTGCAGACGTGCTGGGCGAACGGGTCTAGGGCGCCGGGCATCCAAGGCAGGATCCAAGGCAGGGGGGCATCCAAAGAGTGAAATAAAAATTACATTTTATCACATTAAAATGCTATAACTAGATGATTCTTCGTATTGTGAGGCTACTAACACATACTGCATGGATCTCATCGGATCTCGCCAGTGGGGGATATGCAAATTTGTGTGAAGTGACCCGAGAGAGAGATGAAGCAATATCATCGTTATCTCAAGGTGTCACACCCTACCTCTCTTCTCCCTTTTGTAAGCTGGCAACTTCCCGCTAGCCTGATGTTAATCACTTAATCTGCGATTTGTAGTCTTCAAAATATCTCTCGATTGTCTCTAGCCTTAAACTATGCGCGTGAAAGGTTCGCACTCAGGCAAAATGGGGTGAGTATGGCAGCGACATATTGTTGAAAAGTATTAAATGCATCGTTTTTATCATTCGTAAATTTGTTATCACTTCACTACAAACGCAACAATCAGAACAAAGCGGACAGTACAGAGAACAAAAACCGAGACCTCTTAAACTTGCTTGTTCAAAGTTGGATTTCTGAGTAAATAACGCTTCATATTACGATGGTATCTTGTCTGCTTGTTTTTGCTTTTAGTGGCAACGCGAATTGTGTCACTGGACTGTATCATGCATAGTCGTAGCCAGGGGGAGCCAAGGAGGCCATGCCCTCCAAACTTCTACCATATCTTTTCATTTTGTGCTTTTGTGTGGCGGTGTCCCAAACAAAATACTGTTACTCGCTTGAAGTGAAAATATTTTCAACCCCAAAATGTGGGGCTGGCTATGCCACTGATAGCATGTGTGACAATTTTGCGATAGATTTTTCTCTTTCAGCTGTTGTAAAAAAGATGAAAACAATAGAGTAAATTTGTTAGAAAGGACATCGTTCTGAGCTGTTAAAACACTTTAGGCGCTAAGTACGATACGTTTGAAAACGTGATGTGTTCTTTAGAGCAGAGCGCCAGCGTTTCATTCACTTTTTTATTGCTAAAAATGGACATCACCATACAAAACTCTGTGCCTTCGTATGTTCGGTACGTTTTGCAAAGTTCAAGAGCCTTACTATTGCTGCGTAACATGATACGAGACTCGGACAGCTTTTCCTCTTCTTTATCTTCCCTTGAGGCGAAGTTTTTGTGGCGTAATCCGATCTGGGCAGGTACTGCGCCTATATTGCTCACATTTCTCATTAGTAGAATTTGGTGGGGGAGCATAAAATCAAATAGTTACCCAGGGCATCACCAAACCTCCGCACGCCCTGGTTTTAACTCTCTGAGACAATCATTAACAGATCAAGCTGTTCGAAAAACATTAAAGATAAACCGCTGGTTACGACATGGTAAGCTTCTGTTGATACGAAATTACCTTTGACGCTGATATTAAAATAAGAAAACATCACAAGGAGTTAACTTGAGAATAGCGTCCAAGGATCAGAGACAGGGCTATTATCGTAAAGACGAAGATAGTTTTTCATACAATTTCGGCTAAAACCGAATCTAGTATGGACGTTGATGCCTTAGTGCAAAACTGGTAGCTATAAAACGTTTTCAAATCACTTTTTGGCTTGATTGTGCAAAAACTCTATTTCCAAAATGGCATTCTTTACTGAACCACTAGCTTCTTAATAAAGTAAACTTGCTTTGATTGCAGTATTTTTATATTTTCTTGAAATTTGTAAAAACCACATCGCACCCGGGCTGAGCACGACTTACCTGTTTTAACCAATAGCGCGTCCTCGTAAACACTTCCCGTGTAAAATCCAGTGGCAGATTCTAGCAAGTAGCGAATCCACGTGTTGCCGGATCCAGGAAATGACGTCAGCATCGTTCTGTTGGAACGTCGAGGGGGTAAGATTTTGATAATGTCGCATCTGTAATCGACCGCTGCAGTTCGAAAAACGTTGAGAGAGTTTTCAATCCCGCAGTGATCCAACTTATGAATGAGATTGAACCTTGAAGCAAGACATCATTTGCCAGTGGTGAAAGTACGCCGGAACCGCCCGGGAACGCCGTTCCGGTAAAAGAAATATTGCAGGTATAGAGTACCAGTAAGAGCTTCAACGCCAGGTATTTCAAGTATTGAAAAAACTACATAGAAAAATTAGTCTAGTTGGAAGTTGCATGAAATAGGTTACAGTTACATAAACATTTATTATGAGCCTATGAGCGGTTACAGAGTTTCCAGATTAGCGTGAAACGCGCTGATTTAGCACTTTTTCGTCAAGCCTAGCGCTCTTTCATGAAAAAAGCGCGAAGGTGCTGTTTCAGCGCTAGTATTCTTTTGTTTCCAGTAGGTTGTCTTTTTGCGTTTTTCGGAGTATTTTCAGATGATGTAGGTTTTTCTTATGGTCATCTGCTATCTACATCCGGATTCAACATAATTTCTCACATTTTTTTCTGAGTGTTGGCTAATGGGTTCACTACAGTGGCCATTGGGAAGCTTTCAACTAAGTGTCACCTCCACTGGCTCAAACTTATAGTTACGCCACTGACCACAGGGAATACTAAAAGTGGTTAGAACGGGTTGAAGGCGATGTCAGGAAGGCTTTTTGCAGCACTGCATGTGCAAATTGCTATTTACAGTGAGTGACCATGATCCGACTCATGATAGTTAATTAAGCACTAGGTTTTCTGTATGCTTTCGAGGAATCAGCCGACTGTGCTCTGCTTTCATCTTTTTGCGATAATTCAAACTTGCACACATCTATATTCAAGTACGTACTCCCCACAATGGACGTAAGCAAGGAATCTATCAGCTAATTTTTAATGGGAAATCGATTCCACGTAAAATTACGCATCCTCAGTCCTTATTAAAATAGAATCCCATTACATTACAGTCTTGAAACGTGCAAAGAAGTATCTACTGTAGCACTTTTTCGTTCATGTTTAGCGTTTTTTGAAACAAGGAGTTGGCAACCCTGACTGGTTAGACAAGTCTTAGAGTAGAGATAGAGAATGGTGCCGGAGTTTATAATTATAGAAAATTTATGTAATACACTACTAGCCGCATGTACAGTGTTGCGTAGGCTACCTGAGTTATCTTTATCTTCAGGCTTGACTGAAGCAGTGCTAAAAATATAATCGCTAGGAATATAAATAAGAATTAAGAAACTATTAATAAAATGCAAAGAAAAATTAATCAGTATTGGAGGAGAAAAGGAAATAACAAACAAACATTGAGCGCAATAGCAAACATAGTTAAAAAAGCGGTGAGCAATGTTAGAACCCAAAACTGTTCAAAATAACACAATCACTGACCTGACCACCATTCAACTTGTCAAAATCAACCTCATTCCATTTTAGTTCAAGGTGCTAGTTCGACTGTTTACCCATTAACAAATAATGAACAACAATGTGAGGACTTTAGACGCAAAAACAGTTGTATATAGGCTACGCTATTAATGAAAGCATAAGACATATTCCGAGTTGATGAAAGCATAAGAAAGCATAAACAATTACTCTGAGGGCAAAGTCAATGTCAATTATTATGGTAGCACAATAGATGTTCAGTTCTCTTCATTGCTTGAAAAGATCTACGAGCCAAAAAACTCTTAAGCACATTCAGAAGCTGTTGTTCAAATGGCGAAGAAAGACCTATCGCTTAATTTGAATGCCCGAAATGAACAAATTGTCTGTCAATCCACTGCTCGAGTTTTCAGACCACATATTATTTGGCAAAAAATAAGGAACCTTTCACAGACTTTCAAAGTTTGATTGGCCTTTAGCAAATTAATTCCACAGACATGGACGTGTCATACACAGTAAAACTGTTGTTTTTGATTTAATTGGTCATGTATCTTCACAGTGAAGAAAAAACTTTTAACTTAAAAACTCTGTGCATTTCTGGTATTAAAGACAAGGTTATGGACTGTTTGCTAAAGAATGGTTTCATCACTGCGTTGCTTCAATAAGTATTTATTTGGTTTCGAAGTGATGAAGTCAGGGTGGTGCTGGGGACAAAATCAGGGGTTGGAAAGTTGCTCAAGGACAAATTTCCTAATATAACGTTGTGGCACTGCCTGAATCATAGAATTGAACTCGCTGTTGGTGATACACTAGGTATTGCCAATGGCAAAAATGGCTTGCAGTCATTAATTGCAAGTTTACATTCTTTACATAGTCTGTCACCGAAAAACATGCTGGAACTTAGCGAATGTGCCCATGATTTCCATGTCACCCTCAAAAGAAACGGAAAGCTGTTTGCTGTTCTCTGGGTGGCTGCATCTTACAGACGGTATCAGAAGTCTGGCATTCTTTTCCAGCCTCAGAGAAACATTCTCACAACAATCCAAACGATGAAAATAGACAAAGTACTGACAAAACAACATTTCAAGGATTAGTTTTCAAATTGTGTACAACCAATTTTGTTGCAAATTTTGAGCTAATAGTGCGTGTCTTGAACGAATTAGAAATTTTATATCAGAAACACCAAAAAAACGAAATGCCTCACGTCCAAAGGCACATGAAAATGAATAGAAAGCCCTAATGTTACTCCGCGAGAGCATTCTATTTTGGCTAACGTGCGGAACAAGCAATGTTGTTCCTGGAACGAAAATTGAGAGAAGGTAGAAGCCCCGTCGGCAGTTAGGCACAGTACATTCGAGCTGTGTGTAGCTGACAACATGAAACAAAGGCTTTTCACTACGGCATCAAAGACAGAACAGGTCAGCGTTGTTGCAGTCGATAAGAGATGCACCAGAAACCTTGTTCATCGACTGGTTGCTTTACATTAAACCCAGACAAGTGGACATATGAATATCCTCGATTTGTTGAAGAGCAAGTGAAACATTTATGTGATACCCTTAATCTCAACAAACAAAAAATTCATTTTGGGTTTATTGAATCCCAGTCAAGTGGTGGAAGAAGCATTCCTAGCAAACTCAACAAGTTGTGTGTGGCAGTTGGCACTCTGTCAAAAAGTTATGCCTACTGTGAGCGAGGGTTCAGCTCAATGAACAATATTATGGGCTTGTGTGTCTCAGATTTGTGGAAGTGTAGCAAGGTGCAGTCTGCACACCACATGCTGCATGGCTGCAGCAAATTTAAACCTCCTTGTCACGTTTATGAGGTGGACAATCCTGCTCTCTTAAAATAACTTGTTAAATAAAAGTTCTGACCAACGTATGCTCATGTGCTGTATCAGTATCAGTTTATTTAGGAACAACTGTAAACAAACATCAAATTTTGCCACAGAAAACAAACCACATTAGAACAGCGTTTTATTTTGTTCCCAGGACATCTGAAATAACCATACGGTTTTCTAGTCAGATGCCCTGCTGTGTACACGAAAGAAGAAGTATATTATTACCGATAGCAGAAATACACTAACTACAAACACTGCCGCCAGCCTGCTCTTTATTAGGACTGTGAGGCCTACTAGCGAAAGATGGATTCAGACCCAATAGGAATAAAAGCATGGCATAGATTTTAGAAAAGGAAGCAGCTCACTCAACAAGTGGCATGGTGCGTCAAAACTCGAAAGAGGATAATGATTTTTATGAACCTTTATGAGAAGCTTACGAACACTACTCTTTTTATGCTTTTGGTTGTTTTGAAAATATACAATGCAGGGTGGGCCAAAAGTAGACTTACTCTTGATTGCTTTGGTACAACTACAGTACGGTGCAAATTAATTGGGACAGTTGCAATAAAATCCAAAAATTCTCAAGTCAGGCAGTGATTTGGTTTTAGTTCAATAACAGCAGCGCTGTAAGCAATAATAAGCTGCTCAGTACGAAATTGATATCTGATGTGCCCTCCTTTTGATTTTAGAACCATTGAAATCCTTTTGGGTGTTGATTGAACGAGGTTGGAGCCAGCGTTGCAGAGTCGGAGGTGAAATGTCCGACTCCGACTTCTAGCTTCCGAATTTTCCGACTCTGGCCTTTCCAAAATTTCCGACTCTGACACCAACTCCTTCACATAACGTGAATGAAGTTTGGCTGTCAACAATTTTGTAGCAAGTAACAATCAATGGAAATCGTGGTGCACAGCAAGAATTCTCTGTTTCAATAAAAGCTTCAAAAGAAATCGTACCATTTCAACAGGCACGAGTAGGGAAACCTAACTTAGGAGTGTGATATAAAAAATAATTCAATTGAACTTCCGCAGTCGGATAAAAAAATCCGACTCCGACTCATAGTGTTCTTAGTACTCCGACTCCAACCAAAAACATCCGACTCCTTGCGACTCCGACACCAACTCTGCAACCCTGGTTAGAGCACATCTTCTTTAGTTCTTCATCATGATGCCACATGCATCATGACGCCTGGCTTCACTAAGCAAAGTTTTTCTAGAGCAGTTGTGCTTAGAAAGTTTCCGCTTGACAATCCCCAAATATTCTCAATAGCGTTAACGTCTGGAGAATTTTCATGCCAATCTAGCACATTTATTCCTGACTGCTTAAAAAATTCTGCATTTTCTTTGAACAGTGGCAAGGTGCGAGATCTTGTTGAAAAATTAGACCTCATGCAGAACTACTGTTTGACAACCTGGGCATCAAATATTAATTCAAAATGTCCTTATTTTTATCCGAATTCATCATGCCTTCGATCGGGATCAGTTTGCCAGGTCCTGAAGCACAAAAAATCTGCTTTGTGACGGCATTTGCTTTGTGACGGTAATTTTCAACTTACTGCCGGTGATTAGACGAAGCTTTCCAAAACGTAACACAAAAGTTGCTTGTACCTGTTAATTCGCACCGTACTGCAGGGTTGGGATTTCGGGACGGGATTGACAAATTCCGAGATCGTTCTGGCGATTAGAAAATTATTGCACTTTCACCCTTGTCATTTACGTTTCAAAAGTAGAATATATCATTGGTTGGGGAAGCAAAATAATTCCAGTTGATCTTCGGAAACGGCCATCCACTGAGAGTTAGACAAATTAAATTACTTCCATTGTTTTGTCAAGTGTCAACAATGATCTAACAGTACATGAAAAATTCTTTCTGACGCAATACCACTGGTGCTGGGGGAGTATGATAGAGCTGCCTGTGTCTTGTTTGCTGCCTACTGTCCAGGGATATCCCTGTTGCTGTCAAGGAAACGCTTTCGTTTGTTTGCATTTAGTTTGAAAATCAGAGTAAAATGCCGTTAAATATCCAACCACCAAACGTCGTGGAAATAACGGTTTGTTGCAATTCAAAGCCTTGAAATTGTTGTGAAAGATAAGTACCTCTTGGTCATTTGACCACATAAGCAACCTTCCCGGTCGGAATACATCGCCAGTGGCCGTCGTAAAGCATTGCAAATCATGTAACAGTTTTTGCTTGATAAGGCACAATGTTGAGTGAATTCGTTCTCCCAGCGCGAAACGTAAAAGCATCCAAGGAGTCTTGATTCAAGGTATTCGTCCGACAAAGGAACTGACAACAGGTAAACAAAAAGCAATGCAACTTCATGTGTTTAGATAGTATATACGCACAGGATGTCCTTATAGTCTTTTTACAATTTAAGTTTTTTTTGCGAAAGCAAATAAACAGACAAATGTGTGCAGAACGTTACAAAATGAGCAGTGGATTTGGTTTTGCTTTATTTAACAGACATCTACACTGAAATTATGAATTACACGAAGCAAAGATCGATTTCTTGCCATGTTCGTTGTAGCACACCCTCATCAATGGTAGCAATGGTATTAGTGATGTTTCACTTTAGGACAATGATGTCCAGTATCTTTGTTTGATGCACGTTGACGTAAGTCCACAAAAAGAACGAGGTGGCCAGGGAATTGTTATAGGGATTATTGACTTAAAACAGGAAATTTTTATTGGGTTTACTTAAAGAGGAAATTTTTATAGGGGTGTGGTGTGCATAAAATAGGAAATTTATATAAGGATTTACTGAAAACAGGAAATTTTTTAGGGGTTATCTACACCACAGCACCTATTTCATCAACTGGGTGCCTGAAGTACAGAATGTGATGTAGTTAAAACTTTGACAATGCGGAATACATAAAACAAATCTGACTAACAAATCTCATCAGTTGCCTTGGTAACAATTTTTTTTATTGTAAAGAGACGTTGTGGATACCTGTATAAAAACTACATGCTCAACTCTTCAATATCCACCAGTCGCATAAAAGCGATTTGAAAACATGATTTTTATGTTTTTGCATGAAAATGTAGTGTGCGCAGATGTTTCAAGGAAGGAACCTCATCAATAAAGCTTGCCAATTCTTCTTCCAGTAAACGTTCAGAATCGGCTCAAATGTGCATTCTAACCATTATTCCACTGCAATTGACAACTAGAAACAATTTCTTTCTACTTGCCGTGGCATATTTTATTGATTGATCTTCTAGACATGTTGTAGGTTCTATAAAATATTCTTGGTATGAACAAGCACTATATTTACCTACCAAGATTTATCTCCTGTTTGTTTCGTAACATCAACGAAGTACACCGTGTTTTCGAATAGAAAGCAATGGAGCAACGTATATACCTGTTTCACAATAAGTCGGATTTCGGTAGATGCTGAAACTACTTTTCCCTCCACACGTTTCTTTTTGGTTACCCGGGCACGTTGTATTACAACCTTCGCTTGGCTGCCTTATAATCGAAAAGTCTGGCTGGTCTTTCGCGCAAACGCACGTGTTCGAGTCAATCACACCAGCGTATGATTGCATGCTGGAAATAAAAGAAACATGCAAGGCAAGTTATCCAGACGATGTTTCACTCGACGATTTAAGTAAAATTTTCACGCAAATGTTTAATGCTGTGAGATAGTTAAAGTACTTGCTCAAAAACCGGCTGCAAACGCTTTGAGTTGATTACCAACATGGTCTCTCATAACGTAAGCTATAAAAAGTGATGTAGAGTGCTGCCGGAGCTCAGCTCCACCACCTCTACCAGTGAATGATGGGTCGTTGCCAGGGCCGGATTTAACTGATGCGAGGCCCTAGTCTAATCCACTTGTTGAGGCCCCCTCTCCCATCGTTGCGAGGAAAAAATGGGAAGCGTTAATCAATTTGCGAAAAGCCGAAAATGACGCTCTGACAGTACGGTCAGTAAAAAATAATAAATCATTACTGGAGTTCCCACGATCACTGACTTTGACCACTGACTTTCTAACTTTGACATAATATATTCTTTCATCATAAACATACCGTGTTTAACAGTTTTGTGTTCAGAAACTCGAAACTCTGATAACTTACCGTAGAGCACAGTACGAATTGCACCAACTGGCGCTCATGAGAGTGAACTTCTGGACAATTGCACCTGGTTTCTTATCATAACCAGGTAGAGCATGAAAGCAACCGACAGTCTTGCCTGTTGAAGATAAATCTTTAGGTTTGACAACAAATTAAGGTACTGTACATAGCAGAAGCAAACTTGTTAAAATTAGATATCAAAAAATAAATGTTAAAGTTGTGCAAACAGTGACAAAAATTATAAACAGCTTAGTTTACAAGATAATCCAAGTAGATGGAAAGATTTTGTTTGTCTTTTACAACATTTCCTAGATGTAGCTTAAAAATAGAAAGATTTTCCAGGGAAGTTTGTCATGAAAACAGCTGACTAAGTTAGTCAGCAGTGCTGGCAAAATCTATGAAGAATTTCCTGCTTTCCTACCACCGTGCACTCTGCTTAGGCCCTGATGTGAAGAAAAAAGGTCAATCACACTATAGCCCAGATTTAAAAGTTTCGACAGACGCTAGACACCGACAGCCCAATGCCTTATGATTTGCATTACATACATAATCCGAAGCTTTTTGATGTGATGTGTCTGTCTATGAACATTTTTCTCACTTTTTTAGTCAACTCTACCACAAACTTTACCAATCTAAAAATCCAAACTATTTATCGATGTAGGCCTATTGTTTATCTGTTGTAATTTAAGCGAGCTCAATAGCAAACAAGCTGTATATTGGCTGCAGGCTTTTTAAAGGCCACAAAAAGTTTGTCATTTCGTTATCTTGGGCGAACTTTATATCACAGCGTAAATATTTACTACAAAAGAAAGACTTGTGCTATTTTGTGATTACATTGAAAACCCAGCGCTGATAAAACAGTTACCGTTTCAAAGCAAACTAGGAAAGTGCCGGATTTTCCCAGTAATCCTAGTCCCAGATACTGTAGCTTATCAGTTTTGGAAAGACATTAGTTACTTTCAACAGTCCCTTGTCAGTTGCACTACTTGAGCAAGGCGACGCTTATCTCTGCAAAATCTGTCCAGTAGATAGCTATCTGCTTGCAGAAGCTGCTTAAGAGTTTGCTAGAATCTTCCATCAGTTATGCATTTTTCATATTGCATTCCTATTTTCACTACTGCCTTTCCTTCAGTGCTGCCACCAAAAATATATAAACTTGTAACACAAACAAACTAATTTTGCACAGTTCAACGGCAAATTGACAACCGTTTCGTGCTAGCGAAAGCGATTGCATTTGCGATTACCTCAGCAAACGCAAAGCTGCGATTTTCTCATGCGGAAAAGAAATAATGGAACAAAAGTGTTACTACGAAAGAATAGCATTTTTGATACTATTTGGTAATAGAAGCTGGGTAAAAGTCTGGCACGTGAATCCTGCAGTTAAACGAAGTTCAAAGCACTGTTTATTTTAGATCCTCGGTTCCAAACTGGGGGGCGTCAATGGTTCACAAGGGGGGTGCAAGTATGGCAGCGATATATTTTTGAAAAGCATTAAATACATTGTTTCTATCATTCGTAAATTTATTATTATTTCACTATAAACGCCATAATCGAAACAAAGCGGACAAGACAAAATCTCAGGACAAACTGGAATGTGAAGCCGATTTGCGATGTGGGTTGTCTTCAACAAAGCCTCGATTTAAACTGCTAGTTTCCGAAAAACAGCTGTATCCTTTCCATTAAGTAGGATGCCAGCAAATAAATTGTTCTGTTTTTGTGTTTAATTTTCAGGTTAGGTGAAGCGCGAGTATCAATGGCTAACGCCAAATTTGACGCGACTGAAAAAATTTAAGAACCTGTGGTTTATAGTGTCTTTTAATTTTTGTTTCTACATCGATAGGCTCCAAAAAGGGCGCATTTATATCAAAGGGACGAAATTCAACGGGGCGCCACAGACGTTTTCGGGGACAATTACCCCAAACTACACCCCTTGGATCCGTCACTATTAAACAAACATAAAATTTACAATGAAGTTGGATTTTTGAGGAATTTTAGATTTACTTTGAAGGTTGGTCGTGTGGGTATTTGCAAGGAGATGTCTGAGGTACAATAAGATGGGGTCAAATGTATTCCTCGTGAACCTCACAGAAATGTGCGCATCCTAACGTCCACCTGTTACAATTTTTCTATTGAAATGTTAAAATAAAACGCTTTTGAATAAAAACCACTAACTTTGGCAAAGCAATCCTTCCTGGAGTAGCATTTCACTTGTATTATCTTCGTGGCAATTTCTGCAAAAATTTAATATTATCATCAATCGTAAATTTCGAACCCAAGCATAGAACCTCTGTCGTAACGTAAGTAGATTGTATTAATCTATATGAAATTCTACCCATTATTTAAGAGCGAACTAAATTAGCGAGAATGTTGGTAATGAAAGCAGTTTCCAACAGACTTCTATCTATAGGAGCAAAATAAGCTAGCCAAGCACACTTGTTTACAATGGGAAAACCTCGAAAAGAAAAAATCACGCAAACTGCCAAATACTTCACAGCATAATAGGAACGAAATGATAAAACATGGTGTTGTCAACCTGCGCCGTTGAGGTGCTGCTTCCTTTTCGAGGAAGGTGGAAAACAGTGCAAAGCGGTCTGACCCTGCTGCTGCTGCAGCAGTGTTGATTGTATAGCCTATGGTAAGCTAATGCACGACTAGTATGACACAGCGTTTTATCTGCAACTGAACAAGTAAGGAAGAGCCAGTTGCCTGCGTTGTTTCAGGTGGAGAAAATCTTGACTTTCAAACACTACGTTTTATTAAATTACGTAAAATCAACTTGATGTGACGTTTAGCGTTTTCGAAAACCGTAGTAGTTAGCACAACAAAATATAAAAAATACAATCATTTACTAAAAATTGAAAATCTGGTTTTCTGAAAAGCGCAATGAAAAGGAACTCCGGCACAACAGACAGCATCATATCTGCGATTATGTGCTGCAATTTTTGTTGCAACAAGTTTGGTGTCGGAAGCTATGACATATACGGTATATGACCGTCTGAGCATAAAATCTTCTCATGGGAAAAAAATATTCGTAAAGCAAGAATTCCTCGTTATGCGAAAACTTCTCAGGCATATAAACTAACCAACTGTCTTCCTTAGTTTCTGTACAACATCGTTTCATTGAAGCTGGAATTTTCTAAAGAGCTTTCCATCGTTATATACACTACAACTATCATAATGTAGAATGCTTTCCACACATAAGTTGAATAAACTGTACTTTGAATAGTCCTTACCTTCTTGTTTCAGAAAACGTTTTCCGAGATTCATCGCTATCGTTTGTTTGTACAAAGCCGAGATGTGGATTTATAAACACTAGAATCGTCTTGACAGCATAGAACAGTATTGCCAAAACGCCCAAGCGAATAAAAAGTGATTTCCTTTTCGATGCTTGTAGACCCATGCTTCACAAAAGCCAGGCGAGAACTAAAATCTGTCTTATATTCTGGTTTCACACCATCAAGTGATTTTCACATTGCCAATTTACGGTAAAATATACTGTAGATCATCCAAATATAGTCATAAACACTTCCTTCTTGTCTTAAAAAAAAAGGTTTTTCACTGTAAGGCTCTTTCACTTGCATCATCAAACATTTTCAAAACTCAGATAACGTACAGTTACTATTAAAGACATTGATACATAATAACAAACAAATTCTAGTTTCAATTTCATCTGTTATTAGAGGAAATAGACAAAACGATTTGTTTTTTGTCTATTTTTGTGATAACCTGCTCGTAACGGATTCTAAGTTCAAGTCGCGCAGGATGCAGAGGCCAAGCAGCTATGTTGGGTGGACGAGAGACTCGCCACATATTCGTTTATAAGCTTCTTCTCCCACACCGGAAAGTGGCGACATTCTCGCAACGTTCAGGTTACGTGCAGCGTATTCGAATAGCACGAACATTGGGCCAGACCAATTTACAGCGCGCATCGTAGTGAATGAAAACACCGGAGATATTCCAGTAACATTCAGCAAAAATCTGTTGTTGTTTTCAAAAAGCCACTTAGAAAAACAGATCATGTAAATAAGAGCTTAGCTTGTGAAAACCTGCTATTTTGGAAAGCTTATTGCCTGCTGGGTTGTTTATTCGTCCGTGTATTATAATTCTTTTCTGCTTCCCACCTATCTAGATGACGTGAAACGTTTTTCCAAGCAGTTCTCGCTGTTGATTTTATGTGGAATTTATAATGCTGGGTGATTTTGTTCGTAGAGTTTGCTGTTGCTTGCTCCTTGCAACTTTTTGCTTACTTTGTTTTAACCCTTTCGTTTGAAAGTCTTGTTAAAAGTTTGGCTGCAAAACGCCACGCCAGACATTTGTGTTAAAACATCCTGAAAATCCCAAAGCGTGGTAAGGTATTGGCATCTTCCCAAACTTTCTTTCATGCTCTTCAGTTGTATATTGCATCATTTGAATAAAAAGGAGATGGTTAACTGTAGAAACGTAGCCTATTTGTCTCTTATGAGTCAAAATAAATTTTACTGCATTTTGTGCCCGCTGACATCGGGCGCTGGATCACAAGAGGAGAATCAATAAATAGATTACTTCTCGGTTGATGACTTCTGTGTAAATGTTAAATCAACAGTAGATGGAATATGCTCCAAGATGGATGAGCTCCATGACAGAGCAACTCAGCTTGAAGATATCAATATGCAAAGTTAGCTGCGTACAGGATTCCTAAACAATGACAGCACGCGAGAAAGAAAATTTNCCTACGTATGGGGTCCCTGAAATTGTCAAAGAAGAATATAACGGTGGTAAGGATGTACTNTATGAAGCAAAGAAGATCTTGAAATTGATCTTGTAGATCAATGTGGTCCAACTACAGGCCCGCCACAGCGTTTTCAGTGGCCTGCGGAAGCATTCAGGAAAAATCTTGAAATCTGACATTTGTTAAACGTGTGAGGTTACGTTTGTCTCACTGATTTGCCAGCGCTGGATAAAGTGCATTCGCACAAGAACAATGAATAACACCATTTCTGTGCACCGTTATTGTTTTTGTTTTTTTTATTTATTTCACGATCAAATTAGAAGGTAGGCGCTCCGCTAACCCTCCGCTGGGGCACCTCACTGGGTAACCTGTTTTTTCGGTGCCTCGGCGTTCGTTGTCTTGAAGAGTACATCTGGCGCAATGAATTCAGTACTGCCACATAAATCTCTCTATTAATCTATTCGCTAAACGCGGCCTTCTCAAAGTGTTCCCCGAGCTAAAATAATTGCCAATCCTTGCAATTGGTAATTTTAATTAGAACAAGCCTAGCATCTTTTAATAAAAATGTACAACAGTAACGGTGTTAGAGACTGTAGAGAGCTTCTGGAAATTAATCAGCAAAGGTAGATTTCCCAAACTGAAAGATTTCGCACTCAAAATGGATTCGACGTTTGGAAACACATACACCTTGTTTCGTTTCTTGACATGTGAATCTGTTGTTTTATACATCATTTTGTTGGAAGTGGCCCGCAAGTTGCCAGGTTCTTGTAAAATGGCCCGTAGGATAAAAGTAGTTGGCCCACCAGTTGTAGATGATGATTGGTTTTAAATGTTTGTATCGGAAATTTCGGCAATTGTGGTTTCAGGGGTGCTGCACTTGGTAAAATGCTATTCTGCTTCTTGTTGAGTTTGTCATCCAAGATTTTGCGGACGTAGATACATCATGTCGTCATCACAATTTCGTTAATCAGTGTGCAAGTATTGTTACCAAACGTTAGTTTTATTTACAACATCAGGAGTTTCTGAAGCGACGCGACCAGGTTTATGAAAATGTTTGTGTGGTGCGGTCAAACCAAAGCAACTTTGCGAAGTCAACGTGGTTCTAAGCACGTCTCTTCGGTTTCGAAATTTTTGTACGCATTTATTCACTATTCTGTAGATGCAAAATAGTTAAACCTTGTGATGATCAGCTCACGAAGTTGACTACTGGCAACTTAAATCTACATGATTTTGAAAAAAAAAACAGCACCAACTGTTTTGACCTTAACCGCCGCTGCAATAGCGTGTTAGAATATTTTAAGCAACTTAACTTCGATATTGCTTGTACTTTCTAGAGATAATTTAGCTAATTGTATCCTGGTTGCCTCAGTTATTAAAGTTTATATTGCAATGCCAAGCTGAACGAATTAAATTAACTAAGAAATTTCCGTCAGTTTTGAGATGTTGGAAGCACGGCTGTAAATTAATTTTTTGATTGATTTATATCATCGTGCATGCTAAAACAAGATCAAAAAAAGACGCCGCCCATGTTTTCTTCGTTGTGTTGTACTTGCAAAGAAATGAACAAAGAAAACGTGCGGTGGCGTGTTTGCAAAGGCATCATTGTAGCGTTGTGCTTAATTTCAGCTGCGCACGCTTGCTGCAACCATTTGGTTCAGACCCCAGACAAAGTGAAAAGCGGCTGTAGCCTTATAGTTAGTCAAATGGCGGATCATGTTTCGAAATCGGTTACTTCAAGTTTGAGGCTGAACCTCAGACTCCAGGATGAGACAAACAATTTTGTATTCACCCTCGTATAAAACCCAGTTTTTTTTACCAAAAACCATGGGTGGGTGTTTTAATCGGGGAGATAAGTTTTACAACAAGAAAAACACGGTTACAGACAGGTCTTCTGGTAGAATTAGCACTACTGTCGCTCGGAAGAACTGCTTACACAAACACCTGAAATAATATCCGTTTTAAAACCTTATTTCTTGCTCGCGTGAGCAAGGCATGCTTGCCTGCTCGTCCATGAGTTCGCTTGCAGTGCAATGGCAAAGCAAAAGCATTTTATACTGTAAATCTTGAAAAGACGGTAAGAAAACGAAATTGTTGGATTTCTCACTGACATAACGTCACATCCGAAAGAGCCGAATGACAAATTGCGAATGAAAAACTCACAATCTATATATTGATCTCAGCAGTTCGAGCTTCCCAGAAAAAAATTAGAAATTTTCAAACGCAACACTTAAAATCAATTTTTTTAATTTTCCAAGGCTTTCGGAGCAACGTAAAGATGAAAAAGATACTAAAGTTATTCAATTTGTTGAGAAGGTAATGAACAGCTTTGAGGTAAGATTTGGTGACTTTGCACATGGCAAACAATCGCTGCTGTTCATATAAATCCCCGGTTTAGTGACAGCATAAGCGCACGATGCGTTGGTCTGGGGCGGGCGAGGCCTTCTAATTATTTTGCTTTTGGAAAAAAATCATTTCAAACATAAAAACAAATTTTTTTCGAAATTATTTTATTTTTAAAAACATTTTTTTGTGAATGCAACTTTTTCTGGTGCTGCATTACTGGGGCGAAGGTTGCATCAATGGTATTTTTTATAGAAGTGAAATTGTAATTTTTTTAATCTGCTTTTTGTGCAGGAACATATCTTTCGGCAAACCGCTATAGCCTTCCCAGTTTTTTAGCCGTCTGAGCTTATCGGTTACAGACATTGTAGATTTTTCAGTCGAAGCAAAATCTCAGCTGGAACTAATTGACTTCCACGAGAATGTAGCACTGAAAGAAGCTATCGGTGACTGTGCACCAAAGAGGTTTTGGTCAAAGAAAGGGCCTTCTACTCATTTTCCAACTCTTCAGAGAGTAGCAGCGCGAATTCTCACTATGTTTAGGTCGCCTTGCTGCTCCCAACCTGTTTTTGACTATGAACTTCGTAAGGAACGAGTTGCGCTCCTGTTTGACCAGTGAACACCAACCGTCTTCAACTCGCTGTCAGTCTCATAGAACCAAGATTTTGGGAACTGGAAAGAAGAAATTCGATTTCTCCCACTAAATGAGCACAACGAAAAAGAGTAAGTACATGTTATTTGTAATCCATCTTCAGTCAAAAAATAAAGCAACACTTGGCAATGCTAGCGATTCAAAACCGAAAGTCTCTGTGACGCAGCAAATAACAGTGTGAGGTAAAAGACGTCAAAAGCAAAATCAAGACCGCCCACCAGGGTTGCCAGGTTGGCCCTTTTGGGGCCAAATTTTATAAACTTGGTCCCAAATAACACTTGCTGGCCCCAAAATTTTCGTTTGGCCCTTTGGCTGTGTTCCAGCGTAGGTTTGGCCCCTTGCAAAAATTAGATCTGACTAAGGTTGCCAGACGTCCTTGAGCGCCAAGAATTGTCCTTGAATTTGCTATCAAAGCTCGTTATGTCCTTGATTCTTGAAAAACAACTTGTTGTCCTTGAATATCTTCCGGAGTCCTTGAAAATTCTTGAATAGTTTTTAAACCAGGGGTCACCGACGTGGTGCGCGGGCGCCAGGTCGCCCGCAAGGACCAAGTAGGTCGCCCCCGGGCCTGTTCTAAAACTAACATTATCATGATCAATGTCTTCATCATTAACGAATATCAATACTAACATAACTGAAGGTAAATTGAGCAAAATTTCTATTTCAAAAGTGTGTATCAAACTAGCAGCCCTTCGCATTAATCGGTACACAAGAAGTTGCTCGCAGTTTCAGAAAGGTTGGTGACCCCTGTTTTAAACTTTTCACTTTTGAACTATTGGTTACATTGAACATACAACAATCAAGAATAAGCAATGTAGATGAATAGAACAATGTGTACATTTGTTCCATCTTAAACAGTTGTGTAATAAAAAGTAAATTATTCAAGAACGGTTGTGTGGTGTGAATACGTTTTGTTTAGTTTTCAATTTCGTACATGGTTAGCTTAGCCTGATTTGCCCATACATGAAATCTTGCTGAAAGGGTTAATGTAGCCATGGGCGTCCGCAGAAATTTTTCCAGGTGGAGCAAGGTCGACATTTTGCTTATTATTCTCAGGTTGCTGACGTTGCAATGCAAATGGACGTTCACAAAACGCTTTCCTGTTTCTACACCACAAAGAAAATTCCCCATGAAAGCACGCACTCCATTCGCATCTATTTTGAAATATTTTTCAAGTGGAGCTGTAGGTAGGCTATACGAGTTTGTCACAAAGGTGTACTTTCAGTCATCAGTTACATTGCTGAANTGGCGCATAAATGNCGTTATCATCGTGAACTCCACACAAATGAATCTGAAATGCACTTGAACTATCAACAACTACGTTTTCGGCTCTCTCATTTGTCTATGCTGGTTGAACAGAACCCACTTCTGAAATCTTTTGTCCGAATTGTTTTCTGCACTTCGGCTATCAGAAATGCTTTTTCTTTTCATAAACTGCCTAGTATCCGTTTTGCGAGCACTTTCTACAAATAAGTCAAAATTAAGAACAATGGACCGACCAAATCAAGATTAGCTATGAAAAACAAGAAAGTTAGACACTCTCGCATAACTGTTTCAGACAATGAGAAATAGACTGTATCTTTAACATGACCATAGGAGAACTTTAACCCTCTAACCACCGCCAAACTCAACAGACTTGTAACGCTTCAAATTTGTTTGTTTCTATGGTCAATGAAACAGGTTTTCGCGCAAATGTCCGTATCAACAGATTTGTTGCGTTTCGAACTCGAACCTTTCATTTGAAAATTTTGAAAAATTNGTCAAGCGTGAATTTCAAGACANGCTTGAATTTCTCTTGACCGAGGTTTACGAGTACTCAATGTTGAGTGGTTTGGGGAGGNTGCTGTGCAGGNTTAGGAAGCAACTTGAGGTTAGGTAATTTTTTTGAGTTTCAGTTCAGTTCNGTGTTTGAATATGCATAATAAGCTTTATGGACTTATTTTCTGATATAATTTATTAGCCTAGGTCCAATTGTAACAAATCTGTGCATGTGGTCGTTAACACCTTAGCTGCCAGTGTGGTTTCAGCTTAGCACAGCAGTTTGCACGTGTGTTCGCAAGTCCATAGCTCCTCTGTCGATTGCGCTAGAGAGCTGTTTAAATCCTCAAAAGACTTTGCAAGTCTTCGAGTCCGCAATGAAAAACATTTTTTTTGTTTTTGTGTTTTGGATTTTTTGTGAGTGACGTCATTAGTGGAGTAGTTTTGGTCCACTTCATCTGGCCCTGGGACCAAATCGCTAGGAGGTAGTATTTCGCTCAAGTTTTTATTGGAAACTAGGCTAAAATCCGAGTCTTTTGATACTTTGGATGAGTTGCTGGGGTTTCGGGTTCAAACGTTATGACCTAAAACAACAAATAATTAAGGTGGTTGTACAGTCTAATTGCTTTAGGCTTGTTGAGTTCAGTATAGCACTGTTTTACAGAGCATTTGACATATAAAGCTTGTATTTCTTCCAAGGAGGCCCGTAACCGTGGGGAACATTCCGGGGCAGGGCCCCCTTTATTATTGCCTTTATTTCAGGAAGGTCCGTAGTCCTGGGGGGGTTTTAAGGGGCAATATCCCCCAAATTTTTGTGCCCCCCGGAATTATTTTGATAAAGAAAAAATTGTTTTTTCAAAAATTCAATAAACCAAACTCTCGCCTTAAAAATGTATTTTGAGTTCCCCCAACCTTCAAACTTGGCTTCCAGACTTGATTGAAAGCACAGAGACGTCCTAAAATTAGCACCTTTGTGGACCATTGTAACAAAGTTGTAACGTTCAAAAATGGGGAGTACAACATTTTTATTCCAAAAACTTTGTACCAGTGCAATATTGATACAGTTTGTAGCAAAAACAAACACCCAAAAATTTTTTTTGGCAAAGAAAAAAAATTCGGTCCTTAGAGGGTTAAAGAACTACTAAAACCAGAACACCTCACAGGTGTAAAAACTGAGCAGATGAATCATGAAAACTCGCCGCAGAAAATTTTGCGCTTAGTCCTCGCTCAGAAGTCAGAACTAAGCCTTAACGCTTAAGACGCATTCCCACAAGCCTTTCATGGAGGTATTTCTAACAAGCCGCGTAGTTTTATACTGTGTGAAATGAGCCTGCATATTGACTAAGCCATTCACACAGGCGCATTGGTCACACTCACAATCTCACACTATAATGGATTTTAAACTTGTGGAAGCGGTAGCTCTGCTACAGATTCACCCCTGCTTCTTTTCTCACAGTAGAAAACGTGTCCTGCCGTTATCATCAGTCACTGTCTCGCTGCATCACCTGCCACAGATGTCTGAGGTCAACAGTGACATGAGGAAAAGCGCATTGACTATCGTAACGTAAAGGAGTGGACATGAGTGAACCGCTAGCGCATCACTGCATCCCACCAGAATAGTGAAGCTGACTCCTGTGCAGTGTGAGTGCCATACCGGAAAATAAAGTGGGTTATTGCAAGAATTGAATCAATTAATCGGAATCAAGATGCTGACTTCAGATTTTCTAAAAATTTTTGGTTCTTAGTCTCAATTTCCACGGCGGCAAATGCCAGTGGCGAAACTAGCACATTGGGCCAGGGGGGTCAAATCGTTGTTGTAGGGGCCCGTGTTAAAACCGTAAAGTATATGACGTCATCGTGCTCATT
>JGI24159J19872_10001260_pt1 | contig 27277 bp, 18 predicted proteins | sample Ectturendosymbi4_FD_19872 | JGI IMG/M metagenome (IMG submission 19872)
AAAGAAACCTACATAAGTGTAGTTTGACACTCAGGCACATTGGTCACACTCGCACTAATAATGGATTTTTCAAACTTGTGGAAGCATTGCTACAGACCCACTCATGCTTCTTTTCACAAAGTGCAAATGTACCCCTATCAGCTTGTCACTGGCTTGCTGCATTACCTGCCAAGATGTGTGCGTTCAACAGTCTCATACAAGAAAACGCCTGCTACCGTAATATAAAGTGAACCTTTGTGGGTTTTTTGCCACGGTATTGTTACGCAATAAAGACCAACAGCAGAACAATCCTCTCGCGACTTTCGCAAACCGCCTTTGCAGGCAAAGAAAGAGACATGAGTGAACTGCAAGCTCATCACTGCATCTGCATGACACTATAACTGTGAACCTGACTCTTGTGAAGTATGAATTTCATACCGGCAAAAAAACTGTCATTGCAAGAATCAAATCAATTAATCCGAATTTATGATAGAAGCTTGAGTTGGTTCTTAATCCCGATTTCCAGGGGGGGAAACGGGCATTTGCCCACCCTGCGAAAGGCCCGTGCGCTCATTGACTATTTTATATCAGGTTCCATAAACAAGGCCAGCTCATCTAATGAACCGACGAAGCACTTTTGAGTAATTGCTAGCACAAGTTAATTTGTAGTATCTTTAGCGATTAAGTAATGTGCAGTACAAAAATATTTTTGTCGATGAGTTTCAATGAAATCAAGTGTCATGTCAACATCTCTAGGTCTGGTGGTGGGATGCATCCCCTGCATCCCCCCCTGTGTCCGCGCCTGCAGACAAGCTATTCGTTTGAATAGCAGAAGTGTCAATTTAATGGCTTATCAGTAGGGCAAGTTTTTTCAATAAAGTCAAATTTTTGCTAGTACGCTTGAATGACGTGATTGTTTGCAAAAACTCTGGATAGAAAGAGGAAGTTTCATATTCTTAATTTGATAGGTCAATTAAATGTCAATTTTTTACCGTTAGGTCAATCTTCTTTTTATAGGGCAATGAAGTCCATTTTTCATGATTATCATTCATTAGTCAAAATTTCTTTTTAGTATTGGTGAGAAAAAATGATAATTTTGATATGCGTGATAAAACCTTACATATTATCCCTGGAACACTGAACCGGAATTTTGTCACACAAACTCTGAACCTGGGTGGATGAAACCCCAGGTTAAAAATTAAAATAAATAGCACATAGACTTGTGTCGCAAGTTTCGTTGAGAATTTGTGTGTTTTAGTTTAATAAATGTTCATTTTAATATAAAGTCTGAAAAAATTCTCAAGAAATATCATTTATTCAGTCCAAATTTTGTTAGGTCAATAAAGTCAATTATTTTTAGTTTTTAGGTTAATCAAAACATGCCCTGTTATCAGCATAAAATTGTCGGCTAATCTTGGATGTTGACATTACTCATTGCCAAGTTCATGACTTTTACTTGTATGAACAGATGCCGTTTTGTGTGGTCACGCTGTACGTTTGCAAAAGTTTGGAATGCTGATCATCTTGCTGAAATATACATGTAGCATCATGTCCAGTGACAAATTTAAGTATATTAATTTGTAAATCATCTGTAAGGACAAAGCGTGATCAGTGTTGCTTTCAAAACACCTCTAAAAACAAGATTGGGAACCTGTATTTATAAACTGTACTTCTGAATCGACCCGATGACTATACTGATTTCGCACCAAGCTGTTCCCCCCACATTTTAAAACGAAAATTGCGCCCATACCTGCACCCCTCGTGACGGGCCTGATTAAAACTAAAGAGTTCTCATTTTGGGAAATGTTGCGAAGAGAACTTAATGTGTGACCCCTTGCGAAAAAGTTGAATCACGGTTGAATAAACACGATGACGTCATAGAATGAAAATTCATGAAAATTTCCCCCCGGAATGAAGAGNTGGTTGCGCCCCTGTTACAATACGTGTGGTGCTCCCAGGACCCGTAGGTGAAATAAATATTTCTGTCTCAGATACAGTATGAAGACACGAACATTNCAATTAATTTGTATGCTTTTATGAAACATGCTTTCGTTCATAATATTTTTGAAATNTGCGAGTGCACTCTTCACATTTTCGCAACAACGAATTTTCAAGCCATTTGACCATTAACTCTGCGAATTTGGAGAGCGACGTGTCAGCTGTTGATTGAAAAATGAGTTGTTTTCCCTGCAAATCTTCAAAATACCGTGTAATCAGTGAAAATAAAGAAACTTTTTCCAGGCTTATTATGTTCCGAAAACCACAATCTACTAATATGAGAAGACTACTGTTTCATCAGAGTACAACAGTGTTTAGTTTAACTTACTTTAAACTTGAATAGACTTTGAACGACTTCATCGTCAACGCTTGGAGTGTTGACATAATCATGTTTATTAAAGTGGTATGCATGGTTTTCGAATGTTCACAGATTTTTGCGTGAACACAACAGAGCGGTGAATGTAAAACTCACCAAGAAAGGAAAATAGAAGTGAATTAGAAAAGAATAGATTGATAACTCGCAAACAATCAATTTTTGTAATCCTTTGCCAAGTCAAATTTCACAGTGCTATTTCTCTTCCGTTACGATTTTTGTAAAATCCGTACCACAAACCTTTTTAAGCAGTTTTTTAGCCTTACTTAAATGCAGCTCATAATGACTCATACGAGAGAGAAAACCTTGTGCGTCACTTTTGCCTTTTTAATATTTTCAAAAGTCTTACCTTAACCAGGAAAATGGTTTGACGATATACTGCATGAATGGTTTGAACTTTGAAAAAACATTTTAAGTGTTTTTTTGTAGCCTGATTCAAATACAATTTTAAATATGATTCTGCTGTCAATACTGAAACCAAAGCGAAATACGTTGCCTGATGTTAACCGAGTTTTTTCAAATTTTGTAAAAAATTGTCTGAAAAATGTAGTTCAGCAGGAGTGATTTGTTTAAAAACAATTTTCAATTGTAAAAGCAATTTAAGGAAAATAGTTTCCAGTTCAGTGAGACATTTTTGCATTTATATACTGTTAAATGAATGCAGTTCATAACAAGTATTTTAGAAACGAAACTGAAAAAGGAAAATATGCTACAATTGCACGGACTCTCCCAAGACAAACTTTAAAAAATAAACTGAAGCAAGTTCAACAACAAATACAACAAATACAATTAGTGTAAGTTCACCAATTTACAGATATTGGACAACAGTCTTAAGGCAGCTTTTTTGATTATTATGTCAAGCATTAATGAAATCTTTGGTATCTCAAAACTGATTCTCTAAGTTGTCTTGTTGATAACCAGTTGTAGCAGAAGAATGCATTACGCTACCAAGCATTAATCTTAGCAGCTGGACCTACGGCGTTCAGTAGCAAATAGTTCTGTTGTTCACCTGAGTTACGCAAAGCAAGGGAGAAGGGGATGTGATGCAAATTTTGGGAAACAAGTATGTGCTTTTTTTTGGTACGCTTCTTCTAACTTCTTTTATGTGTATGCTACAATGCATGGTAAGCACAACACTCCTATTTGGCTGAAGAAAAACATAAATTGGATTGCTGTTTGAATGCATGACAATGTATGAGTTTAGGGATCGATGTAAGAACCAATGTAGGGTTCTTAGTTGGTTGCAGTGGCGAACGTACTCGGTCGATTACGATTACACAGAGATCCCTACTAGTTGAGGGGTCAATCTAGTTGTTGCAGGAGCACAGGTTAATCTCCCAACTAACCAACCTGACGTTTTGATGTTGCCAAGCCCAAGCATGTCGAAATAGAAGGCTCTCAGCACTTAGTCCGTTAAAACCTCTCCGGTAGCACTCTAAGTTGACTGCTTCTTTCGATTATATTCAGATATACAACAAAACCTCCGATACGCTTGAGCGTGAAGTCAGAACAACGTAACGTTGAAACAATTCGATGTAGAAAAACCACGAACAAAAGCGTTGGGCGTTCGCATGCGCACATGAAACAGCTACCAACTGCAGTTTAAAAACAGCCACCAACTGCAGTTATAAGGTTAGCAGGCGAAAGTGTCGACTGTTGGACTGTTCGCAAAAAAGTACATTGCGTTGCATTAGTAATCGAATATTACTGGGAATTAGGCAGTTAAAATGCACAAAACAATAAAGCACTAATGTATCTACTATTTAGGAAACTAACTAATGGTGAACAATTTTACAATCTGCGTGGTGGACAAGTGGTTTCAGTGGCAGGAAAATCAACTAACGTGAACGCAAAAAACATCACGCAGTGCAATAAAATCACGAACAAGGTGGAATTTTAAACAAAAGTCTCATAGGCAGTGTCTATCTTAGAAAATGTTGGAGAGATTCTTTTTGGACTTTTGCAGAAACATAAAGAACATTTCTACGTGTTTGACAGAGCACATTATATTGTATCAAGCTTGTGTTGTTTTGTATATTTTAAAATTAATTGTTTTTACTAAGATATCATGCACTGACGACATCTTTTCCTCTATTTTCGACAGTGCTTTATTGAGTAATTATATTTTGCTTGTTATTGGCCAATTTATTTTACTTACGAAAAAATATATTTTTGAACAAAAGAGCATTTTTTTCTACTCACTCGTTTTGGCTCAAGCAATTCGTGGTTATAACCGTAATATTCTCTATTTTTGCAGCGTGCACTTTTCCAAAGTTGGTGCTTTTGGTGACTACTCCTTAATTAACCATTTTCCTTTAAATAAGTGGTTTTCAACCTTTTTTTACCCACTATAGCAACTCCCTCTAAATAAACGACCCCCATATAAAACTCGAATATAGCAAATGTAATGCAGTTGTGCAAATAAATTGTCTAATCGTGACCCCTCCAAACATGGTTCACAACCCCTCTGGCGGTCGCAATCCCATATTGAAAAACACTGCCGTGGATGAAGCAGTTCGCTCCCAAATTAAAAAATCTATGAAATGCCATCATCAGTCTAAAAACCGGTCAAAAACGTTTTTTAACACAGGCTTGCCATTCCTAATTCAAGTTGAAAATCGCAAATGTAAAGACGTATTCAAATCTGAAATATTTTTACAGCGATTCCCATCACTGCCGCGGTCTCCAAATTTTTATCCAGTGAAAGCTGCCTCCAAGAGGACTCCGAAATTATGGTGATGGAGCCAAAAGTGTCAAAACGTTGGGAGCAGTGAAAATTAAAAGAATGTCTGTGTTAGATGTCATGTTTAAATCTTATCCAACTCAAGCAGTTTTTACGCAACCGCAACACGTGTATCGGAAGAAATGTCGCCCACTGCAACTACAAAAGCTGCAACTGCAGCGCTGGAAGCTGCTTAAACATCGCGGAAGCCTCAGTCAAGTTCATCAACTTTGATGAAGGCAACAACCACAGTGCATCCATCTGTGGCAATTTTCATTACAGTTCTTGCCTTGGGTACTGCGGCCTCTGCGTTTGTGATAAGCGCCTTTATTGGTGGGCTGGGATGGTGACGCAAAAGCCGCAACGAAACACTGAAAATCACATTAGCTAAAACCAAATTGACCAAAACGTATGCGAAACAGGGGAAATTGTAATAAACGACCATTTGACGATATCTTTTGCAAAAAATTAGCACCGAAGCTCAAGACGATGGACGGAAAGGTCTGCCCTTGCCTGAAAAGACGCACGCCTTGACCTCAACCACCGGTCACGGTTAACCACTTTTATGGTTAGCACTATACGACCTCCACAGCTATCAACCAAGTATACTCTGTTAAAAAGGATTTATTTGAAATTTACGACGAGGTTGAAAGGAAGCCTGACCTAACGCACGACGATGTTGCCGGGACTTTGTTTACAAAAGCTTCACGAGAGACAGAAATCACTGGGAAGAGCTTCGAACGTTGCATGGAAGCTGAAGATGAACAAAACGATGCTGCTGCTGAAGTTTAGACCAAATTTAACCACTGGATACCTCAGCGTTGGATTATGACCGTGACAAACCTTTTCATCAAGGTCTTGAAATGCATCTCGAAATCAAAGCCGTAAGCCTCGAAATCAAAGCCGTAAACCTTCGCTTTATTATCATTTTGTTTTTTACTTCACTCACAATCGCTGCACCGATTCTAACAATTCTGTTTCAGAGAAGCTGGTTTCTGAGATTTCATACACTTTATTATCGTGCAGCAGGCTGCTTTCGCAATGAATGCAGCATTGCCGGTAAGTCATTGCCAGCAGCACTGAGCGTTGAGCGTTCGCTTGCATTAATTAACTCCGTTCACGAGGCTGGAAAAAGCGCCAAGTGTTGTTCATTAAGTCTTCATCAATTTGGGTCGTGCGAGCAATACCACTGCACGATTTAAGTGGTCATCATATGGTGAAATAACCGCTGCAGAAATACGCAAGTATGACTTCAAAGAGGGGAACTTTACGCGCCTGTGTGCGTTGGTGACAAAAAACGTGAAAAGTATCGGGAGTTTCTTTGTTTTTTACTCCGAACATGAGCATTGTAGCTGAAATACACGAAAACTCCTTGGGGGTTTTGTGAACACAACTAAAAACGTAACTGGAACGTCTTGACAAATATTTTTTATCATCCCCAAAATTAGTAGCTAAGTCTTTTCGCAGTGTAGTGCTAGCTATAAAAAAATGTGTTTTTGAAAGTGTTTCAGTTTCTGCGAAAACCTTCTGCACTGTCAATATTGACACTTCAACAGTAAAAAAAGGAGATAGACTGTCGGCCGAACAGCATCTACTGTAATAGCCAAGTCAATGGAANTCGAAGCTCCTGATGTTTGCCTNTAAAATATAACCTCTCCCATGTCCGATCAAAAGTAAATGTAGATCGTATGNACTTTCGCTTTGTTTCCGTAAGATCTTCCTAGTTCACTAGAAAATTTAAAGCAATAAAGGCGCGTTTGTACTGTTGTTTTTTGAATGCTTTAATCNATTTCCAGATTTTAAAGTCACTACGAAGTATTTCATTGCTNCCCAAATGTAAGCTGTAACGTTTACCCTGAAAAGANTATAAAAAAGATTCAATTAAAAGAAATACCGATTCAAAGAGAATTTTTTAAACTAAGGTAATTGAAACAAATATCACTATCATCGCATCATCCATTGCACAAATTTGTAGATATATTCTGCTGAAAAGAATTTTGAAATTCTTTGTAAAAAAAGATTGCAGAGTTCTGCTTCTCAGAAGATTTCAAAATGCAGTAATTTGGGCGTAAATTGAACTCACGTTAAATGTTTTGCTCTTTGGATGGTTTTGTTGAGCCTCTGGCAGTTTCAATCATGAAACAAATATTAACAACTTGTGCATGTACACCCGAACCTTAATCATCTGTGAATGGACTTTCAGCACTGAATTTTTGAAATCTTTCTCTGCTCTTCCATGGATTGAGAACAAACCATTAACCTAGACGTTAAGCGGTAAAAGTGCTTTTGGTGTTCTTTTTTAGAAAAGAACGAGGTGTTGCGCAGCTGTGAGTCTTTAGCAACAATGTTTCAATTTCAGCAACAATGTTTTTTTCATTCATTAGCAGAGCAAATGAATGGCAATTTTTGAAAGTACTCCTGCGTGTAGACTTTTCGTGCGATTTGATGTCTCTTAAACAAATGCTTGCCATATGAAGCAATCCTTTCATAACAAAAACTTAGCAATAAGGTGTTGATTTCCTTCAAGTGAAATTATTAGTTAAAGGCATCTAAAATAAGATTCAAAGAAATGCATTTTTAGGTGAAAATCGCAAGCTGCATCTTGACTAATGGCAATGAGTTGGTTAAAATTTTTCACAAAAATTATTATTGACTGGTTTGATAACAACGAGTGACAAAAATGAACAAGCACGTCTGCTATTGTTTCTAATGCTATGCAAGGCAAAATTTCAATTCAGATTTTTGGCATTCTTTTCCCAGTTTTCAACGATTTGTATCAATTTTCATCAGGTTTTTAATAATTTGTCACTATTGCCTTCGATTCCGCCATATGTCATGGCTAAAGAGCATGCGGTTACAAGGTGCCTCCAACATAGATTGTCATTCACAACAATTTTCGAATGAGGTATTTTGAATGGAGCGCAAAATCTTTTAATCAATTTGCCATCATCCATCTAACGCGCAAGTATCTTAATTCTAAAAACTGTTTGTTTGTGTCAGATTAAACAAAATTGCAATAACAAAATGATGTACGGGGCGCTCTATGCACTTCAGCCAGGCTTGTACTATATTTCGGCAAAGGTGTTTACTTTTATAACCAAAGTAGAGGTAGAAACACTACGGTTTTTGGGTTTTTGGGAGTGACAAAAGTAATCGCTGCTTAAATTTGTTTTTATACATTGCTTCTGTACATCGTACGATTGCTTGTTACCATTATTGAATAAAGCACAATTGCCGGATAGTTTGCTTCATTGTAATGCGGAACTACGACGTTTCAGTTTTTTTCAAAAATGTTTAAAAGTTCTTAGCAAGCGCATACATATTTTCAGTCTAACTGCAAAATCTCTAAAGCGGTGACATTTTTCAATTTGATTTTGATCATTGTACAGAAAGTTGAACAGAAAACCACAGGAGAAGAAAAAACAAACGTAATTTTTAACATTGCAATGTGGAAGCACATGTGTGTGCGTTGTTTTCCAATGAGGAAAAGTCTGCTTCTGAAAAAGTTGTTGCCTCCCTNGTTTATGACGCAAGCTGTGCCGTTTTTTGACGTTTTTTCAAGTATATCTGCATCGGTTGAAGTTTGACAGAATGTCGACCTGGAATNCGAATAAACATTTTCAGCGGCGTCTTCATTTAAAAANTATAACCTCGATTGAACTTCCGTCTTCCATTCCCCAGTTTCTACTGCCNTGTTTTTTTGTAATATTTTTTTCCTAACATTTTATAAAATTGTTCCCAATTGCTTGATTTTGACAGATTTCGACGCGTTGGGAGGCGGTATCAGTCTCCATCTATTACGCTTGAGCGTAAGAACAACACAAAGAAAACTTATTCGTGCCATTTCATAGCTAACGACTGATTAAAAATTTTCTTTTGATGTTAGCTCCCTTTAATTTTGCTACACTTCCTACGTAAAAAATATACTTCCAGTCATGACGCATATTCTTTTCAACGTTGTAAGTGTTGGTGGACATTTAGAATAAAGATTTCATTCTTCAGATTTGCTCTGATGTGTGGGCGAGTTAGAATAAGTTCGGAAGACGCCCTGAAAATAACTATCTCGCCTTGAAGAGGTGGATGTAAATTGCCAATTGCTTGACTTGAAGACCTTGTTATACCCTAATCATAAGAGGAAGGTAGTATACTTTTCCATATGTCCAGCTGATAATGAAATCATAATGTAACTAAACCAACCAAAATTTCAACAACTGGTGCGGCTAATGTTTTCTCGCTTCATTTTTTCTATTCATTTGAAACACCGCACATTTTGCGTTGACTCATTTCAAATCTGAGACAGGCCACGGAAGATTACCCTGTAAGGCAATTTTTCCATGGGACACTCTTTCTGCCTCATACCCAGGAAACTCGTGACTGTCCCATCCCAAGGGATTACCGCCAAACAAATGATATGAAATACATTGTATCATGTACATGTCTAATATCTGGCTCAGGGGTCACCAACATTGGGCCGCTGGCTCCAGGTCACACCCAAAGACCAAGTGGGTGCACTGTGGGCCTATTCTAAAATTAGCATCAACGTGATCATTGCTTGCACATAGATGAACAACATTAATTATTACCAATAATAACGTAATTTAAGGTAAAATGAGAACATGTTTTGTTTCAGAAGCGTGTATCAAACTAGTAGTCTTTCGCAACAGAATCGTTGTGTAAGAAGTAACTCTCGGTTTCAAAAAGGTTGGCGTCCCCTGGTCTGACTTTCAATTAAGAGCCGTGGCTAGAATAACCGAAAAGTGCAATCAGGCTGCAATGAAATCTGGTGACCTTTTTTCAGTTTTCCGATCTGTTTTGCAGAGGCTTTCGAACATAACCACATTCAACAAAATGTCATTGCCGATTGCCTTCGCCCTGGGCGTTTTGAAGTTTCTTCTCTCTTGCATTCCTGGCGAGAGGTGGAGCACACGAAGCACCCTGGTATTTAGTTTATTATCTTTTTGCGCAGCTTCAATTTGTCCAGTAAACGTTTACACCACAACTGAGTGTACCGTAAGTTTAAGAAACATCAACCATGAAATATGCAGGCTTACCTGCAGTTTGGTCTATTCTAGCATATCAAACTACTCCCCTTAGACGTTTTGTGCACTGAACGAACACCACAAAATCAGTATGCACCGAATCAACCGTAAATGAAGTTCGGAGTCGTTTTTTTTTCAGGAAAATGTAGTAATTTCGCTTTAACTAAGCTCTCAACTACAGCAGCAATTCAAACAAATCTATCTGGGTCAGTTATCTAACTCACTGCGTGAAGGTATAGAGGAAATAAAGCAATTTGTGGGTATTGCCAAATGACGTAACGATCTAGTCCCTAGTGTTAACCGCTTTATGCTAAGTTATATCGCAGTGAAATGATATAATTTTTACACGAACTTAGAAACGTGGCTTGAAATAATCATGAAAAAAAGTTTAAATCAACTCTGAGAACAACGTCACTGTAGAAAGCTATTTTCCTGAATTGTTTTTTTTCAGGTGATATCCCGATCTTCGTTTTCGAAAGGCAAAAAACACTTTCTAACTTTTACCTTTCAGTGAATCTTTCTAATGCTTCAGCAGGACGACCTCAATATGGCATGGAGTTACGCCGTCTTCTGTTTGACAATAAAACATTGATTGAGACGTCAGCCTTTCACGTTTTACAATTTCTTCATCAGCTGCTTTATGCAAACATTCTCTGTCATCCGTTGATGCAGTGCAGGTGTGATCATCCAAAGACAGTTTGGTGTTGCTTCCTTTTGCTGATTTTACCAAAACAATGTTGCTTTCTTTCTCCAACACTTGGCCGATTTCTGCTGCGAGCATACACGGAGTGCTCTTGATCACTGCCTCTTTCCAGTTTTCTTGCACCTAAGGCAAATATGTCGTCTTTGTGTTGAAAAGATCCATATATTTCATTTTCAATTTGAATTGCCACCGTTCGGTGATCTTTGCGTGAGACGTCTCTTTCATCGTCTGGCATAATACTTGAATACAAAGTATTTTCAACGACTTCCTTTGTCGAAGTGGACGAAAACTGTTCAGAATTCTCCTGCATCGGGCATTCCAAATTTGATGCATCTTTGATGAGGTTATTTTTTCTCATGTCTGCTTGAACATCATTGAAAATCTCTATTTCGTTATAATAATCGGAGGGTACCGTGTGCGACTCAGAGTTTTTTCTTGATTGACTTGTTTTAATAATCCGAACACTTTCATATGGTTTACTGAACATTTCAGGCATAGAAGGCTCCTTGCCTGACGGCGATTCACGTGATTCTTTCGTTTCCAGCTCGATCGCAAATTCAAGTTTGCTACAGCTGCTTTCTTCTAAGTTTTTTTGTTGATTATCGCAAAATGTGTTCTTTTTGCTAGTGGAACTGTGATTATTTTCTAGTATGCTCGTACTTTTCAGTGATCTACCTTTGCTTTTGGAGCCACTTTGTTTGAGATTGATTGCGCCACGTAACGTTTGAACTCTCCTGTGCACAATAAGCATTCCTAATGCCAGTAGCAGCACCACGATGAAAAACAAGACGGTCATTGGCAGCCACACACTCAAAGTAACATATCCTTCATATGCGGCTACTTTTGACGACAGCGTGGTTGAAAGAGGAGTACCAGAAGGTTCTATGGAAGTGAGCGACGTGTTTGTAGGGGTGAACGTTGACGGAGAATTTCTTGAAAGCCCTCTCATTTTCATCCTATACCAAATTGTTTTCAAATACAAAAGAAGAAGAATCGGTGCTTGTTATTTTTTTGAATCGTTAGTGTAATTTCTCTAAAATGGAGTAACACAAATAGTGAATGAATTCACTTTAACTGACGTTGAATATAAATAACAGTATTTAATATTGATCCAAAGTCAGAAACATTTGCATAACCAAGAAACATTCTATCAAATTTGCTTTGTTTTGGTAATAAGATGTTGCGTAATCATCGATAAATCCCAACAAAACTGCAAAACCACTATTTTGCTAACGAGGTTTTCTCTGCGATCCTTCACTCTTAGTTATTGTAATAAAAGATTTCATCGAGAGTGTTTCCATTTGCACCTATACATAATGGCATAAACAGAGATGATTTTCTCTAACTGCTTTTATTCACATGCAAAAGCAACTCATACATTCTGTCTAGAAAATTACAAACGCGACTTGGCGCAATTAATTGTTTTAAGTCATATCAGCTGATACAGAAATTGATGAACTGAATCTGCAAGATTTTCACTAAGTGCTTACTACACTAACTGGGTGTCACCAGCCTAACCTTCAAAATAATTTAGTAAATAACATTCACCCTCCAATTTCTATACAAAGTCATCTTGGGTGTTTGTAGCTGATGAACGGAAATTCAAGTCAAATCTGTAGCTTACGGCATGTTGCTGAAACGATAAACCTAGTGATAAACCTGGTGAAACGGGGTCTTTAGCATGTGGAAAAATTCCAGGCAATTCAAAATAGGTTTTAACGGTACAGGCGCTACTGATGTTGAAAACAAGCGCACAGCTTTCATTTGCGCCATATGTCGCCTAACTGCCAGTTTGCGCTGTACGTTTAAGGAGGGTGTTGTAGTGAAAAGCAATTTAAGAACAGTGCCATGGGTTCTACATGCATCAAACAGCATCTGTTGTGCGGGGCTGTGCGTCAAGAAATGTCTCCGACTTTTCCGCAGTTTTACAGGCATTTGCTCGGTGAAAAAACTTGCAGCAAAGTGATTGAGGCAGATGGTTCTCTGCTTTTTCAGGGAGAAATTCATACAAAAACTTCCGAACGGTTCCAATTGCTTGAATTTTAATTTTGATGTACATAAAGTGCTATTAAAGTGTAGCTTTGGTCAACCACACGGCATTACTTTGATCTACTGACGGTAAATCTAATAAGGTCACGAAAGCAATTTGATTGTTTGGGTGTTTGGCTTCTGTTTGCTTTTTCCATGACCAAAAAGGAAACAAGGAACAGATGGCGTACGAAATATGGATTTAAAAGTGTTGGGAAGCGCGTAATAAATCTGAATTTACAGATCTATAGTGAACTTAAATAGGTGTTCGTAAATGATTTTTTCCTCAGAAACCCAGGCGTATGCAAGCGAACAGATTGCGTGCAAAATTTGCATAGTGCTGTCCATAGCAAAACTAGTTAGAAAAGTATTTTTGCAAGTAATGAGAAACGAGAATGGAAGAACGAGCATTGCGTTATAATTATTGTCCGTGCAAACGATATCTGACAACCGAGGTTATTATTAACGCAATTAGAGCAATTTAAGTCAAACGAGAGTACTGAATAGCGGTGTGTTTGAGGGATAAAGTTTCACAGCTGTTATTACCCACGTGAAGGGAAAGACAAGGTGATAAAAACCAAAAATTTTTACAGATGAGTGCATACCTACGCACACACGGTGATCATGATGAGATATTTAATTTCATAGGCGTGGAGAGAACAGCACTGAAGTTAATGCACATTTGTTCGGCAATGCAAATGATATAATAGGAGACACAAACAAGTTGGAAAAATGCCAAATCACAGACAGGTGAAAACGACTAATCCCCAGGAGATGGGCAAAGGGAAAGTTCACCGTGTCCGTTGAGCATAAAATACTCTAAGAAAACAAAATTTAAATAATCACATGATATGAAAGAACAAAAAATGAACAACACAGGGTGAGTTAAACGAATTACAGTTGTTACTTTCTACCATCTAGCTGAGATAGTAGGTAGGTTTTGTACGCGTATTGTTTGAAGTCACACTGAAATCGAAATGTAGTCAGGTATATCTGACCGTACTTTGGATCTAATGAACTTTAGGGAGCACTGCCCTTGAGAAGAGTTGAAGTTGCAAGTCTGGTGAGTAATTATTACCTGTCTATAAACGACGTTTTGTTTTTTATTCCGTAACGACGCAAAGTTGTTCGTGGTAGTCTTCAGTTCATTTACTTAGACGTTATGTTCTGATTGCCTCAAAAAGTTGATAAGGTTCAAACGTTGACGCAGCGTGATGTAATTCAACACAAAAAACGTCGCCCGACTGACATGGCTATCAGAACGTGTTGAGTAACAAGGTAATAACGTTGTCGGATTACTACACCCCCTGATGTCAACAAATGCAGCAGGGCCAGAGCGATCTTTAATGTGGACTTGTCAAAAGGCGTTGAACATTCTAACTCTATTTGTGAGAAAAGCGTCTATGCCTTGTGCCAATGTTTGTCTATTTTACGTCTGCAATAGAAATAATGTTATCACCAGAAATTACCTGTTGTAAGATGTAAATTACTGCGAAACTATTTTGATAAATTATGTTTTTATCCAATGTGCTCGTAAGGAAAGTGTTAAAACAGAGTTGCAGTTTCAAATTGCTAAGCCAAGTGTTGCGTTCGGTGATTTTTGCCTTCACAATGCTAAATGTTGTGTATGTGTAATATACACAGAGTGCATCATTCTGCTGGTATAGCCATCACTGATGCCTACTTCGAAATTTCTACTGTTATAAACAAAATGTTTCTACCGTAAGTAAGATCTTTCTAGATAAAGATGCTGCCCCAATAAAACTGCGGACCTCCACACGCTTTCGGATGTAAATTAAAACGTTCTTGTTTTGTGGTTTTTCACAGAAAATGTACAAATTTAAGCATTTCTTTCCTGTTTGTTTGCTACTGCCTATCATGTGCATTTTATGTTCAATCATTTCAATCCAGCCAGTGAAGCTCTTTCATCCGGCCCGCGAAGCATTTAGTCAATTATGAGAAAATTATATATTTACAAAACATTGTTTGTTTGGTGGAATTTCACATATCGCGAAGCAATACAGTGCGTGGTAACCAGAAACTGTTGGGTATAATAGCTTATGTGGCCCTTAGACACAAACTTTTGCAGACTCTTATGTTGTAATATTTGTTTTGTATCGTTGCACTGTTTTTTTTTCCACAAATGAGGCATGCTGTAAATTTTTGATACAAGTTTGTAATGTTATTGCATTGCGAGACAGAACTACTGAAAATTACTTAGGGTTTAAAACGCTGCTAAATGAGATCAATAAAGTCTAACATAGTTACTACATCAACCTCTCACGCTTTCCCAGAGACTAGTTTCTAAATGTTCCTTTTGAATAAGAAAACTAATTTAAAAATCTGAGATGAAAGGTGATCACCCCATCATATTTTCAGAAAATAGTTACACACAAGCAAACAGGAAATTGACTTGTTTCAGGGAATTAGAGTCTGTGCCCATTTTTTATCGTCTTTATTGCACATAAATTACGGTTCACAACGGCATTGTAAACAAGCTGCTCGCAACCAGAAGCACACAATTCAATAGCAATCAAACAAAGTGAAAAAATTTAAATGAAATTCCACATCGGGAGAAGCGGTTGTGACCCGTGTTTAGGCACTTTTCATCAGATCGTAACAGAGAAATGACGACTAAGCAGCCAAAATTTCAGGCTGAATTGATGGATTATTTATGACCAAATTTTTAGATAGTTGATTGTAACTTTGGTGATTCTGTGAACCGCTAAGTATCAAAAGAAAGTCAGGGGAAACTGAAAGTGAAGATTTGCCAAAATTTAGTAAAGGTCATTTGTGAAACAATGCATTTATAAAAACGACCCTGCTCTGGTGTGAGAGAAAGAAGGCTATCTCTCAGATATTGACAAGAGAAATGTCCATTTTAGACGGAGTTTTCATAAACTGGGCATCAAATGCATCAGCGATTAGACACATAGCTGAAAGCAATGTTATGGGATCAAATATGCTAGGCTCAGGATACTTTAAGAAAGGTTAATAGTTGAAAGTTGTATCCATTTTTCATAGTCTGAAGATAAATATTTGTTTGAAATTCAGTATGTTCTTCAACGAGAAATGTCATTATTTGAAAACAGGCTCACAGAAAATTGATTCCTTGTTGTAAAACACCCGAATTCGAAATCTTTTATTGTCAAAACAGAGTTCGAGAAAAATAAGGAAATACTAAAGATCTGATTTTCTTACTACCACCAACAACATAATTAAAGTAACATTTTCAAAGAATAATGTTGGCTTCACGAAAGTCACTCTAGGCTGCGAATTCGGAAAAGCGTTTTTTTTTAGATCCGCGGATCCGCATCGCTTTCTCTCAAAACATTTTTCATCTTGTGTTGCAGTAAGACGCTGATTGGAAAAAGATGATTCTTATCAAAGAATGTCTGAGAATTTTACCTTTGCTCATGATTCTACCCACAGGTAAGGGGTGCACGGCAAAAGATAACTCTCTGATAAAGTTTCTGAATCTTATTTAAATAGATTTTAGATTTGAGGATGCGGAGAAGTACATGAAATCGATGTACAGATATTAATATTTCTTTTTGATTTTACTGTCACTTTTTGGGAACCTAACTATAGAAATTTAAATAGGTTTGCTGATTCAAGATCGAAAAAACAATCAAAGTTAATCTGATTGTATGAAGTGCTGTTGCTTTTTCAGTTTTGATTCGTTTTTGTATTACAGTAGTGATTTGAATTTTGTAACAATTGCTAGCCTTATCCAATATACTGAACTAATAAACGGAAAACAAGCAAAGCTGTGGTGTTTCGTTTTTCGTGCCATTTCGCAACATTTGACTCTCATTAATAAAGAAGGAAACTCAAAAATTAACGTTAAATGTCATTCAAAACCATTAGAAAGGATTCCTTTTCCTCAAATGGTATGAACGAAAAGAGGTGCATTGTCTCGATGTCTGTAAGGTCTCATTTTGGAGTTTTTACCTTCATCAGCAGTAGAGCATGGGTTTTCTGAAATTTGGTCGTTGCAAACTCCAGACGAGTATTGTGTCACTACTATTTTGTGAAGATCCGTGTTTTTTCGTGTGTATGTGCTTGTACGTGTTGTTGCATACAAAGCTGATTTTTAGAAAGTTAGGATGTAAATTTGCATTCATATACATGAGCTTTGAAACCACTTTTCAACAAAGCACTATAAACTTTATAAAAGTTTGAACTAACAACAAGCAACAACACAACTGCAATGAAATCGCAACCTTGGGTATGAAAACGTTGTATACAGTACTCTTTCTTTGAAATATTAGTCTTTTTTACATGTTAACATCGTGCTGTTTATTAGATGCAAATTAATAAATGGTTTCTCTTAAACACGTTTTTATCCGATCGCTCCAAATGTCTCATGATTTTTACGAATCTTCATTTTTACTCCATTATTTCACGCTGTTGTATGACGGTGACCAACTGAAGTAGTTGTTGGTACATTGTATCGGTGTATGTGTCTCGTCAGTATTGCCTTTGCGCAGCAATCAAAACCTTCTGTGTGCTTCGCGGTGACTCACGATTTTTGTTTTTGCTTTGTGATTCCACTACCGCTTCCAACATATTGTAGACGATGTGTGCAAGCCCACAACGTGCAAAGAGTGAATATGTATAACTTGTAATGCACCAACAGTGAAATACTGTTTTAGATTCAGTGCAAGCAAAATGCTATCAGGCCCATATGAATCTTCTTGCAAAACATTTGAAATCATGATCAAAACAATTTACATGTCTACGAACGACTCAGCATGTTGCATTAGGAAAGTCCCTGATGAATTGTTTTTTGTAACCTTCTTTTTTGATTGTAAACTTGTACTTGCAATTCTGTCACATTTTTGAAAAATTTAAATATCTTTTGCACGTTTGTGTATTACAAGTTTTGAGCAAAGTTTATAACAAAACACAAACAATTAACCAGACCGTTCGTGATAGAGTTAAGTCCATAAAGAATAAAAAAATAAAACACCTTTTTCTGGTTTTCAGGTATTGCTCTTATCAACAAAGCTTGCGTAAATAAAAGTTGATGCAATTAAGTAGAAGTTCGAGGTTAATCCCGAAGGGCACTTATTGTAGACTGTGCTGACTGTATCAGCAGTGTATAAAAACTGACCCAGTGCTTCGAAGAACTAAACAGTCAACTTTTTTAGGTTGAAACGTGAATCGTTTTTATTCGTGTATTTCATTTGCTTGGTGTTTTTTTTTTCAAAGGAAGCTCATTCGCAACATGTTTTGTGATACCGAAAAACCTTCAGTTTTTGCCTATTTGTTGTTTTCCGCGTAACATTTGTGTGCGATGTACAGCAAACCAACAAGTGTGCTTCAAACATAGTGGCGCAATTAGGTGATGAAACTGTTATTTCATTTTTGTTTTCAGCAAAAAGTGAAGAAATATCAGAGCAATCAGAAGTTCTTTGGGTGCAATCATATAACGAGACTGAAAATCAGATAACTACCAATAATTCAGAAGAAAACTATCATGTGTGTGTCTACAACTACACATGGTGGAATATTTTAGATGAATGTTTCCAAAAAGGGCATGGCAATAATTTTTGCAAAGATCTATGGAAAACGTGGTACAAGGTTTGTTTCAAGGAGGGACTTAATCAGGCGAACTCAACCGGATGGCCGCAAGTGGTAATGACACAAAGTGACCTTTCCACTTCTGATTTGCTGCACAAGGATTCCGCTGCTGCTGACTATTCCATCTTGATGCCAACGAAGAAAGATTTTAGTCAAGAGACACCCTCGACAGTTGAGAGTGAGGTGTCATCTCCGTCACCAGCCATAAACTCACTACCAATTGCAACCTTTCTTGCTATCCTTGTGTCTGTTTCGTTAGCTGCTGGTTTGATGTTGGCCGGGGCTGTCGGGGGAATCGTGTGGTGTGCCGAAAACAAAGGTCGAAGAAAACCATCTCGCTCTTTGACAACGGTGGAAAATCAAAATCATGATGATGATCACTTGAACACAATCACGACTAACGAGGGGCATCTTAGCACTTTTCTACAACACAACTCCAACATGCGCTTTGAAGACCAAACGCAAAGAGCACAGTACACTCCCATACGTTTACCAGAAATTATTGTGGCTGGAAATCCAGCAGTCCAAGGAAACTGGAATAGGAAAAACCTGTTGTGCACTGTTGAAAAGCCAGAAACAGTTTCAACTGAATTCAAGAAAAGAGATCAAACGTTTTCTGAAGGTGGGCATCAGACAAAATCAATCGTCACCGAAGATAGCGTGAAACCACTTCACAGACCTACTTCGGTCTCGGCGTGTTGCAACATCGGGTCACAGCTTTCATTGCTGCAAGCTACAGATAAGGCTTATTACAATTTGCGAAGCAGACCCGAAAGTTCTGTGTATTTGACTCCCTTGTGCGAGCCTCACTATGTCAACTTGTGCGAGCCTCACTATGTCAACTGCTGGACGAAAACGTACAAAGGGGAACTGACTTCGACTGAGTTCACTGAGGGATACGTTGATATGGACTGAATTGAAACACTAAATGGCTGAAAAAATGCAATGATGAAATGTTGTTGCTTTGTTGCATTGCCATCAACAAAGTATTCCAAATTTCGCAGTTCATAATAAAGATTCACAAAGTTTTTATAGGCCTGTTTAACTTACGTGCATTTGTTATCTTAAATGTAGAGATAATGTAACAACATGGGCTCATATTTGGCAATCTTTCTCCAGCGCAAAGTAATGAAATGTGCACATTAGAAGGTGTATTGTGAAATACCATCTTTTGAAATGTAACGACCAGGTAGAAATATTTTAGATAGAAACTTCTTTAGGGGATTTAGTTTTTAATGGTTGTGTATAATTGATAATTACATTGCACTGAAAAAATGGTTTGGTAATACATGGCAACAAGCAGGGACACCGGAGCAGCAGCCGAAGGATAAGGGGAGTTTGAGTAAAGAATTGAGGGCGATGGAAAATTTGTAAGAAGGAAACAGTTCTAATCGATACGATTTTTTCTTTCCAATACAGAATTTATTTGACCTAATTCGAGATTTGTTCTCTGGAAAACATTTCTGAAAATTTTATAAAACCATGAAACCAAAGGCCAATTTTAATGAGCCTAAACAAAAAAAAGCATTTTATGAGCAAACAAGACAAAGTGATGCAAATAAACATTACATGGAGTGTTTCCAGGAGTGATAAACAGTGACTGAAAAGCACAAAAGGTCTTTCCAGGCAATGCGGTTACGGTGTATGGTCATGTAAGGCAGCTGTATTGGGTATTGCGACATTGTTACGTTTTTACGTGAAAAGAGTATACAAATCTATGTACTTGCGTTCAGAGCAAAAACGCAGACATATTGGAAATTATTGCCGCATTTACATGTTTCGCCACAATTGTGGCACCAAATATCGATGCGATGGTACAGACAACCACTTTAAATTGCCTGAACACGCGGGAAGCTGCAACCAGCTTGCCGCAAGAAGAAATTTCTAGACCATGGAATTACCATATAGACATGTGCAGTAGACCATGGAATTGCAATTGCTTATAAAGAAACGATTTCCACTCCTGTTGTCTCCCTTTAAAAGGGAGGCCAATGCCCTGTCGTGCCTCCGCTATCTGTCGTTTCTGGTATGACACCTAACGATGTAATACGTTCATGCCTATTCCAATCATAAGCTCATTTTCGGATTTGCACCACTTGATTTTTGGTCTATTTGCCGTGTGTCTATTCTGGTCATGATTTCACAAAAAGTAGTGGTTTCTGGTTGAAACAACTGCACAGACGTAACGACAATTTAATATTTCAAAACAGCACCTGATTAAGCACACGCCCTTGTTGAAGTCCAACACACACTGTGAACAAGTGATGCTCAACCCTTCCGATACGGTCTCAAACGTCTGGGCAGGAATACAATCAATGGATCGCCAGTAACATGTTTTCGTCAACACCTGAATGCTTCTAGAACTATAAGTACTTTCTTAAAATGATACATGGCAGTTTTGATTGGATTCTCAACACTTTTTTTTGTTGCATACACTGATCTGTCCGGACGCGAAAAAGAGTATTTAACCCAATTGTCATCGGATCGCAGTGAAATGACTAATTTTTATCAAACAACCCTTTTATTTTTCTGGTCAAGTTTTGAGGACAACTATCCATTGCTCCCATCAACAGTATAGTTACTAAAGAGTGAATCTTATTATATTTTGTCAGCATCCACAAGTGCGGCACGGCATTTTCTGGTACAAATTGGGAAGACAAAATACAGGTCCACAATTGCCTTGCTATCTGATTTTCGAGTTTGATCGTCAGAATTAGCTCCAAGAATTAATGAATTCGGAAGCATTATGAAGTGTTTCATGTTCCACTTTGTTATTGAGAGAACTAAACTCTTCATATAGTGTAACACCTTGTTACCACTCAAGCAAGCAATTCGAGTTGCCTTAATCAACCCTTTTTCTTCACCTCCAAGAACTCTATTTGTGCATTCGAACTACAAAACAAGACGTGCTTGCCACTCACACGTCTTAGTCGTCAAGAAAAAATTTGTTTAGACCTTTTTTTACCAAAATTACTGTGACGTAGAAGTGGTTTTGCTTGCAAACGAAACAAAAATGAAAAAAACTGCGAAAATATGTCCGTAGGGTTGAACGTTTTCGTCACTGGGTGGTAATGTTTTCTTTTCATAATGCATAACTTCAACATGCGGAAATGTCATACAAAGATTACCTACTGTACATCAATTGTCGAACGTACGTTTTTCGAAATTCGTTCCACACTGCAAACAAAAACAAGCGTTTGCGTATAGTGTGACCAGTCACAATGACTCAGCTGTTTTGCGAACCGCAACCAAAACTCACACCTTGTCCGTTCACCATACAACTTGGAACTGCTTGATTCCTAATGCATACAACTGTTCTGAACTTTTGACTAGTAGCGATATCAAGGCGCTTGCCTAGCCGTTGCCAATTAAGTCGATATGCAGCTTCATACGAATGCAATCAAGGTTCAACGGAATAATTTCCAGTGGGACCCGCGCCCGATGCTGAAATGTTTTTCCATTCATTGTACTTTAAAGATTTATAACGGGCTCTGGTGAGAGGTCAAGAATAGCCCCTCAGGACTGTACAAAGATGTCTGCAACAAGCTTCATCAGAAACTATCACAATGACCTGAATGTAGGGGCACATCTGTGCTTGTAATGAGGGCATCAGCATTTAAACCAGGAAACATTCGAACTTCGTCACTAATTCAGCCGGATTGAGCATAATGGCTCAAACAAGCCAGTAACTCTTCAATCCAAACGTTGTTGTGTATATAACAGCCAAATAATTGAAAAACGATGGTTTTATTGCGTACTTTATACGCTTTTTCAGTTCTCATGTAGTTCATTCAGCTAGTTTCGATCTAGCAATCCTGGGTGTGCGCCATTCCAGCCGCACACAAGTGCTCCTATTTGCCGAGACCAGAGGTGGGCAAACTACGGTCATACTTACATAGATAGTACATATTTGGAGTGTATGTTAAAGTAATTTTATCGATTTGATTAGAATTCTCAAGTTTTTTCCACAGGTTTCATTCGAAACCGCATTTTTACTCAACCAGAAGTGACCATTGTTACCTTCATTTTGTGGCAGCTCATGTGAAACCTTTTTTCAAGTTTTAAAGCGATTATAGATGTAATATATGTTATACGAGGATGCGGCCCTCAGTAGCAATAAAATCTTCACCTTGGCCCTCCGTAGAAAATGTTTGCCCAGCCCTGGCCGAGACATTCGCACAGCCTGATACGTTTCAGTTGTGAACTGCGCTGTCACACATTTAAGTGTGCTTTACTCTACTGTCTTAACTGATAGCGCAATGTTTTTGAATCTCTGAGCTGCTCAGTCGTGGTGTACTTAGTGTATTTTTGCTCCGACTCCTAACGTGGAGCTCTGAAACTTTATAGTCAAAATGACGCATACAATTGTGCAACAGCGAATACGTAGAGTGCGTGTAGAATAATATACATATTATGTCGACAAATTTGGGCAAATTGTTGGATTGGAAGAGTGGATATGACGTAACCACTCAGTAGGCGCGGAGGTGAATGCACGATGCACCACGAACGGGATGTGCGCTAAAAACAGCACCTATATCTATGTGGTGACTAAATCCAGTGAGTGAGCTCTGATAAATGCTTGTGAACCTGGTGACGAGTGTGATCTCGTCCGGTGATCTCCGCTGTTGCTTGCTGTCACAGTGTGAAGATTTGCGTGNTTACCGCTTGGGCTCTGTGATCGCAACAACATATTGTGACATCACATACAGTGCACACACACTAATAAATACCACCATGCTGTCACTGGTTGAGTTTAAAAATAAATTCAAGAGATATTGTTGGCAACCTTTCAGAAGGACATGTATTTATTATAACAATATATTTGCTTACGAGAGAGTTGAAGGAAAGCAATAGTGTGCAATATTTTGATACTGTAGTAGCAAGTAAGCAAATTACTCTAAATTGCCTGCACAAAATGAGAGCAAAAGTAAATGGCATTGTAAGTCTGCAATCATTAACACAGACTCACGTAAAAGAGGAGACTAGCTTTTCGTTTAAATTTTAGAACTTCTAGAGAATAAGAAAGTGAATAACCATCGAAGAACCATCGAGGAAGATTTCACTTTCATTAATGTTGCCTTGAATCTCCGCCGTTGCAAATGGGAAGTAATCAGGAAAACGCTCGGTTAGATTAATGTGCTAGTATCTCTGTGAGGTGCTGGAAACCAAACTTTCGTAATATTCAAAAATATGTTCACACTGATCAATGACCTTTTTGAAGCCACTTAATTCACAATTTTATGCGTTCAACCTCATACATTCTAAAATCATCCAAAACAATTAAAAAAATCATTTCAATATCGCTGGAGATTTTATCAAAGTTCCAAATGCAGTTGCTTACTTAAATAAATACATTCTGAAACAAAAAGTGTATGTATGCAATACTTAAAACAGAAAAATTGCAATTGACACTGTTATAAATAAAACACTCAAAGAGCAGACTGTAATGAGTTCCCGTTTCATGCTTTGAAATACCGGTGATTTGTCAACCAACTCATGAATAATCTGTCCTCCTTTATTGCGATGAGGAAACGGCTGATTGGGAACAGGCACGTGCAGGAATTTGCAAAGGGGCCCCCAGCATTCTCGCACGTTATATCGAAGCAGGTTTTGTTTTGGAGCTGCCTGTTTTATCAAAAGGTCAAAGATTTGGAGAGTATCACAATGTTTGAAAAAGTTCACAAATGTGAACTATAAGAAGATGACAGATTTTTTTTCGATATTTCAGCAATGATAAACTCAGGCATGTTTAACTGAAGGAGAGTTTAATTGAAAAAGATACAAAAACTGAACATAAATATTGCGTTTTTTCATTGTCATAAGATTTAAATCTTCAGGGAAGGAGACAAAGTACAAAACGAAACACGAAAGTATTTAACGAATATAACGATCTACATCAACCTCAATTCCTAACGTGGTTGTATGATAAATTTGTACATGGGGCTCTTTTCAGAGGGATTAACGGTTTCAAAATGTTGAAAAATTTCTACTTTGCAGAAATGCGTGCAAATTTATTAACAAACGTTTTTCTTTAAATGAAAAAAATTTTCCATCTTACCAAGAGTACACGCGTGTTATGTTGTCTGTAGCGGATTCTGGTTAAGGTCGGGCACAAAGTCAAACCTCCGATAAGACCTGGGAAGGGAGGAAGGCAAAGTGGAGCCCGAACTGCAAACAAAAAATACAATGTCTGTTGAGCAAATTGCATTGCCACCAGTGGCGGATATACACTTGGTGATTTGATGTTAGTCGTCAAAAAGGGCGCCAAAACTCAGTGAAATAGTGACGAGCTGAACAAAACAATATCCATTTCGTAACAGGACCTTTTTGGACAAGTGGGGTCATTTGTACAAGTAGTCAGATTGCCTCGGCGAGGGAAATTGCACCAAATTATCCTCATAAATCCGCTACTGATTGCCACATTCTCACATTGATGTAATATCTTCATAAACATCAATAGGATCAGCTGATAATCAACTGAACGGTCAGAATAATTATCTTCCTCTAGTCAATGTGTTTTCAGTTCAAAATAAAGATGTTTGTCATGATTAACTTTTTGTATATAATTGTTTGGATCTGCAAACCTTTGCTTTATCAAATTTCTAAACTGCTATTGCTTCAAAATTTTTCAAATCATTTTCATTTTCTGACAAACATTACTATCAAGTAAAATAATATCACTCCCCATTTGCTTGGTTAAAATGAGAGGGACATTTTTCACAACGGATTATGCTGCATGATTGATGAAGTCGAAGCAAAAACCTTTTGCATCATTGGTTTCATGATAAACAAGCTTTGTCAAAAGAATGTGCTGAAGTAAGCATCCTCAACGGCCTTGAAACTATTCCAATTTAGCGACTGACAAATCAAGAACGTATTGAACCATCTGTCTCTGCACCTTTGTGTTTGGCTCTCACTCTGAAGTTCATTCATGTGTTGTCAAACACAGTTTTCCTGTTGCGGTAGAAACGGACATTCAACTTCATCCAAACTGTTCCGGTAAGAAAAGCGATCGGGCAAAAACATAGTCCCTCCTTTCTAGGTCTGGAGATTTTCACAAAACTGCGCTTGCATTAAACTCAAGGCTAGGTTCTCCTTCACAAAGTATGCCTTCCCTTGATTCACCCTGATGTCGCGTGCGGTACGTTTCTGTGTAAATGTCACTACGGGTATATCCAACGGTATAATGTTGGCAGTTACTACCATGAAATTCGCAGAGTTAACCCAAACCAAAGCGCATAAGCCGTCTCGAACGTGACCAAAGACCGCATTCTGGCTTTGGGCAGAGAGGTCCGTTAGAAAAATTAGCGACAGTCTCCCTCACCAGCAATCCATTAATGGATGACCCACGTTGCACCCATCACGCATCTGGGGAGGGGAATGGGATCATTGCATAGTACTTCTACTCTGAGAGACGTGAAAGACACGCGTAAATGGCAATCTTGCCTTAAGCTAGTAATGGGAAACTGGAACATCACTTCACTAACATGAAACGAACGCGCACTCGTCTTGGCCGTAACACTAAAAAACAAATTAAAACTCTCGCGCATATTTTCGTGAAATCTTCTGGATATTCGAAATGTGTCTGCGCATGTTTTTTCGTACGCCGGGAAGTGCAAGTACCTTTGGATGGTAATTACAAGTGATTGAAGACAGAAAAAGGGTATTGATACATGGATTGGAAAAGCGAACGCAGTTCTCTGTGCGAAGTTTATCGCTCTCTGGTTGCAAAACGGGAACTTCGAAATATCGCAGAGTTGTGGGTTATTATTCCGGTCCTCAACTATGGCCATGAACCATGTGCATCAGCCGAAAGAGTGCTAGTACAATCAAATACAATCAGCGAGATGGGATTTTTGCGGAGGCTTCACGGTATGACACTCCGCGACAAAGTGGACATCTATGAAATTTGTAATCCTCTGACCATCGAGAGCCCTTCTCCCAATCGACCGATCTCAGCTACGATGCTTCAGCAATATGATCAGAATTCCCCAGGAAAGATTGGCGATGCGACTCTTGCTGGCTACACCGACTTTAAAGGGGCCCAGAAGGCGACCAAGGATCAGGTGGCTTAAATTGCATCTCCAACCTAGCTTTGCCCATCCTAGTATGGAGCAAGCAGAATTATCTAAAATTTCAGTGAGTTATTTCGAGCCCTTCTAAGCTGCTGTCTTCCGCGACCATCCCCAGAGGTAAAGCGAGTATGAAAATGAACGAAGTCCCAAATACCTGAAGTGCGTCCAAGAGATGAAATAAATCGAGGAATTAAAGAGCGAGAGTGAAATAATTACATTATAAAGAAATAAAACTGAAAAATCTGCCAAATCCGTAACCTTCAAATTAGTGCAAGACCGCCAGGGCATTGAAGAAACCGCAAGGTTGTCGAGTCGATGCCCCTCAGCAGTTAAATTAGTTTAGAGAAGACAAACAATTGTTGAACGTCTATTCTTTGAACATTTTGTGCAAAAATAATTGCTTTTCGTCATTCACTGCACATTTTGTGGAACGTTTTCAACTTCAAATTCGGATTAACATCTCAGTTTTCGCATTGTTCCACCATTGTTTTTATTGGCAACTAATCGGGGAAAAACAAATTCCAGTGTAATTATCTTGGAAGAGCACATTTCAGTGTGGAGTGTTTACGCACTCTTTTCGTGTCTCTTCATTTGCTTGCTCGCTACAAGCAAGAAATATAGTAATAGAAGATTCATGCTCTGCAGATTTGAGTTTCTCATCAGAGATAAAAGATAAATTGCTTTTGAAATGTCGATCTAAAAGCGTTGTATGAAACATATGAACAGCTTTCTCGCGAATTTTAGACAAAATATTTTAGGTGTCAGTTGTTA
>JGI24159J19872_10001264_pt1 | contig 27234 bp, 17 predicted proteins | sample Ectturendosymbi4_FD_19872 | JGI IMG/M metagenome (IMG submission 19872)
AACGTTTGCAAGATGTCAGTTGTATCGTTTGCTTTGGCCGTAGTATTTATTATAAGGCTATTTAGCACTTCCGCTTTTCGTGTACCTAAACAGAGATCTCCAAACTTTTTTGTCTAAACTTTTACACATCAAGTACTGGACGCCTTACGTAATTTAATTGTTTAGGGATACCTTACTTTCTATCAAATCAACAAGTTCTTTATAAATATATTATTTTTTCGTTATTGACAAAATGTCTTCGAGGGCCGGACTTGGCCCGCGGGCCGTAGTTTGGAGACCCTGCTCTGAAACATCACAGCTGACTGACTGTCGCAAGTATGTACCAGGTGACTATTGTGGCTTCTACGTGTGAGTGGATAGGCAATGTGACGTAATAATAATAATAAATTGATGAGGTCACTACTGCAGCTGTGAATGAGAACAGAAATACATTGAGTTTTTACTCAGAACCGTCGCCAGAAGGTCTTCTGTAGGGGGGTTTTACGTCTGTGCAAGAGGCTTGACATTTTAAAATTTGATAAAACCACTGATTTATAGTGTTTCACATTTCAATTTGGGAGGGCTTGGAGTTTTGTTTGGGGGCTAAGCCCACCAAACAAAACTCTTAACTAGAATTAATTTAGTTGTCCAAGTCTGCCTTGCGTTTCTGCGGGGGAGCTTGAAATTCTAAAATTGGCAAAAACTCCACTGATATATAGTGTTTCACGTTTCAATTTGGGGGGCTTGGAGCTTTGTTTGGGGGGTGGATAAGCCCACCAAAGCCCGCCCCGTGACGACGGGACTGCATCAGCGCAGCCTCATTTCGCAGTTGTGAATTGCTCTGACGTAGTGACGAGTGTGTTTTACTCCCCGGTTTTCACGCGCAGCCTGATATTTTTGCAGTTATGAGCTGCTGTGTCGTAGCGTTGATTTTATTTTCCCTCGATATCCTAACTTGGAGCGCTGATAGTTTGTATCCAGTGCAACGACACATAAAATAAGGATAGTGGCCCACTCGGGTGCAGACGAATATGCATATTATGTCAACAAACTTCGCCAAAACGTTGTTTGGAAACATGAATATGACGTCAAAATGTGACGCCACAAACATCACACAACAAATACAAATGACAACCATATGCCACTGAATGAAACACCCCATGAAAATTTTCTCCGTACGCCACTGAGGCTATTGCAGGAAGAATGTAGGAAAATCATAGAAATGGACAGGACGACAGTGACATTGTAGACACTAGCGAACCTTTCACAATCACGCTGTCTGAATTGAACAGACACATAATTTCGTCAGCGGACTAGAACTAGCTCAAGGGCCAACGAATCATCCGGGAGGTAATCTCTCACCCAGTCTTAGTGGTCCAGGAGGTAGTGAGAAAATTTTTGAAGAGTTTCAGGTGAGCTAGAAATGTTTGTTGCAAATTGAAGTGAAAGTAGCACGAAAGAAATCATTAATTGTGCTATGGTGTCCATACAGGCAATACTACTGAAGAAAAGCAAATGCCATCAAATTGTACGGAAAGATGTTCACTTCAGAAATGGATCTACAACACGCAAAATTGGGTACGCTGTAAAAGGCGGAGCTCCGTGACAGCGGAGCTTGGTTGCGGAGGTTTGATGACGTAACCGGAGTTGCTAAAACCGATATTTTGCGTTGAGCAATAGAACTAAACGGTAGTAAAAAGAATTTTATTGCAAAAGGTGATATTACACTACGGTAAAAGAGGTCTTTTCTGAAGTTTGATAATTTTTGCTTATCTGAGTTTCACAACGGTTCGGGGACAAAAGAATAGGTTTCAACAGTTGTGAATGTATAAAATTTTTAAACATCGCAAACATCCATGTAGTAGATGTTTGGGGGAAGCGCATATTTATTTGCAATAATTAAATAGTTTTCCTTTGCTTTTTTTCTGTTTATTCCTTTTGCAAAACGCAACTTTTTTCCACTCCGGTTACGTCATCGAACCTCCGCAACCAAGCTCCGCTATTTACGGAGCTCCGCCTTTTACAGACAACCCAAAATTGGATTTCACTAAATGCGCTAGTTTTTAGAGTTTCAGAAAACGCCCCCGTTCACACTAAACACTGCAGGTATTGTTTTTCATTTAAAGTAAGTTAGTTTGCTAATGCTAACACAGGGTTGTAATATCGACTATGCTCACAAAGCGTACGTTTATACACTGTTCGAAACATTTTCAAATCAATCATTGCACAATGATTGTTGTTCCCACATGGGAACTTCATGAAATTGTAATGAAAATAACACGAAAAATAAATGCATTGTCAAAAACGCGTTCATTTCAAAAAAACATTGTTCGAGAATCCCGTACCATTAAATATGCGCTTACGAATGCAGCCTAGATTTGTCACTTTTGACAAAATGGCCGGTATTGTTACAAAACGCATCTGGCAACCCTACTTGACTACCAGATAGTACAACCTTACTGGCTGGATCCACCCTTGTCCTTGTCCCCTCTGGGTACGCCTGTGGCACCCTTCCACTGCTTGCCAATCTCCATCAGCATGCATAATTGCTATCGTGTAACAATTTATCCCAAAGCAAGTCAATAAGCACCCAATTCGTTCCAACTGCAACCAATCCTCTGATTACTAGTTATGACATTGAATTCGTGGGCAGACAAGGCCTTTTACAAAAGCTTTAGAGCCGAGCGGCGTGGGTGAGCCGTAAGCATTAAGTTAAAGATTATTACATTTGTATCAGTTATTAACCTTAATTTCTGTTGCGCAAAACGTATATATACTTAACACTTCGTAGGGGACAAGATCGTAAAACCCCTCCAGATCAACGACATATAGGACATAACACATCGCCATCAAAATTAACTTCACGCGACTAATACTAGTCTCCGAAATTCATTCCCACTCAATTCATCCTCACAGACACTCAAACAACTTTTACTAAACATTCTGTCTGACCATGCTGACAAGACAAAAACGAGCGCTTCCAGTGACAATAGACCAAAGAAGTTGCCAACCTTTACCTGCATTCATGGCAAGCTATTTTCAGTAATTTTAAAAGAGGTGAAACAACGAACAAGTTGTTGGATTAAAAAAAGAACTGATGGAGCATAAATGATGTTTGCATAACGAAGCGCTAGTTTTAGGTACAAACGAAGATGTGCTACAACGAGCCCTTAACGGGATTAGTCTTGTGGATGTGTGAGGATGACTTTTGTGAAGAACAGCTTTGGCCGAAATAAACTCAACGAGGTTGAGTAGTGTGAACATTAGTAGTTATAATATGTGATAAGTGGGATGAGTTCTGTTGGATGAGCTTTTACCTGATGTAAAAAGTCAGATGAATGCGCGCGGATGAGCCGGTGGCTTAACTCATTTCAAATATTTTTCGTTCCAAAACCCAAAGACAGTTACGAAGGGTCTGCACACTAGACCCGATTGGAAGATATTACAATATTTTAACAATTCTCAGTGAGACTGTTCAAAAACCGACACCATTCATCTGAAACGCTGCGGACTGAACGCTGTCAACAAGCACTAACTAGCCTGCAGCGCTCCAGCCTTTGTCGATGGCGATGCAAGTTAATTTGTGTACAGCACAAACCTGAGGACCACTGTATCCGTTTTTCTGAATCAGAAAGGCATCGGCAACTGGTTGATCAAGATATTTGCAATCCAAGTGAAACAATCCAAAGACTATTGCAGGATTTAGACAAACAGTATAAAATGCTACGCAATAAATTCCGCTCACGCTTGTCTTCATTTTGATCCGAACTCTTCGAGTACCGAGAAGCATGGCTTTCACTGCTGCACGCATCGACGACTCTATGACGTCACAAAACAATTGGCAACGACAATGGTAACTACACGCATCGGTAGTTTTCGACGCGTTTCAGACTTGGGCTTACCGGTGACCAAATAAACTTGGACAGTAACTTGGTATATACGTCTAACTCAAAGTAGCCTAGGTTGGGTTGGCGTACTCTTACCTCCCCTGGCCTGATTTAAAGTGAAACCAAGTGTAAAAAAATACACATCAACCTTACGTGCCACGTCTCTAAAGAATGAAGGCTTATCTTTGAACACCAAAATAAAATTAACCAGATACTCATACTGCATTGCATAGCCATATATGCTTCGGCTAATTTTATTTTCTTTATTAATATTTATTTACTGTATTCGTTTGACGCAGTCACAGTTCCACGTCACAGGCGCTAGTCAAAGAACACAAGGATGCAAAATGCTTAGACACAACGCATCATCACAAGGTAGGTGTTAGGTGCTACACGGATGACAAACAATACTGAATATCAGCAGACTCTTAAATAACGCACCAGTGATGACAGTGTTACAGTAGTGGGCTACTGCATTTGGTCATTCTCATGCAGAAACGTTACACTTACTGTGGTCGAAAATCTGGTGATTTATAAAAGGTATCAGACAATTGAAGTGAGCTGAAAAAAAGTTTGATTGAGATGCAAATCGTTGAGCAAAACATGCAAATTAAATTGTTTCTTATCAAGGCATGTGTGTTACAATTAACCTACTGTAATCTATATGCCATTTGCATTACTCCATCTTTGACATGTCTTGTCATTACATTGTTGCTTAATTATCTTAGAATGTTCTAGATGTGGGCTACATTCTTTGGGATATAATTAAATAATGCAAAACGTTTCAAGTGTTGCTATGCTATGGGCAACTCAGATATTAACTTAAACCCAGACAGTTTATTTGCACCACTTTCACATGCATACATTGGCATTCATTAAGCACAAAACAGGGTGTTTTTAACTGCAGTAGAATATTGAGTAAAGGTCAGTTTGAGTTTTGTTTGCCACACAAAATTAAGTTACAACACAACAAAGTCACTTATTACATAGAAGTATAAACTGGGATTAATGAGTTACACTACTTGTAGTTTGTGAAACTTTCAGCTGAAGGTCATGCCAGTTGCAGTGTATTTTATTTGACAGTGGCTATAGGTCCACCAGCAGACGTTCATTTTTGAAAACTTGTTTGTCCGCTGCCTGTAATGTGACAGTAACGCATGACAGTGTGCAGTAGACTGCACTATGCTTGGTAGAAATGTATCAAAACCTAAACCTTAAGCTAAACCCTAAACCTAACCCTTAAACCCCAAACCTAAACCGTAAATCTGAACATAAAAGTTTGGAAACTTTTTGAAAAAAGTAAAAAAAGCCAGTCCCATGAAAAGTGCAACCACTACTATGAAAACGAAAGGCGCATTGTGACAGGCGAACCGAAAACCATTTGCACAGTAGACGTAGACACGTCCACTCGACTACTATGACAGTGCTGCTAGAGTAACAAACTCAGTGTTTTATTCAAACTGTGTTACTGCCAGTGGACCTAAAGCCACTTCCATTTTATTTTAGAGCAAGACAGAATTCTGAAGCTGCTTGTGTGTGAAACTACTGCAAATTGTAAATCCATGTAACAACTGACAAATTTGCTAATATAATAATGAAGCAGAGTGATATACACAAATGTGCTAATATAATATCTTGTGTACAAGTGTGATGAATGGATGTATATTGATGCTGCAACCTCTCAGTTGGTGTTGCGTTGCATGTGTAATTCACCAGTACCATGAACGGGATGTGTGAAGAACAACACCCACATATATATGGCACAGATAAGCAATAATGGAGCACCTTCACCATGGCATGTGGTCTCTATTGTTGCTTGCTGCCACAGTGTGAAGCTTTGCACACTTGCCACCCAGGCTTTCTGATTGCAACAATATCATGGCAATGTGAATGATTTGCTTTTGGTTTCAGACATTGTTACTTAACTAACTTGATGACTAGGGCAAGTTTTTGTTGCAGTAAAAAAGTGAGAAAGTTATATTTATTTTTAACAAAAGTTGCATTTATGCGTAGGAAGTTGCATTTATGCGCACAATTAACTGCGAAAGACTTGACCTATTTTCCTTTGCGCGGACTTGGCCAAAAGTAAAGATTTTCTGCACTTCCACCTCTAATTGAGTTCAGACCCTGTCATATTTGGCTGGAGTTGTAAAACTTCTAGCTTGCAAACCAACTGTTTCGTCGTAGATAACATTAAGAGGCAGCTAATCTGTCATATAGCTCTTTTTCATGCAATCAAAGAGGATAGAACTAAACTGAAATAGTTTTGTAGTATTTTTTTTAATTACACTTACATTTTGCGCAGTCCTTGATAAAAATTGCAGTAAAAAGTTGCACGCAAAAATCGAAAAAGTTGCGTTATAAAATTCCTGGAAACAGCTCAAAACATTGAACTACATATATTTTGAGTATTTAGGAAGCTGTTGGAGGCTGTAAAAAAAAGTTGCAGAAGTTGCAAAAACTTGCCCTATTCATTGATAACTAATCGTTGTTTTTCATGTGTCCTCCCCCTTAATAGATTATTTTGTGCCCTTCAACTTTTTCTAACCTATTGCAACATTGTCTTCTGGATTTACTGTGTCCCCTGCAGTCTACACAAGAAGATATGGAACTTCATCATGATCCATGGATAACCATGTTATAAATTTCTTCATGGTCTGTTCTGTGTTGATGATTTGCTTTTGCTGTGACATGCATTTCCATTGCCAGTACATCCTCATTGTAATATCATGGGTGTTACATGGGTTTCCCATTTCCGATTCCTGTATTCCTAATCATTTCTCTTTACCTATGTGCATGACTCCTTTATTCATTTGTATATTTCTCAACTTGTCATATGTTGCTTGCCTTCCATTTTCTTTTTCATGTAACTTGTAATTGATTTAAATCATGTTTACTATTTTTATATTGTGTTTGATCTTGTATTACGCTTTACAATGCTGAAAATTCTATCTTTGATTGTATTGACCTTGTCTTTTTCATGAATGTTCTCTGTTTTTGTATTTAAATGCCTATAGTTGAGAATTAATAGCCTATAGTAAACAACTCATTGGTATTTTCCAAAACATGAATTTCATACCCCATCATCATTCTTTCTGACAGACATTATACATTTCATTTCTCCAGTGTTGTCTACCTTATATAAGGTGACATTTTCATTGTGTGTACCTTTGTAAATACTCACCTCCGACGGCATTCATGTATATGTTCATTGTCAGTGCATCGTAATGAGTCCACCAACATATCTATTAACGTTATTTTCTGATTTGGTGTTCAATTCAACTAGAATTTGACCAAAGATTCAAGTATCAAAGCAGGTTTTCCTTTGTGACGAAATTTTACAAAAGAGAAGGTTTTGATTGATTTTGGGAACTGAGACCTTTCATGCAGTCATAATAACTTGCTTTGTTTTAAAGCCAATGCTTGACCAAATCTTATTGTAGATTATTACCAAAACACATTGCCAGCGTTAGGTTATTTTTAGATGTGGGTCTGGTTTAATACAAGTAAAATAAATTATCATGGTGTGATCAGGTTAGCTGATCCTGAAGTCAAGCAGTATATCATTAACATGGTTGTGGTATTTGAAGATAATTGTGAGCTTGGCTTACAAGAAAAAAAATAAACCACCTGTGAAGTTCAATACATAAAAACCTGACAAAAAATAACTACTCAAGTGTTACACAAATCTAAAGCAGTATAAATATTATTATCAAAGACAAATATCCTAATGCAAAAAGCAGTCATAAGACTACCCAAAAGTGATTAGAAACATTTGTTTAAAACTATGGAAAAGAAAGCAGTGGTTTTGGCCAGTGGAATTAGCGCTAAACAAAAAAGCCCTTTCGTCAAAAAAGTGCAATAAAAGTAAATAACTTGAAGGTGTGGAGGTTTTAAGTTAGTAGTACAATGCAATGGAAACATTAGACGACTTCAGAATAAGAAGACAGCTTGTTAAAAAGTATATGGCTAGCCAATGTTTAAAATAATAAATTTTTAATTAGGAAAAACAGTTATTTTTTCATTTTTTTTATAGCCATTGTGTATTGTGCTTGCATCCAATCTTTTTGTGATGAAATTTTCTCGTTTGACATTGCTTATATTATAACACTACAATAATTTCCAAAAGAGAGCAATGTGCAAACCTGATAATTTGTATTTCTCAATTGTAAAAAATCTGGCTGTGCATTTCCATTCAATGATTTTTAATGAATACATAGGTGTTGGCAACTGTCTTATATATTTACTTTATTAAACAAGTTTTTGAAATCTGATTTAAAATACTCACATCATTTCAGATTTTAAATATTACTGCTTTTGTTTTAAGCAATTTTTCATGAACTTGAGATTTTTCTAAATGTTGCACTTTGAAACATTTGAATTCAAGACAGGTGTCAGTTGTTTTGATCTCAACAAAAAAATATTTCAATCTATCATTTTTACATGATGATTTTCATTATAAACCCCTTAAATCAGTAGTTTTTAGCCTTTTGTACTGCGATCCATTGTGGCAACTCATTATAACCTAATGACCCCTATACGATTTCCATCATCCAGTCGCAAGGAACATGTTAAGATTGGTTTTCAAATCAAGTGGCACGATCATCCTTACTTGTGACCTGTCCAGAAAAGGCTTGTGACATCCACAGAGTTTGTGACACGCAAGTTGAAAGCCACTGCCTTAAGTAATGGATAATTATCAAATATTTTAACATAGAAAAAAATCACTGACAGCATTTTTATATGTGGTCTCAGCATTTTCAAATGTCATTGTGTGACAGCAAATACATAATCAGTTTTCTCTTGCCTTGCCATTTAGCATCCTCATCTATTAGTTTCCATGTATGTATTATATATCTGAATTTTTTTTCATGCATTGACCAATTTATTTTTTTAATGAACCAAAAAAATTAAGTCAATTTGGTCATAATGCTGTTTTCAGTAGTAAAACAATATCTGAAAATGGAAAAACAACAGACATTTTCAAGCTATTTCAGACAAATGATTGAAATGATAGAAATCCCCAGATATATTTTCACAATTGTTGAACTGCATATTTTTCTGATAATATTAGTAGGTTTCTCACTACCCCTAAAATATAAGATTCCATTTATGATAGAGCAAACATGTTTAACAGCTGCCTCTTTTCTTAACTTGTTCATTAGAATTAGTGAATGAAGACCTATGACCAATTGAGCTTAAACCAATATTTGGCATGTACTGCCCATTTTAATTGTTTTGGAAGTTATGGCAACACCACTGTTGTGCAGCAGAAATTGACCTGTAATTTTTCTAAATTTGTTTCCTTTGTTGTGCTAACTGATCAGTTTTGTTGCTGTGCTATTGATAAACTTGAAATTCTAGCCGTTTTTTACAAGCCTAAGAACATTACATTTTATTAGCATTTTCTAATGTCAAAAGTTGAAGAAACTGGTATCACCGTCATTTGCAGTAGATATGATACATTGCTTTTCACCCACATTGCGTAGACATCTACATATTAAGACTAGCTAATCATTAATTTTGATTTTCTTGGTGTAACCACCATACTTGCTGCATCTACAAAGACCACATCAGCTCAGCAGTTGGGCTGTTGTAAAAATGTTTTCATTTGTTGTTGCAAAGTCATTTGCTTTCAATTCATGGAATGTTTTATGTATTTTGCTTTTCTGTTGCTTGGCCATTTATTCAAGCAAGTATGTTGGATTATAAATGTGTCAACTATGTGAGCTCATCGAGTTTGAATGTTGCATGAGTGAAAAGACGTTAATATTGTAACATTTATTTCACCTGAAAATTGTTGCATTAAATTGTTCAATGCTAAGATGAACATTATCATCTAGTAAGTTGGTACATCTTTCATTCTGCAAACTAAAAACTTAAAGTGGTCAAATCTTTGTAAAGACAATTACTTTGTTTGTTTATTATACATCATAACTTTTGAACAAGAAACGCTAGAAAGTTGATCAAGGTCTCAAAAGACGTGGTTTCTAGCCTAGATTCCAATGAAAACTTCAGCGAAATACTTCCGTCTAGCAGTTGGGCCCAGGTCAGGTATCAGCAGCCAAAAATGGCCAAAAACCTACCTTATGACATCACTCAAAACAAAAACCAAATAATTTTTTTTCATTGCAGACTCGAAGACTTACTGAGTCTTTTGAGGGTTTGAACAGCTCTCTAACACAATCGGCTGAGGAGCTATGCGGTTGGTAAGTCAACCGAAATATCGCTGGTTTTTCCCCGATTTCCAAGTACGATATATTCGTAGACCGGCAGCCAATGTGTCAAGAACCAACCATTTAGGTTTTTACTTTGTCTGATTCATTTTGTAGTCAGCTGATTTCCACAAAATTGGAAACAACACACTCTCTATGTGTATAGTCTTCATATTACAAATGAACTTTGTGGTCTGTGGAGTTTAAAGAATCTGACTAAACTTAGAAATTAGATGATTTTACAACCTTCATAGTATTTCAGTTTGTTTTATAATCTTTACATTTTTTTCAGTTTCTTATTCAACCAATTTCACCTTACTGTTGTATCATGACTGTTTTTAGTAATGACAACATGGAGTAGTAATTTATAGGCTAGAAATGCTATGTTTATTGTTACTGGCCATACTGTAATGTTGTGATGTTATAAGTAGGTAGAAATCATAGCTCTCAGGAAATATATACATTGGTGAATTTTTGTCTGTGATGGTGACGCTCTATATTCAAGATTATTTTTTGCTTAATATGCTTATTTGTCTATGCAGTGCTTGACTTGGGCTATCTGCAGTAGAATTGATCTTGTGAATTTAAGGGTCTTTGTTTGTGTTAAGATCTTCAATGTTTCACATATATGAACTATCTCCGCCTGGTTTTGCACTATTCACTTGACATAACTTTTCATTGATGGTGACTCAAGTGTAAAAGGATTTGTTTATGAATGTTTTTTGTTGTAATGGTTTTTATTTTTAGTGTTGGAGGTAAAACCAATCTTGTGGTTATGTTTATTAAAAAGCAGCATGCACTAATTGTTATCACCACATATCTTCATTGATGTTATCATCATTTGTTTCATGAACAGGGTTTCAAAATTGGTCAGATTTTTCCAAGAACTTCCAACTTCATCAGTGTAAGCTAGTAAAACGCTGATGAACATTACAGTTAAGCAATACCTGTCCATTGTTTGTCACATGGTAATATGAGATGATTCCACTGGTTTCACTTTTCTAAAGCTTGAGCATATCAAACAGAGATCTGGTTGTTGTGCCAAAGAATGCTTGATAATTACAAATGGCATCATTGTATCTGGTAAGGCGTTTTCACATTGTGGTAAGTGTGACCTTAAGTTGGGAGCATGAATAGTTCGAATGTCAGTGATTGTTTACCGGCAAACAATACCACTTTTGGCTAACATGTGAAAGTTTGTTTGCTCAGAATGTTTGCGTAGCCACATTAGTGAGATGGAAAATAATATGAGGAATGTAAACAGAAAATCCTTTTACTTTGCTTAAACTCACACCTGAAATTCACTACAGTAGCTGATATTAAAGAATGGCATTTTCTCTTTCCCATTATTGTGATCAAGATGTGCATAAAAGTACTGTGTTGACTTCTCTCTTTCTGTTGTCTTATGTAGTATTTGCATTTGGCCACTGTGTCTGTGCAGTAGTCTTACCTGTGTATAATTGTAACTTTAAGTTTCAAAAACATTGTATTTTTTATGGAGTGGTGGTAGTTGTCACGACAGGGCCTATCGAACAACACCTTTCACCAGGCTTTATTCAACTAAAAACATCAGCATGCATCAACACTTGCAGCGTACGTCAATAAACACAAGTGCCTGGTACAAAACTAAACACGATCTTATTCTGACATGCGATACAAACGACCAGGCAAAGCAATGCAATTCAACGCAGCATGCAATCAATAAGTGAAGTAATCAGTGAAGGTGACCACGGGCATCAAAATCATCATAGTAGTTACAGTAAATAAAGGCATGCACAACAGCATATGCAAAAATGTATCATTTTATTGGCCATTCTGGAAAGCGTTATTTAAGAATGTGCTGCAAATAGTTGTCAAAAATATGCAAAGCACAAGGTTGCACTATGTGTGTCCACCATTTTTTTATCTCAAATCCTCTGTATGCATTTAAAGCTAATTGGACTGATCCTTTTTTTGTTATTCATGAATTCAACTTGTTTTACCACCAGTTATTTAAGTTTAATTCAAAGTTTACTGTTTGTCTGCTAAGTTGCTGTTTTTATTTTTCTCCACTTTTCTAACAAATGTTTAAAACTATGCTGTATATATTTGATTTCAGTATCAATGTTACAAGAAAAGCAAGAACATAGCAACTAAATCTTACCTGAATAATTCATGTTAATTACCAAGTTTAAAGCAATAACTGTTGACCTCTAATTACCACTGTGATTTTGTGCTTGTTTGTTATGTGTGTTTTATATGATTTTTAGCTGCAGGTTCTTCTTTAATCATGTTGATAGTAATACACTATGATGTACTAAAGTTAGTTCTTTTCATCTATGCAAATATTTGTTAACCATGTCTGGGAATGGTGATGATGGAACAGCCAAAACCTTCAAGGCAAGGTACAGGTGGCTTTTATTTGAGCAGAGTTAATTTAAAATATAGCAAGGGTTTATTTAAGTCAGTGGTTCCCAAAGTGATTTCAGCTATTACCCAAATCAAGGTAGCAATTATATCTTATTACCCTGTTATTTAATTCTGCTCGAATTTCAGGTCCAAAGTTTCTTTTGCAGTGATCGCTCATAATACAGAGCAACATTGTGGTTTTGGTTCTGCTTTAACCTGCGAAGCATCTAATATTACCTCTGGAGGGTAATTTAGTCCCACTTCCGGTACCACTGATATAAGTTTTAATTTATTTATTTGGTTTGTGTTCAACCAACTGCAGGCCAAGCCTGAAAGTATCATCTACCAATACAGAATAACAAAGTCAGAGTGATGATGAAGTTATTATTCTTCATGGCGATCATACAGAATGATTCATCATCAAGTGCACTTGACTGTTTGCTTTACTATCATCGAGTATCATCCTTTCTGATAAANAAACCATCTTACTATATTAACTGCTTTTTATCAGAAACCGAATGCTGCTGTAAATCAAGTTGTGATCTTCAAATGAAAGATAGTGCTGAATGCTGAAACTAAATTATTTTATTATTCAAGCAATTTCTCTGCTTATATATATTTTTCGTTGTAGATTGTTGATGCTTGGTTCGAAAGAGCATCTAACTCAGGGCCTCAAATTGCTCCGAGGGTCAAATGAGGACTTCTAAAGTAACCTGAGGGCCATATTATGATGCTGACACAACAATGGTAGTTCCTGAACCTCACTAGAAATAGCTTTCACAGCTTATTTCCTGTGAAAGGCATCATGAGTTAATAGGCAAATCATTTCTAGCTATCTCTATTTAAGAGGAACTTGTTCACTTGCTAGCTGAGCACTTTTAAAACACCAGTGAATAAACTAACTAACGGAAAGGTTAATCATTTCAAAATTCCCAACAGCACCGCGAGCCACACAAAATGCCCTCGTAGGCCACATGCAGGCCGCGTGTTTGAGACCCCTGATCTAACTTTTGTTTTTGGCATTTAACTGTGGTTGACAGTTAATTGTGTAATGTAATAATCATGAGTATTTCTATATAATGTTCTATATATTACCGTAAACTTAAAACCCCAACTGTAGCCAACCAGAAGTCCTTATTCATTATAGTCACTCTTTCTGAATTGTCACAGCTCACATGAATATATCTCTCTGACGTTACCTGTGTTCCAAGTTCATAACCTTACGCACCATTGTCAAATACCCTGTTTGGTAATCACTGTTCAAGCAAAATAGACTTCATGTGACCCTTGTAATGCAGCCACAGTGGTAGCTTTGTTTTCTTGCTTTTTGTGCAATTCCAACAGTAGATGATTTTCTGCAATACTTTCTTATCAAAGGTCAAGAGAAGAAGGTGATGGTTATCAGACAGATTTGTTTGATCGGTTTGGAATTCTACGCTCAGATGAGCCCAGCAAAAGCTCTGATTCTGTTCCAATTGAAGACCCAAGCCTCTTTCTGACAGATGATGATACGAGCGCCAGGGTATTGGATGCTAATACAGTTTCTGGTAAGTTTTGCAAAGTAGTGATTGCAGTTGCAATGCAAAAAATCTCGTAGGTTGAGGTTTTACAAATTAGTTGCTTCTTCTTGATCAGGCCACTTATTTGGTCACCACAATCATTAATCTCTTTTCCAGGTTTGTGTACAAAAAGTTATGAGTACCATTTATTATTACTACTGTTTTGTTAGTTCTACTTTTGTTCACTCTAAAAAAAATAGATTTTGCGATAGATATATTGCAATATCCATAACATCGCTAAAGCTGATGGTTGTTTCTCTACTGCTTGATGTGATTAAACCTTGGTAACGTTTTTTGTTATGTAAGAAAAGTTTTGAATTAAATTTGAAGTCAACATTTTCAGACATCCAAAATTTAATGAAATAAATAAAGGAATTGGCAGTGAATTCCATACCACAGTGAAGCACATTTACTGAGAATATAACGTGCTTGATCAACTAAAGTATATATTAGTTCTTTAAAACTTATCTCAGTGTTTCCCACAATTGGGTTCTAAATCAGGTTTGTGGACTATAATTTTCAGGTTTCTATTATGTTGCAGAAACTTGTACTATTTGTGGTACTGATTTAAACACACCGATTTATCCTGTTTGTAGTACTTCCTTAAATATATACTGCAAAAAAGGCTCAACCCTATTGCATGTGTCAAGGGTTGTGAAAACCAAGAGACACTACCTCTGATTAGCATTACATTAGTACGGCATAATGCACGGGCGACAAGTACACTTCGCATACCGCGATATTGTACTGGAACGTTAATCCATCCTGTGATGTTTTGACTAGATTTTGAAGAAATTATTAAATTTGACAATAACTCCTTGTTCAAGCAACTTAACTTCACAGGTGAAACAAACAAGGAATCAATGGCAAATTTTTAATAGGAAATCGATTTCACGTAACACTACTAATCGTCAGTCCTTAACATCTTATTCAAATGTAAGGATCGACGATGCATAGTGTTACGTGAAATCGATTTCCAATTAAAAATTTGCGATAGGTTCCTTTCTTGTTTCACCTGTGGAGTGAAGTTACTTGAATTCAGATATGTGCAAGTTTGAATCATCGCAAAAACATTAAAGCAGAGCCCAGTCGGCTGATTCCTCGAAAGTCTACAGAAAACCTGGAGATTTTATAACTCCTTGTAATTCACAACTTCGAACCTTCATCCTGTTGTTCATGTCTTTTTTTAACAGCAGAATTCGAGCTGCAAGGTTCATAACAGAGGCGGGGAACCTATTTGCTATCACGGGCCGCAAATAACAACTGGTTCCATCTTGAAATTCTACCTTCATCTTACTATGAGGGATGGAGGCTTCTTATTACATTCTATCTTAAGTGCATGCTTTTCATGGATTTCGCGGCTTCGTTTTGACGCGGTGCAGTGTTTTAAATTGGGTAACGGAAATTCTGATGCAGGCCATATCAAATGTTGTCGCGGGCCTCAGGTTCCCCACCCCTGGTTTACAATATAATGATCGAAATCAACCGACTGCGTTTGATACAGAATCCAGGCATGACCTAACAAGTAAACTTTTTCAGTTTCCTCCTCCTCTCATTAGACCTTTTTCATTCATCCTTTCAACAGTCTCTCTTCGATTAAGTTTCAAAATATGCGCAGTTGGTGCAAAACTTAATATAGTTCCATATTAGCAGAAAGTTTTTCGAATCGACATATGTGCAGAATACATATGACGAAATAAAACTGAGTGATGAGAACAACTGTCTGTGGTGTAACTGTACACAAGGAAAGTCAGCAAGACTTTGAATTAGGGGTTGTCTTTTACGTAAGTGTTATTCGCTTCACAGGCAATACAGGCTTGTCAGACTTCCGCGTGCAGCTAGAAGACCTCACCGCTGACCACACCGGTGCTTCGGAAGATTTTTCCAAGACCAGCGACGCACCTAAAACCAGCAGAGCCGCCTCTGGTTCTGCCACCGCAAGTAAGTATCATTAAAGTTTTGCATTTTTATTTTTGATGTAATCCATTTGTGTTACTGCTTGCAGATTCACTCCACGCTGAAATTATGCCCGCAGCATGTTTGGTGAAGTCTCTGGTGGCAGTTGACCACTGAAATAAATCTAAACTTTATACCTAGTGTCAATCAGCCAAACCATATATTATTATTCTACAAAACTCTCAAGCCAAATTGCCACTGGTCGAGCGCTGAGATGCAGGATGTCGACATATTTTCTTCAGATCAGTGCGTTTATCAAGTGATGTTGGATGTCACCAGTGCTGTAACAAGAATGCAATGAATAAAGTAATTTAAGTTACGATCGATATTTTGATCGGCATATTTGCTATTGATTAGGCCAACAGCAAGACGAAACTGAATCTCTCACCGAATTCGAGGAATTTGAGCGTTTGATTAAAGCCAATACTGCTGACGATAGTGATGATGATTTGTCTGATATTCCGGAAGATTTAGAGCAAAAGATTTTGTCCGGCCGAAAAAGTAGAGGTAACTTTGTGAGTAAAATATCCTATACACTTGTGCTTGCCTTCACTGTGTCCCAGTTGTAGATGATATGGTTTCAATGTGATAACATTCAACATGGGAACTGTACTGGATGTTGGCTCCGTTTGGCTTAACAATTTAGGACAAAGTTTATGAACCAACTTACGCATGACTAAGCCAGCAACCTGTCCCAGTAGGTGCCATTGGTGCTTATGGAAACCCAGGATTGAAACATTGCAAACATTGACCAGACTTTTCTTTAGCATTTGTTATAGCACCTACGCCGATAACAGAAGCTTGTGCAAACTACTCTATCATTTGGAGAAGAGACGTGAAACGCAAGCTTAAGATTTTGTTGTTCCGCATGATTACTATTGCCGTCTTTCCATGTTTGTGGAGACATTTATCGCGGGTTTCGGGCGATAAAACCGTCGCAGCAGGACTGAGGATCTTCCATCTGGACTCTTTTTATAGAAAGGACAAATCTTCGATAAACACATGATATAAATAATTCGTGACCCTTAATTCATTAACGAAGTACCATTTGCAGTTTGATATCAATCCATTCAATACTGTCATTAACGTTCTTCCGGTACCAGCTTTTTATGGCAGAACGTTCAAGTAGTTTTTGTTGAAACAGAAGGAAGTTGCTGGTTTGCTGAAAAGCAATTGACATGCCGTTGCTCGATTTGAAAGCTCCTTCTAAAGTTCAGAGTTTTAAGAAAAAAGTATTGTTTTGTAAATAACAAGTATTGCGCAAGTATTGTAAATAACAAGTATTGTATTGTAAATAACAAGTATTGTATTGTAAATAACAAGTATTGTAAATAACAAAGCATTGTATTGTAAATAACAAGTATTGTAAATAACAAGTATTGCGCAAGTATTTTGTAAATAACAAGTATTGCGCAAGTATTGTAAATAACAAGTATAAGTATTGTTTTGTAAATAACAAGTAAAAATCCACGCCTGTTCGTAGCGTGATCCACGCCAGTTCGCCGTTGAATATATTTTATGTTGCGGGATTGCTGGAAACTGTGGCTTCCTTAGTATCTTCAGAGTTTTAAGAAAAAAGTATTGTTTTGTAAATAACAAGTATTGCGCCATTTCCCGAAACACAAGTCATATTTTTCAACTCTCCTGCAGAGAGTATGCGCAGTGGAGCCAGGTCGGAACCACATTCGCCGCCACCACTAACTGCTGCTGGAAACTCCGCCGCTTCCGATATTGAAAACCGAACCGCTCACCGCGGAGGTATTGCTTCGAGTAATGTTTGGATATTAACTAGATTCTCTTTGCTTTTGCGAACTGCCGTATTGCTGTGCGCCATAAACAAATGGTAGACCGGACGATAGACCTCGACTGACAAGGTTTTTTGGGTCGATACCGATATTGATGTTTTTCATTGCTGATATCCGATGCCGATATTTTTGTATTACTCGAGCAGTATATATTTGCCTCTTGAGGCAAAATAAACATCCTGGAGCTATTTTGCCTTCAGCCAAACATTTTCAATCTGCAGCTGAAAGACATTACAGTGCATTTTTTTCTTCAGGCCACATAAATAAAGAAAATAATTTCACAAGTTACAATTATTTTATCAGGCAAAATATACACTCCTGTTTTGCCTTGTGAGGCAAAATATATACTCCTGGAGCTATTTTGCCACCAGCCAATAATGATTGGCTGAACTGGTCACGTGCCAAGTTTGGACAGCATAACTGTCTCAGTTGGCTGTGACATCTGTAAATGGGTCAGTCTGATAGACAAGTAATGCTATGCTTTCAGTGTTGGCAAGCTGTTAGCATCTTCTTGCTTGCATTGTGTGAACTCTAGGGTGAACCTAAACCCTTGTTTCTACGCATTGTACTTGTCACGTGACGGTTTCCACCAGCTGTGTTTGACGAAAGGTCCAATGTACTCTAAAAGGATGGTTTAATCCGTTGTGCCTACTGTAGTCCATAGAAATTTATAGAACTCACAGTAGTCTAACTCTAAATAAAAAAATGCACTAACAGCAAACATGTGTTACGTGTAAGTGGACTTACTCCTTGTGTAGACATATGTGCCTACACTCAGATGTCAAAGTAAAAAACAATGCGCGACGCGTTAAAACCATCACTTCACTGCGATTGAAGAACCGTACAACATCGAATTCTGCGTAAACCTGGGTCCCTCTCTCTATGACGTAAGCACTTCTTGATGCACGCTGAACGCAAGACTGTCTAGCCTAGAGAGACTGATAAAACAGCCAATTGACGCAGAAGCACGTAACCTGGTTGGTTCGCCGACAATCATCTGCTTAGTGCTTACCGCGCCAAACCTATGAGGGAATGTTACGTCATAGAGCGTGTTGTCGGGACTGTTGCACAGCGGTCTAATTTCTATGCATGAAGGCTCTGTGCGCTAGGAACAGAATAGAGCATTTGTGGTAATCAATCAGGGGCAGAAACGAAGTAGTAACTTGGGTTCCCGAACACTCCATGCAGAGCAATAGCGCAACACTTTTATGAGCAAAATTTGCCAATGTGTATCGGCGGAGTTTTTCCGATACGATACATCGGCAACATTGTCATATCGGTGTGCCGATACATCGGTCGAGCTCTGCCGGACGACATCCGCGCTATCGCTAATTTTATGTTGCGGGATTGCTGGAAACTGTGGCTTCCTTAGTATTTTGGTGAAACCCTCGAGTGCGCGTTCAGATTAAATGTACTCCTAAGTTGCGATGCCACACCACTCACTGCTTAACTTCACCTTGAGCGGGTTTGGAAAGTATGTATTTGTATACATACAACCTATAAAATGCTGCTGTGTGGCAAGATCCTCGACATTAAAGCATTCCACGCCACGTTGTTTTCTTAGCGCTTTTCTGCCCCAAGTGCGAGCGAAATTGCGGGTTTGGCGTTAGGCCAATGAGGGTACAACAAAAGGTAGCAGAGATAATGGCGTCAGGCAACCACAAAAGACTGCTCGTTATTCCTCCATTTGTCCAATTATTCGGAGCGGATTGACTTTCCTTGCGGAGACCAGTTGCTTTCTCAGCAACTTTTGTTTTTTTGACATTGTGAAACAAGCATTGAAGATACAGTAAAAATGCGTCTCGATGAGCAGCTGTCTGTGTTGAGATATGTCACGTTTCTTAAGATAAAAACTTATTCGTGCGAGAACTTGCTTCTGTGATCCACGCCTGTTCGTAGCGATTAATTTCGTAAATCCAGAAGCGTCTGATCCGAAGAATTGAGGTGACCGCATTCCTCTCAAAATCTGCTTTTAGTTTCAACCTTCACTTGTCTATTTTCCATCTCCAGCTTTTTAAGCAGTTGCGAAACAACTTTTTTTAAGCCATGGTGACCTTCGGTTGTTTGTGTTGCGTTTTAACAATGTTTGGTTAGCGAATAAAACACAACGTGTTTCTGTATACTTGCAGACGACGACAGCCTGTTGAAAGGGACGGCTGCCCATCAGGACACTGGATACGTCAGCGCAGGTTTGTTTTTTCTTAAGATTGCATTGCTCAGTCATGGTTCTCCGTTCGTTCAAATCATTCTCGATTGTGAAAATTCAAAGCTGCCCTTGTTTGGAATATCTGTGCTGCAGCCGAGTCAACAAAGCCATCCTAAGATTCAACAGAATACTGTGAAATGCGTGTCTGCTGCTTGCTGCTGGAAAATATCGCTGGGCGTGTGTCTGTTGGTCACGTATCCAGTTTGCAACGCAGCTTGATAAAAGGTGCAAATCACAGGCTTACTTTTTAATAAGCTGCCCGTGGACATTGCCAACCTCTTGTTTTTAATGAGGCCTAATGAGCTTTGGTGTGGTGCTCATGCACAAACACTACACTGCGTTATAACAGTACGAAAGACAATTCGTCTGATAAAAGTGTACACATCGATCAGTTTGTTTGCAAGAATTTCAAGCTATATTTACGGCATGCGTCGTAAAACTTGTAACCAAACCTGCAGCCTGAGTGAAGCCACGCGCTTGACCATTGAAATTGCGATTTATTGCTCACTGCACATTTAATGTTAATGTTTTGTTGTAAGTCAGCCGTTTCGTGCGCTCGCATTTTTTCTGCTTGATTAAAGAATGATGATTTGTTTGTTTTGATGCCTTCGTTGATAGGTATGCGTCCCGTGGTGTGAACAGCTTTCCTGAATGTTTTTTATGTGTAGTATAATTTCCTCATTCAAGAGTCAGTCTTGTACGAAATTAGTTTCATTCCTGAAATGCCGTCTAACTGTTGTAGGAGTTCTTTTCGACATTTAGTCCAAATGCAAACGTGTTTCAAAAATTTTAAACTGTAAATATTCGTAAGAATGATCAAAGTTTGCAAATATCCGAATTGCATTGCGTCAAATTTCCAAGAGCGCTAATTTGGTAAAGCGGTCATCAGTAAGTTTTGATGGAACCATTTTTTGTTTCAGGTTTGAAACCTAGGCTGGAACAGAACAGAACAGTTTTAAAATACCAACGATTATTTTTAATTTCTTATTTACCAATACATACATTTAAGCTGCCGGTACACTTCTCTAATTACACTCACCGGCTTATGTGAAACCGGAAGTGTTGCCACAATGAATACTACACTGCAAGGCAAAGCATACAATAATTATGTGCTAGATACGAAGCCTGAACGCGCTTTCCCAAATTATACTCATTCAGATCCCTTGTCTTCGAAATGTACGTGGCATCAGTTCATTCCAGTAGTTCGCAATATCACAATAACATTTTTTCACCGAAATTGAAATCACAAAGAACGGTCAAATGCAGGCCCCGCCCAGGAAAGCAGCATCACTGTTTTTGAACCGGTTCAAAGGTGCTTGGCTACCGGCAGCCCAACCGTTTTGTCTTAATAAGGATGATCAGAAACAAACCTGCTGCTACAAAAGCAACAGGTTTTACCAACCGGCTCAACGCACAGTTTTCATCTCTTTCGATGTGTTCACCACAATGAACTGGTCACGAATCGGTTTAGACAACAACTGCAATATGTTACTGGTTTTTGCGTGTGCAGGTGATCCATCAGCGGTTCACATCAGTGCCGAAGAGGACTCGAACATCGCTTTGCCGGATGATCAAAGTTTACAAGTCCGCGAAAGCGATGCAGAAAATGGTAAACGTCAGTTGTTGCGAAAAGCATTTACGTTTCTCCACAACAGTGCTCGAACGTAAAATATCCAGCCTTGCTGCAATGACGAGCTAGCAATGAACAACAAACTGTGTAACCGAGCTTGTTTACGGACTTTACAGATCAACAACCAGCCATTCCCGAGCATACCCAAGGCATGGGCTCGGCGAGAGGATCTCTTTCGCAGGAACCGTTACATTCTGGTGGTCAGATCAAACAGTTCACGTCATACGACGCCACGACCGAAGAATCCTCCTCTTCTAGTTCCGATGAAAATAACGCTGACGATACAAGAGACAGCGATCTCGCACAAGCCGTGGACCATTTCCTAGTCCCAACGCAACGCACCGACACTAACCAGCCTGATAGGTCTGGCCTGTTCTCGAAAGTTCAATTTTAGAATCAAAGTGCTATTCCCTGTGTCGCGATGGCATTCTGTTGTTATGTGACTCATGCTTCCGTGAGGTATCTGCTTCGGTAGTTTCCAAATTCTTCCTTTTTCATTTAGAGCAGGGGTCTCCAAACTTTTTTGTCCGAGTGCCACATAAGTTACCACACAACATTTCGAGGGGTGGACATCTTACATAATGAGATTGTTTCGGGATATGTTACATTCTACCAAATTGGTGAAATGACGTAAATATATTAATTTTTCGTTATTGATAAAATGTCTTCGCCGTCCGGATCTGGCCCCCGGGCCGTAGTTTGGAGACCCCTGAATTAGATCAACAAGGAGATGTGAAATATAAATTGCTCCATTGTTAATTTTGCGTCATAACCTTAGTCCATCGGACTGAAGCAATATCGACTCTGGTCTGGCAGCTATAGTTCTCTGCCAATAGAAGTAATTGTTAGGTCCTCTTGCTGCATGTGATGTTAGTAGCCGTAGCAGTTACCTATTTGTCCACATTACTAAACGATTCACGTTTCAACGATAGGCTGCAGTGAAACTGCGCTTTAATACTTACCTCGACATTAGAAAATTAGCGGGTGGTTTTTTCAGAACCACAGTTCAGTGGGCAACATGAAAACTGCCATTTGTGCCAGAGAGTAGGCTGTAGCCGATAGGAGGATTTTCGTATTTTACGTCCCACAAATGCCTTGAAAATCGTTTTACTCAGTGCTGCGCTGTAAATCATCGTGCAGTTCTTAAACATCTTTGCTAAAGCTGTATTTGCTTGCAGTTTCTTTTCTATGTTTTAATGACTGCCGAACTAGCGTGTGTAGGTTGAGGATTTCTGCCGTTCGAATCGACCTTTGCCTGACCTATCAAAGCCAGCCGGCGCACTTTTGTGTTTTGATTTGTTTATTTATTTCCCAGATGTATCATACATCTCTTTTTTGTCTGACGTAGTTTTGTGAGAAGTGCTGAAATTGCAAGAAATGTTGGTTGATTGCACTGCATTGATTTGTACCATATTTGGTTTATAGTCTGGTGGCCACATTCGGCACTACCGAAGATTTTGAAGTTTTGCTAAAGCAGCAGTTGGAAGATATGAGCATGGAAGAAATGCCTGGTTAGTGCGTGCTTGCCTATTCATATCTGCCTCGTTAGTTAATCTGCCTGTTTGATCAAATAAGAAGCACTTTTGTAATTTGCTTAAATCAACAAGTTTCCACCCAGTTTCTAATTCATTGACTTCAGTTTGCGTAGGGCAGTGAATGCGTTTTAATAAGGATGGGGTAGTGTTCCTTAATTCATAATTATAAAAAATAATGTGCATGGAAAAGAAACTGTTCGGTAGTAGCATTGTTAATGTGCAATTCCGTTTTAGGCCTCGAGGTTATGTCATGACGCGCAGTCACGTCCAGTCGATGCGTAACAACTGGAAACTTGCTCCGGTTAGACGTGCTTGGTAGCGCAGAGGAGACTCACTTGAGCTCCGTACGCATCTCCCTTCAGTCCCGTGTGCTGCTTGTCAAGGATACCATAAGCCTCAGTTCGCAAACCGTACGAGCAAATTGAACCTGAGTCTACGGTCGGCTAGCTCTGCAACGAACACCATACGGCCTAAATCGCAAGTCCTATAAACTTCTTGTTTTAGCCTATTTAAGCGAATAGTCATGATTTCTTCTGTGATAAATTATTCTGAGATACTCTACTACCATGTGTTAAGTATCGTTCGAATCATGTAAAACAAGTTTTCGTTTATGTTTAACAGAAGCATCGGGAAGGCTCGTGAGAAGTGGATCAGCCAATAGTCTGGGTACTGTTTTCTGTTTCTACCTTTGCACAAACATGTGTTTAGGAATTTGGTAATTTTTAGTCAATTCACGTCAATGCTGTATTCGGATCTCAAATACGAAGACACCGGTAGCTTTTTTGTTGGAAAAAACGCCTGTGCGCATACTTCGAACACCCAAGGTGCACCCACAAGTTTCATTCGGTCTCTTTTGGTAGTGTCGTTTGCATGCTTGTGTTTCTTTAGCGCCGTGATACTTTCATCATTTTCAAAATTGCCGACTTCCTGTTTCAGACGCTCGATTGAAATGCCTGCCGTAGTTTCAGTCATTAATTATCGTCCTACACATGTAAATATCTACAGCTATGTTTGACGATATTTCGTCTTTCTCGATGTTCGTTCTCTGGGGTCCAAAAACAAGTTTCACGTTCATTTTGGTCTGAATGTACCAGCGCCTTTGACCATTTCCAGATTCAGACTGTATTCAACCTGCCGTTAGCTTTTATATGACGAAGATTGTTCCGCAGCAAGGCATTGCAGATTTCTTCCTTTTGATGTAATTCGATTGCGATATGCTTTCTAGAGCGCCTAAATGCGAGCGGAGACAGACGCATGACGTCAACGAAACGGAAGAAGCTACCGGAGTAAGTTCCTCAGCAGATATAACTTTTCTTTAAAGACTTCCCGCGTCATTTTTCGTATGGAAGTTGCAATGTTGAGTGATAGGAACGTTATTCGCTAAATAGTATTGAACAACGCCAGAGCTTCAGTATTTCGATTATTATTGCATTTATTCAAACTCTCAAGTGAGCACAACAAGTACACTTCACCTACCTCTACTCCGAGCACTTATTTGTGATTTTGAGGTTTCCTTCTGTAAAACTGAAACAAACGAGCCTTATATGCATTGCAGAGAACCGGCAGCGACCTTTGGATCTAGGAGTTCCAGCAAATCCAGGTTTGTTGCATGAAAACCATCACGCTTCATTTTGTCAAACTTGTTGTTAATAGTTAAGTTACTGGTTGCCAAGGCTTTGTGTTTTAAACTCTAAATGAACGGACTTCAGTTTTAAGTTATGGATTGTTTTGGGATGAGTTTGATTTGGCCTGAATTTTTTCCTCTGGAGTTGGGTGACTTTAGATAACCCCGTCTTCTTTCTTGCATTAAAACTCAACAGTAAAAATTCTATACTTCAGTCGCAACGTTTGTCGGAACAAAACACCGTTGCGTGGAAAGTACTAAAATTACGCGACGTAAGATAGTTTTGTTTGATGAAAAAATTTGCATACGATGTATAGCTGTGATGATTGACTAACCCCCCACCCCATCTCACCGTGCTCAAAAATCATTAACAGCTCGAATCCATGGCTTCATGTGTGATGACCAAAAACATTTTACTGCGGTCGAGTCGCTTCGCAGCTTAGGTCGCATAGTGAATAGTGCAGAATGGTTGACCCTGTATTGCATGCTTGAACCTTGTCCACAGAACATTGCGTTTTCACCGTGTTGCTCGACATGTTGTGTTTTTCAGGTCTTCTCGGCGTGGCTCCCCCGCCGGAGTTGCTCCTCGCGTGAAACCATCACCAATGACCAAGCTGCGTCTTACAACCTCCAACAAGAAGTCTCCCAGGTTTGATGTGTGTTTCTGTGTGTGCTCGTGTGTGTTTGTTGCAACGACTTGCGTGTCATTTTCGTACTCTCTTCCAGCTTTTATTTTTTCTTATCCAGCAACTTGTTTGTTGAGACTTCCTAACCGTCGCTCACTTAAGCATGGCCGATTGGTATGACTTTTTTATTCTTGGTGTGTTTATGATGATATTTGCATACTTTTTTTGCAGAGATTACTCGGGATCCTCAAACCCTGGCAGTGTATCTCATTCTTCGAGAAATCCACCCAGGTATCGAAATCAACCTGGAATAAACGATGGAAGGTATGTTTGGCGTATGTAATAAAAAGTCACAACCCTCAGTAGATGAATTCACGTGTTTTTATTCTAATCGTTTGTTATCCAACCATTTACGCAGACATGCGCACTACACATCCTGCTACTGTAGATTAGGGTTTTCAACCTGGTACTTTCCTCCAGGAGCCCTTTCATTTTCTCACATATTTCATTTTTGCATGAAAATACTAGAAGCGCTTGAAGCTCCAAGAAGGAAACAGACACACGAAACCGTGCAGTATTGTGTTAACAAAATTTGGATGTGTTGAAGGTTACCACCTCAAACAATAGTGAAATTTTTCTGCATCAAAAGCATTTCCTTTGTCATTAATCCGTTAAGGGCGGTTCAGCTCATGTTGTCACAATGGGTTTTTGCCTCGATAATGCTGTGCTGTTGTGCTGTTCAAAACTGCAACTTAGTCGAGTTGGTTGAGGCATCGATGATGGGAGTTGATTATGTGCCCGGAAGGGATTTTATTGAAGGTCTGATGTGAGAAGTTGTATGTGAAAAGTTTGACCAGGTTTAAATACGCATCAACAATTAAAAAAATTTCCGAGGTGCACCCAAAAACTACAGGAAAACAGATTGTACGTCACATTGTTTTCAAACGCGTGTGGGGACCATCAGGTAAAAGCCCAAGTCTCTCGAATTGATTGTTTAACGAGAGAAAAAATGTACTACATGGCAGCAACATATTCGCTTGTACTTTTAATGCAGTGTATTTCGATCTTTTTTGTACCGCGACCCATTATAGCAACCCACCCTAACCCCAACGACCCCCATCTAAAACTCGAATAAAGCAATTGTAACACAGCTGTGCATAGAAAATATCTACTCACGACCCCTCCAAAAACGGTTTACGAACAACCCCTCTGGAGGTCGCGACTGCCAGGTTGAAAAACACTGCTTTAATGATATGTTTTCTATTATACTCGTATTTTTTAATGATGGGTTGAAAACGCTCCGGTAGTTTTTGTTTTATTGGATACGTAAGTTAAAGCCAAATGCAAAAAGTAGAAGTGATAAATGATCAAAGAACAAGCAAAACGCACATTTGATAACAAAATCATTGCTTGGGAAAACACAGAAAGACCAGTTTGCACTGACTCTGGCCATGCTTGGTGCTGAAAAAATCATGATGGTTGAGAATAGCTTCCGTTGTTTCGCCACTTGAGGCAGATAGATTATCGTAGTTACCAGCTGATATTGGCTGGTTGGCAGATTCGTCACTATGTCAAAAGCCGGTCCTCCCTGCAAAAGATAAGAAGCTGCACAGTAATTGCATTTGTAACAAACAACAAACATTTTGGTAAATCGTCGCTTATGCTTCACTGTTGAACAAAACACTCTATAAATCTATCTTTTTGACAAGAGCTAATTTTATTCAGCAATGGCGCTTGCGCAGCCAACTCAGAAAACTTTCTTAGTTTGGTGTATAGATATATTTAATCCATGATTGTACCCTATCAGAAATAGATAAAAAAAAA
>JGI24159J19872_10001265_pt1 | contig 27223 bp, 20 predicted proteins | sample Ectturendosymbi4_FD_19872 | JGI IMG/M metagenome (IMG submission 19872)
GAATCTAGTGTTTTTTATCATGAAATCTAGTACTTTTCCATAACAACAGAATGGCAACACTGCGTAGAACGAAAGATCAGAAAAAGAGATTGCAATGCTTAGCTAGCGCGATGCCGAAACCTGTAATGCCATCAGGACATCAGGAGCTATGAAAAGCCCAAGGTTTCTAAGAAGAAAAAACGCAAGGATCTTGCAGCGTTAGCAAAGCCGCCGCGACTGAATCGCGTTTTCTAGCAAAACTTTCAAGCAGCAACGTTAAAGCAGTGGCGTTAACCAGAGCACCTGAAAATTAAGATGAAAATGAAGACATTAGCTTTGAAACAAGTTTCACACTCAGCCTGGTATTTGGCCATATTGACATGTTCTTTTTCCGGAGTTTTTGTTTGTAATATCAGGTTTCTGCTGAATATTCGGGTGAATGTTGTTTCTTGCTGAGCCACTCTGTAGTCTATGAAACATTTTTTCTTAGTAAAAATACACCCTAGTATCCATATCACAAATTCCCTTCTTGGAGCTAACTGTATGTTAATTTGAGTAAGCACATTCTCGACTACCGGAAATAACAAACGGAAACCTTGCTCATCAGCGAAAACATAACTTTTACAAACGATGACATCATGAATTACGTCACAGGAGACCTCCATTAAAAATTGCACCGGCCCCTTTATCCGGCTCTGTCTAGTACAGTATTATTTTGGCAGCCTTTGTATGTATGTCCTCAAGGAACGAGCTATCCGAAGTTCAGCAGTTAGCGGAAATAAAATTTCCACAGACTAAGATTGGGAGAACACAAGAAACATAAAGCGCATAAAGGACCTTGCGTGGAACAAGGTGTGAAAGCTGTTTGATGCGGTTAAGTCTAAGTGTGGTCTTTGCTTTAATCGACAAAATATGATGATGCCATGATAAGGTTCAATGAAATATACGACCTAAATATTTGTATGAATCAGTTTCACTGAGGTCAATATTGCTAAATGTAAGGGAAATATTAATGACCACGAAAAACGTTTTCCAGAAAAGGTCCATACCGATTTCCGTCAATGCTTTGCGACATGACGCACTCCATCATATTCGCAAAAGTGAACGTTGAAACTGTCGGACAAACGTCCATGACTTGTCGTGCATCAGAACAATTTTGAAATTGCTCAAGCAGTTCGCGACAGTTCTTGTTGAAAGTATTAAGATGGCTGCAAAGACATAAAAAAAGAAAATATTTAATCGATTCTACACGATGGAATTGCAACTAGACAACAAAAGTTCAGTACTCTTTTCCCAACAATCAGTGTGTTTCAAAAATTTAACAGGATTATTTTAACTTTTACAAAATAGAAGAAAACGGCTATGAATTAGTCAAGTTTTTTTTTACTTTTGCAGTAGCATTTGGTCAGAGCTTAGAGAGTTTTGCAGAATGCGCAACAATGCTATTGACTAGCTTTCAGCACTTCATCATTTTGTTCCGTGATTTTCCTGCTTTTCAACGTTTCAAGGCAATGTTTACCTTTTGAGCAATTCAAAATGAAACACTGGTGTCAGTAATCGTCGATGTCTTCTCCAAACTTCCAACGGCGATGTCACAAGACCTTCTCTCACCAACGGCTTAGTAAAAGCGTACATAGGACCTTTCGGTACTTCGATATGCAAAGAAGAAACATGTCTTCACAAAACAAGACATTTCAGTCATGCAAATTTAGAGTAAAGTTGAAATTAAAGTAAGGACGATTTCAATAACATGGATTTCATATTAAATGAGGTAAGCCATAAAGTTAAAGCCTGTAATGAAACTCTGAGAAAAATTATATATATTGGTTAAGCATTCCCATTTTTCAATATTATGTAACCCCAGATGTGAGTTTCACAAACCGTTGAACAAAGCTTGAGCAAAAGCGAACAAAAGCTTTAAAATACTAGCATAATTTTTGTGTTTTCTTAATCAATGTGTGTCGTTCCTGTAGACAAATGAACCAACATATTGTATTTCCATAATGTAGGTTTTTTCAAAAGTAATTTATGACTACATCTAAAACTTTAGGTTTTCTGTAAGCTTTCAAGGCATCAGGCGACTGCACTCTGCTTTCATCTTATTGCGATGATTGAAACTTGCACATATCCTATTCAAGTACTGTAACTACTCTCCAAAGGTGAGATAACCGCGGAATCTATAGGCAAATTTTCAATAGGAAATCGATTTAAGTTGGATTTGAAGTTCCAGTAAACCCAATGCTTTGAGATAGATATATTTTCCAGCTTTTTTTGTCACAGCTTGTGTTGTGATTTATTCGTGTTAGTCTGGAGTTTGTTTGCTTGATCTGCTTTTGCTTTAGCCTTTGAACTCTTAGTCTGTTAGCATTGTTACAATTTTAAGGACTGACAATGCGTAGTGGTACGAGAAATTGTTTTCCTACTGTAAATGTAGGTATCTCACATTTAGAGAGTAGTCACTTGAACATAACTTGTGCCTATTTAAGCATTGATTTTTTATTACCTCGTCGCTTTACTGCAAATCGCTACACAAGGGCCTTAGTGTATAATGGAAATGAAACCATTTAATTTACACACATTTTGCGAAATTACATTTTTGCGTCAAATAACATGCCTAGCAAATTTGATGTGCTCGAATTTTTTCCAAAGCGCTCATGTAACCTTTGCCCAGTTTGGGCGAACAGTTCTTCAACTTAAATTTAAAATTAGATAACGTTCACGTAGAAATCTGGTCTTTCAGTAGCTGCATTTTTTAGGCTTTCTTTCAGGCAGTCCTTTCGAAATCTGCACAAGTTTTGTCGGTTTCGATGGGGAACGACAATTTTGCCAAAATTGACCCATGGTTACCTGAGGTGTAACAAAATTCCTACACTAAAATCCTTCTTGAGGTACCTTGACAAATTTGGGCAAAAGGAATTTGTGCATGCAGGTGAGCCAGAAAGTCATACCAGCAACCTTTGAACGATGCAAGCAGGAGAGTAGCTCATGCGAGTGCAATCACTGAAGACGCCGATCAATTTGGAGCGAATTGCTCTTGCTCAACCCGTGGTTTTCATTGAGAAACAGGCAAGAGAATGTACGAGGCCTTCTCCGTCTGAGGAAAGGATTTGCTTTTGGCTAGCCGGATAGGGCTACGGCCTGTACCACGTGCGTGCACTGTGGTAAAAGGTTAAAGCATTTTATTGAGGACAAGAACTGTGAGACAATCAAATGCCAAATAAATATTTCTGTGGACGTCTGACATTTGTTCTTGGCCTTTTTTGTCCAAGTCTACGAAGCGTGATAGTTTTGGTCATTTCGGCCACGGTTTCTTTTATGGGCCACTTTGGTTATGAATACCAGCGGTGAAAGCTATGTGATTTGGAGTTTGCCTTTGAGCAACCTCTGACATCCCCCTCCGCCACACGCGAGTTCGCGTTCACCGGAGGAAATCTTTGGTACCCTGAAGTGAAAATAGGAGTTCGTACCCCATGAGGTAATTGCTGGCTTGGGATTAGAAATACTTATATATGCGTACACGGGTAGGGAAAGTTTTAAACGTTTGCATGCACTCTGTTGCAAAGCACACTTAGCAAGATGATTTTCTGGACGCGTTATGTGCAGGCCGTTAACTAGCTTGGGACACCAGAGGGGAGATTCTTGGAAGGGCCCAAATTTTTTGAAGTATGCCCAATAGTTTTATACTGTGTCCAACACATTTTTCAGGGGACAACATTTTTTGATTTTTTTTCGAGGCCGCCACCTGCGCCTCCTAGTTACGGGCCAGTATATGTGTCCAATAACTTGGTGGAGTGCCGTATGTGAAACGTGAAAGTCAATAGCAGTGTCACGATCAAATTCATTGCAGAACAATTGTCGCAAAGCATTTGCCCATTTTGGACAAGTTTACCTTATGTGCCTGATTGTCGCAAAATTTTTACCCATTTTGGGCAAGGTTGATTTATGTGGCTGACAATTGCAATGAAAATAAAAAAATGTCATGTCTCAACCTAATTTGCTTTTTTTGCAGATAAAACCACAAGCATGAAATTAGGTTCGATTTGGACCATAAACCGACCACAAATGACGTCGATTGGCGGAATTTTTGCAATTTTTTGCACATTTTTCTTTACTTATTCGTTCATGTGAAGATCACTTCCCAAATTTTTGTTTGGAAAATTGGTTTTGTTCTTTGTCATATAAAAAAGTTTCCAAAATCAACACGTCGTTTTCTTCTGATCAGGTGAGCTTGAGAAGACTTTCCAAGTTGTACAAGAACCCGCGCGCGCGTCTGAACCTATCGGTTTGTCCAGTATAAAGCGAATAAACAAAATCTCCCCATTTGGACAAGGACAACAACGGTGCTTGTGATTTGAGGTTTCCGGATCAGGGAATCTATAGCAATATTTGTATGGAGTTATAGATATCAAATCTTTACTTAATAATGTCTGGCACAACAATATTAATTTTTTAAATTATTTCTAATTTTTTTCACGGAAAATATCTTCGTATTTTTGCTGCACAATCTTTTCAATTCCAAACTGATTTTTGACCAGTAACATATTACTCTCTAATCAGTACACAGTTGCGTCGGTTTCAGAAGCATTCCATTCGGAACCAGGCAGAAAAAGTGGCATTGAAATAACAGAACAATGGATCACAAACTTATTTTCATGAAAAAGCGATGTCATGTAGGCTTCCAAACAACTGTTTTTAAGAGCGATAGCGTTTAATTTTCTGTTAAAGGAACATTCATCAAACCCATAACAAATATGTGATGGCAGGACCTAGAAAAGAAAGCTTTTGTCCGAGTGTTCTCCACTAACGTCGATATGATCAAATCACCTCACTTTGCTGGAAAGCTTGTTTGCACGACAAACATGACCTGTGCGACAAGGAAACATGATAAAGCAAACTTTGAAGGGCATGACCTTCCAAACTTTCTTTGAACTATGATTGTAATGTGAATGTCCCACAGTGTCTAAAACAGTATTTCTTAACAGGGGGCACGCCTCCACAGTGGGGCGTCAAATGTCCACGGAGACGCGAGGCCTTACACACTCTACAACATGGAACGTTTTTGAAGGGGGAAGTATTCCATCCAACCATTACGTCAGTGCTGATTCTACGCCGCTGCATCTTAGTAGGTTCAGAGCCGGCAGAGATGTAAATCAGGCTCAGGTTTCTTCAAAGAAATCGATCTCTTGTTGGTACACAATGCGTACTTCATCGACGGGTTTTCGTCACTGAGACATTTCAGTCATTTGTCCGAAGTATCTTAAAAATTTATCTGTCATTTTTTTCGTTTCAGGATTTTCTTGACGGAAAAAGGCATTATGACCAAATTACATGTACTTTTTTCTGTTATTCAAAAAACGATTCGGTCAATGACCAGAAAATCACCGAAAGAAACAACTTTATCGTAAAGTCTTGGCGTCCAGAAGCTTGCTTGAACATAGCTATTGATTTAGTCAACTTTATAAAGCTGGGAGCTCTTCACTGTGGTCCTTTTAGACTTCTGTCTAAGGATACGCAATCTGAACATAATATCTTGCTTTCCCACACTACTATTCGATAGTTTTCCAAGAGGGGAACATGCCTAAACGGTTTTACGGATTACAAGAAGTCAATATGTTTCTAGATTCGTGAAAGAAGGCGGATGTGCTCGAAACGTTCCAGTGCAGCTGCTTTCAACTATCACTGGCTCACCTTGTGGACATTTCTCAAGTCCGTTAATTGTTGTTCGAAGTCCGTTTAGCGTTTCGGCCAGACTAGATCATAGGTTCGCAACGTGGTGTCCGCGGATCCCCAGGTGGTGAAAAAATTGGTGTTTGGGGGTCCATCAAGTGACAAAAAGTTCAAGAAATTAAGAGTGATACAAAGCTTGAACATACGTTTTCAGTAAAGTAATAATGGCAAACCTCTCCTTTGGTTATTGCTTTTTTGTCTTACTGAGTAATCCAACTTATTTAGATGTTTCCAGCTTAATATCAAAAGTCACGGTACAATCAAAAGTCATTGTTACATCACTGAAGTTGGCTGTCAATCGTCATTGTTACTTCTCAAATTCAACACTCAACAGAACAATGAAAAGACAAGTGAACCATCTCTTATTTTCAGCAGGGTAGGCAGTTTGACTTTTGAGACCAAATTTGCTATTTTTGGCCTTTTTCAAACTCTTCTGACATTTTTCAAAATTTAAAGGGCGAAATTACTTTCTGCGTTTTTGGGCTTTTTTGACCAATTCAATTTATGTGTAGGTTTGCCAGATTTATAGATGATTTTGGCAGATTTAAAGACTCTGGCAGATATCTGGACAATGTTTCTGGACACAGAATGATACATTTTTGTTGCAAACACTACACTTGAATTTTACAATTTTCTGTTTTTCTGCAGCATGCGTTTCCTTTTACTATTTCAAGTTATTCCTCAGCAAGACCAAAAAGTTTGAGACATTTACTACTTTAGTGAGCTTTATTCTGCGTATGCATATATTGTCTTTTACATATGCTGTTCAACCTCTTCTGGGAGTTTGCAGGTGTCATTTTGTATTATCTTGTATTTGTTTTTTTTACGGTTGATGTGGCCTTTTTCACTAATAACAACCTGCCAAACCTGGTTTTCAATAAAGCAGGAGGCAAGAACACGCAGTGTGATGAAAAAGAACTGAATGAATGAGAGATCCATTTTTATCTGACCTAAACTAAGTTGATGATGACGAAGATTTTAATGAAGAGCTCATAGATTTGCCTGCCGATGATGGAGCCAAGATAAAATTATCTTCACTTTCGCTGTCGTGTTTCTGGGCTTGTCAGCTACAAACTAACAGTACTGTGGCTGTGATTACATTGAAAGACGTCCTTCCTTAACATGAGACTGGTTTTCGAGTTTGGAACAAATCATAACAAAATATCGAATCAGAAATGATTTGAGACAAGACATCCGACTAGCATTGTCCAAAGTCAAGCTGAAAATATCAAAGCTTGTCGGAGAATGTTATCGGGACCACAAAACTAACTGAATATCAGATGTTTACGAGATCCCTGTGCAAATGCTACTACGAATAAAAGACTTGTGCATTTTGTTCATACGTAGCTGGTCTGTTGTTGTATTCGTTGTTTACAGTATCCGTCTCGGTGTCCGTAAAAAGTAAATAAATGATTAAGAAGTCGGCGAGATGAAAAACTTTGAGAAACACTGGGCTAGACCCATATGAAACCCAATTCAAAGATGCAAAGACAAAAAATGGTTTGGAAACTAATTCAAGTTAACTTTGCTCTACCTTTGGCTCACAACATCGTAACAATTGACACTGCAGAGGTATCAAAGCAATCACTGTTAGCAGCAGTGCATTTAGCTCTGTTAAGCTCAGCAACAGCGTGTAAGATATCAAAGCAGAAACTAACGGGCATCCAACACAAGCAGTGCATTAAAACTGGGCAACACATGAACAATGATGAACTGGGCTAAATGTTATGAGTTATAGGTATTGCAACTACGGTACGTATAACAGTCATGAGTCAAGAAAGGGGACTGGATAAATCAGACTTAGGCCGATTCCGTAACTTTGATGACAAGATACTTGAAAGAGCAAATTTGTTGATAGACAACATTTCAAAAAACGTTTGGTGATAGACAATAATCAACAAAAACGCAGTATACAATGGTGACGGATTTAAGAAACTCCATTGAACATAACTTTTTAACTTAGTAATCTTCAGTCTAAAACTGAACCAAAAGTTGCGAAGACGTTCAAAACAGTATTAATCAAATCCAATCCAAATCTTCTTAATCAGAATAAAATCCAAATATTCGTAATTAGAATAACATCCATCCAAATGCAAGAATTCTGCAAGATTACAATCCAATTCCATATTCATACCTGGCCATTTTTTGGATTATTGAAAGACATGGATGTGCACTTCGTGCAGCAAGTTTGGGTATGAATTGTGGAAATGACTGACAGTGAAGGAGAGAAGTGAAATGAATACTGCTGTCACAAAAACTTTANGTCTAAATTCCCTTGGAATCTAAATTGCAAAAACAACATTTGGCACCATTTNGCACCTCATTGGGCGCCATTTCATAGCAAAAAAAGACATAGAAAAAATGTGAAATTCCATTTTACTCTACATTGACTCGAGCTTACAAACTATTGACTCGAAGTTACTGGACATTTCGAGTCATTGGTTTCTTATCACCAGTCAATGTCGACTCAAATGGAATTTAACATTTTTCCTAGTAGCTAAGAAGCGGTAATAAGTATCTCACTAACACGTGATCAATAACTTTTCCAACAAATACATTTGCTTTTACAACCTGTTTAACCTTGAAGCAAAGGACAATTACATGGGCATGGTAAAGAAAAGGTTGACAACCCCTGGTCTGGAAGAGCTACTGCTTAGTAAGGTGAAATCATTTCAAATTTCTGGATTTTTTGTAAGTAATCGTGTGTCGTGGTTGAAAAGGTCCAGGTCAGGAAAGGAGGATTACAACAGGTATTCATAAAGTTTTCATTCACAGCTCAACCTGTTAGCATGGTTGAACACCATGAGAATGTATTTACCAAACATTTAGCGCAGGAATTGTCAAACTTTTTCCCGTTTAAATAACCCGAGTCATAAAACAATTAACCCGAACCCCCAGGTTAGCTGGTAAAACCGTGGATTTCCCTTGTTGCATCACAACAACGCAAGATCAGGCAAAATCTACGCGGAGTTTTCAATCTCAACGCATTTTCCTTTATAGCAACACATGAAAACTCAACTGCAATCCAAGTTCACCTGGTAATCTTTCCGTGAACCCCCGAACCCCATGTTGAGAACCACTTATTTAGAGAGTGTTTTCAAATGAAATGCATCAGTGAGTTAATTTTACTCCGTGCACAATTCAAACGCAGCGTGTACGTCTGAATAAATAATCAGAGAACATTGCCCAACATCAAACAATTTTTTCCAGCAATCGCAATCTCGTACGAAGGTAGTGGTTTCAAACCGGTCACGAAGAAGATAAATCAGATAATGATTTGGCTCACGTCACAGTTATACTGTTGCATTTCCATGGAAAGACTATGTTTCATCATGTAGATATTTTAGGACAGTCGAAAGGGTGGATGCTGAAACTCAGTGATCAAACATTTGTTTTTGTTTTCAGTGTAGTCGTTGCTATGGTGAATGAAATCCGGTTTGCATCCATGCGCTTGTTTGATAAACAATCAAAAATGTGGAAAACGCCAGTTTCGAAATGGTCATAGATAAAAATGTGAGCCAATTGTTCATGCTCAACTATTCACAAATATTGGCGGTATGCTTACTACATTTTTGAAAAATTTATATTTTACTATGGTGTGCACGTCAATAACAAAATTAAAGTCATTGAACCTAACGGTATGACGACCTAAATTGTGTAACAGGGCCCTAAATTTTTTGTGCAAACGGGGATGTCCATTAGTTTCAGGGAGAGGTGATTACAAAATTTGCAAGTCCAACAAAAAGTAATGAACGTATTGAAAAGTCTACGGACTAAAGAATGTACGCAACAAATAAATAATAATTGCAACAACATTTCTGATGGGAGCTCCTGCATAGTGCAAGTCCAAATAACTGGATCTCTACTGAAACGCTTTACCGCTCTCCTATGTACATATATACACGTTTAAACCATGTTGCCGATCACGAAATCAAATTTTTTCTATAAACGAAGATCAAATCTAATGTGGCGCACACAAATGCATATGGGAACCATGCATCTTCGCTTACTAACATCATTATGTGCTGATTGAAACAGGATCGAAATTATAAAATTGAATAAAATACGTACATGACTTTGACAAAACGGTTTGCACTACATCTGGGTGATATAAGTGCACTTGCATGTAGAATGGTCCCAGCCAAAACGCGCACATTGCCGGAAAATCCTTACATCTTTCAACGCAGTTTTGCAAACCTCTGAGAGTGCTGAAGTTGTACTGCATATCAAACAAACATATTCCAATCAGTGCACGCGCACGCGATTGTCAACCTGAGTAATGACCTCCTTTGTATTATTGCTAACATGTACCTTTATAGTTTAAACTCTCCGGAATGCCTTTAAAATACGTCGTTTCAAAAAGAAGGTTGAATCAGAAAGGTAACAGTAGGCTTTACATATCCACTTTGTAGCAGCACATTACATTCAAATCAAGAACTAAAAAGTATCAGTAACAATTCACGAAAGCGTTGAAAAGAATTAAATTTCATCAAAGCTTAAAATTGCAAATAATTGCTCTTTTTAAGACAATCGTAACGTTTTCAAGAACACGACGGTTATACATTGAAGGTAAAATTTGGGATTTGAAACGTGCTGCATTGAAATTATGCCTGGTCAAAATACATTGCGTATCATCAACACGTAGCAAAAGCGCTTACCTCGTCGAAAGTTGTCAACACCCTGTGAACAGCACACTTTTCTCCACACACATTTGCAAAACAACAATTTTTCAATCCGGTTTAAAAACTTTTATTTGTGTGATCCAAACATGTATTCACACTCACAAAGTAAAGTGCATTCTAACCTTTTTGGCATCTCCCCACAACCAGTGCTCTTTGTACTCGCCGATCGCTTTTGAAATCTTCCTGTTTCTTATGTATTTTTTAATTAAGGGCAAGATGGCCTTCAGCAAAACCACAGAAAATGCAGCTGATATTGCCAATCCCAAACCTGTTTTGTAGAATGAAGTTCCATTAGCTTCCAGAAAAGTCTTTAATGGGCTCATGTTTGACAAAAGCAAGGAACGTCTCTTCTGTTTTTGCAGAAGCTCTTCTCAACCACAGATATTCCCCACAACTGTTAAACCAGCCTTCTCATGACTGCAGGTGGTTGAGTTAGTGTTCACCTGGTTTTATAACGCCATCGCGTAGACATTAGCAAATATCGTCTCATAGCTTAGCAGCGTCATGAACCTAAACACCAGTGTGGATCGCGTTGCCATTGCTTCTGCAAACAACTGGCAATTGAGAAATACGTTTTGATTGCAAATTGCCGTGTTCGTCGCTGTTCATGATTATCAATCACGTGTTTTCTAAATAGGGGCAAACGAAAGTAAAAGTAACGAAATAAGCGAAATTTGATAGTCGTGCTAAGTCATAATAAAACACAGTCAACCGTTGATGTCAAGGATATAGCGCTGGATAGTTTGACTGCAGGCCAAGAATCTGAAATTATCTCAAAATTAAACAGCAAATTTTCAATAAATGTTTCTAACCATCAAAACAGTCGCATTACAATTAACTCTGTACTACATTTTGCAGTTGTTCGTTCTAAACATGAAAAAATATTTCATAGAAATACTTCAACCAAATATTTTTTACATCAACGTGGATTGTCAGTACCATTAAGAATTTTACAACTAAATTGTTGGAGTAAAATTTAGAAAATCACTCAAAAGAGAATAACCTGAAAACTATGGAATGGGACCTTTCCTTTCTCTTTAAAATGAAAATTGACTAAACTGCAAATTCTATGTTTGTAGATATTTGCCGAAAGTTGCCACCTTAACAACATTAGGACAACTGCAATCTTAAATAATTTAATCAGCTCAAATTATGACATCACAGCTGGTTATTGCGATCTTAATCTGTCATGAGAACGACTTATGCTAAGAATGTTTCAAGCAAGAAATTGCTTTTTTGTTGCAATGTCAAATTGTTATCACGTCGAAGTCGAAATCTTATTTTCTTTGATTGAAGCTTCAAAATGATCACTTCAGGCTTTATTATCAAAATATGAGCTATACATTGCTATCAAATGCTATTACCCAAAGCTGTTTGTCTTTGAATAGTGATTCAAACTTCATTTTCTGCACACACTGCTAACACCACATGCAATATCACAAGAACTCTTTGTTGAATGATAATATATTTGGCACATTCAAAGCGTGATTTATTGTACAGTACATTGCAGTGGTGTGCCGTTACGTTGAGCTGACATCAGCAGCAGCACTGATTTCATTAATGCGCTTTTGTCAGGCCTTAGAATTCCACACACGTTTCATTCACTCAAATATTTTCAGGAGTTAATCTGAATTAAATCGGTAAGTGGCCCAGTTGTTTGAGCACGCGAAGCCAAAGCTGGGTTAGACGGGATTCGACTCATGGTCGGGTTTTACCAAAGACTTCAAAAAGCGGCACTTGGGACCTGTCCATCCTAGTGCTTGGCGTTCTTTTTATTCTTCTTCTGAGCGAGTTCTTCTTTTATACATTGCTCGGCCTTGTTTAACTTCGAGGCAGGTGTTGAGCAGCCATTCGGTTGTCTCATCGTCCAGAACCGTCAGGCCGTGCAGTCCATGCGGAGGTCGATGGATCGGACATTGCAGGACAACATGGTCGACTGTTTGTTCTTCTGCGCCACACTCACAAGCCGCAGAGGAGGCCATACCCCATTTGTACAAGCATGAGCGGAAACACCCGACACCAGTGCCTTGGGAGGGTCATTGCGGCAGGGTGGGTACCGGTGTCTGGAATTAAAATGCGGAGTCTTGTGGGGTTCTCCGCCCACTCCGCATTCCATTGATGACCCGCCCAATGCGCCGCACGTATGTTGTTTTTGTCAGAAAAACTGGCGAGTTGCTGTGCGGTTGGCTGAAATGGGTGTCTCGATTTGAGGCGCCGTGCATCTGAACTGGATGGACGGGTGAGCGCTGAATGGAGCAGGTGTCCAGGCTCCATGCCACGACGGTCGAGAGACAGTGTGGTTCCAATGCGACGAAGCTCAGCAGATTGGATACCTGCGGGGATTGGAAGGTTGTCCGCTGGTGTAGGACGCAGTCACCCTGTCACAATTATCAATGCGTCATTGATGGCGGTGACAGTGAGGTGGGTATGAGCACTGTGGCACCAAACAGGAGCGCAGTACTCTGGAGTTGAGTGCACCAGGGCTAGGGTGACTGTTTGCAACGTTGTTGCTCCAGCACCCCAACCAGAGTTGGGGTGGTTGTATTATTTTCATCATTTTTCAATTTTTCATAATTGTTTTAACAGAAAAAAAATTAGTTTGTTCTGCAGTTTTGCAACTTTACATACAGGGTGACTCAAAAAAAAATGCAGAACCGACAAATCCCTGAATAAAATTTTTACTTTTAATTATTCCTCTTCTTTTTCAGCTTGTAGCACTAGAATTAGTGCATGAAATATTGCAACAAATATTTTTCCGATCATGATTTGGTCTAGTGCAGTGTCAGGAAACTACGGCCCGCGAGGCAGATCTGTCCCGCCAAGCAAAATCATCCGGCCCGCAGCTCCTTTATCAAATTGCAGTAACTGTATATGGCCAGCTTAGTGGTATCATAGTTTATGAACCTGCCCTCCTTCCGCACTGTGCTGTAAATAACTCTATGATGCATTTTGGACTTTCGTTACGAACTGTGAAAATCAAGAGTCAATCTAATTAAAATTCCAAAAATTCCCAAGACTTGACAGCAATTGGAACGAAATTGTTGGTGGAAAAATGTTACGGTCCGCCATAACTTGCAGAGTTTGTTTTTGGCTCATGACTAGCGAAAGGTTGCCGACCTCTGATCTAGTGCAAGCAAGTTTTCGGAGAAAGTTTCAGTGTCGTTATGCTTCATCAAAAGGCAGAATTTTTGACTGGATCCAGAAGTTTAGATAGTGTGGAACTGTGCAAAATCTTCATTGGAAAGGTCTGAGGTACACAAATTCTGGTCCGATGGTGAGTGCTAGGACGCAAAGAAACACTGATGTTGCACGGGATTTGTTCGGCCGGAGCCCTACAAAATCACTCAGACGACGCAGTCAACTGCTGGGAATCTCTCGATAGTCAGATTTTTATCTGCAAGGGTATCTCAAGAATAATGTGTACCAGAATAATCCTCGAAAGATTGGTGAATTAAAGGCAGCAATCACAGCCAAAATCAGTGAAATATCCAATGAAGAATGTGTTCGAGTATTTGACAATTTTGCACCCCGTATGAAAGTTTGCCTCCAACTCCGTGGAGGCCATTTGGAGCATAATTGGAAAGAACATGACTATTATGCCAATAGAAAACCTCATAGAGCTTTTAATTTTTATAAGTTATAATAAGTTATGCTATGCTGTTTTATACGACACGGGTCTCTCTCACTGGTGCTGCCATGTGCATGAATTTAATAAATGAGTATTGTTTCCACGTAGTGACATCGTACGTTAGTTTTAGTCATTGTGATATTCTCTTGTGCATACACATCGGCATTTCATATGCCTGACTGGACATTTTCGGAAGGTGATCGTTAGGTCAAGTTGGGTTGCTAAATGGGTCGCTGCATTGAAAAGGTCTCAGAAGTTGTTTAACACCTTGGAGGGATTTGCGAGGATATCATGCTGTACTCTTCCAAACTTATCAAAACAAACTTGGTTTAGTGAAGAATCCTTTTATTTTTCCAGTCGAGAATCTTGCAGATTGCATGGAAGATGAAATCCTTGACTTACAAAACGATTCTGGGGCACAGATTTAATGCATCTGGATTGTCTACCCTTCTGTGCGTGAGAGCAAAATATCGAAACGGACTCGTGTTTACTCCAGAAGATGATCTTAGATGCGCTCTTTTCCACAACGCAGCCAAGAATTCACAGTCTTGTCGAAAACGTCACAAAAGATCAAAAATCACACTGAAGTTTATCTCGCAGTCTGCCTTGTGTTGTTGATGCTAACACTAAATAAAATTTGATGCATCGTCATAAAGAACCTATTTTGTTTGATCATATTTGTGCCTACAAGGAGACTGAGAGTAGACTTTTCTATTGTTCTGTGATGTTGGGCGACGACGTTCTGCTGAAAGCGACAAGTGGGCCACGGCCTGAAAGAGGTTGGGAACCACTGACTTAGCCTAACTGGTAATATTTGTTAAAGACATTTTCTGTTGCTTTTCAAAGAAGNGTTATTTTTTGCACACCGGAAATAGTCATGTATAATTCAAACCAATTTTATTTCAAACTTTNTCGCCGATCTCAGGTTGTCTCATATCAGATCTCNACAAGAGTGGAAGTGAATNAGACTGAATAAGCAGCATGCATCTGCAAATGCGAACTAAAATTAGCTTTCAGAAGACAAGTAGCAGCAATTGTTGAAACAGCAAAATCTATTGAACCATATCTTGTAGCGACTATTGAAAATAAATTGACCTGTCAAATACGAAAAGCTTGTCATTGAAACAGAAAACAGCTTCAAAATTTTATCCTATCTGCCGCTATTGAAAATACTGAAGCTCCGCATTGCCGGAAAAGAATGACCATTACTACGATTAAAAACACGAATCATGACGATGGAGAGCCTTGAAAAACGGTACAGTTCATTTTTGTTTTCGATGGCAACGGACCCCACGCCTAATAATATTTTGGGCCCCACCCCGGCTCTACGCAAACACTTTCGATTGAAAGTGCAAGTTTGTAGGCGAAGCGCGGGTCCCCCTTTGGCGCGGGGCCCTATTGGAAGCAATCGGATCAACCGGCTAAAAGCCGGCCCTACTCCCGCTTGATGCATGAGGAGATTGGTGCCATAGAATATACTTATACACTACAGGGAAAAAGCAAGAGCAAATTTATTGAAACTGAACGTGAACTCATAAACCATAAACATTTCGTAAGTGATAAATTGCACTACTATGAAAACTGCTACCAAAATCTAAACTCAAAATGTTGAGTTGTATTCTGATGATGTATTGTATAACGTCTTCATCCCTACATGCAAAGCAGTAGACTCAAGTATACATGGCAGCAGCAAGGAACACGCCAATACATGAAAGAACACAAGCGTAGAAATGTGACGATTACAGAAAAGCATACGTGTAGATGGAGCTTACACGGTTGTTTGACGTTCAGCACCACAGCATAGGGCTGTGATAAGTTCCACACTTCTAACTAGACCGATTGGTAAAAGGTAGGGGTGAGTGGGAGACTGTGAAGAACCAGGGATTATTTGAGCCCAAAGTGTGTTTCTATGAGTATGAATTACAAATACTCAATGCTTTCAACATATTAATGGAATCAACATGCGATGCAGGCAATTCAAGCCACCAGAAAATTGATTTAACTTTTTTGTATGAAATGTTTCCGGTTATCAGACATATTGCAAATATTTGTGATAACAAACGGTTGAAGTAAATATCTTAAAATGCTTGTATTACGATTAAAATCTTTAAGTTTCCTGGAAGCTTTCGCTGAATCAGCGGACTGGAATCTTCATCAAGATATTTTCCGATAATTGGAATTTGCACATATCTGTATTCAAGTAAGCAGTGTGTGCAAAGGTGAGGCAGTCGAATCAATCTGCAAATTTGTTCAACAGGAAATCGATTACACGCACAGTAACTCTGCGCATCATCAGTCATGAAATCCTAAATCTATGGAAGCTAAGTTTAAGATTGCAGACCTGACGATGCTCACAGAATGCACGACATTGATTTCCTATGAAAATCAATTTGCTGATACATTGGACTACATTGCCTTTGCGGTGACTGAATACCTGTTCGTTAATCATCATGGAAAAGTACGCAACATGAAGAATGCTTTGATTCTTACACAATTTTCATCGAAAAATGTTGAGGAAAGTCAGACCACAAAAACCGCTGGCAAGCCCTTTTCACACGCAAAATTCTTTTACTGCCCATGCTGTGAGCGTGAACGTCCACCAGATCTTCACATTTGCTCCTTGCTAATAGCACAGAGGGGCACTGGCTGCTTTTCGTTGGTCTGCAAACCAGAAAGTTGCAGTTATTTCGATCAAAGGCAAACGAATTTTTTTCTCACAATGTGTTGAGCATCTGTTACTTCTGTACTCCGGTGCACTATGCGTTAAAAAGTTGCAGGTAATTAGGTGGAATGAACAGATTCAATAAAATATTCAAAAACTATCTGTGCGCATTTTTCAGGTTTTGTCATATACTATAAACGACGTACTGTATAGGTCGCAGAAAGTGTGCTTAGGTTTTTAAAAGCCAGTTGCAATAATGCTGTACCGTTATGCATTCTTTTTCGCTGCTATCAGGACTCTGCTTTATGTGACGTTTTGCTTTGCAGTTTGGCCGTAACATTTCTCTTTTCTCGTTCACTTCAAGAAGTTCGAACTTTTCTGGTGCTACGCCCTCGCAACCATTTCCTCCTTTTGCTTTATTCAAGGGTTTTTCAGAACTCTGTAATACATGGAAACAACAATATTTTGAGGGGAGAATTGAGGAGTCAGTTCTTGCTCACTTCATCATCAGTTCCTTTTTATCAGGCATTTCACCAAACGAGACAATGAAAACTCATTTTGTAATCTCTGTGTCCTATTGTCACCTGATATTTACGAATATATGGAATGTTATTTACAATAGCGAAGCAGAAATTACGCTTCTAAATTAACTGTTTCGAAGTTATTACGTTTTGGAAGGCAGCTTACAACAAATGGATAAGGAACTTTAACAGCAATGCACTTCTTAGAAAATCACCAGGTCTACTCAAGTTTGAGCATCTCTGTATCGTATTTGTGTTCACATCACACCTCATAAACACGACAGAACTTCCATGACATCATATCAGTGCTCTTGTGTTTGAATAATGCCAGACATGTTTGTAAGCGCGCCGAAGAGAAATTGGTATTTCAGCTGTCTGACCCAGAATGGGACTCTCGCAGCTTTCGGTAACAAACCACAAGTAATTTTTCACCAGCATTCGTGAAGCATTGCAAATGAAGAATAAAGGCAATTCCAGATGTTCTTTCAGAATGTTATTATTATGACATGCTCTTTTTCATGCTTTGGTGATTTCACGACCGGTAGAATTTTAGCTACTGTCTGAGTTGAAGCTTTTCCAAGTTAATTCACCAATTAATGCATCAACTACTCTAAACATCTAAATTGTTTGACACCAAATCCTTTCGTAAATATCAACGAGATAAAGCAAGCAAGAAACAGCTTTCTTCCATTATGTGGAAGCCTGGTGAGTTGTGAACAAGTTCGTTCATGATGAGTTATCTGCCCATAGTCATCGATTCGAAAACGAAGATGTTATTCTATTGATTTTCATAACCTTATTGCAGAAAATATACCACTTATTTTCTGTTTAACTACATGAAATAACAAATCAAAAAAAACTTTGAAGAACTTGAAACGTTTACTATATGTTCCTTAATTTTAGGTCAACAAAGATTGCTTACCTCATTTGACCTACAGCCAAACGTAAAAATCCTAAAATATAGTAAAACAGAAGTGAAGTGTTCGCTTCTTCGTACCTAAGAAAATGCATACCACATGCTACAACACATTTCCCTTTATTTCAAGTTATCCTGTCTGCAGAATATAAGCTTCGGCTTTTGACTTGCATTTCGTTGGTTTGCGTTGTGGCAGACTGCTGTGGTCAGTAAGTTGGTGACACAGAGAAAAGCATGTGTGCATACACTTCGGTTTAGCTGTCAAAGTGATCCCACCTGGCTAAACGTAGCAGTGGTTGTGCAATATTCGATGGTACTTTGACGACGACAGTCGCCCTGACTAGAACATGGTGGCTAACGGCGACAAAGGTCACGACACCTCAATCGGTTTCATCGGACGTTTTTTTTGTGTAATAACAGTTCGGTTAAGCTACAGTAGAGTCACGTTCAACCAAGCTTAACTATGACTAATGTTGGTTGTTGTAGTGCCGCAGTTGTCTTTGCACTTAATTTTATAAGATGTCCCGTATATGTATATCAGCCATTCAAAACGCATACTGTAGAAGTAAGGTGTTGTTTCCAGATACCTACTTGCACGTTAGTTGTTTGTTAGGTGCAAAATCGGCAGTTCATGCCAAACAGATCAATAAAATATGAAAGATTCCTTGCTTAAATTGTGCTGGCATCATTTATCGGTGAATAAGTTCTTTCAGATTCTACCAAATTGTCATCTGAGTAATGAAGCAGTAGTGCTCATTCACTCCATTGTTGAGTTCAAACAGGAAATTTTTATTTTTTACAAAACTTTCGAATTCCAAAGTACGTGGCTGCAGCATTTTGTTGTTAATATGGAAATCAAGCAACGTGGAAAATAAGTATCAGCAACCACTCTTCGCTTAATCTTTGAATAAAATTGTCAATGGAGGTTTCAAAGTACGTTTTTTATAAAAAGCAACTTTAGTCTTTCAGCGAATTACAAAATGTTTCCTCAGATGTGATCTAGCTATTAGGCTATGTATATTTTTGTCATTTAAAAACAAATTGCTAAAAACATTTGCTTCTAATACAGGACGGCTTGATATAATTTCTCCACAGTCAATGCTTATTTGCCGTTGTTGACTATCCAAAAATAGCAATGCAAAATTTTTTGAAATTGTGACCTCTGTTCGTAATAGGAATCCAGCAATGCTTTAGATGAAAAACTATAAACAAATCACATGAAGTTCGCAAGAGTTTTCGTTCCATATTTTTTCATTTTGTTTCACTGATGCCTTTCAAATACCTCCACAGTCAATTCTTAGACAACTTGATGCACTTACACCACAACGTTTTTCTCAATGCCATATTTTCTGTATTTTACGCAATTTGAATTATTTTTTCATCGATTAACTGCTTTCGCTTCGAACCATCACAAATACAGGTGTAGTGCTTCAACTCGGGTTTTCCCGAAACCGATCCGATTCTTTTGGCTATTTTCTATTACCCGAAACCCGGGTTAATCAAAGAAAGTAAGAAGCCACTTATTATACAACACGGCTCAACAAGTCCAAAGTGCAATGTGTGCTCCGTTATGCAAAAAGGAGGTGGTTCAAGCAGCGAAAGTTTAATCAACGATTTGAAATCAAAGCACAGAATCCATGTAACCCATGCGAATGAAAACTACAAAAATATCCCGGCACAGCAAGAGATCCGATCACAAATTGTGAAAAAAGAAATTTGTCTTTTTGAGGCTACAAAAGGAGGCCCGTTAAATTTGAAACACTGTACCATGCTTTACTTACAAATAAGTCCGCATGAGTGGAATCGGAGAAAGCTTTTTCATCCATGGTACTATTTGTCACAAAACTCAGAAACAGAGTGAATGATGAGATTACGCTTTGAATATCATGAGTCACCATTATGAATATCAGTAAAAAACTATGTTTAACTTAATGAATAATTCGTCAATGAACTGCGCATTGACAAACACTAGAAATTTCAAAATGATACAGATTTTTACCGCGCAATATCACATTAGTGTCAAAACACGAAAAAACTCCTTATTTCCCATTTTTTCTGAGCTACCCGAATTCCGGGTTTTGAAGTTCTGCCCCGAATTGGAAAGACTAACATCTATGAGTTTAATTTCGATTTTGAAACTGACACGAAGTCCATATTACAAAGCACGTACTCTCTGAAAGAACGCAGTTGATAGTAACAGACAAACCAGATCGTTTTACAAGGGCGTTGGAGGCAGAAACACAGGGTTACATTTTAGTCTTTTTTTTCATTGAAAACTGCGTTGCATCAGTAGAAATTAAGTTAAGAAAAACAACTATCATGACAACGTTGTTTGGATTTTTTAACATGTTACAAATGTAGGATTTTATTTAAAGATTTAATTATTATCTCAGTTTCAGATGCTACACATGATGGCGGGAAAGAAGGAAATATTTACTTAAGAAAATCTGGTTTTCTCTTTTTCAGCGTATGATATGTAAAAAGAAACATGAGCCTAAGTCGACACTCTCAAATCTCGTCTTGAAAACCTAAGTCTTTGACCTCATGAACATCGCAGTAACTACCCAGAAATACTTATCAAAAGACAAATGAAAAACCTGACCTCGGTCTTTGCGAACATGTTAATTACATGAATAACAGAATGAAAGAGATATTGCACAGTAGTTGTCCAGTGACTCAGCCAAGCTAGAGTTTCCAGTTCAACACCTGCAGATTATAATGCACTTGCCTTACGTCGCGGCGTCTCTCGTGGGGGAGCATCTGCCCTCATCTTTATTGTGACGAACAGTTCAAATATTACAACACCTAGAGCCATCACACAATACAAAGCAAAAGCTATTAACAGTAGCAGACTTTCGCTTGAATCCGCGGCAGATGTTTGAGGCTGCAACGTGGAAGTTACTGTTTCAGTTAAATTTCTACCAAGGATATATTTGTCATTCATTGTTCGCAAATGACAATTTGCATTAACCGTTATATCTGAAAACATACATAGTTCCATGAGATAACGAAAAGATTTTCAGGTTTATTTTTTAGAAACCTCAAAAGATTAAGGTCGTTCATCAAACAAGTATAGATTGTTGGAATGCTAGATTTTGCATGAAGAATGAAGACGCGAGTACATTTTATAGTATTCTTAAGACCGAGCGAGCACTTCACTGTTATCACCACATGCTACATCATTACTTAGGTAAGGCAGAGTATCAAAAACTGAAGGTTGTGTTGGCTGTGTCATGCGATTTTGTGCACGCTGAAGCAGATCAGGCGAAACGCGTTTTTCGCAAAGTAGCAATGACTGAGGGCGATTTTTAATGAAATTGTTTAAACATGGCGTTGCCCTTAGATTTTTTGCTGAATCATGTTTTTTAGCTACATTATACTCTGGAAACATAATGCTGTATAAGCAGAACGCAAAAAATTATCAAACTCTTGATGTTTGTACAGAAAATTGAAAGGAAAAAAAACACAAAAATGAAGAAATTATTACCAACACATTGCTTGCAGAATTCGTTTAGGTGAGATATAACGTCTGAAACGCAAAGGTGTTTCCTCAATTACAAAAAATGCCTCAACGGAAGCATCCGCTCATAAGATTTCGTGATGAGACGGCGTGGCATGTCAAGTAACAAAAACCCACATTACTTCACGTTTTCTGCTTGCTCCAATATTCCCTAACTTATCACAGTGATGTTGCAATGCAACATTATCTCCTCATTTCTTTTTTCAGCAGCAACACAAAATATTTTTATACTGAATTGCCGCCGATGCCCATGCAAACTCATATATTTGCCAGTTCACTGTCCATACCAAATTAAATTAACTTGCTTTTCAGCTTCTAAATGTTGACGAGCTTGCCGCAAAGAATAATTCACCTTATGTAGAGCATTTTTGCCTTGTAGCATGAACGTTTACAAAAATTCATCACTACGTTATATAATCTTCACGTTCCCAACCCTTCAAAATAAACATTCGGAATTTTTGATACGTTTGATGCATTGAACGTCAGCAATTAACACCTTGCGTTCTTGTGCTCACCCTCCTTCTTCCTGAATGTAGACTGGCAAAAGCAAAATTCTGAATACGTAAGAAGGCGTTGGAAATATCGACAAGGCGCTGATTGCTGAATTGCTTTCCCTCCAAGGATTCATGTAATAAGGCTCTGCTTCCCGATAAATCCCTGCCACGCATATGTCTTGCTGCAGAAGCGCAGTGAACGAAAACTAGTTAGGCCAAAGGTCTCAACTTTCCTTAATAATGAGCTCTCGTTAGGAAGATTTGAATAAGGGTTTGGAAAATAATTATCAGGTTTGTTCAACGAAGTTACAGAAAAATGTATCCCCAGTTTCAAAAATAAGACAAATCAGGTTCAGTTGTCGCAATCCATTCACCAACCTCAATTCATCTCGAGAATCGTTTAGGTCATCATTTGGGAAAACGTGAGGACCTTACCTGTTGCAGAGCAACAACCTCCTTCGCAAACCTGTGAGACACTTTTTCATGTTTTTCATACTTTACTGCGAAGTCATTACCTGCACAATCATCGTGACTAAACATGATTAGAGTCAACTGTCAACTTGGAAAGGTATAGGCTCAAGATACATTGTGCCCATTTCCTTGTTGAGAGTGATATGTGGTGGTCAGAGTAACCCAATACCTTGGAAACGTGCAATCAAAAGACAATGACCAGCGATTGTCAATCAAAAAGCATTTGCTAGTATTGTCCTTGAGTGTTTACTGGCATTTCCGTATAATTTTGCATTCGTGAAAGTTGCTGATATTTAATGACGGGGTTTCAAAATCTACAGACTGTAATATCATCAACGAGGTAGCACACGTGGTTGAAAATCGTTACAAAAAGGATTTACAAAAAATGCATGTATATTTGACATCTTTGCCCCTGTCCAAGTTGCTCACTTGCAGTATTACTAAACTCGTTGCAAACATTTCGTATAACACGTCAATTTAAAAGACGGGCTGCATCTAGGTTTTCAAATGTTTTGCGCCGTTGCAAGAAGGTAATTAGAAAATGGATGAGAGCAACAGAAAATACTTCAAGGTTGGATATGGGATCCACAAGAAACGTTTTTGTTAAATAAATTTTAATGAATATTTTTACGCTTTTGGACCAAATGTTTTTTCAACATTTGTTTAAAGCAGGGTTTTTCAACCGGGGTTCCGCGAGTGACTGCCAGGGGTTCCGCTGAAAGAACGAAATTGCCTGGGTCGTAATTTGCAACCACAGTTCTATGCGGTTGTAACAATATAGACACTCGGATCATTGCATACTGTAGGTTTCCATCAGCAGCGCAAACATATGCGGAAGGTTCCGCAGCAGCAAAAACGTTTAAAAACACTTGTTTAAAGTAATGACAGAGGTTTGCTGACCAGCATGCATAAATGGAAATGATTTCACCACCAAATGCATGGCTTCTCAGATCAATATCGTGCAAACGAACAAAAAGCTTCAAGAAAGCTACATGCTTCATTATCTACAGAAATGCTTTGGCAAACGAAACTTGCTACCCCACGCTCCACTCATTACGAAATGCATTAGACATTTATATAATCGCTTGCTGGTTGAAAATCGATGTTACAATCAAGATTATATTGTTCGCGATCACATTAGGACGTCGACATTCGGCCCAGCGCCTCCAGGATCTTCGATTTATGAATTTATCTTCTGTTGGAATGCCAAACCTGCATAAAGGTCTTCATGCACATTCGTTAGTTAAATCTTGTTTTTCTTCATTTGACTGTTGAGACGAAATACAAATAACAAAAGCAATGAGATGTAAAATAATATATGAATAACCACAACAATCCTTGATTAAGAAACCATAGCAAATAATTCCACTGTTTAGAACATTTTTTTTCTTGAGGGTATGCGTTTCTTACAAAACCTTCCTCCACCTCATAAACTGCAATAATATGCGGTGTCTAATCTTGATACCACCTTCATATATTTCAGAGAAGATTCGTAGCTGATCAGCATTGAGGTTTTTCTCACGTTTTATACATTTTGCACAATTTGACCTTTGGAGATGTGAATTAACATCAGGCAACTCACATTTTCTTTGAAACTGGTACATAGACAAGCTTTGCGGTAAATTAACTGCGGGGCCGACTCTAACCGTTACCTCTCTTACGCATCCTTCTGCTTGCAGCGAACTGCTTAAACTTCTGCTTCTACTGATAAAAATAATTTTCNCAGCAGAAAAGGAGACGANGCAACTTNACGCATGGGTATGCTTCACATATGTCTGGTAGTTGCTTATGTCTGGCATGGTATTCAACTGGAAAAAGTATGATACGCTCCAATCCTGTATACGGTTTTGCCATCACAGTCTTGTCAGTTGCGTGCAGCACTTTTGTTTCAAGGTTCTTTTGCACTTCACCAAGAACGGGGTCTACATTCGCATGCGACAGGTTTTCGTCTTGTTTGGCTTAATTGTGAGCGAACCTCTAGGGCTAGGCTTTTAGGCATCCACCACTACCACTTATAGCTCCCATTTGGGTATGTCTACAATTTCCTGGCTCCCATTTTCTTTCACCAGCAATGATCCATGTTCTCAGTTGTAACAGCATTCATTTCTGCCTCAAAAAATGCCTTTCCCGCTTTCTTGCAAACATTTGTGTTTTAATTCATTCTAGTGAAGGAGCGGTGATCCGTTAAGATGATGATTTCCTCCTCATTTAGCAATTACTTCGACGCAAGCACAAATTAGGACTCATACCGCTGATTATTTTTGAAAATATCCAAACTCTCAGTGAGAAAAATACGCTGAGCATTTGTGTAAGGGTATGGTAGATTAAGATTGCTATTTTCAATAAAATAATTGCGCTTAAAGGTAGTTGGATCAAACTACCACTACTGAATATACTCCATACAGCTCACTCGTGGAAAGCACGTCACAAGCATGGCCGAGGAGATCCAACTGGCATGTCGTCGCATCACGCGATGACGTCAACGAAGCTTCGTCAAAAACACATTTTGGTATCGTTTCCAAGTGTCAGCGCTCGATGTGTCAAAATGCACAGAGATCGTTACTGGCACGTGTGTGGACGTGGTAGGGGTCGTTGTCAAAGGTGATGACTACGTTTTGCAGTGTGAGTAAAGGGTGCACTATGCCAGCCCTAATCCGGTGTGGTCCACTAAACTGGGGTTTGTTTTTTGTTTATATCATGTACTTAGAAAAACGTTAATAGAAACCAGTGTTTCCAAGACTTTTCCTTATTTTCAGAGACAAATCGAATGGTGCTAGAGTTATTTTAAAAAAAGTCCCTGGAAGCCTATAAATAGAAAAATGGAGCATCTACCACCCAGGGTTACCTGATGTGTGGCAAATTTTGTGTATTCTGCTACCTTAAATTTTCAATGTGATTTTAGTGCAAAACGTTTTGCACCAGACACGACATGGGAAACCTTATATNTGAAGAGCCTTCCTGCACCATGACTCACAAATAGAAGTTCCCTCTAGAAAAACAGTTGTTTGTGTNTACAATNTATAAAAATTGTGTGCTATGTGTGTTTCGCTGCGCAGATGCGATTTGGTTGTGAAAGTGAGTGAAAATGGACACCGGGAAGTCAAAAATATTTGTTCCGGAAATAACGGATGTCACATGCTCCAGGTAAACGTAATCAAATTTTGGGTTGCTTTAAACTCTTCATTTCCCGACTCGTGCAGCGTGTGTAGGTTTCCTGAGAAGGCCTTTTTTCAATTTCGTTAGCCCCTACCACCGATTGCTGCATTGATGTGCCAATATTCATAGTACATCGAACACTCAGTGATATAGCACAGTTTTTGCTTTATTTTATCCACCGTAGCAAATTGGTTAAGATCTTCAAATATGATTTGATTACAGATTCAGCGTCGCCAAATGTTTCTTTCGTTTCATCAACACAAGTGCTACTTGAAAAGAGGAAAGAAGAGGACTTTACTAACACAGTCATTTACGACTGATGAATAGAGGGAATTTCAATTTTTGCACAAATTTTCATGCCACTGCTTGCAAAATTGCGAGGACTTTTTTTGATGAATGCCGTATTTGTTTTGTAAATGACTCCACAGTTTTAACAAACCCAAAAATGGTTGCTATATTTAAATAGCAAAACATGCATTGGGCAGACGGCCCAGGCCTTGATGATTATTCCCTGCTGGTCTGAGAAGAAAAAATCCATAGTTGATTGATTCAAGCCAAGTAGAATCATGATCCCACTTCAACCTTTTAATTTTTGAAGGGAACTCATTCTCGACGATGACTTCCTTTTATACCTTGATCAATACAAAGCTTTTTGTGTACGTTTTTCGTAGACATTCTGCAGGTACACTTTGAGATATAAACGCATATTAGATGTTGGAATTAATAACAAACTGGTATAAACAAATATCGCAAATAGGCCACTGCTTCGATTGCTTAGGCCTGCACTTCGGCTGATAGGTCAAATGTGATAAGTGTTCAGGCGTCTGATTTTCACTGGAGATTGTGATTGAATCTTTCGAAAGTACTGAAATTCTAACAAATATCCTTTGCACAGGAGTACAGTAGGCCTGCAGGACGCTCATGCAGAGAGCAAAGCAGAGTGCCTACCACTCGAGTGAATAAAGCATGGCATCTCTGGGTGAACTCTATCCTCATTACGTTATATACGCAGTTAATTGCACTATGGTACTGTTTTTCTGAAGTGATAATTTGCTGACTGTTGAAGACGCAAAGATAGAACGCTTCAATATTTCATTCAGGATTTTTCTTGTGTTGGGGTAAAAAATGAAAAANACAAATGCATATTACCAGATGANACACAAAAAAGTAGGAACAGAAGTTTCATTCACNCTTCATTCACCCTCTCTTTCATTCACCCTTGCAAAAATTTCATTCACCTTGGAGTGAATCATTAACCCGGCTATGAACCACNGCAATATGCATTCCGCAACACGCGATAGCACTCGTTGAGAGTAATGGTGTTGTAGGTAGAAATGCAATAAGATTTGCGGGAAATGACTTGGATTGAACGTGCGCCATGTTGCAGAGATAGCAAATGAATACACAGCAATTTGAATGACAGCGATGAGAAGAACGCAATCATATTGATGTTGCAAGCAGTAACGG
>JGI24159J19872_10001266_pt1 | contig 27223 bp, 17 predicted proteins | sample Ectturendosymbi4_FD_19872 | JGI IMG/M metagenome (IMG submission 19872)
ATTGACGGGGAAACTAGTTTCTCGTTTTCCAACGCATCATCAGTCCTGTAAATGTAAGACAAATCTTACAGGCGAAATGTTGGCACTTGAAAACAAGTAAGGAAAAACACACGAAGCTAAAAGGCTGACCTTCCCAGGACTGACGATGCGTTGGAAAACGTGAAACTAGTTTCCCCGTCAATAAACTGTGACTGATTTACTTGCCGACATCTAAATTGGGTGCATGAGTAGTAAACAGGGTGCATGAGATCGTCAAAACATCTTGAAGGGTGCACCGTAATGGTCGAAGAGCACGGTGCTAGGCCACGGGAAACACAATACACTTTTTTCTTTAAAATTCTTGCTGTGCGCTGGAATTTACGAATAACACGCGTTATCAGTAGCTTGATACATCACGTGACCATGCATTTGCAAGTCAGGCGCAGTCATGCGCAACCACGTGAAAAACTCAACGTTTGCCATTCTAATGTCGTCCCGTGACTACCGCATCGCAACGAGCGCGTTTCGGCTGGTTTCAAGTGCTTGCCCATTCCAGCTCGCGACTTCTCGACCCTCCAATGAAGGTTCGCGACGCCCAGGTTGAAAACCACTGCTTAATATGGATTGCTGGTATAACAAGAGCAAAACACCAATTTGCATGGGAAAGGATATACAGGTCTTTGCTTGGACGGGGCCAGAAGTACAAACAACGTAAATATATAGCAGTGACTTCATTGAAACATCACAACTTGCTTTCAAACTGTAAGCTTTAGTCCGCCTTGTTTCGATCATAGGGCGATACAATGAGAAACAGTTTATTTGAACTATTTTGCACACATTTCAACACGTCTTTTTCTCAAATTTGTAAGTTCACCGAGATCAATCGGCCGAAGCGTAAGGCGCAGTTCGCAAATCGCAGGATATCTGTTGTAATCCGCAAACAAGCCGCCATTTTTGGCCGACTTGCACGTATCAGTCCTTGAAGATAGATCCACGTTGGGCAGTCACTTTTCATAGATTGAACGAGGAGTGTCTGACTCGTTCAAACCGTTTTATTTTAGCAGCATGGGATCAATATCGAAAATAAGACTACTCAAACAAGAACTGGGCAAAATTCTGCTTCCTTTCGAGGGCGCAATCAAATCGGTTCGCGGACCTCCGAGAGAATTGCTGACACCAGGCATAAAACTATAACGGAAAAAGAAGCAGGATGAAAGGAGATCGCTGCTTTCGACTCACCACTGACAGACACATGTAACTAGCAGGCAAGGTGACTTCATTAACTGCTTGTACGCTTCATCCACAAGTGGACTGCCACGACTTACATGAGTTAGAGCAGTAGTTTTTGATCGGAGGACGCGCCTCCCTAGGGGAGCGCCAATAAAATTCCAAGGGGGAGCGAGCTCTCATACGCTCTACATGGAAAGATTGATTAATAAATTTACCAATAAAAAGATTTGTTTTCACAACATATTAATGTGAGGGCGGCTTGAAACGAAGGACAATTACTTAAGGGAAGCGTGGTAGAGCAAAGGTTAAGAACCACTGAGCTAGAGCAACGTGATCAAGTCCTACTATAAGCGAAATGCTTCATTCACGCGTCGTTTTTTCATAACACCAATTGGAACCACCGACTTGGACCAAGTCCTTTCTCTGTAGGCCTTGCTTGGCCCACATGTAACGCTTGCTAATGACAAAGGTGCGGTAATTGCACCAATTTCTCAAGGGTGTTTACTCATCAAACACAACGGCTGCAATCGCAACAAGGTCTACAAACGCACACTGGCAGTTGAAAATAATTAAAATATAATCAAGATTAGTATTGAAATCACGAGCTTAACGAACGTCAACCTATTTGAAGGCCAGCCAATCATGTGCTCGGACGAGTTTAGTTACATAGTAGCTTGTACGCTGAAAGACATTTGCTAGGAATTTCACCATGTTAAGTACTCAGGTTTTAGCAGTTTTCACAATTACTGCCAGTCTTTCCTGGCAATAAAATTGCGTCATCTTTACCAGGCTCTTCATGGAGTTCACACAAACAGCTGATTGGCTTCGCTTTGCTATGTGCAAAACGCTTTGCTCAGCGGCAGCTGTTGCGAAGTCAGTCGTTGCTGAGTTGTTACGTAGAGCATGGGAGCAACTGGGCAAACGCGCACATAGAGCACACGCGACTATGATAGTGCAGACCTTCGTTCGATAAACGATATTTTCGCACCAGGCAAGGGCAAAGCTGCATGGATTTCCCAACGCAGCATACAAGTCAAGTTCGTTGTATGCCAGACATCCTCAAAAGGCTTTCTTTACCGAAACTCATCGATACGCAAAGCAGTAAAGCGATCCAGTCTCCACAGATCAGCCGGACCACGACTCAAAGTTTGCGACAGAGTTGTCCTAAGAACATGCGCTTTACAGAACGCAAGGCGAAGTCGGATGGTCGTAAGAGCGCGCATCTGTCTGCTTCGAAAAGCGTACCGCAAAACAACTGACAGAATTCCACTGGTCTTTGCAAGGACTTATCAGCTAACCAAAGCAATCTTCAGAAAAGGTCGGTCAAAAAGGATTAATGAATGAAAGCTCACCGACCAAACCATCGATTGTGCACAAACCTCTGGCGTCATGAATAAATAGAGGGGAATAAGTCTTGCGACTGAAAAAAAACAAACTCTTTGCAAATTCTGAACATAACTTACCTCGGAGTTTATAAATATTGTCTGCAAATCTTTAGCATCTAGTTTGTTTTTCAACGGTTCGATGAATTTCAGAGAGATCATTTTTAAATGTGAAACGTAGTTTCTTTCTGTCTCCATGATTTCATTGACACAAAAACTTCTTTTATCCTGAAAAAATTGTGAAGATTAGAATTCCATGGCATACTGCATAACAACAGGGTGCACGGTATCAGACGCTGGGACTCGAACAGCTGAGGATTTCATTGTTTGTGACAGGAAGCCTTAAAGCAGAGGGGTTCACTACGTCGACCGCGATCTACCAGTCGATCTCAAAGGTGCTGTGGGTAGATCGCATGACATTAACACCTTGGCTGATTCCATTCAGTGCAAATCGTCAGCGTAAAGCAAGGTAATAACAAGAAATGTACATAGTTAATTGTGCTGTTCAATATGGGCTCATGAGGGTGTGCAAGGCACTTCAACATACATTACAAAGAGAATTCTCAATATATTTATTAATAAATATGTTTTGCATTTTTGTAGTAGGTAGATCATTTTGACTTGCTCATTTTACAAGCAGCTCGCCTGCTGAAAAAGTGTGAGCACCCCTGCCTTAAAGGTACGCTCGAAGACCAAGCATTACAGCAGCAGTAAAAAATAATGCTAGAAGAAAACGTATCCTTGTGCACCATGTTAAAAACGAAAGTTTTCAACTTTGCATTGCAAGACGCAAATGCATGGGGTTTAATATGGTGTGCGATCAAGACATTCACCTCTTGCTCAGATTATTCACAACTATCATTCAACATTAACATACGTTTAAGACTTGCACCGATTATTATCTAATCTAAAAAATCGAGACAAAATTTCAACAATATCAGTCTACGATTTGCCAAAAGTTAGGTCTCTTTTGTGGCCTACACAAAACTTCACTCGCCATGAGAAGTGCTCTGCACTAAATCCAATGAGACATACATCATTTGTGTCAGCGACCTGGTTACTACTCGACAATTTTCGAAAAGCTGGTTACTGTAAAGACAGGTACAGGATGGCAGTTTAAGAGCTTCTTGTCAAGTTCTACTCACATACTTACAAATGAAGCATTACGGCGCACCAGTAATTTTTACCTTCGACGGTGAAACTGGAGGTTTTGCTGCGATCAGCGACCCGTAGATTCCTTCTTCTTTATCTTCAGCCACACTGTCGTAAAGTTCTTCTTCATCCGCAAGCTCCCTTTCACTGTGGACAAGAAGCAACGTGCTACCAGTCTCAACTGATTGTAAGCGTTGCCAGCAAATTCACTCAGATCGACATATCCCATCAGTGAGTTTGACACTGACTCGCCGCTTCAAAAGTATTGGAGCAGTGTCGTATGCAACCAGACGCTGGAAGACGTACCTGACAAAATTAGTTGGTTTGTTAAACTTTACTGAAGTTCATCTTAAGTAAGACAATGTGAAAATCGCGGGTTTATGTTGCGGATAAGGTTTAGTTAGGAGGAAAGGTGGAAGCACACTTTGCCACATATAAGTCGGTGAACCGCAGATGATGGCACGCAACCTGTACTTAAAACTCGTTGCGCGAACCACCGTTTTAATGAACTAGAGAATATGCAAGCACTACTACATCGTCGTCGTTTGCAGTACCACAGGCGATTCGTCCCTTGGTAAGTACAACTTTCAGCGATCCTGGCGATATCTCACACGATGCCGGTGTTGCGGGACCGCTTGTTGTAAGCTGACACACTGCGAAGCATCTTTCTGAAAGTTCGAAACTGCTACAGAACGCCAAAAATCAATTTTTCCAAATCCAAACAGCTTTCTATGACTACGCTTTTTCACACCCCAGCTGCAACACTTCAAGTAAAATGCAATCACATTGGACTGTCACAGATTCAAAACGTGTTGTGCTCAACAAGTTAACAGTATTTACTCAATATCAAAACCACTGGTTGCACAACGCGGAACAGCAGTTAATGCTGGTAACATCACTCGTAATGTCTGTGCTTGTATACATTCCACCGCTCCAATGTTTCGCATTAAGCTCAACGCATTTTCGCATAGAACAATCCTTGAAATAAAGCGCTGTTGAACTTTCATATTCGCTTCTTCTACACTTTCATATTCGCTTCTTCTCCACCGAAAATCCCGTAATGCTACAATTTTTAGGTGACAAGACCCTTGTAGTAAACATCTCATGGATAATTCTGAGAGGAGACTGCAGATGTGACGGTGTTGCTATAGACCAGGGTTGCCAGATTGTTTTCCTTGCTTGCTTATGGCCAAAATGGCTGGTTTTTGAAAAAATTATGGCCAAAATCATTAAATGTTTTAACTATGGTAATTTCCATATTCATAGGTGTCTCAAATTGTTCAGAAGGCAGTATATTTTTTGCCGAAAAAATGCAGTTTTACCAAAGAAGCAAGTTTTTACCCTAAAACCGCAGTTTCTGCCGTAAACTTAAAACTACCTGTTACAACTTGTCTTTATTTATCTTAATAAAAGTTAGAACCACACATAAAAACATTATATGCTTCAATTCTGACCCATTTCTGGGTTAAACAATTTACAATCAACTTTCCAATTCAACGACAAGGCTAGAATACTCTTGATCTTGTACTCCAAATATATGAACAAAGGATAAAAGTCATGGACTGCATTAAGTTGATGATCATAATGAGTTAACCATATGCTCAAAACTATCATTAAGTTCACATATGAACAAGACGGCAGGAACACTTGAGAACAAACATTGACTCATGACATGTCCGTCTAAAACACTTGCCAAAATCTACAAGATTGCAAGGGATAAACAATTACTACACACTTTGAACATTACAAAGTTGAAGTTACTGCAGAGTGTTACTGTAAAAGTGATGAGAAACTTCCAAAAGTAAAATCTTACCAAAAATGCAAAATACTATAACTTATGTCACACAACCGAGTGCAGCAGTCTTCAGATACAGTACGTACCAGTGCAGCAGATACCAATGCCAATGGTAACCAAGATTACCGAAAAAATGGCCAAAATTTACAAGAAGGCCAAATGCGTTTTTTCATGGCCAGCGCAGTTAAAAAATGGCCAAATTTTTCAAAATTGGCCATGAAATGGCCAATCTGGCAACCCTGCTGTAGACAGTGTGAGAGATGGAGATTTAACCAACGTACAACATAACTTCTTTCTGATGTTGTTTTTCCAAGCGTGACAAACGGCACTAAGCAAACGTCGTCATGAACACACAGCACGTAATTTAGACACTATGAGCGCAAAATGAGGCGCACACTTTGGGGAGAACAAGATAATTTTAACGCAAGATTTATGTTCCAAATGGAAAGGACGTGCTTGAAAATATTTCTTCATTACATTAAAGGAATGAAGGGTTCCATTAAAGCAGTCTCTCACGAAAATCAATCGGTAGGTAGGTCTCGACAATGGTAATAAACTGACAGCATTAAAGAACATAGGTGTTAAAAGTGAACTTGGATTGAACGTAACTTTTACGAATTGTCCCGATTAACCTTAGCGCATTTGAGCGCCACTCACACGGCCCGCAAGCACATCCGCGGGCCATCACCATTTTCTGGACACCAGCCTCGGAGCTTACCTTTGTTATCATCCTGTCGCGCAAATGGCCGTGTTTATCTCAGGGCAAACTGTTCAGCTCACGTGAAATGACCCTAAAGTTGGGTACCGTCGTCTAAAAATTAAAAGCTGCAAGATTTACGGTTTACTGGAGGAACCAACGGAGGTCCATGTGCTGATCTGCACCCACTCCATGGCTTGACAAAATATATGTTAAACTGCAAAGACATTTATTTTACAAACGTTTCCGAAGGGCCAAAACGGAGCAAAACAACATAAAGAGGTTGACATTACAAACAACCAACGGGGGTGCATTAGGTGACTGAATGATACCAAACTGAAATGCACAATCTCACTTTTTGGCAGGAGACTTTTTGCGGAGAAACCTGGAAAAATTTCCTGTTTTCACGCAACTAGCCGTTGATTGAGCAGATTGACATTTTTTAAGGAAAATGTTATTATAGGTACCCGGTAGGACCTGTAGGGACCCGAAAAATATTGATTGCAGAATCCGTTCAGCTATTTTCCTTGATAATTTTTCTGATTCTATGGATCAGATTTCAATTCTAGGGACCCGAATCGGGTCTCTAAAACACCTTAAAAAACCCTGTCTGTACTATAGTTTCAACGAAAAAGCAACCAAAAAATACTATTTGGCAAAGCTTATCTGAGGTGGCAGTTTTCAGCAAACGTTATCTCTGTTGAAATAACGTATCTTGCACTCGGTATCTGCCTGACGACGTACACCAAAGCAGTGATATCTGAAGCAAAACCAAGTGGAACTCGTGTACAAATGTGCCAAAACATTGGTTCCTCGTCATCCTTTTATCAAGAAGTGCAAATATTATGTGCGTGTAATTATTTTTGTAAGAAGTATAGTAACTTCCCGGTTTCGCGAATTTCATGTTTCTGAAGGTTTTGCGAAATCAAACAAATGTTGAAGTTCAGTGTTTCGGTGCTGTGTCACATCACTGCAGGGTCTTCCTTTTTGTATGCGGTTTATGGTTATTTGCAACAGGGTAAGCATAACCATTTGCGTACACCTTACTGTAGATTGATTATCAGAAGTAGATTGCCTAACTCAGGTATGTCGGCTTCGAGTAAAAAAATGGAAATAAAGCGCTGGGTTGAAAAGCAGGATGGTATTATTACGGAACCAGCTGAAGCATCCACAAAGCGCATCTCTGCATATACGAAAAGCAAGAACGTTTTGAGTGGATTTAACTCATGTACAATAACAAAAACAGTAAGAAAAGATCAACAAGCTAAACTGACTTAAGTCAAGCAACACGACGACGCTTTCCAGTGCAAGAATCAGTCGAAGATACTGGAAACAATCGTACAATCTTGCCGCAAGCTGCAGCTCCCTAACGAAAATGCACAACCACAACACTACATGCACGGGAAACTTCCGAAAATGCTTAGAGCACATGGGATTACTATCAAAGAGTGCACACATATCAACAAACCAACTTACACGGGCAAGGCAATTGTTCAAGGTGAACAAAACATTAGAATTTTGAAAACACAATAACAGATCTCACTGTCGACAAACAAAAGCGCAACTGGAATCAAATGCATCTGCGATAGACTGCTGCAGATGCAATGTTCATGTCTGCTACAAAACACAAGTAAACACAGAACAAAATATTTTTTATGCTTACTACCGCCATTTATATAAAAATACTGTATTATGCAATTCAGTAATCAAAATGCCATTGGTTCTTGCAAACAAGGCGGTGAAGGTATGACATCAAATAAACAACCAAAAAAGTGTAAGACTGAATATTGGCGGTTTGGAGCTGCATTGCGTGGTCCAATCAGTTCAAGCAGGATTTTCTCGAATATTAAACAAGTCCAACAACATGTTAAGTGAATATTATGCCTTAAATGCACGGTAAGATACACCGCAATGAACTAACAAGGGCGGAAACAATTTACCATTGTTGAAATCAAGGCACGCTAAGCATTAGATGCAAACAAAGCTGTTTAAGTAGGTTGCGACGTGACTGCACCCGTTTAGAAGCACACAGTGAATCATGTGCTGACTTCACTGCACTCAACAAGGAAGTAGGCAGAACTGGCGAGATGCCTGATTGGGCATACTCATGTCACATTAGCGGCGCGCTCCGTGGCGTGGAAATATGGAAACAAACAAACAATACGCTTTATCCCTGCTTTTGTTATGAAACTTAGTGTTTGTTCATTGTCAACATGATGCATTTTCAGTAGTACTGTAAGTGCTAAACCCATAGCCCATTGTTGTGCTGCTAACACAGCAATGGAGTTAGTAAAATCAAATATCATTGAGGCCACTACAACTTGCATACAAAATATGCCTAATGGTGCGAAGACACACCACTATATCAGTAGGCATTGCCTCCACTTCTGGTTTTCCCATAGAATAAGGTGTCACATAGGTAACACACCCAACCAAAGAAGATTCAAAAATATATCAGCAGTGGTGACATTTAAGAAAGATTTCTGCTGGACAAGCAAAATGCCTGAAGTGAGTGAGCTTTAAAAATCGAGGTTTGCATGCTTACAAGGAAGCAAACATGCCCAACCATGCTACATCACCCAACTCAGATATACAGTCAGAGGTGTAACGAGGGTGGGCAAGGGGTGCACAATTCCCCAGGCGCCACATCACTGCAGCGGTGCCAAAGGTGCCAAAAAGTCCCAACAATGTCACAAGTACATTCTTCAATACAGTACATTCGCTTCCAAAATACTTCAAGTTTGAACATGGGGTGCCAAACTTGCTTCTTGCCATGGGTGCCATCTAACCTTGTTACACCCTAGTATACAGTCACATGCAATTACCTTGCCAAGTCAGGAAGATTTCTATAGATATCTTCCTCTTCATCTTCATCTCCATATGAGGGTGAAAAATGTCGTGCATTTTCTGGAAAGGGTCTGCATGATGTAATTACATTTCAGAAACCATCGTTCGTGTGGACAGAAAAAATACCAACAAACATTTAAACAATCACATAATGTACTGGTACAATCAAGATAGGTTTCAGTTTTTTTTTGTAAACGCAACCAATTACCAAAATTTTAAACTGTTCACTGAAAATATTTTGCTACCATGGGATTGTTTGCAAATTGAAGATAATTAGTAGAAATAGTTTGAATCACACAACTATCTGAAATGATGTAGGATTTGATATTGAGCATATGAGTGGTGGTCAGTTAAAGCAATTTGTAAAGTCACAAAAATTATTGGCAGTGGTCAATAATTAAATTAGTGTTTTGCCAATTTCGCAGAGAAGTTTATATCAAAAGTAGCAGTAAACTAGTGCAAGTGTTTATACCTTACATGACAAAAAAAACTTAAGTTGCTTAGCTTGCTTCAAAAAACCTTCATTTGAGATTGATAAAATAAAACACCATATTTTCCAAAAAGTATGTTTTCAAATAAACCTAGCATGTTCAAACAATTTCATAAGCAGATGCAAGAATGCAGTCATCACTTTAAACTGCTTCAATGCAGATGGTCATAAGATCTCTACCACTCTCATTAATCTTTCACTAGCACAGCAGGGTGGATTGAGTAAACTGTAAAGACTTTCACTTCTGCAAGATTGTCTGCACGAGTTCACACTCAGCTTCCATTGTAAGATTTTTCATATTGTTTCCATATTAACTTGAACATTGGATGTTGAATGCTGAATTTTTTGTGCAGCACTTCACTCGGTTAACCATTCATGCAACTGATGCTCAGTTTTAAGCCATATAAAGAGAATTTACAGTGCTTGATGCGCAGAAGTATATGGCCAGTCATTATTACCTTTGCTTCTTATGTATACTCCCTGCATTTAGGAGGTTTGCAGCATCACATATTGATACTGACTCTTTTTAACTAGCATACATGATAACTGCTTTTTCTAACATCACATGTATGAATGCTTTGTGTGCTAACAAAAACGTCATATAACACCTGTTCAATTTTGAAAATACATACCTGTATTTCGTGTGAGCCACAGGTAAATAAGACACCACAGAAAGTGTTCTCAGAACCTGCACAATACACACAGACATCCATTCAATTTCTTGCATTATAATTTTAATTAATTTTTCCATTGGTCATTTTCAACCAGCCCTGTGTTATTCACAAAACAATACTGAATTTAAAACCACATTTAAGGATGTTACTTGATGAGGTTTTCTAAAAATTGTTCACATCACATTATCTGTGTACATTGTACAGTAGAAAATACCATTTGTACACCAGATTAGGCTGGCAGAAAAAGGTATGGTTTGCTTTAGAAACATCAATAATGCATGATATACAGAAATCCGTTTTGCCATAGCCTACAAATACTATATGCAAAGTAAACATTATGATCCTAATCAAGACAATAAAGAGCATGATACTGTGCAGCAGTAAGATAAGAGACTTATATGGAAGTGCTTAATCCACATGGGATTAACAGCCCCTACATATGAAGAGAAAAAAATAAAAAGCTGTAAGTGATGTGGAATGAAGAAGTTGCACACAGGACAACGAAGGTTTCAAAAATGTGTATAGTGCAGTGTTTCCCAACTAGGGTGCTGTGACACCCTAGGATGCCATTTACAATACTCAGGGGTGTCACGAGCTAATGCGTTTCAGGGGTGGCCAATCTGCGGCTCTTCAAACCTTTGCATGTGGCACTTTGAGCTTTCCGACAAATAATGTGTTTGTTTATAATTTTTTATTTCTCTTGCAAAGTGTAGAAATATTGTGGAGTGACAGCTAGTGTGCCGTACAGTATTACTTTTGCAACTCGTTGTAAATTGCAAATAAATTCGTGTTTTTAGATTTTTATGTTGCGGCTCTTCATAACTTGGGTTTTACAATATGTGGCTCATACATAGAGCAGGTTTGGCCATACCTGATATGTATCATTAAAAATATTTTCAAAATGTCATCAAACCTTAAAGCACATTGCTATGGGCTCTCCAATGGGTCCCACAAATAATATTTCCATTTTGTAGAGTGCTGCAAGCCTAAAAAGGTTCGGAAGCACTGGTATAATGTGACGCAAGGTAAAAAGAGAAAAAAGTAATTCTACTAGTATAACTACAAGTAAAAAAACACACAATAGGTTGAGCAATGCTATATTAGATTCAACCATCTTCTGAATTTCAATGGTGACTTGCAAATATCTGCCAGTGTTTGACATACAAGAAAGCAAAAAAACTTTCACAAACTACATTTGGGTATTGCCAGGCAGCACAGCTCAATGTGAGTAAATGTAAAGTTGCTGTAGGTAATGAATTGCAGGTCAGAATCAAGACCAGTGTGCTGCAGGAGCATCTTCATTTGTTAGCCTTATGCATGAGGCTGTTTTTTGCAAATTTTCTGAAGAACTGGCTGAGAGGAACTTTGAAGGTGCAAAAAGGATCTGATGAAATTTGAACCCAGTAGGTTTCTACTAGCTGCAAAGCGTTTGTCACTGTACCAGCACTAGTGTATCTACAAGACTGCAATATCTTCAAAGAATTCACTCTATGAAAGTAATTGCGATCACAGCACATGTACAAACCTTGTTCCAAAGTTGCAACCACAAACAAAGACATTTTTTTGTGTAAAGCAGGCCTGCACAACTGAGAAAGCTTGAAGGGTCAAATTGATCAATATAATTTGGCTCCAGGCTGTAAAAGTCTATTTCTCTCTGTTGTAAAGATTTCATTATATTTAGGTGAAAGATCTGGATGTAGCCCACGGGTCACATGTTTTGTAGGCCTATTTCAGGCTGCACACAGCCCAGGATCCTATGTTGTGCAGGCTTGGAATATTGCATGAAGTCTCGAAATTTTTGTAAAGCTTTAGGCACATTTCAAAGATTTTCCATTTTACACACTGTTCAGCAAAATTTGTTTAAAATTTTTGTCTAGTTGCATTTTTTTATTTGTGCATCAATTTTCCTTGTTTGATACTCTTTGGTGCCAAATTTCAGCAAAAACGCAATAATCTTCATTACACAGAAACCCTAACAAGGTCTTTCCACACATGGGTGCATAGTTTGAGTCTACAAAAATTAAGACTGTTACTCAAAATTAACATAAGTTAAAAAACACATGGGCACTAACAACACTTTCCTTCAAGTGCCAAGTTAATTTTGCTGCATGCTAAATACCAAAAGTCTCAGAGAAAACACTGCTCTGTTATGCTATTTCATCTTGTGACAGCTTTAGGTAATTAGCTCATGGTATCCTTGTATCTTACATTACCTCAACTGGCTATGGCTAATACTGTGGTAAAATATTTTTGATTGATCTCAAGTGCTTAATTCATATTAAAGTTGATAATTTTCTTCAAAAAAATGATACAAATTCACTAGTTTACTTATTTTCTCAGTTGCACTTAAAAAAGTGTTTTGTCTTGGGTATAGCAAGCTTGTGTGCTTGCTGCTTGGACACTCCATATCCAATCACAACAATACTAACAAATGTTTAGTAGTCCAACCATCAAAATTTACCACAGGAAGTGTGAAAAGCCTATACTGTATACTGGGCAATGGGCATAAATGCAGCTTTGTCAAACAGAAGTATGGCTGAAAATAGCTGGAAAAGCATAAACATGTCTGAACCTCCACCATGCACAAAAAAAGCTAATTCGATGAAATAGAACAACAAAATTAACTTACTTGTGGGAAATTGGTCATTTCAAACAATTCTTCTGGCTGAAACAAGTCATCATGGTGAATTTTAAACACAGTGCTGAGTGAATGAAGCACTGTACGGATGTTTTGCATACACAAAAACTGTTAAGAAAATCAAAAGAACTCTGAGTTGTCAAACACATTCAGGCACAACATGACACTTTACACATTCAGAATCTCATGAATCACATACTGTGCTTAAAAATGAGAAAATGTTTACTAAAAAGTTACAACGAAATACATGGAAGATCAGCATGTTAATGATGTTACTTAGCAACAATAACATCTAATCTGATTCCCAGTAATGGTGATCAACTGAAAACAATTTTTCTGATATAACATAATATTTAACCATGAAACAACATCCCCCAAAACAAGAAGCTTCTTAAATTTGACAGTTGGTCTCAAACTGAGAAAGTCTGCATTTAAATGCTCTAGCCATAATAATAGGAATGGAATTAATAGAAAAAAATCATAATAGATTGGTACACAACTGGTTTACAAGCTGCAAAATAGTCAAAAAACAAAAACAGATGATTTAAAAATGTTATGTTCTAAGCGCAAATGCTCTAATTGTCAGCAAGTTGCAGTGAATTAAGCACAGAATCTCAGACCACAAAATACACAGGTGGTGAGGCATATACAAAATTGATGAGGAAGTAAGTATGTTCTGATCATACATGTTAAGGCAAACAACACCAGAAACTCTGGGCAACTGGTCCAAACGCTGATTAAAATCTATGAGTATATGATGTATCAATTTCTAACAATGCTGTTTTATATCAAAAGGTCTCCCCAAATTGCAAGTGTTTCTCACCACAAAAAAGTTTCTAAAATTGCTGGTTTAATAAAGTCTACAACATGCTCAGGAGACTATGAGATGTGTGAGAGTTTTATGTCTGGGTACTTCTTGTATGCATTTAATCGGTTAACACTTCGACAGCCGGGGTACGATATATTCGTACTTTGAAATTGGCCTAAAACCAGCAGTTGTCAGTTGCCTTACCAACACCATAACTCCTCTGCCGATTGCGCTAGAGAGCTGTTCAAGGACTCAAACGGATCACCCACTCTTCTAGTCTGCACTCGAAAAAAATTGTTTGGTTGGGGTTGTTTTTTTGTGAATGATGTCATAAGTGAACTAGTTTTTAGGCCATTTTGGCTCATGTTACCTGGTTTAGGGCTCAACCGCTAGGCTAAAGTATTTTGCTGAAGTTTTCATTGGAAACTAGGCTCGAGTCCCAGTCTTTTGAGCCTTTGATCGACTTTCTAGCATTTCTTGTTCAACAGTTATGATCTAAAATAAACAAATTAATTAATTAATTATCTAATTAAGTAATTAGTCAAATATTTTTATTACTTTAGATCATAACTTCTGAACCCGAAACCCCAGCAGGTCATCCAAAGTATCAAAAGGCTCAGAATGTAGCCCAGTTTCCAACAAAAATTTCAGCGAAATACTACCATCTAACAGTTTGGGCCCAGGGCCAGATGGAGTGGGCCAAGGTGGCCTAAAAGTCCTCCACTTATGACGTCACTCACAAAAAATCCACACTCCCCAAACAAAAAATTTTTTTCAAGTGCAAACTACAAGACTTGCCAAGTCTTTTGAGCTTTTGACTGCGTCTGTAGTGCTTACCAGACCGGAGAAATTCCTGTGCAAAGCCATGTGCGATCCAGCTGTTTTCACGCGAACCACTTGAATTAACCCAGACGCGAAAGTGTTAAAGGTTGTGCTAAGACTAGTCAACACTTACTTCATCACATAAGCATGTCAGATGTCTATACAAATAGCAATTAAATGTCATATCTAATATGCAACAATTTTGCTTTTTTATTTATACTCAGAAATGATATTTTTGCCAACAGAAGATAATAATTATCTGTAGGATATCAAGCTCCTACAAGAAGATCAATGAGCAAACTCAAGCTTTGTAAGTAATGGGAAGACCAAACAATAGTATATTCCATGTGAGCTATTTTTTCATCATATTGTTGCTTTAATACAAACATGCTATTCTAATTATTGAAGTGTAACTGATGAGCTTATAGGTTAAAATTACTGGCATTAGTAAATTTTCGTGAATCAGAACATTAATTCATTTTCTTTAAATGCAGTTTCACATAAATTCAGTGCACATCCCTCAATGAGTGATATATACGTGTAGTACTGTTCAGGATCAGAGGTTAAACTATATAGTAAATAATTTGAGCAGAAAACAAAAACATCAAACAAAGTCCTGAACAACTTACAAGTGATATAAAGCTCATTGACTTCACAAAAATTAGCAACTTTTACCTGTAGCATTTGTGGACGTAGATTGATGCGGTTAAAATCAACTGCTCCTGGCTTGATAAGGTTGAGCAAGTTGCAAAGTACAACTCCATCCCTGAGCGTCTGAGCCAAGTCAAACACTACAGCAAAACTTTGAGCAGTTTTGTGTTGACTTGGTAACACTCCAGTATCAATTAACCACCTTACACACTGCCGCCAAATTTCCCTTTCCATTTTGTTGTGAATCAAGACCGTGACAGAGAGTGAGCACAGCAGTACACACAAACAAAACTGCTGTTTTATTTCAGGCTACAGCCTTACACAAGGCAGTCAATTACTAGTCATATACTGCATTAAAGATGAAAAACTAGAAGCAAAAAAAGCTTTTGTTTCAATACTATCTGTTAAAATTGTGTTCAACTACATGTTTAATTTAGCAGTCTAATTAACCTTAAGCTAAACGGTCTTTCTAAACATAACATACAAGACCAAAATGTCCCACTGCAACTTAGGCAATGAAAACTCATATCTGGAGAACTTTGTACCCACACACTACACAAAAATTGGAATCTTTGGCTTTATCCTGTAATCCAACAGTATGCAACATAGCTAAGGGCTTGTGAAAAGTGTTCAGGTTTTGAAACAAACTCAGTATCAGTGATAAAACAATATATTTTTAGTTGCTAAAAAACTACATAAATTCTAAATAAACTTCAGAATCCATCACAAGGATAATATTACGCTACACCATCTTTCACACAGCTCAGCTTGACTGAATGCATCAGACTGAATGTCAAAAAACCACCCATTCATTACTCGCTTTTTTTGCCTGGATCAGGGGGTGCACACTGCAAAACCTGTGGTCATGTGGGCACATGCAGCCTTCCATAAAAATTTTTTCAGCCCATACATTAATATAAACTTTTTGCTTACTGTGTATGATATTACTTATTAGGAAGACGGCCAAACAGACATGTGGAAGGAGACTAGGCTCAGTGTGTGGAAGCAGAACAGAAACAATGCAAAAAAATATCCTGAACAAACTGGCAGCTGTAATTCATTAAAAAAATGCATGATGGCTGGCACCTTGCCTTATTAACAATGAAAAATTCAAATGGTGGTTGAGCAAGTCACACTTGTGCATTTTTGGATAATGGCCTTTGCTCAGCACAGCAAGTATTTTGAGGTCATTGTGTAATTGAACTAGAATAGTTTAATGCTGTTCTTTTGCTACTCATGTTGTTGCATAGCATTTGCCACCAGGTTTCAAATCAAGCAGATAAATTCAATCTTGTGGTGATTATTTTGTCTATGTTTCGCCCACTTATTCAAGTAGGCTTCCTCAGGAAAATGTTTTTAACCACATATAACATCGAAACACGAGTTTTAGAAACCTTGATAGAATCTCCATGTTTGTGGAAAGGTATGTATGTAGATGGTTTTGTAATCACGAAGAAATCAAAGTTGTCTGAATTCTTGACACATCTGAACATAATAGAAAGCTCCATCCAATTCACTAAGGAAAAGGTAAAAGAAGGATGCCTTCTGTTTTTAGACCTGTTCATTAGGCGTTCGCCAAGTTGCCATTTACTCCCAGTAGTATATCGTAAGCCAATCCATTCAGATAAATACCTAACTTTAGATCAGAACATCCTATACAGCATGAACAGTCAGTGGTTAACACTCTTCTTGAACAAGCTAAAAATCTTTCCTCCACAGCCCAGGACATGAACAATGAACTGAAGTATGTGAAACAGACTTTGTTGTTGAATGGATAAGCAAAATGGATGATTAAAAACAAAAAGAAGAAACAACACGACAGATTGCCTCAGTTTAGATCTAAAGTCTTTTTACCTTACACAGCTGACTTGGGAGAGACTTTAAAATGCATTCTGGAAAGACATTGTATATGAACTGTTTTCAAACCTATAATTGAACTAAGCACAGTCCTATCTTCAGGAAAAGATACCATCCCTGCTAGCAAACGTTGAGGCGTCATTTATGAAATTTCATGTGATAACTGCCAACACAAATACATTGGAGAAATGAAACTAAGCCTGAGTACTCAACTGAAAGAACACTACAGGGACACCTTACCTTGAAATATCCTTAAAAACCCAGAAAAAACAGCGTTAACAAAACATGCAGCCAAAGTGGCCATAGTTTCAACTGGGATTGCACCCATGTTCTGCATCATGTAAACAGTTATCATAAACGCATTTTTGGAATCTTTGTCTATCAATTTAAAAGCTAACACTATGAATGATAAAAGCACAAACTTTCCAGCTATTTCTTACAATGTTTTCAAACATTAATGAAACTTATCCTTTACTGGACTTTCTTGAGTTTTGCTTCTTATTTATCGCTTTTGCGCCTGTAGATTTACTAACCATCACCACAGAAGGTTAAATTTATTTGATCGCTACTTCATGCTATTTACTGGGTCACATTTTTGTGCATTTCTATGTGATTTTACTCTATATATTGTGTTGTTATACACTGTCATCTCTCAGCGTTTTTCATTTTATACTTCTACGTTTTTTCTGTGGCATGCTGTCACCCATTTCTTATAACGTGATGGTCAGTTTTGTGTTTTTTGTCATTGTACGTCATACTGGTCATTGTTTCTTGTTATTGGTAAGTTGCATGTTATGTACATGTGATTAAAAAACATTGCTCTGAGGAAGCCTAGTTTTAAGAGGTGGGCTAAACGTCGGCGAAATAATAATATAATCACCAGAAGATCGAATTTACCTGCTAGAATAGTTTAGCTCAAATCATATTTAAAAGATCTGCACTAGATTAATGTTAACAACCATGAAGTATTGGTTAGCCAAGTTTTGTATTTCAGGTTTTACTGTCAGCTGTTGCACTATATATATGCTTAATATCTTTACTTAGTTATAGAAGATTGCTTCAGTGGAAAAATAACTGGAAACAAGTATCATTTAAAGTAGTATAGCTGGAAGCTTTACAAAACAACGCTATGTAATGTCATAAATCGTATAATGACAAAAACAATGCTTTGTTCATTTCAACCAATCGGTATTCCACAGTTATTGCAATACCCTATGCTTCTGCTCAGGGGTGGGGAACCTATTTACTATCACGGGTCGCATGAATAGTGCATTATTGCTGGTGGGCTGCAAAATCAATTTAGCTCATTATACCAATTTTATCCTAAAATTCTACCTTTATCTAACTATGAGGAAGAGTGACTTCTCTTTACTTACTAAGTACCTGCTTATCATGGAGCTTCATTTTTACGTCGTAACGAAAATTTTTATGGGGCCATATCAAATGTTCACGCGGGCTGCATTTGGCCTGCAGGCTGCAGGTTCCCCACCGCTGCTTTAGCTCATGCAACTTGCACAGGACTTTAGCTCATTATACCATGCGGCTCATAATTAAGCTTACCAGGTGTCCCATTTTAGCCAGGAAAGTGTTTTTCCCAGCGTCCTGGTCAGTCTAAAACAGTGGTTTTAACCTGAGGGTCATGAGTCCCTCAGGGGTCGTTTGCCATTTTTCGAGGGGTTGTGAGAGCTTCTGATAAAATATTCATAATCACTTCTACATTTTATATTTCATATATGGAAGCAGTTTTTGTTATAGCCAAAATAATAGGATCACCTAGCAAAATTGATAGACTAAAATTTTATTTAAGTATGATTATGACCAATGCAAAGTTGTGAGTATGATTATGACCATTACAGTACTGTTGTGTTTGACAATGCACAAATACCTTTGTGATGTAAGAATGTGCTTTGTTTGTAAATTAGATATATCCGATGCTATAGGTAAGTTGGGAGTTATTCTAGTTTTCAATGAGTTGTGCTGTGGAGTTATTTGTATATGGCACGGGTCTCTCTCACTGATGCTGCCATGCGCATGAACTTAAATTAAATGAGTCGCTGCATGAAAAAGGTTGAAAACCACTAATCTAAAACAAAAGTCCCAGCTAGGCAACATGTCAGTCTGCATAGGTCTGTTTAGCTAACTTGTTGAAGAGTGATGTGTGACCTTATTTTTTCTTGGTTTGTTATATTAGTAAAATGCATTATTTTAGTTTTTCTTGATGGTTTAACTAGGAATCCAAAATAGCTACATTCACCGAGTAAGATTTGAACCACGTCCATCTGATAAAGCTCGTTGTTCTGATATGTCCTGGTCTTCAATCAAAAAAATATGGTATGACTACCCATAGCAGAAATAGTTGCTCAGGCCAATAAAAAGTCGAGTAATGTGGCATGTTGCACTCAAGCCGCTCCACAAGCCCAGCTGTTAGCATGATGCTTAGAAAAACGGTTCTGTGAAAAATAGAACAGTTCGATTCAAGCAGCATCTGAAGAAAGTCGATTCGCATCCAGCACAATTATTTCTAATAACTGCTAAAAAATTCGAAAAAAAAAGTGTTGTTGCAAAAAATTTCCCATGAGCATGTCGGCTTTCCAAAGAATAACATTTCTAAATTCCACATATTTTCCCGGCCTGCTATTTGAATGAATTAATATGGACAATTTGCAACACTGCCAACAAATTCTAGAATTATGAAGAACTGCTTAGATTACATTTTTATTAGGTAGGATATTTTGCTGCCAACAGCGAAAGCTCTGCAGGGATTATTCTGTATGGTGAACCTGGTTGAGTTGGAAATGTCTGCTGTGCAAGTGGTCATTGGACTTGGTTCAGCTCATTGTTACTTTGGCTTTGTTAGTACAGATCACACTTTTGATAGGAGCGCTTTTTATGTACGTATATGTTTAACAATTTGAGAGCCGGGGTACGATATATTCATACTTCGAAATCAGCCTAAAATCAGCAGTTGTCAGTTGCCTTACTAACGCCATATCTCCTCCGCCAATTGCGCTAGAAAGCTGTTCAAGGGCTTAAACGGATCGGCCACTCTTCTAGTCTGCATTCGAAAAAAAATTATTTGGTTGGGGGTTACGGATTTTTTGTGAATGATGTCATAAGTGAAGTATTTTTTAGGCCATTTTGGCTCATGTTACCTGGTTTAAGGCCCAACCGCTAGGCCGAAGTATTTCGCTGAAGTTTTCATTGGAAACTAGGCTCGAGTCCCAGTCTTTTGTGCCTTTGATTGACTTTCTAGCGTTTCTGGTTCAACAGTTATGATCTAAAATAAACAAATTAATTATCTAATTAAGTAATTAGTCAAATATTTTTATTACTTTAGATCATAACTTTTGAACCCGAAACCCCAGCAGGTCATCCAAAGTATCAACAGACTCGGATTGTAGCCTAGTTTCCAACAAAAACTTCAGCGAAATACTACCATCTAATGGTTTGGGCCCTGGGCCAGGTGAAGTTGGCCAATGTGGCCTAAAAGTCCTCTACTTATGACATCACTCACAAAAAATCCACACTCCCCAACCAAAAATTTTTTTTTCGAGTGCAAACTACCAGATTTGCCGCTTCTTTTGAGCTTTTGGCCGGGTCTGTATTGCTTACCAGACCGGAGAAATTCCTGCGCAAAGCCACGTGCGATCCAGCTGTTTCTGCGCGAACCGCTTGAATTAACCTAGGTGCGAAAGTGTTAAAAATTTTTGAATACAAAACTTTGGGTTAGGGTAGTGGTTCTCGAACTTTTTTCATTGCAACAACTCAGGAAATGTTTGCTAGACTTGTACCAGCAATACGAATTTAATAAAGACACATATTGCCATAGTTTTATTTATTGATGATACAACAAAGATAATTAACCATCAGTAAGTGTGATATCTGCTTATTTTCACTATTTAGTCAAATCTTATAAAAATTTATGAAACTGCCACGCGCATTTACCTGAAGGTTTCTTCGTCATCAATATTTTTTTTTGTTCAAGGTCATGGCAGAAAACCCTGCTTTGCACAAATATGATGNAGTGAAACGAATAACCATCCTTAGCACTTTCTTAGCCCAAGCTGGGTATTCATCATTTAATGAAATCCAAACATTTCTCAGATTTCCTGAAGTAAACTTTTTTTCAGGGAATCATCACAGGCAAGGTCAATATAGCCACGTTTTTTTCTTGTTAGGATGAAGCAGCGGTCTCCACATTTTTTGTCCAAGGGCCACAGGCTGTTACACAACATTCCGAGGGCGAGACATTTTACATGATGTGACTGTTTCAGGATATGTTACATTTTACCAAATCAATAAGTTTTTGCAGAGATATAATTTTTTTATTATTGGCAAAATGTCTTCACAGGCCAGATTTGGGCCATGGAACATAGTGTTGAGACCCCTGGGGTAAAAGACAATGAGGTAAGTTACACGAAAGGATCATGAATCTGTTCATAGTTTGATAAATCATTCAGTACTGCGTAAATTTCTATAGGAACTGAGATAGACGTTGCAAAAATTCACTTCATAAATTTGAAGGCAGACTCATACATTTATTTTTAAGTAAATCATTAGATGGCGGTACCATTTTTAACTGCTAACATCATACTTGGTGGCTTTTTGGTGTGAGGCTTTTTAGACTTAGCAATACTATGCACAACTTGGTAGGATGCTAATAAAGCCTTTGTTGGAAATTGTGTGAATGTGAAATGGTGGACACTTCCTTGTCTTTTCAGATCATTTACTTTCCGAAAAAAGACTATTTGGTTATGTTCACAAAATTCAGTAGATATGGTATTAAATGATGTTGAAACTTATTTGGTAGCTTGTATTCGTTAGAAACAAACTGAGATTTTCCTCCCCCGTCTGCAAAATGAATATGAACCCAAAATCTACATAACTGTTATTGTACTTGATATTTTTAATTATGGATTTACGCTTAGGGTTGAAACATTAGTTTCTTGTTTACATGAACATTATAATTGACTACTACAGCCTTCAATGCAAAGTAAATAATAAAACTTGTGCAACACCTTTAGCAGTAAACAGTAATAAAAGTTACATCATTACAAGATCGTAAGTAGGCTGTTGTTTTTAAACAATAAAATTGTCCTCGGGTAAAATATAAAAAAGTACAGAATTCTACTGTCATTGCTCATTGAATAAAACAGCAATGTCACTTTTGTGCGATGTCCTCAGAAAATTAGAATGACGCACCAAGGTGTTGTGATGTACAGTTTGAGAACCACAGGGTTAGGGTTTTGGATTGAGGTTATGTGACAAGGACAATATGCTACTCCCAGCGTATCGGCCTTGTCCTATGACCAATTCAACCAATCAGGTTTAGCTAATCCCAAAATAGCTCCAGCAGTGCTTTTGCCACTGATGGCAAATAGACACTGTCTTTTTATTGCTGTCTGGTCTTCCAATAAACATTTTTTGCTGAGTATTTATGAATAAAATACCAGTTTAAACAATTTACGAAGCCACGCGCAATCAAAATGTTACCTAATGTGACAGGGATGGGGAAGCTATTTACTACCACAGGCAGCAAAAATAATTTTATATTCAAATTCCACATTAATTTTTCAAAGGAAAATATGGAGAGAAAACTATGTGAAGAAGTGAGAGATACTTTTCTTGGCTCACTGTCTACATATCTGCTTGTGATTGAGTTTCATTTTGATGCAATATTATGTTTTAACTTTTGCAACGACAATTCTGATGCGGGTCATGTTAAATGTTTACTGCATTTAGCATGCAGACCACAGGTTCTCTACCCCTGTTATGTAAGTTAATTCACCACTTCCACTGCCATACAATGCACAGCCACATGGCAGCGGCAACCATGGATTAGAACTGCTAAGTCATTGCCTTTATAAATTTTGAATAAGTTAGGATATAGGACTAGGTTTAGGGTTTGGAATTAGGGTTTTAGGGAACTAGGATTTAGAGTTAAGGTTTTAAGGTTAGAGCTTAGAGTTAGGATTTGGATGTAACCACTAGTGCTTTTCAACTGGGATTCCACGACTGGCTGCCAGGGGTTCTGCTGAAATGAACCAAAATTTACAACCACAGTTCTATGCGGTTGTAGCGATAGCACTATTTCACAGGTTTATTATAGAATGAAGGATAGACACTTGGATCATTGCATTCCATGAGCAATGGAAACATTTGTAATAGGTTCTGCTACAGCAAAATGTTGGAAAACACTGCCCTAAACAATGCAATAACACAGTTGTTACACAGTGTTGTTGCTGCCATGTTGCATATATGCATGATAAGTGAAGGTACCATATGTAAGCTGACAGTTTGATTGAACGTGACTTAGTAAATAATCACCACTGACTTTCATGCATATTAAAGATGGCACGGGTCCTGCACGTCTGTAGCCTGGCCTGCTCAGAGCTAACAAGAAACTCGTCTATGCTAAACCACAACTTATTTTCTGGCCCAGATTTTCCCATGGCCCGTAATATAATGAAACCTCGAAAGCAAAGTAACAACATTTAGGTTTTCAGTTCATTGTCCTTTGGACAATAAAACTATGTAGTCTTAATGGCTATAGGTCCACCAGAGCACTTTTGAAAACTTATTTGTCCGCCGCCTATAACATGACACTAACACACAAGTGTGTGCTAGGCTGCACTACACTTGCTAGTAACATGCTGAACCTACACCTAATAACCAATCCTAAACTAAGGGTTCACAAACTAAGGTACATGTACCCTTGGGCTAGTAGGGGTGCATTTGCCTATCTGAAGGATACATTTGAGGGTAGCAATAGAAGGGAAAAATATGTTTACACATTATTCATTTCAAAATATTTATACATACATCAGTAAATATTATTTTCAAAATCATTTCATGCTTATTGATAATACATTCTTGTTATTTTCCACAGCCTTTTTGTGATAAGAAATTTGAGGGTTACATGCTCATCTATCGAAATGCTAAAGGGGTACATGACCAGAGAAAGTTTGATAATACCTGTCCTAAACCTAAACCCAGTCCCGTCACCATAGGGGAGCTTTGGTGAGCTTAGTCCCCCAAACAAAGCTCCAAGTCCCCCCTAAATTGAAACATGAAGCACTGTAAATCAGTACAGTTTTTGTCAATTTTTAGAATGTCACGCCATCCCGCAGAAACGCTAAGCCCCCCTATTAAAAACTTTCTAGCTATGGTTCTGCCTAAACCTCAGCGACAGCAACATACTATAAATGAAAGTGTTTGTTGCTTTGATTGATTGATAACATGGTTCACTGGTTTGCGTGGGAACAAGTGAAAAAGAACATTAGCAGAAAGATAAAAAGGAGAAAACAGCAGCAAAACATTTCCTTGTTAGATTTTTTAAATGTGGAAAAACAAAAGTTTTTGCCGAATTGGCAAGCAGAACTCAGTGGCCTGGAATGACGTCATCGCTAAAAAAATTGTTAACCAACTGTTTCAAAACCTTTAGCAGACTGCCCGAAGACTGGACTGTTAGTGGGGCCCGTGCCATCTCTAATGCATATATGTGTTATCAGTGCACCATAGTGATTAGTGAGCATATCAGTAATTGTGTTTTTAGTAGCAAACATGTTTTTTTCACTATTTACGAACTGGTTTTGCACAAGAATTTGACTTATAATATTCTTCATACAGAAGATTATTAAATAATTCACCTAAAGATTTAACCAGATAGATAGATTAAAAAGAAAGTGACTACGGATACGCCTGGCCTGATGCAATTCAAATAAAAGGGTCAGTTTGTCATTCAAACAGCATGGATCTCGTAGCCTAAGGGTTATGCGTTACGGCTGCTATGCCAATGGTTTTCGGTTCAACTATCACCTTGCTAACTTTTTTTTTTTTTCTTTACTTTCAGGTTTACGTGTTACCTTTAGGGGTTAGTGTTAGGGTTAGCGTTAGCTTAGTATTAGGTTAGCATTAGCTTAGCTTTAGGTTAGGATTAGGGCTACAGTTCAGATTAGGGTTTATCTTTCAGGCTTAGTTAATTTCTACCAAGCCTCCTGCACTCTTGTCGTGCGTTACTGTTATATCACAGGTGGCGTATGAATAAGTTTTCAAATTTCAAGATCCACAGGCCTATCTGTAGCCACTGCCGATTAAAAAATGTATCATATAATCACAGATTTTGGTTCCATTATAGCTGCTACTTTCCTGTGTAATCATATGAATTGTTGTTTCCCATTTAGTCTTGCTTATAAGGTTAATGCCACATAAGTTCAAATACATAAAGGGGATTTACTTAGCAGATAAAAAACTTCAATACTAAAACATCTGGGTAACATCGTTAAGTTATACAGTGGACTGTTATGAAAAATGTATATTTGGTTGTTAGTTCACTGTTGTCAATCTGCTGGTATAGCAAAGCCTTATGTTAAAAAGCTTTGTGTTGCTTAAACAGTGAGGCCCTTGTAATAGCCTTGCTTTAGCTTGGCAACTCACAATGCATGCTATGTTGCTTAGTCATAGACAAGGCCAATCAGCAACCAGGATGAACTCGCTACACTCTTCTTAGCATTTCTTGTCATATTAACATGAATACATTAAAGATTGCTCAGGTCAAAAAATACAAAAACTTAGAGCATGGAAGACGTGAGTGTATCATCCACAATGATGAATAAACACACATATATATATACAATACAACGTCCAACCACAGTGAATGATAATAATATACAGTAGTAGTACAGAATCACAAATGTTAAATCAAACACAACAAACATTAATGTAACACAGATGGTGGTGGGCAAGCAATGGGTGTTCAAGAGTTTAGGTATATACAGATGAGCAGGTGAAGCATGCACATAGGTGAGAAAAGCAACAATAACCGTAAGGTTTATGATGCAGAGAACAATGCAATAAACCCATTTCATGACAAAAGCATCTTAGCAATTGATGATATCTTGAATTCAGCATATAAATAACAGCCAACATTTAGCATAACATTTTGGACACTACATTATTTTTTTGCCACAAAGTATGCACACACACAAACGCAATGAACTGGGAATGAGTCAGACCCAACAGCACATGTACACAATACATCCAGTAGAATAGTCTGAAAAAATAACAAGCAAACCAGTTTATGTGCAGAATAAGAAAATACAAAGCAACAAACTGTACACATTCATTATGGATGAAAACACAAAATTAGTTATTGATTGACTGCACACCTTTTCCTTGCACATTTACAGTTACTAATGCTGAATGTGAGGCTGGGCAGGCTACAAAGGTGGTGGTAATTAAGTCTTCAGTGTGTGAACTGACTGGGAATTGAATGCAGCTGGTAACTAAAGTATGCTTTTAATGCTGTGTCATCTGCAAACTCACTGTACATTTTCGCCAGTATGGAACATGTGATGTTTCCATTTGTGCATAACTTTAAAATTAGTTTAATTGTAAGGTTCATGTCTTTCAGTTACTGAAAGACATACTGAATCAGTATTAGCATACCCAAATTACTGGTTAGTGAGTGTGAACAGCTGAAATTAGATCAACTTGCACCCACTTTGTGATATGGGCCAAGCTGTTATGTATTGAACACTGTAGCGTAGTTTCTCATAATTTTATGTCTTCTTCTTCTGTGTAGTACATTGCTCTGTTTCGGCATTGTCAAAAACGCTGTTTCAACATTGTCAAAAACGCACGTTTTGGCATACAAAACGCTCTGTTTCAGCATTGTCAAATTCGCTGCCCAAATCATCGGAATGGTTCTAACCTTCTCTATGCAAATGACAAGGTAGTTTGCAATGACTCGTCTGTATTATATAATGGAAGTGACCACAGATACACCTGTCCTGATGCAATTCAAATAAAAGGGTTAGTTTGTCATTCAAACTGCGTGGATCTCGTGGCGTAATAATGGTTATGCGCTACGGTTACTATGCCGATGGTTTTCGGTTTGATTCTTACCTTGCGGACTTTCGTTTTGTTTTTTTCTTCTTTATTTTTTTCAGGCTTAAGTCTTGGTGCCCTGTAAAAGGCAGAGCTCTGTAAATAGTGGAGCTTGGTTGCGGAGGTTTGATGACGTAACCGAGGTTGCTAAAACCGATATTTTGCATTGAGCAATGAAAACTAAATGGTAGTGAAAATAATTCACTGTACTGCATGTCTATTTGAATAAGTTTCAGAAATATTGTAGGCTTACTATAATGTAGATTTCAGCTAAAGCTACTTGCCTGAAAGGCCGCTGGGGGCATCCAGGATG
>JGI24159J19872_10001268_pt1 | contig 27207 bp, 12 predicted proteins | sample Ectturendosymbi4_FD_19872 | JGI IMG/M metagenome (IMG submission 19872)
GAAAATGTTAGGTACCCGGTATGGATCTGTAGGGACCCGATTTCTCTGATTCTAGGGATCCGATTTTCTCTGATTTTAGGGACCCGATGATAATTTTATCTGATTCTAGGGACCCGAATCGGGTCCTTAAAACGCCTTTAAAAAACCCTGAGATAATGATTGATTGCAGACAGCCAGACCAACTGTCAGGTCCACTTACAGTGTAAAAGATCGATAGTTCAAATTAGCACTTTTCCGGTTTAGATGCTTTGCAAGGCACCGCAACTCAGCGCGCGGGTTCGCATCAAATGTTCAGTCACACCAAAGTGCCGCAGGAAGCAATTCGGCTTGGACTGCCGGTTGGTTAATGCAGTGAGTGAAAAAGGTCGCTTTTCAAAACTGGAAAAGCTCGCATTTGTGCATACACACTGTCCTCGCTGAACTAACAAATCGTTTTCGATTTATAAGACAAATGAAAGCAACAGGATATTTTTTCGTATCGTCATTCGAAACGAGACTACTACTTCTATTGCCTTGATGCAAATTTTTCGTATTAAGGAGAGCCCTTGCCAATTTCAAGTCGGTCAGGTGGTCGACCGTATCGAGCCTCGCGATTAGGAAACCAATTACCTCGCAACCCTTTTCGTTCGTAGTTATTTGCTCAGCAGTCTCCATACTTCTTCTGAAACTGTTGCTTCAGCTCTCTACCGTAAGTGCGCGGCATGCTGGTAATCGCTACACGTCAAGTTACTTGCAAGTACCGCGACGTTTGCATAGGCCTCTTCAAAACAGGATGCCTTAACGGAAACTGGTGGTTTCTTGCGTGTCAATGTGAAGTTAACTGTTTCCTCTGCAGCTACGCGCCATGCTCACAATAGCTGCTTGATGATTTCTGTCGGTGAAATGCCTTCAGAGGCGCTTGCGCATCGCCTTGCAGTAGCAAGCATACGTGCGATCAGGGCTTGCGAGGACAGCATATTCCACGCCAGATCTGTTTCTTTATGTTCACATCTGCTAATTTGCTTTTCCGAAATTGTCCTGCCTTATCGTCGACTTGGCGCGTTTTTCTTTGAAATGCAATGGCGCATGACGACAAATTTACAAGGTGAGGGGCGTCTTCTTAAGGGGATAATGGCCCGCGTTTACTGCCCGTCGAAATTTTGAAACAGACCGAGGTTTATTCAGGGAAGAAAACTGAAATCCTGACAAACCGCAAATCCCTCGTTTGCTTCATCTTAAAAGTGTGTGGCTGCGCTTTGCTGAGCAATTAACAAAATGACAGGTTTTCTTTTACCATTTTTTTGTTCGTTTGTTCGTTACTTCTTATTCTCCAGTCCAGATTTGTACGGCAAGCCATACTGCGGCTGTGCAACGTAGAAAAATGCACTGCAGTGCCCGATGTTTTTAATTGGTGACTTTCTTGGAATGGTAATTCTAACACGCAGTTTTTATGGTTGAATTGCCCTTATTAAGTTTCTTAAGCTGAACGTTGCAGAAAACTTGCACTCCATCTAATACAAATCTGGCAATTCAAAGGAAAATCGTCATGATCAATTTATGAGTAAAGTTAACGTCTTAAATAGCAAGACTAAGCGCATTCCGATGTCGTGTTTTGAAGATCGCTCCCAAAATCTCAGAAGATTACACAACGTAATACGTGCAAAGCAACTTGTACAACTGGGGATTTTTATCAAGTGTCTACTCGAAAACAACAAAAGAGTTTGTTTTTAACACATGTACTTTATGTTTCTTATTGATTTTGTCAACAGAAAAAGATCGTTGCATTAAGGTTTTCTTTGGATTGAAAGACTTGGAACGATAGTAGTAAATTTAGAAATCATTATGCCATTTTTTTCGATTTGATAAAGAAAACATGAAAGTAAGAGATCAAGTCAACTGCAACGCGATTCGACATGGGAAAAACATTAAGAAAAAGAGTACTATTGTTTTCTTAACACGACCTAAGAATAATGCATTGAAACTAGTTTGTAACGCTAGTGTTACGTGGTTGAATGAACAACCAAACTATGTTAGTATAGTCTGAAACCACCCAAAGAATAATCTACTTGGGTTAAATGCACCCTGTTGGTAATACAGTCCAGCTTGTATTTTTCATAGATGCAATCACGTTAGTCAGCTAGACCATGCATGATACGAACGTGTAGCTTCCGCCTGGCATCAGCCACCTTTTCTCATAATCACGTTGTCAATGGCGTGTATGCAACTTACCAACAAGCAGCCTTGCACGTTTTCCTTAAACTTCAACAAAGTAAAAACTTCCGCTTCCTGGTAGCTTCAACGGAAGACACGCATGCATGGCAGTCGGAAAGATTTTTTTCCAGTGGGGGGGGCAGTAGTCGATTTTTGCATGGGATGGCCAAAAAATTGCCAGGGGCGTCAGCAGTGGTGAAATTTCATTTTACAAACTCGAAACTGAGAGAAAAAAATTTTCTGCTAAAAATTGAATAGGATAATATCCCATTTTAAAATCCGTTGTGCCAAGGTCCCTCCTTCCGAGGCCCATGCTCGTATGTATCATGCTGACATGTACTGGTTGCAAAATAGTTCCCATACCATCGCATGTTGATTAAACTGGATTGAGGACAATCCCGTTAACACAATCTGAGCGACACGCAACACCATGGATTTTAGCAAGCAAGTAATTACATTTAATACTGCGTTTAAATGTAAATGACCTATCCCATTGGTCCTACATTTAACCATTTTACTTAGAAACTTTGTTTTGAAATATTTTTCATAGACTACGCTTTGTTTAAGACAGGAAGAAACATGAAAAACTCAAATGTAGGAAAAGTCTACACTTTCTTAGCTTTCGGCTTTGAAAACCGTCGCACGGAAAAAGAGCGATAAAGTTTATCCGGTTTGCTCGGTAAAAGTGAGCGCGAGACGAGCAAACATAAAATTAAGCAAAATAGGTGGCTCAAAGTGACGGACGACGCTAACTTTCCCGAACACCAAGAAGTGTCACGGTGTGATTCATGGTTGAAGTAATTCACATGCAATAGTGTTTTGCCCGGTGCCAAGAGCTAAGCGTATTCAAAAGTTTGAAAGGAAGTGGTCATAATTAAGGGCGANTAATTCGGCTGGTTAGGGTGGGNAGCAGGGGAAAGTCTTNGGGGACTTACGCCCCCAAGTTTTGAGTATCTTTTCCAAAACAGTTTGTTGCTTGGTATTACGATCTAATGTTCGNCTTATCAAAAATTCGAATGTTGAAGTCAAAAAATTGTTTTGACCGTGANTTCCAGTAATTTTTAGGATGACTAAAAGGAAGGCCATCTCNGTCTATTACGCAGGCGTTTTGCGTAGGGTGTGTTTTTTAGCTCACGTCTCACCCACAGAGTTCCGTAAGGACACCAATACAACAGACGTGACTGATTTCCAGGGACGCCGGAACAGCAGTAGGGTGGGCGTGGCCGAATAAGAGTTGAGGGCAATGCAAACATATAAACAACAAAAAAATCGTTACCAATTATGCTTGTTTCTATTCAGAAACGATATCGACCTCAAAAATAATACCAGAAATTCTAGAAAACCATTCTGAAGTTTCTGGGTGCGCGAATAGCTCCAATAATTTTGTTTCAATTCGATCGTGATAAACCATGAAGTTACCTATGATACTTTTATAAAAGTCACCTCTGCCCCCGTCGTGCACTCCGTTTCCGGTGTCCCTGCTGATTTCACCTCCCCCGAATATTCAACGCTTGTCTACGCCGCGATCAGTGTTCCATCTAAGATGCGCAGTACCGCCAGACCATTTGCGCAGTGACATCCCTTTCTCGCGCACTTGCAACATTACAAATTTAATATCGCGTACATATCGCATAACCCTTGTAACGCTGGAAACACTACACTGGTTGTGTACCTACCGTACATGGTTGCGCAATTGCATGCGTACTGAAACAAACATTTTGCTCCGCGTAAAATTTTATTAGAGGGAACACTGGCGGCAATCATGCATAATGTTTCGATATTTACTTGGAACTCAGACATGGATACAGTTGAAAGATCTAGGCATTTAAAGTTCCTGAAAAATGTAACCCCACGTTTATAATATAAACGTCTGGCTTAATGTTTACTTTCAATATGGACTTGTTTGCAATTGTAAGAATACATACCACCGTCTCTTTAAACTACGCTATGAAATACCCGAAAAGCGGCGTGCTAGGGGCCCGTTCACATTAGTCAACATTACCCCAGGTGAACAAACCGTACACTGTGGGAGGAAGTGGGTTGAACGTCTACGTGTGCTTTGTCAAACTTCAAAACTGTTGATTTTCGAACCGGTATTGTCAGAACATAGTAGCTGTTGATTGCATCGTCACGACACTGCTTGGGCATTTCAAACATGATTAAAGCCAGCGCAATATTACAGCTGTTTAATGCCGCTGCTGCCTGTAATCCTTTGTCCTAAAGAAATGTGATAAACTGACATACTCGATAAAACGGCAATTCGGAGGTGGCAAGTTGACAATTGCCCCCCCTCCCCAAAATCTTCAAATCAAACAATATTTCTTGTGGCTGAGCAAAACGTCCTGCACATTCCACTAATAAGTTACCGTTTCGCTGGAAGTTGCGAAGTGCACAAAAACGTTTTTCAGTTTTTATTGTTTTAAGGTTTTGGTAAATGCATGCCAGATATTTGACACCTTTTTCAAGCTTTCTGACAGACATCGGAAAAAAAACTTAGCTGTGATTCTTGGGCACACCTCATGTCGCATCGACCCCGAAACATGCGAAGACGTATTGTGTAGATGCGGTTTGGCCCTTCTCACCTATCAGTTATAGCTGTTTTGGACACCAGCACTGTCAAAAACAATCTTGTTTGTTAAGCTATGCTGTGGCCTGCAAGCATAAACGAACAACACATGAAAAAACGCTGAGAAGAAAAGGTTGACAGACTTTAAAGAAAAACAAAGTGCGAAAACTAATGAATCGGGTAACAGAAAACTTATGAACATAGTCACTCCGGCATGATGCATCCTCTCCGAAAATCACAAAGGAGGCCCTCTATTGGCTTGTGGGATGCGTGGACCCTATCCAGTGCGGACTCCCCGGTTGGTACANCACAGCTAANAAGTTAACCGCAAACATTTCAAGAAATGTCAATCGTTTTTTCTCTTANACATAAATCGATTTATCGCCCGTGAAACGAATAGTGGCGAAGAGCTCTTTTGACGAGATGTTGACGGCCTGACAAAGGTCCATGCTTCAAGGTGTGGTTCAAACCAGTGTGCAGAGCAATTTTAGAAGAGCACCTAAAAATCATATTATGAGGCATATACGTAGCCAGGTTTCGCTTGATGGGGAACAAAACAGAAAAACGGAGAGCCTACATAGCAAAAAATGAAAGATGCCCAAGTCATCACTACCGGCGATCGGGGCCTTACTACAAACCGGTAGCCCGGCACCTGCACCCCCACTGACGAAGACCCTGGTCTTTGGCTATGCTGACATCACAAAATCCAAGGGAGCATGTTGAAAGTATTGCTTAACATTTCACAGAAAGCAATCTAGAGGTGGGAACGAGCGTACAGCATCTGAATATTTGGGAAGGAAATATTAAGCAAGTTTAAAAACACTTATGTATTCTGCACCGGTCATTTTGCATCAATTTAGCTCAAAAATGCGATGTTCTTTTGAGAAGAAATTCTTATTGGTGGAAATTCTCATCTTAGTGGTGATAGGAAAACAAAGCAATAGGGCGTAACTTACAGAAGATAGAAAACGTTATATTAGCTTTGATAAATGTTTGGGTATGCTTTTGCCCATTGTACATTTTTTTAGATACTTGAAACATCGCGTGATGCGGTTTCATATTGCGTTTATAGTTGAACTAAATTCAGCACTCCCGTATTATTATTCAAAGAGATTATTCATATGCATAACCGTGCGTGTTGTATCACCAGACAGTCGATAGTTATCGATTTGCCAACGGGGTTGTCCGAATCGGGAGAGTACTGTTGTCAATGCTTTGTGAGCGTCACTAATTTCAAAGTGGATGTCCTTACAAGTTCGATGCGATTACAAGTGGCTTAGAAGCAACACATAAATTAGCAAAGCATACGTGTATATCGCGATGTGTTGGAGACAAAACAGTTAGTCTAAATCTACTGTTTTTCCAAAGAATGTCTGGCACCTGCAAGAAACTCTTGTTCCTGGGAATGAAACATAGCTAGATTCATTTTGCGTCACTCGAAATTCCCACGGGGTTAACGCCCTGATTCACAATTAACATTTTTGCCATAACACTTCAAGAGGGAGTGGTTAGATTTGCCCCCTCGTGTATAACGCTGTTTGTCATTCTCAGAAGCCCAGCATCAAAAAATAACAAATAAAAGACGGCTGGAGGAAAATTTTTCTTTCTAAACCTTAGCTGATATTCATCGTACGAAAAAGGTGAACATCTTTCTATTCACGCACAGCCGGTACCCTAATTATAATATAACTTGCATTGAACTCCTTTTAGAACATTTCTAAATTATTGCCACCTGTTGTCACGCAAGAATTTGTTTAAGGAACTTTAGTATATACTTGCTTTTTGTGCTCTTTCAAGACTTTATTACCAATCATACTTTTGTTACACTTTAACCTACGTAAGTCTTCCAAGAGTTCAAAGTAGAACAAATTTCTTGTTTTGGTAGATACTAAGTGCACCTTTTCATATTTTTAAAGTTTACTGACGACGACAACTTGTTTTTCTGTGCAATGACATATTCGTTTGAATGAGAAGTTGTCGCTGCGTGCACTTCGACATAAAGGCATTCGTGCAAATCTTGCAAATCTTTGCAAATCTTTTCCAGACCCCAGAGCCTTCGTCTTACGGAAAACCTAACGCAAAATCGAGCTCCCCTGACCCAGTCAGGGCCGCGGAGGCTTCGCAGCAAGACGAGCAACCGGGAGCAACGATAACAACACTGATCGATTCCCTCCCCAGTGAGCCTTTCCCCGATGAGAGGTCGAAGTCTCCAGACGATGAGGAGCCAAGAGCTGCAAGCTCCGCTGCACAGCAGGGACCCGGTTCGCGTGCGGAAACGGCAGAGACGCCGCGCCATTCAGATGAGTACGACGCCAAATCGCGTTCTCCTGTCGAAGAGCCCCGAGGCCCGGACGAAGACAACGCATCCAAAGCAGCAGAAGAGCCTGACAACGAGCGGTCCAGTGTGATAGAATCCAACGCTTCGCCTGCGCCTGGCAATGCGCAGAACGAGGCTGACGCCACACTACCGCTCGACGCAAGTGTAGAAAACGCAAAGAGCGAGCGTTCCGTCGCTCAAGACGAGGTCTCCAACGCGGGGACAGCGAATGAGACCGGCTCGCAAAACGAAGACTCAACTCCGCTGAAAGCATCGGATGAATCGAACGACGGAAATTTGTTCACTCCCTCTTCCCCACGATCGGGCACGCGTCCTGACGCCGACGATCGTTCGAACGTTGACGAAGACGAAGATCCTCAAGACAACCAAGACCGGCCAGTCGATGATGGTCTTGGTGTTCGCGGAGATGTCCCTGGCACAGACCAAGTATCCGTCCAAAGCAGCCAAGACCCTGATGCAACCACCGCAAGGTTCGTTGAAACGAGGTACTCGATACGGTAGCCTAGGGTGTAGGTTTGAGTTACCTACGCTACCTTTTATATACCTCCTACAGAGTTAATGGTGTGGTCGAGCAATATTTCTCGTATAAAAAGCTCTTCAAGCCAAAGTTGAACTCGAGTCATTTGACGTTTTTTCGTGTCGATTTGCTGACCTTTGTCTAGGATGAGTTATCACAAAATTCTTCTGTTAAATGGCTTTGTCAACTCATTTTCGAGGCAAATGGAGTCGCATTGGTTCAGCGTTTGTTTTATTAAATGCCTAGTGATGCATACCAAGTTTATTCGTATGGCACTCGTTCAACTGATGATACGAAATTGATTTTATGTAAGTGCGCAAGGTCGTGCCAGCAGAAACAAAGATAATAAAAAATATTGGTAATTCAGTTTTACAGTTTTATGATGTTGTTGACACAAATGAATATGTATCCGTTTGTAAACAATATATTACCACTCCGCTAATTCATGAAGCATAGATTAGTTAAAAATGCATAAATAATCTAACAGCCTGACTAGTTAACAAGATAACGATAACTTCATTCCACCAAAACTAAAAGAAGGTACAAGCTTCGTAACTGTGTGCAAAAAAAGTTTGCACTGCATATATCTCAGAAATTATTTAGAGGAGTGTTCAGCTGTTTTTCTGGTCGTCACTTTAGCTAGCTGTTGCATGTTAAAGCACGTTATTAATGGCCGGAAAGCAATTTTGAAAATAACTAAATCCAAAGTCGAGTTACGAGATCAAATATATGCTGCGGAAAAAATCGTAGACGAACAAAGTTATTTGGGAAAGCCTAGAAAATTTCCCGACTTTTTTCTAAACCAAGAAGTCACTTATCAAAATTTGTTGCCTAGCTTCTTCAGTGTTTTGCAATTTTTTTCGTGAAAATGTCCGAACGATTAAAAAAAGATCTTCAACCCACTTTTGCACCAACGATTGAAAATAACTGCCTAAATTGTGCCATGCAACTCTTAATTACAGGGAGAAATAACGCGACAACGAAAGATTTGTGTGAAACCGTCGAAAGCAAAGATTCTTTGCGTCCCTTAATTCTGAATTACTGCGCTACACTTTTATCAAAGAAAGAAAAACAGTAGAAATTTCCAAATTTTGAAACTTTTTAAAACAATTTCGAAATTTCAAAACATTTGCCAATTTTTCACGTACGTTTGGGCTGAGTGAGGGCTGTTCCTCTCCTTGCTCTATTACCTCTTTCAGCTATGATTGTAGGCGCAATAGAAGCGTAATAGCAATGCTGTAGACTGAGGGAAGTTATGCATGCAAACTGCTTTGCCATTGTTGTGTGTTTTAAAGAAATGATTTTGAACAACATTATCAGTTGCATTAAAATATGAGAAAGGGAAGATTTGTAAATTGTTTGGTCATATTGTGACCAATCGCTCGGAGAAAATTCAATGTGCAACTCTCAAACCCCGGCGTGATGAGCACTAGAAAACGTGGCGTTTTGGAAGCAAACAAGGATTTTGTGCACTGCGACCTTAGTCCCAATGTTTCATGCAGCACTCTTCCGTTTTATCAGCCGTCCGATGGACGATTAACTCTGTTGTTCGTTGCAGGCCTGACTCTAATGCGCTGGCCACCGATGACGATCAGCAAGCCGCCATTCTTAAAAACACCCACAGCATACCGAACGGAACTGCTGCCGGCGCGCATGGCTTGCAACCCTGATGGATGTCGGATTTCCTCGGTCTCATAAAAGGTGTACGTGAGCGGATTTTCATCCGCGCGCCTCTCACCAGCATTGTCTTCTTATTCGTCAAATCGATGTTCGGACTTTCGATGTACAAGCGCAGCGATGGATGTCAAAACGAAGCGCTTTAATGACTTATAAAGGCATGTGAGATGCTTCTATCAATTTTTCATGCGAGGGAGAAACCTCCGTGAAACTAGATTCAAGGGCTGATGACGTATTTGCAAGGGATAACCACGACGAAACGTAACTGTCGAAGGCGAAAATTGTAGTGATTTTTCTTCATAATTCAGAAACTTTTGCAATCAACCAGGAGTTAAGGCCGTGTGAGATTTTCGCCAGTGGCTACGCCCGACCTTTTCCGACCCCTAGCTCGTCCTTATTGTCGATCATAGAACTATTCCATGGTAGAATGACGTTTTCTTGTCGCTTTTTGTCTTCGAGCCGTTATAATTGTAATTCGTCGTTGGTTTTGCAGTTTTTTCTTGAAAGTGTTCGTGTATTGCCGTTGTTACATTAGATCTTCTGGGGTTATACATCTATCTACATTTCCGCTGTAATGGCGAAACACGCAGCGCGACTTTACTTAAAATTTATTCCGACTTGGCGTTGGCCTGACGTGATAAAAGGTCTCAAGCTCGGTCTTCGTTTGTTATCAGAACGTTTTTTCGATAAAGGAGGAAAAATAAACTCTTCATATTTTCCCAACGCGTTTTCCGGCCGTTCGCCAAGTTTTTATCGGTCTCTTGCGATTTTGAAGAAGTGCGCAGTGCTTTCGCAATTGAAACTATCTTTGCATCGTTACGCCAAAGCCGTCCATTATTTACAGTACTAATTTTGTGCGAAACAGGAAGCCCTTTGCACACATTCCTGTACGCGGGTCTCCAGTGCGCAAGATTAATCTCGGTTCTTTTAACACTCCTTAGGACGAAAAGCTGGTCGCAACTATACCGGTGTCACAACGTTTCAGCCGAGACAGCAGCCTGTCTCGCTGTCAATCGCTTATTTCCAGCTTCGCCATATAAAGAACCTATCATTCAGCTGACCAGACCTGTACGTAAATTCAGAGATAAAAGCTTCCGCTGATCAAGCGAAAGTTCCAGTCGCAGTTAAAATTTCTGGCAAAAAATCTCTTCTGTCACGAGATTTCCATCATGTCGTAGTCACTAAACATGTTTCTCGTTCTTAACGTCGTGGAAGTTAAGCAGTATTCATCGAGAGTTGCATTGCTGTTGTGATCTTTACTTACTGTATTTGCGATACTTTCACTGTAATTAGATTGTTGTCACTGTACGTTTCGTGTCACTCGTCTCGCCTCTCCAGAGCGATATTTACGGTCAGCGAAACTTTGAGCGTGAATGAATTGTCCGCGCGCAATATAAAATGGTGTTAACGCTCAGGTGTCCACACTTCGCAGGAATGCAGCGAAATCTTAGTGACGTTCAACCTATGATTTGTTTTGTGGCGCCCATTGCGATGCTTTGGCAGCTTTGCGATTTCGCTTGGTGTATCTTAAATCCATACTGATCACGTTTTTTTAGAGAGAAAGCCATGAAACTATTGACAATGGTTGTCTGTGTTGATTTACTTTAGTTCGCATCGAATAAAACTGGAATTAAAAGATGCAGCGTCTTTCTGAAGAGAAATATATCAGTAGAGAGAAGCTAATTCACTACCAAATAACGTGCAAACTTTGATACATAGCCTATGTCTTGCGGCTTTTCTTCTTTGTAGCTAGATGTGAACGCAGCTGTCTCTTGAATTCAAAACAAGACAAAGTTGTCCAAGGCAAATTACCTTTTTGTCATTCAAAACACCGCAGGTTTCCTACAAACTGTAAAATGCACTACAAACTGTAAAAAAAGACAGAAAATACCAAAGTTTCGATTTTATCTCGAGGTGTTTTTGGAGGCAATTTACTTTATTCCAAAAGCACAGAATTTACCTTGAGCTTTGTGTGAAGGAATGTTGCAAGCTGATACGGTTATGCAACCGTTGAAAACAGCTGTTGCAAATGCTCTTTCCGAATTAGACCGAAATATCAAAGCAAACTAAATCAATGCAATGGATTCAGGTTCAGTTTCGTAGTTTTTTTAGTATTGCTGACACTGACAAACGATGCACAGAGAAAGCTGAAAAGCAAATTGGAACTGGGAGTATTACATTTTCACCGTTTTTAGGTTTGTAAACGTTCAGTTCAGTTTCAACCATACTCTGTTTCAGTGCACCTTTCGGGAGTGTCACCAGTGGTTTGCGACGCACATGTTCGCGTGCTTGTGCTGGGGCCACGCAGTGGCGTGTCAAGGGGGAGCTGGGGGTCGCGGGCGGAACCTTTTAAGAGGCGGCACTTTGCTGATTACCAATTAATTTTTTTAAGGAGTTTGAAAGTTCAAGCTTTTCGTTAATAATTTTCAATAAAATTTTGAAAATTTTGAAAGTTCTAACTCTTTTCAATTTTTCTGTTAAGAAGCCCTAGATTAGTAGGCTATCATTAAAAAACACGACATGTGGCTCTGTAGTGAGCAAATTGATGAAATGTTTACTCAAACGTCTGGGTCAAATTCAATGTGTTAGAGTGCCCCAGTGTTTGTCGTGAAGTCAGGGCGTTTTAACACACTTACTTGGGGACAATTGTGCAACATTCCCCACACCTTCCTCGGCAGACAAAGTCATTTCCGCCCAGTTGAAAGTTCTTTTGAACAAACGAAAGAGATGACATTCGATGGCAGACTAGCAAACGTTAGGGCTCCGGTAACCGGTTGTTCGCGGTTCACATTGCCTCTCCTCTCGAACCTGACACTTAGGCATTGGCGACGAAGATTTCGCTGGGGCGGCGTTAGCTCAGTGGTGGAGTGTCCACCTCTCAACTGGAAGGTTGCCCATCCTATTGACCGACACTGAGTGAATCGCTGTAGCGCTCCTTGGGCAAGATCGTTCCCCTCAACTGCCCCGGTAAGCAGCATATTTCAGACGTTGGCATGCCGCTAACTGACGTCTCGAAAATTATTTAAAAAAACGTTTCTTGGCACATCTCAGCTATTGTTGAATGTTCGGTGGGATATTTTCAGTAAGTGCCATAAACTGTAGCCTCGTCATCAGATGGCGTTGTCAACATTAAATGTTGGCCGTTGAAGTGAAGAACTCTGAAGAACTCTGTAAGGGTAATGTTGCTCAGTTTCAGTACAACGGCTGTTTTTCTGCATGACGTAATGGTGTCGGTAAATGACGTTCTTGAAGCGGGGTAGTGCAGTTCGTGTGTTTGCGTGGGTAACTTTGAGCTCAGATTGTCGGTTTGAACCCGCAAGTAGACTGGATCAGAGCCAGTCGATAGGCAGCGTGAGCTTCGTAAAAGTATCTTTTATTCAACGGTATACTTAACATTTGCATTCATAGAAAAATTGATTTCAACAAGAAAAGCTTAGAAAAGGTGTTGCTCTCATTTTGATGAATTCGAGGCAAGAACTTTAGTCTGCAAACCTAACGCAAGGGTAAACGATATGTTTAGATATGATTGTGGTTAAGGTTTTAAAAAGAGTGTTAATCGAAATGGTTGTATAACTTATCGATGGCTGTACTGAAAGACGTTGTTCAACGCAATTACCGTCGAAAGTAAGACGTTATAATAAGTGCTGAGCGTCCAAAAGACCTATGTCCCACTTGGCATGATTTGGTAATACAGTTTTCTAAATAGACGTCTGTGGGTCACCAGTCCCAACGCCACGGCCTAGCCATCCAAAACAAAGCTCCAAGCTTCCCCAATGTGAAATGTGAGACACTATAAATCAGTGGAATTTTTGTGAAATTTTAGAATGTAAATCCCCCCTGCAAAAACGTAAAGTCCCCCAACTGAAGACCTTCTGGCGATGATTCTGTTGGTGACGAACAAAGGTAAGGAATAACACTATGCACGTGTAATTGGAAGAGATCCAACCCAACAGCTTCTCAACCATAACCGGTGTTGAACCTGTTTAAGATGTTTTTTCAAAATGGGTCCCCGCACTTGNGGAGGGCTCCGCGCAAGTGCCAACAGAGTTAAAGTTTGTAAACTTTTATATATTCTAAGACAGGGGTTCCCAACCTGTGGTACGCGTACCACTAGTGGTACGCGAAGGTCTTCCAGGTGGTACGCGAGTAACTTACATTTTTACACAAAAACCTGGTTTCACTGCTTTCGAGCTTACGTATTGGACTTTGTTTCTAAATAAATAAATTTTCCTGTAGCATGCTATTCCTATGGTATCGCAAGATTATGACTTTCGATGCGCTCTTAGCAAATTTACGCCACGCATCGACCGAGTGGTGGGAGGTAATCAAAAACAAAAATCTCATTAAACTTTGTTGTGGTACTTTGTTGATATTTTAATCAGTTTTTTTAAAGGAAAATGTTAGGTACCCGGTATAGATCTGTAAGCACCCGATTTATCTGATTCTAGGGACCCGATTTTCTGTGATTCTGTGGATCCGATGATAATTTTCGCTGATTCTAGGGACCCGATTTTCAATTCTAGAGACCCGAATCGGGTCCCTGAAACACATTGAAACAAAACCTGTTTTAATGTATATTATTCTTCTGAATAAATTAAGATTCGATCAAATTAGTTGTTCTGGAAGAAGAGGTAAGCGTTGACAACACGGAGTGCCCAAGTGGTATGAGATCGTAAAAAGGTTGGGAACCCCTGTTCTAAGAGAATTAAACCACTACTGAAACGTGAAGTGAACAATGAAACATTCTTTACATCACCGAGATGGTATTATCAGATTTATTATTATAGCTTGTTACATGCAGTATATATACTTTTTTTAGTTAAAGACAAGGATATTGTACGGAATTTTAACATAAATAAATATTTACATCTGGAAAGTAGGTATGCCGCCATCATATCCCTTAAATTTATCCTTTGATCCCCTGGAATGAGCAAATTATTAAAAAGCCATGCGTTGGGCTTACCGGAGATTAAAAACCAACAGGGAAGAACATTTGACAAAACATGTCGGGTTCGTATATGCATATGTAAAGAAAGCAAAATATAGAAAAATCAATGATGGGAAAGGTGGCGACAAGCAGAAAAAGCACGACTCATAATCGACAATGAAAAACATGACCCATTTGAGTTTGAGCGTGTTTGATGGTGATTTTCAAGATGCTTTATTAATCCTTATATTTTTAAATAAGCACGGAACATGGTCTTCTTTGATTTTAAATTTTTGTAAGCAAATTTGATGGGTTGAAAGGGCAGCACTTTTATGATCGGCCACGCGGCTATTTTCATGGTGAAAACTGCGTTAATGGCGAATCAACGGCAGCACCTCGCTTGAACTATTTCTTTGTGAAACGTAAGGTCGGGCACGAGGATAGACAGGCAGCAAGTTCCGTTTTTCAAGTCTTCGGCATGACCCGACTGGGAATCAAACCCAGCCTAGCAGCTTTTGTGGCGCGTGCTCAACCAACTGTACCACTTCGTCCAGGGTTTCTCAACCTGTTGGCCATGGCCCACTAGTGGGCAACAGAACAATATTTGCCGGGGCACGGCCTTGTACCGCTGAAATTGAGTACGTTTTGCAAGATGACCCTCGAAAACAGGTGCTCTTGTTGTCATGTAAACGAAATCTAGAAGCAGGCTTAATGTGGAAGATGACTTGATCTGTGCAGTATCAAGTTTTGAGCCTCGAATATCTTCGCTTTCTAACAAGAAATAGGCTCAGCCTTCGCATTGATTGTAGCGCACGTTACATTAGGCTGTTTATCGATTTTTTTATTCCTGCTGCATGCATGTGCAACAGTTGTCCCAGTGGAGAAGTTTTATAGTCGGTGGGCCTGGACCCTCTGTTTGTTTATTAATTGGGCCATATGGTTGCTGGGAAGGTTGAGAACCCCTGACTAAGTCGGTTGTTTGTAAACGTTGTTTATGAATAAGTTTGCACTTTATTATTGACCACTGAAACTTAAAATATTAAGAGAACCTTTCGAACATGTGTATTATTGTATGCAATACGAATGCTCAAGTATGGCGGAAATTATTCGAAATTCATGGTGGAGAGGGTGGATGGGTTAAAAGTGGAATTAGATGATAAATCAAGTGGGCTCGCCCACGTTTTCACTTTGGTGTTCTCTTATCCAATTGCTGCAGGGCAGATAGCTCGCTCTTGACTATTTTGTCGTTGTAACTTGTAACCGTGCTTCACTTCATCGCTGGTATTTAGAGCGCATATGTCACGAGTGAGGTAAAGTCCAGCTTTGGCGCGTATTACTTAAGACTGTTGGCACTAAAGGTTTTTGGCGACTTTATCGCTTTAGTCATTCTTTTGTGAATATTACGATTTTGGTCACTACTTTGAACTGAAGATGCGCCTTGAGTGAAATTACTATTCCGTTGGAAGTCAACTGTGATCCGATTTTTTTGAACGCGCTGTGACTGTGAGACTTCGCGTGCGGATCATGACATATGCAGCAATTATCGTCAGAGCAAGTACGATCGAGTCCTTCCAGAAGTTGGGCTTGTTCTAGTACAACTCAGTCAACGCTTGTCTAAACAGCAAAATTTCGTAAGTCAACCGATGTTATTTACTTTATTTGTTGTAGATAGCAGAAGCAATCAATTTCTGCGACATAACAGGTTTTAAGATGTTTGGCTCATTTGGACTCGTGCACCAGCTTCTTTGAATTGGCGTGACGGTCTTATTTCCGATCACCCATTTAGCTAGCGACTGCTTTGAAGTTGCTGTTTATATCTGAGATTTCTGCATGAAATGGTAAACATAGAAAGTGCGAGCACGATGTACGGTTCAGTTAGGTCTGTATCTCAGCAATGTAAGCCATGTTTTTGCAGCTCAACAGATGTAGAAAGGCAATGTTCTTAGAAATATATGAACGTAATTGTTACCCTAAATTTTTTTCACCTGTTGATTACCACACCAAATGTTGGACTGTCGACATTGCTTGTGAAACACAGCTGTGTTTTTATATTCAGCTTCATTGGATCATGGGAACTACGACATTTAAGGTTTTTCAGAAATTATCGTGTTGAAAAGCACCAGCTAAAAGCTTTTCTTTCAGTTTACGAGTAGTGGGAAATTTCGAACGCGACGACAGGTTTTGATTACATGTTAATGCCTGAAACAGCAAAGCAAAAGACGGCATAGCTCTGCGCATATGAAAGTGATTTCTACAGTTATTAGCGTAAGAACAAAACAGGAAAAGTTTTATCGTGCTGAAATAAATACGAAACAATCGTTTGAAACCTGCCCTGGGCGTACATTTTTATTGACTTCTAACTTTTCGTACAATCGGATTTTGTTTTGGTAGGTATCGCATATTCTTGTAAATGCTGCCAGGCAGCATTTTTAAACTCTTCCAATTAAAATTATTATTTCTTGGAATATTTTAAATTTCGGCTAAGGTTGAGCTTTAGCCCAGTATGCAAGCTGGAAGAAATACGGTCTGCAAGACCGTTTAAAACAGCTAACATGGAGATGAATCGTTAACTGCTCAGACCATGGTTCCGAAATGGGGCGTCGCAATGCCCCGGTGCGTCGCTATGAAATTACAAGGGTGTCGCAAGCTTGCATCCACCTTCACTAACAAGATCTTGGAAATTAAAAAACTGCTCAAACCCAAGCGATGTACGTGTAAATGAGTCTGCGAGAGGTTAAAGACATTTTTTGATATGCTACGTCGCAACAAGCAATTAAGCTGATGAATCGCGTTAAATACCAATCCGTGAATATTTTTATGCTGTGCTCCACCGTTTGATTTTATGCATAAGATTAGTGCTTCGCCCATCGGGTGCTTACACAAGTTAGAAACCACTGGCATAGAATAAACACTTACCTGTTCTCTATTTCATTGCGCAAATCAGATGAGGGTATTCTGCACATAAGTGAAACTTAGCTCCAGCATATGCTTTTTTATACGCTCAACTGGTACTAAAAAAGATGGAATTGTTAAAGCCAGCGAGCGTTTCAATACCTTACTCAACAGTGGTCTTCAGCAACGATTTAAAAGGCAGCAAGGACCAAATTAAGCTTACACGATATAAAAATAGAAAAAGAAAATGAAAAGAGCAAGACAGCGGCAAATCTACTAGGTCTTCTAGAGCAAGGAAGCCGTAAGGTACACATCATTTTGCTACAAATAAAACCAATTTAATGTCAAAAAAATCAGGCAATTTTTCATACACAGATTGTAATTGCTTTTATGAAACGTTTCCATGCAGTGACCAGTATTCCCTCTAACGTGCGCAACTGCGCAAACCCGCAGCACCACCAGACCATTTGCACAATGAAATCTCATTCTCGCGCACTTCCAACATTCCAAATTTAATATTCTATATGTATCGCATGGCCTTTTTACGGCTTGGAACACTGCACTGGTTGTGTGTCTGCATGGTTGCGCAATTGCATCCGCTCAGGGCGCAACAAAACAAGCATTTGCTCAGTGCAGAATTTTCTTAGAGAGAACACTGGCAGTGACCGATATGGATGTTAATTTCATAGTCCTGCACTTGGCGCTTTGCAAGTCCCTTTTATGACCGCGTTTGTAGAAGTACTACTAGGCTATGACAGTTTTATAAAGTCGCCTTTTAATTCGAACTTGTTTGAATTTCAATATTTGGAAGTTGCGTCTGTTTTCACTCACGTATTTTTGTCCGGTTCGGATGAAAGTAAATTAGGCCATACGACTGGGTAATTTTTTATTTATCTCCGGCGGCCCAGAGAGCTTATGTTCCAAAGTATGGATTATTCCATAAATTAACAAGCACATACCAACGATTATACAGACATCCTACGATTTTGGACTGCATTAGCATCAAAGTGCTTCCCGACCCTGACTCCGGCGTGATTGAAACTGCTGTTGAATCATTTTAAAAATAAATCTTTACTAAAGCCAGATTAAGAGGTTCTTTAGACTGCTGTATATGCAGTAATTATAGGTCAGGAAAGTTCGTGTCCAATACTTTAAAGTGTTACCACTGTCGAATAAAACCATATTGGCTCGACTGTGGTTTATGTTGTTATTTTACCAATTTGAGGAATACTATTAGATAAACTATTAGCTAAATTAGTTAAACAATAACATTTTTTCTAATTTGAATAGCAACCTAAAATGTAGAAAATAAATTTTCCACTGTCTTCTTTTTTCACCCTCAACGAAACCATGACATGCAGATTTGAAAATAAGTTTTTTACCTAAAACATTTTTATGTGGGAGAACAATAAAATTCAACACAAAATAGAACATTAACCTATGAAAAGAGGATAAAAATCAGTTTTTGAGAAAGGCGTGGATACACAAAAAGCTTCATGTAACAAAGCAGGCTACATCGTTTACTGATAGCCGATATGCAATCAGGACTAGGTGGCTCACTTGGTCCCGTCTTAGTGTGACGCTAGTAGAACTATTAGAGTTTGTTGAAAATCGTGGGGTATTTCGAGTCCTGCAAGAGCCACTGCTCCCGCGACCTCCCCAGAGGAAAAGCGGTTATGAAGGTGAATGGATGAGTCGACACGCCGACATGTACTTGAACAGCAGAAACAAAACCCGAAAACAAGTTTAGTTAAGAAAATCTCTTATGTGTGTAAGAACCACTATTTCAAATTTCACAACAACTGAGACCTTTGATCTGGTACCACGTTTATTTGAGACCTTTTCATTTGAAACCATGTTCATTTGAGACCTGTTCATTTGAAACCACATTCATTCGAGACCTGTTCATTTGAGACGTGTTTGTTTGAGACCATGGTCATTTTAAATCATGTTTAGATGCAGTTTTTTGGTTTTCTGTGAATCACATTTTTACGATATACCTTCACTTTTTTGGGATGGCTTGAAGTTTCACAAGGTTGGCGTGCGGTTGAATTTCCCAAAATGACTGTCTTTGGAATCCAATACGACGCACGCTGCATTGTATATGCAGTTATGTTTTGAAAACCTAGAAGAGGCCAGAAAAATGCACCATGCCTCGGGTTTCAAATGAATGTGGTCTTAAGTGAACGTGGTCTCCAATGGACAAATGAATGCTGATCTCAAATGAACTAGTCTCAAACGAACAGGTATCATATATTAATGTGTTCTCAAATCAATAGTTACAGGCTCTAGCTTTGCAGCCGGCTGTTTGAGGAATCTCCTGCCTGGTTCTGCTCCCATCTCCTTGCAATTATTCAAGCTTGTACTTATCATTCAGCAATATTTGTAAAGCCACAGCAGTGACCCACACCAAGCGAATCGATAGCAATTTATTGCGTAAGGAAACTAGTTTCGTCCGTTACAATCTTCAGTCCTGCGCAAAAGTTGACATTTGAAACAAAAAGAAAAATTACTAGCTGTTGCTAAGATCAAAACTCAAGATTACAAAAATTGAAGAATTCAAAAATTGAGCACAATTGCAACTCCCCTCTAAACACAGCTACAACACTGTTCAACGAAGACAGGTCGCAACGGCCATTCGGCACCTCTGATTGACAAAAATACTCTCCGCGTTTAGCACAAAAAATACTCTCCTCGTCTCAGTGTGTAATTTTTTCTTTTTGTTTCATATGTCGACTTTTGCGCAGGACTGAAGATGTGTAACACACGAAACTGGTTTCCTTACACAATAAATTGCGATCGATTCGCTTGGTGTGGGTCACTGCTGTGGCTTTACAAATATTGCTGTGTTCTCAAATCATATCATCTAAGCTCTTTGCACACCTACAAAAGCGCATAGTCATAATTAAATGAAAAGTGTTTTGCTTATTTCAACAAGAAATCGGCCGAAGTAACAACAGGCAGGATTTATGTCTTTTCAATTGCATTTGTTTTGAGCATGCTTTTGAAATGTACCTCAGACTTTTGGGTGGTAGTTAAGAAAAAAACATGAGTTTAGCGCTTGGTGTCATGCAATGGATTGTTTCCAGTAAACGGCAGAATGCATTTCTGATTTACTGATACGCAGACTGGTGAAAGATGGACTTGGGAGGTATTCTGATACAATTTGCTGTTGAATCCGTTTTGCGTTGCAACCCATTTGCAAGGGAGAAATTGGGATATTACATGACGTTATCTTTAAGATGCAGACAAAATGTCATAAAACAGCATTTGTGCATTTCTGTGCAAATATTTGCAATGATATGCTTTCACTTACGTCAGCAAGAAGTTTTTACCACAGTTAACAAGTCTTTTTAATGCTTGTACTCGATGAAAAAAAAACATTTTAAACTTTTCAAATCATACGTTCTAAGTCAAGCAGAAAAAGCTAGTCACTGGTGTGATCCTGCAAGTGATAACGAGCTCTTTAAGTTCGTCCCAGAAACTGTGGCAACATAAGCAGGGCACACAAAAAGCACTAAAACTTTCAACGATTGTTCTTTTTACTGTGTTTGTAGTCGTTTGAGGTCTGGTGCGTTGAAAAGGCTGCACATTGTCTACGACAGACACTTCGCTACAAGATAATCTTTCAAGCATGTACGCAATCAGGAAGCCAAAGTATGATGAAAATGACGCAAAGATATTTGTGGAATCAAACTACGGTTTTAAAGTTGAATCAGTCGATACATTAGCTGGATTCGATGATCAGAATTTTAAAATTTGCACAAGGAACCATGAAAACAGTTCCGAAACATTTACCCTCAAGATAATCAACGCTGTGGAATCGAGCGATGAAGGTATACAGTAGAATTTGGTTAATAAATCCACGTTGGTCCAACCAATTGTGTATGTAATAAGGAGTGGTTGTAATCAGTAATAGGGCAATAGGGAAGGCGAACGAGGCGGTCGCCCTAGGGGCAGTGGCGTAGCCGGCCCAAAATTTTGGATGGACAAAAAATTGTTGGAGGCCCAAAATATTTCATTTTAGGCGAGCAACAGTATTTTGTTTGGGATGCCGCATCTCAAAGCACAAAGTGACTAGATATGTTAAAAGTTTGGGGGTGGACAAGCAGGGTTGCGATGCCGGAGGTAAAATATCCGACACCAACTCCGGCCTACCCAAAATTTCCGACTTCGACTCCCGACTCTCACTCCTTAACATAAAGGGAATGAAATTTGGCTGTTAAAATCAATGGAAATCGTGGTGCACAGCGACTCCGGCTCCCAGGGTTGTTAGGAATTCGACACCGACTCCACTTAAAAATCTCCGACTCCTTACGACTCCGACTCCGGCTCCGGGTCCGACTTCGCAACCCTGGTGGCCATGACCCCTGGCTACGCCTATGGTCAGAGGGTCCCTCAACAACTTTAATGTGTAGACAAAGAACAATTGAAATCAAAAGACAGCAAGTAATTTACAATGTGAAATGGACTTTCACGCAGAAGCAACTTCCCAGACAAAATGAAAAAATTTGACTTGTTTTCAGGGAATAAAGTCTGTGCATAGTAAGTGTAAAATACAGGGGCCCATTTTTTGATATAACGTAAACAAATATAGGGGCCATGGGCCCCATTTTTAAGACCACTGCACACATGAAATCTCACAAATTTCACAATTGAAATGTGAAACAAATTTAATTCTTTTATCCACTTAGTACCACACAGGCCAGTAACTGGGGGGGCGAAGTGGAGGCTCCTAGAAAAATCCCCCCCCCTGGAAAAATGAGTTTGACATAGTTTTAAACTATTATAAATAGTTTTAAAAATTTGGGCCCCACTCTTCGCCCCCTGGTGTCCCAAGCTGGTTCCGGGCTGGTTCTACATCTACCTTTAGAAGTGGCAATGTTTTGGGGCCCATGTCTGAGTGTTTGCCTCGGGCCCTTAAATTCTAATATTTCCCTATGGTTGTAATAACCGGTTATCCTAAAACTGCAACAAAACAACCCCTACGAGGTAAAAATGTAACCAACGTACAATATTATGTACTGTATCTAATCAAAATGAATAAATGTGTTGTACTGCATTTTTCAACACATAAAAATCTGTGCAATGAGGTTTCTTTAGGTGGGAATGTCTTTCGGAGACGGCCATCTACTTCTGCTTTCATAGCATTATATACTATTTTGGACGAAAATAGACCAGAAAAACTCAGTTACAGTATTATATCGGTACTGTCGTTCATAATAAGTCACGATTTGTACACCGAAAAGAACAATTCATCTGCATAAAGAATCGAATGTGGATGCAGCAAACGGTGGCTGGTTGTATTAACCGGAAGTTTCATACCACAGCGAATGAATAGAAAAATTCCCTCAAAAGCAATTTTGCTAATTTCCTTCCAGCAAAATTTTTAACATAGTGATACACTGTGTGCGCTGTTTGATCAAACTTACTCAGATTTTGTTCACTTAACCTATGATCGATTTTGTTTTATTTTTTATTTTTGTTTTTTTAGTTAAATCACATTTTGGTAGTACGTCAGAGTTTTGCTCCGTGAGTTGACTTGTACAAAACTTTTAAAGCAAACATTGCCACGTTTTTTGATACAGAAAGATTTCAATTCCAAACAAAAGTTCTTGAATTCTTATCTGGTTGCGGGTTTCCGGTTCCAAGGCCAGTAGAAAGCGTCAGTGGGACAAGTTTGCCGACTACGAGTTCAGGTAAAGCGTAGTGTCGTGGAAAACATTCTCTACTTGTTTTCCCATCAACTGAAATTTAATTGCTACCTGTCTCTGGTCTTGTTTCTGCGATGCTTTAGCTTCATTCACTTCAGGCATTGACGGCTCCACGCAAACCTGTGGCGTAGCAGATCTTTCGCTTCAGGCATGAACGACTACACAAATCTGAAGCAGATCTTTCGCTTCAGGCACTGACGGCTCTTCAAACCGCATCATGATGATCACGTACATACCAGGAACAACATTTGATGGTGCATTATGTTTGAACGAAGCTGATTTCTGTCATCTTGTCCATAGCATTGCAAGCATGGTGGCATCGATGAACCTCGCCCTTCAGGTATGATCCACATTATATTGCAATTGTTTTGAAATAAAATTCCAACAAATACATTGGAACATTCGGAAAATGTATGCACGTGTAAGATACGCGATCATAAAAGTTAGTGACTATGCATGCCTAACACCAGGGGTGGGGAACCTGTGGCCCGCGTGAACATTTGATATGGCCCGCATCACAATTTTCGTTACCCAATTTAGAGTACAAAATCGCGTCAAAACCAAGCTTCATGACAAGCAGATACTTGGATAGTACAGTTTGTCAAGAGAATCCCTTAACTCATAATTAGATAAAGGTTGAAATTTTTGATTTAGTCAATTGTTTTTGCTGCCCGCCAGCCATAGTCAGGCCCGTAACCAGGGGGGGCAAAACTACCCTAGATAATTTTTCGCCCCCCCTGAAAAAATGTGTTGGACCTAGTTCAAAAACATTGAACATAGATCAAAAAATTTGGGCCCCTCTCGGAAAACTCTTCGCCCCTCCTGGTGTCCCAAGCTGGTTACGGGCCTGGCGATAGTCCACCATTTATGCGGCCCGTAACAGAAAATGGGTTCTCCACCCCTGCCTTACACTAAAACTATCGCTGAGGCAACTACTTCAACCGCTGATTTAGACATAATAGTCTTGCTGTAATCAGTTAAAAGTTACATCGAGATTTTGTGACATGAAAAATCAACTTGCTTTGATGAACATACTTCGTTAACTTCATCTAATGTCCAAGTCCCTAAAACCTACGGAAATAACTTAATTTTTTTAAGTTGGCGATGTACAGTATGGCCATTTTGTCGTCCACTGTTTTGTCACATCAGTGTTGTGAAATATACTTCATCTCTCTTACAGTAGCAAAGCCTTTATGAGACATGGCTACCAAAAATTACTGAAATCGCCCCCCTTAACCGAACTGCCTGGATCCGCCCCTGCTCTCATGCAAACACACAGCGTCTCCCACATTATGCGACAAAGCGGAACAAAACTAAAAGCTAACCACGTTTTGACCATCGTGTGATGCCTGCAATGCATGATGTGGCTCAAAACATATCAAGCCATTATTTCATTTGGCAGGCGGGCAACATCAAACAGTGGGACCCATCCACAAGTATGTGGTCAATGTACAACAGTACTCTTGAGATGATGGCTCCTAGGCTGCGGTCCGTAAAGGATGTTTGCTTGCGGTTGCTTTGCAAAGAAACCTTCGAATCCTTTGAGACCCACGTTCTTTCAAAGCTTGATCAACTGAGAGAAGGTAAACGAAGTTGCTTTAACATCGAAAAATAATAATTATTATTGGTGGGCTTTTCAAGACAATCACTTTCAAGCCAAGGTCAATGGACTTATCAGTTCATCCTGTCGACGACCGTAAATGAACAAGTATACCCAGTTCGTGGGATAACCTTGAGTAATTTTAGAACAGAATATTAGGCGGAACGCTCAAGACGGAACTTTTTGTTCAAATATTACTTACGTCATATAGCTAAAAGGTCAAAGTGTAAAAGTGTTAAGCCTCGACATGTGGAATGAACAGATCAAATACTGACTACTCATAACAGAAAAATTCTGATACAGCAAAAAGCCTGCTGGTATGCCAAATACACAGCTATGAACATTAAAGGCCTTTACTACACCGAAACCTGCCTGCAGCAGTGCGGTCACATGTAGTTCCCACTAAATATTCGTAAGCAACTGGAGCGGCGGTCATTCGGCGGTACGAGAAAAAAATGGCCCTAAAACGCTCGTAAATCCTATCTGATGCACCACCAAGGGCGTACACAAGGGGGGGTTGGGGTTAAAACTCCCCCTTGGGCTTGATATTTTACAAAAAACTTTATTACCTGCGCAAAGGGGATTATTTGTTTTCGCATACCTTTTGCTTGTAAATTTGTGGATTTAATGCAAATTTCAAGGAACATTACAAATTGGAAATAAGTAATAATTATGTTTTGGTGGGATTCTGGATTATCGTCTCCGTCCAGAAACCATCTCACCACTTTTTGCAGACCTTTCGCCCATTATGCATGTTTAAGATTGTGTTCCGCGATTGTTCACTTTATCCAAGACAATTGTCTTTAGTATGTCTGCTGTGGCTGATCAGCGCAAACTTCGCCAAAACGTTGGTTTGGAAAACATGAAGCTGCGATCTCCAACCATCTCCATGATCATACAGACCATGTGTCTGTGAGGTAGCAGTCGCAGCCGCTTGCAGGTGAGGCAGCGGTGCCATACAGTGTCATAGGTTTCTATGAGATCGACAAACACAGCTCCGGCCTTCCAGTTAGCCGAAAAGCTATCCTCGATGTCCTATGTCAGCAAGGTGACCTGATCTAACCGTCGACCTCCCGTGTCGAAAAGTGGACGATTAGTTCGACACGAGCGGNGGACACACAGAAGAGATATAGGGCGATAGCTCTTTGGGTTCCCCAACTGCTTTTCCGGCTTAGGGATCGCAACTATTATNGCTCTTCTCCAGAACTTGGCCCATGCAGGAAGTGAGGAAATCGCAAAACCAAGATTTGAGAGCCGACCCGGCGTGGACTATAAACTCCGGGAAGATAGAAATCCGGACCCGGAGGCTTTCCCGGCCTGTGGACGGCAGCAAGCTCCTCTGGCATGAAAGGGCAAGAGACACTGTTTCCCTCAGGTGTTCAGACCTTCCGTAGGTGGGACAGCTCCTGGTTGACGAACCTGGTGGACTCGCGTCTCGCAGTCGTGTGAGGTTATCGTATACTAGCGGCTTATTGAAAGGACGCAACAACACCACTACGATTATAGTTCAGCCCACAACGTGCGATATGAGTCATCGCAAAAATTACGTTTTAGCACGTTCAGCCACCCTGCTGAATTTATGTAAGAGGGGAGGAATGAAAAGTTCCAAAATGCGAAAAGGAAGGAATGTATCAAAAAAGGTTGGGAACCACTGGGCTAGAGGTATGAAAAACCTATATTTCAAACGTATGTCTGCAAAGGGTTAAACAGATGCTGCATGTTACAAAGCTGCTGACATGTTTCGTGAAAGATTTTATTTATACATTTAGAATAAACTCTGATAAAGACGTGTCTTAAAAAGATTTGAAAAAGTGTTTGACTTAATACAGTTTAGACTTTAGTTTTTGAATGGGGATACACTGATACAAAAGGTTTGAATCAGCGTGAAAAATGTTTTTTCCTTTAGTTTTTTTGGAAAATGTTTCGGTGCTTGCAATTCTGTTAAGTTTAGGCCGATTAACCAATTAAGTTTGGTTAGTTTGTAATTTTAAGAAAAATAATCTAGTGACGAACTCGCCACACAGATTCTTTCAATCGCGTTGTTCTCCATTTGAAATAGACCGATCATGTTTGTGTACCGTGACATCTCATGGTAACTTTGTGAAAAGTTGACCTTAAACTTTGCAGTGGTTATTGTTGGTTCATCTGCTACACAACCGACTTTCAAACATCTGAAACTTTAAAGGAAAGAAATTTGTAAATGAAAGCATGAAAGTCTTATTTTTGATAAGTAGTCAGGAAAGCTGGGAGACCGCAGACAGTGCTCTAACAATGTCTGCATATCTGTTATGTTCGCAGGAATCATTCACGATGACTTGAACGCCCAAAACATCATAGTGTTGCAAAAGAACCGAACGGCAAATGATGAAACAACTGCAACACAGAAATCGAAAGCTGGATCCGGCTTACCATCTCTCGAAATTTCAGGTAATAGTTTTCTTTCAAACAGCTCCAAGCATCGTTGTAACTGAGTACAATCATTGAAAAACTAATCTGATCAGTGGCGGATCCAGACCAGACGTTTGGGGGGGGCAGTCAAATTGGGGGGCGCCAAAAATGTCTTCACTTGCTGAAATACCAAAGGTTGTCTGCGACACTCGTTGTGTGCCACACAAAAGAGGTTATCTTTTGTAGGTCAAAAAGTGACTATTTTTGTTGGTCGAGCTATGCTAATTTTAAGGGACACAGTTTGAAAAGCGCTTTATATCATTAATTCAGAAAACGTTTGAAACGGGTCTCAAACAGTGGGCCTCATTTTTCACAAGCTACACAGATCTCGTATATCT
>JGI24159J19872_10001269_pt1 | contig 27206 bp, 14 predicted proteins | sample Ectturendosymbi4_FD_19872 | JGI IMG/M metagenome (IMG submission 19872)
TGTAACAGCTCGGCTTGCATATCCGTAGTCAGCGGCCAAACCACTGACTTGTATGTTATATACATATGCGCCATGAATGTAATCTTTTAATTCATTTATTGTTTTGGGATTCTTCTCACACACCTTGTACTTTACAACACCTCAAAAAAAGAAATCCTTGGTGTTAGGTCAGGTGAGTGTGGTGGCCATTCAATGCTTCATCTTCTCCCGAACCATAGCTAATAATTGTATACAAACTTTTGGACCATCTCCACTTTAGGGCTACCCTGTAGATTAATACTTGCAAGTAGCAACATTCCAGAACTAGTCAGAGTGTTCATCAAATACTGTTACAGATATTCTGGTCAAAGAACAAAAACGTAAATAGATACAATGAGCTGTAGTAGCCCTAAAGCCTACTCATACCAATGGCTCCACAACCTTAATTTACTTATATTACATGCTATTTGTATTTCAGAAGTTGATAAATAGATGCACTGTATTTATAGTGCCTATTCAGATTCTTTACATGGAAACGATAGTAGCAAACAACATTCGTGCCTACAACACTCATAATTCAGTGAAAAGGAATGTTTTGTGCGCAAGCAGATAGAGTTGAGAGAAAAACAAAAGTTGCGCAACTTTTCTGGACCTAAAATTGGGAAGATGCCCTAATAGATATCAACGACCAGTCCCTGACATGCATTCTAAAAACTATATACATTGCAATTTATTAGTTTCCAAGTATAAGTTATCCGCAGTAGTATGGCTTATGGTTATACTCTTGATAATTCACATTTTTGTAATCTTGTTCAGTCGTTTAAGCCGATATATAGGTTTAAGAGCATTGCTTGATTTAGTTCGCACTACCTGCATAACATCAGACGTCTAAACCATATATATGTAAAACTGATTACGATTGATACATTCTCTCAATTGTGCCTTCTATGCTTGAATGTTGTGTTTACATATTCACTAAACTGTGTTTTGCAGTGATAACTTTTGTGTTGTGTATGTATCTATTTATTTTAATAATTAGGTTGTTTTGCTAAGTACGCCCGTACGGTCCACAATTGCTTGGTAGATCGTGCGGTCGCTTGATTGTATCCTTGCCATACCACCAGTGACTGATACTACTTGATTTCATTGTCACGTTTTTNAACTGCATATCCCTNAGCCTTATTTTTCAAACTGAACAAAACTGCATTTTCTTCCGCCTCGAGCGAGGACNAAGCTAAAACTCCGATTCGGGTTGATTACATCATTGTCGGTTCATAATAGGAGGTGAAAGTAAAACTAGTTCGATTTCGTCAGTTATTTAACATTTTCAAACGATGTCGTGTTATTGATTTTTTTTTATCTGAAGGCTTATACACAATTGTAAACGCGTTAAACGCTCTTCGCATAGTTCCATTTTTGGTGGCGTTTTTACCAAGCTTCATCAGTGGTATCGTGGTGTGCTGACGTCAATTGCCGCTTTGGTAAAAATTGGTAAAAATGTCCACGACGCGGAATAGATTGATTAGTCCAGCCTTTCAATGTGTTTTGCTTTGTGAAATGCAGGAGAGGTTATCCGAGCTTGGGACATCGGTGTGGCTTCCATGAAAAGGGGAGAAGTCTGCGTTTTGACTTGCAAGTCGGAGTACGCCTACGGTGAGCAGGGCAGCCCTCCAAAGATACCGAAGAATGCCACCCTTGTCTTTGAAATCGAGCTGTTTGACTGGGAGGTGGGCGTTTTGCTGCTGCTGCGCTTGCTTTTGTCTTTTCTCTTGCATCACGCGCCCGTTGGCTTCATCTGCAGCTGGTGACGGAAGATATGTAGCAATGCGTTCCGTCTAGTGTCGAACGCAGCCTCGAACTGGTTTTGGATTTTTAGCACTCTGAAGCTCACCATTACGTGCCGCTGTTGATGTTTTCCGAACACATGCGAATACTGAGCTACCACATCTTGTTCGGTCATAGACCGAGTTTTTTTTGAATAGCCGAAAAAATCAAGTCCTCCGTTGCCATGTCAACAGGGCGAAGACGTCACGTCTGCGAAGGACAAGGGAGTTATTCGCGAAATTATAAGCGAAGGCGAGAATTACACGACGCCCAACGAGGGCGCGCAAGTCACGGTCGAAATCGAAGGGAAATACCAAGGCAAAGTGTTCGATGAGAGCCGCACGATATCTTACGTTGTTGGCGAAGGTAGGCGTGAGATTTTGTTGTATAGTAAACGAGCAGAAGGAAATTTTGGCAAACGGTTGTCAGGTTTGTTTGTATGCGACGCTTCCTATGCAGGCAGGCAATGCAATCGAAATTGACGCCGGTATGTGTTGCAAAGAGTTATACATGTTTTGTAAAGACTTACAGACGTAAGTTATAGATACAATTGTGCTGAAAAATATACATGAGTTATAAAGCGTTATAGGCATGAGTTACAGGGTATATATACATTAGTTGTAAATGCGTTGGAAGTAGAGATTTTGCGAAAGGTGAAGTTCCCTGAAACAATTAAAAGCTCTAGGTTTGCTGTAAAAGCTTTCGAGGAATCAACCGACTGCGGACTCTGCTTTCGTCATTTTGCGATGATTCAAACTTGTGAATACTAGTTAACTGCACCATGGTACAGGTTGAATTTTCAAATCGCTAAAACAACCAATGTCAATGTTCGCATGCGAGCACGCTCGTGCATTCTTTTTTCATGTTTCATCAGCTTATTGTTGCAGCCGAAGACGACCTGGAGCTCATTCCAGCAATCGACGTCGCCGTGAAGAAAATGAAACTCAACGAACACTCCCTGTTTCGCATCAAACCGAAGTACGGCTTCGGCGCGAAAGGCAGCGAGAAGCACAGCATTCCGCCCAACGCCGACCTCGTTTACGAACTTAAGCTGCTCTCGTTCGAGAAGGCGAAGGAGTCGTGGGAGATGACCGACGAGGAGAAGCTCGAACAGAGCGAAATTGTCAAAGCGAAAGGAACTGAACAGTTCAAGGTTTCGGGCGAGTTTTTCTTTTTTCTGATGAAATCAGAATGCAATGCCGGTTTTCAAATCAGATGGTTTCTTGTAGTTTTATCGAAGTTATACGGCGATCGTGATGTCATCAGCAGCTTTCGTTGCTGACGTACTAACTACGTTGCTTTCCCGCCAAGGTTTTTTCGGTGATCGAACGATTTTTTTTAATGACAGAAAAAAATTGAGTCAATTCGGTCACAATGTCTGAAAATATAAACTATAGTGAATACTGTTATGGCGAGTTTCCGTACTACTTTGGGGCAAATCACCGAAATGTTTCAGCGAAAAAAAGCAATTTCCCGCACGTCTACTTAGTTCTTCTTAAATGCGTGGTTTGTCTGGCAGGCTGGACGTTACAAGAAAGCGATCCACCATTATAAGAAGATCGACGACTATCTGTCGTACCACGATGCGTCGGAAGACGGCTCAGAAGAAGACAAGGAGCTGCTTAAGAAGTGGAACGCTCTGAAGCTTGCCGGCCTGCTGAACCTGGCTCTCTGTCAGAACAAAATTGGACAGTATGCTGAAGCGGCAAAGAACTGCGAAAAGGTAGGCGTTTGGTTGAATCGGTGTCTGCCACTGGTTTCTCGGCCTATTGTCTTTGAACTACAGCCGTGGGCCATGGTCTGATTTTGAGAATAGTTCAATTTTAAGTCGACTGTAAACCCGTCTCTTTAGATCTTTCGTTGATCTTCATCGTCTTGTATTTCAGAAATAAGGTTCAGTTGTATCTGATCAGCTTCGCTTTAACCCGCTTTTTTTCACGTCGACAGGCTTTGGAGACCGATCCGCGCAACGAGAAAGCTCTCTACCGCCTCGGCGAGGCTTTTTTCAACCAGTCGCAATTCGAAGACGCCAAGACCAACTTCGCAGAGGTTCGCTGCGCCCCCTGGCGGACGTCATGTTTCGTTTTGCAGCCACTCCAGGATAAGCCTCAAAATTTTGCGNTAAAAGTGTTGTTTCGCGATGGCGACGTTGAAATTTTCGTGGGCGAATCAATCTGTTCGTTTGCTGTCTTTTCTTTATCTACTGTGTCTCAGGGNATTCCCTAGTGTTTATCGCGCNCTATGACGTAAACAATCATGGTTTGTCAGCAGGGTTGAGAAAAACCCGGGATTTAAATAGAAAAAACAACCCACCTGGTTTTTTTTGGGCTTCTAAAGAAAACAACGTTTTTTTGGATTTTTAAAAAGAAACAAGATGTTCTTTTTTTTAAAGAAAACAGATAAACCTCATTCTGAATTGTTTTTATTCCATCATCCAATATCACTATTTTCAGAATTACACAATAATAACTTATTATACCTATTATGGCATTCAAAATTAAGGGTAAAGAATTGTTCCCCTCTTTGATTTTGCAGTGTTGTTGGTCAGTTCACTCCTAAATGGTAGCGCTTGGCAAGCACGCGCACAGTAAACAGAGAAACCACTCCCACACAAACTCTGCAGTTTCACGTCAAGTTTACGTGCATACCCTGCTAATTCAGCATCTGTGGAGTGTATTTTTTCAATATATGATTTGGTATGTTCCAAAATCAGAAAAGGTTGAGATGTAGAGAAAAAAAGTAAAGAGTGGGTTTTTTGGTTTTATTGTTTTTTTTTAAGTGGGCTTTTAAAAAAAACGGGTGCGTTTTTTTGGGTCGTTGACGACACCCGTGTTAACAGGGAAAAAGTGAAAACACGAAGAAAAATGAGACACCAGAGCACATATTGCGCACCAGCTCTTACTCAAAAATGAAGCAATAGGAATCCGTATCGTTATCCCTTTTTTTTCAAAATACTGCAGTTCTGGATGTTTTTCGACTTTCAAGCGCGCGGCCGTGACAATTTGCGGCACTGCAATTTGTTATCTGTCCAGGCCTTGAAAGTGAACGCGAGCAACAAGCAAGCGAAGACGATGGCAGACCGATGCGCCAGGAAGATCAGGGAGCAGGATGAGAAGGAGAGGAAGATGTACGCCGGAATGTTCGACAAGTTCGCTCGGCAGGACAAGGTGAGTGTCGGTTTCAGGAAGATTTGCATCTTTCAAACCTTGTTGCTAGCCAATGAAACGTAAGCGTTCAGCTTTCTGTGGCCAATCCTAAGCGGTGCTGGCGTGTTTCATAACGACGTGATGAATGCTCCACACATCATTGGCAACATTACATAATGTTAAATTTTAATGGTACCACTAGACATTTAGGGAAATGTCTTCAGCGGTTACGACTGGTTTCGGTTACAACTGGTTTCTGGAGGTTGCCACGCAACGCCTCATGGGTTGTCGCTTTGCAGAGCAACTCGGTAACCTGCTCTCGATGCTAGAATGGAGTAAAACGAGTCGAAACGGTCAAGTTTGTTGGACACGCGAATCCTAGTCAGAACTGAATGTACAGTAGTACCATTAAAATTTTCAAGGATTTTTTTAATGAAAGAAACGTCATTTCGCTTCGATGATATTGAAACGAGAATGGAGTTGCGATGTTTTCGGCCAGTGTCTGCTTCCGGGTGATTCCTTTGAAAGTTGTTTTGTTGACGTTGCCAAGATACGATTGTTTTTGTGCGAAACAAGTAGGTGGAAGCACGGACGCACCGAGGAAGAGGTAAGGGGCAAAGGGGGGTACGATGCCTCCTGCGTAGAGTTTTTGAAAGGCGACGAAACAGTGATCTCCGTTTGTTGTTCACAAAAATATCTTCCCGTAGACCTGTACTTACCGCACATGAAGGTAAGGGGTAGCAAGTGTGGAGGTAAGGGGGCGCATATGTGGGTGGAAGGGAGGGCAAATGCATTTAGCCTCGGGCGCAACTTTACCTCGGTTGCCACTGGACCGAGGTAAATGAGGGTCAAGTCCATATCAAGCATCTTCGAAATTCTATCGTTTCGGGAAAGTCGTAAACAAAGGTTTCTGGAAGCAAGGAACTTCTCATTGACTACAGTCACTACACTCTCTCTCTTTCTGCTGTTTATGACGTCATATTGAACGTTTCGTCACCGCAAAAAATCTGTGTGAAGAAATTTGAGGTCTTCGTCACTCTATTTATTCACCTGGTGCTTTTTGGAAGTAGTTAGAGAAGTTAATTGAGATGATAGTTGGCTGATCAAAGAGGCTAATTGTCACTTGAATAAAGAAGTTAGGTGTTAATTCGCTAATTAAAGAAGATAATTTTCAATCGACTGATTAAAGAGTTAATCGACTAATTGGCAGGAGGAGGAAATCCGTCGTAAAGTCGAGCAGAAGAAAGAACGCGCGAAGGTGAAGACTGCCGCCGGCAAACCGGCCGCGAATGGTGGTCAGGAGAATGGTGACGCCAAGCCGGAGGCGATGGAAGCGGAGGAAGTGAGCGTGTAGAAGCTCTCTCGGACTTGTGCTTTCGTGAGGTAGACAAGGCCATTGTGAAATGCTAGTGCTGTCGAAACGAGCCACTGCGATACATGAGAAAGACTCCCCTTTTCCTGACTCGTCAAAGGTGCTGTGTCGTTGTTGTCCATGCATCGTTGATCGAACGTTTTGATCCTGACGTTTGTATTCGGCGTTTTGCTTTACTCGTTTTTGGATTAAACGCGAAAAGGCTGTGAATTTTTTGCCGAATACCGTCCTATATTGTGTTCTGTGCCACGGCAATACATCACAGGCAACAGCCGCTCCCTTTAAGCGCATTCGGAAAGTCATCGCGGTTCCTACTCGTTACTTTACACATAACAAAGACCGTACAGCACTTCAGTGAATTATTTGTTTGACTTCTCATTGAACGAGGCGATAAGCCATCTGTATACAAACACGCCTTCGGTTGTCACCGAAGAAAGCTGATAATATTTTCGGTCATGCGGGCATTTTTGCTACGTGATCTGTTTTTCGTTGTCCTTTGTGCTTGTAGCATGTGTGTTCATTTTTGAATGCTCCATGAAACCCTTTCGCTCAGCTGCTCTGTAATCGGAACGGAAATGAGGATTATAATTGGCGCTGCTACATTTGAATTTGTCGAGTTTTCGTAGTAAATTTACTGTTTTTCATTCGTTGTTGCAACTTTGATTGAAAACGACTTGTATTGTGTTAGAAGCGTACAGGATTTTACTACTTACTACTTTACTAGTAGCACGGTTGTTAGATAGACGCCTTGAAAAGATCCAAATCGAAGTTGGGAATCGAACCAATAACCTTAGTTTCAGCTTTGTTGAGCACATTCTGTCAAACTCCAAGGGAGCACACCACACGGTGTTGTTCGGGTCTGTGCAATTATTTCTAAGTAGCTTTGGACTGGGTGTCATGGATTTCACGCGTCACCGCGCATCAGTCACTGACGTCATAGTATTGCAAGACATGAAAAGAAGATCAGCAACTTACGTGACGAAGGAAACGATGGTTTCACTGCGATAGTCCAACGGATATGAAATTATCCGGAATTTAATACTTTTGCCGTGTTAGGCAAAACATGTGAGGGTTGAATACCAGGGTGTTCGACCGATTCTGGCAATTGGTCTTCATGCGGCAAATCACAGTAGTCCACCGTCACAGTATGGTGCGCTGTGACAGGAGAGGGCCAAGGGAATGTGAAAAGATTGAGATCACATTGAGCTTGAAGGTCGCGATAAACTGCAAGATGTACACAGGCTGTTTTGTTTCACTCTCTGCAACACAGGTGTAGTGGGATGCATATTTTTGTGATGCAAAATTGTTTTGTAAAATTTGACATATTTTTCCCAAAAAGAGGTATAAACGGAAATCTTAGTGAATTAAACTAACCATTATGTTTCTAATTTACACAAATTTGAATCAATCTGTTTTAATTTTCCGAATTCAAGTGAAACTGTTGTAATTGACTTAAATGTTCCTGATTCATGACAAATTTGGAAGAGTTTATTCTAATTGATTATTTCTGGCATGAAAAAAGTAGTAATGCCCACATTCTATAAATTTTTGACCGAATGATCGACAAATTTCATGTCTTGGGGGTGCAATCGCATCTACTGTACCCCCGTGCCGGAGGTTTATGCCCTGCAGCATGGACAACAGATGTTGTTTTAATGCTTATACAGTAACTTTCCAGTATGTCCCTATAAGCAATCCAATGCGGTGATTCGTTCAAGGCTAATATCCTCCTTCTTTTGCAGCTATAGCTAGGAAACCAACTTGAAATAAAATGTGCTATTTGCAGAGTTTCAGCGATGTATTGACTTGAAAATGCACTGAGCCTTGGCGTTCAACTTTAAATAACAACAGCGCAAATGTGCTTGACAGTGACAGCAGTGGCATGTTACTTGCAGTGAGTTGAGTCGTCGGGTGGCAGCCACGAGCAGTTCATTTCTGCAAAAGAAGAAATTGTTGCATTTCCACTCACTGATATTATTGATGCCAATTTGGCCAAAAACATCTCATGTTCTGTTACGTATTTGTGAAAGTTAAGCGAATTTTATTGTAGTTCAACAAGCAGACCGAGTTCAAAACAATGAAAATAAATGTTCTTTGTAAAGAGCTGAGAGTATGTCCAAAGTTGAAGTTATGAGACCGAGGAATAGGCCCATAACTAGGGGGAGAGTCCCTGGAAAATTTTTCGTCTCTGGAAAAATGTGTTAGACATTGTTTAAAAAATTTGGGCTCCTCTCAGAAAACTCTTCGACCCCCTGGTGCCCCAAGCTGGTTACGGGCCTGCGGAGATACCATTTGTTTTTTGCCCATTCTCCCAATTCGAAAGTTTGGAGGAAATTAGTGTTTTGAAGGTTTGAAAAATAGAATTCATCATGTGGTAAACTACACATGCTGGGAATTCAACCTTTTCACTTTCTTAACCAACAAAACTGATGGATATGAAGACTGTGCAGCAAACGCCATCATGATTTCGCTTCACTCATGGCAGTCCTGGAACGACGGATCGATGCCTATTGCCAATGAGCTGTTTCCAAACTTGGTTCTTCATAAATAAAAGACGTCACACCTGTTTTACAGACCGTTACGAATTTTCCTTTCCTTCTTTCATTCAAGCAATATCATATTCTTATCACGCCAATACAAACTACGGCGCAAAAAGTGCATGACGAAAACGTCGGCTGTTGTCAGTGTTCTACGTTCCAGTTGTAAATGATAAAAGAAGGAAAACTATCATTTTCTCAAAAGGACTCATTGAGCCAATAACATCAGCGACGAGACATTCTGAAGCGAAAGGGACTGTTGTGACAGAAAATGCAAATGAGTGCAACCGAACCCGTGTGCAAATAAACCTGGTCATAAAAACGCACTCCACTAGAAAATCGTTAGAGAAGAAACGTTTTCCTGGAAACTCAACGTTCACCTTTTTCTTTTTCTTCTTTCCTTTCTTCTTTTTCTTTTTCAGTCCACCGGCGAGTTTAACAAGATCACTGAAGACGTCTTTTTGCATTTCTGCTGTTGTCTTCAGCTTAATGTCGGGTAAATTGCCTGCGATAAATTCATACACGCAACAATCACTGGTTGTGTCCATTCTATCTGAGACACGCCTCAGCGCAATAAAATTTNTTATTTCTGAACCACTGGCAGCAGTGCAGTGGAAAGTTCCGGTACTTTTCCACCAGGACATNTGATAGCAAGCAAGGAACTGGTTGTGACAAATGTGTAGTGGGTTGTGACAAATGTGTAGCGGGTTGTGACGGATGTGAANCGGGTTGTGACGTGTGTGCTGAAGNACTAAGTAGCACGAATTTCGGAAACAACATTTCGTTGCAACGAAATGACGACAGGGACAGTTTTGCATGAANCACGTCNTTACAGCGCGCAGTGCAAGTATAGGAACTGCGTGAGGCTGATAGTTTGATTTAAAAAAAAACATTTCTTTAAGCAGCTGCATTGGCCGTGAATGCAAAGCAAAGATAACAACTTTTCAGACAAGACGTTGCACTGCAGTGCGAATGTTCGCAGCAAGTTTTGTTTCGAACTTCTAATCACTTTGATTGTTAAGACCCTATGCAAAAAAAACATGTTTACAGAAAGCTGTCTATTGAAAGAAATCCTTTCTCAGCACAGAATCAGACACTAAGATCTTACAGAGTATATATTTCGCCTGCAAAGTAGGCATCATCAGCTCTTATTCAATTTTAAGGCGCAAAACCATTACACCTTTAAGGCAAATTTCTATCTCCAACGTCAAGCTTAATGTAACTTCTCAAAAAATAACTCCATCAGTTTTTTTCTAACCTTCTTTTCTTCTGTTGAGCGCTTCCACTATTTCTCTTCCTGCAAGGTTCCCAATTGAGTTGTCTTCTAAATCGAGTTCGCACAAGCAGTTGGAATGCGTAATCAACCTGGATACAAGCAAAAGAAAGATAATAATCAGGCGCAGAACCTTGCAAGAACCCTATGTCCGAGATGGGTTTCGCCAGGTGGCCTTAATAGGAACTGCCCAGCTGTCAAAACAGTGTCTTGCATCGTATTGTACAGTAAGTAGTGCTATAGTGCCAAAAAGGGAAGTGTGGTGATTGCTCCCTGAAAAAAGATGGCTATGCTACTCCAGATAGCTCCAAATTTTATACCGTTTCAAAAAAAATGACAAGAAAAACGCAATAATTTTGGTGCCACATCAAAATATTGGGTAACGTCGTTTCACCTTCAAAACAGACGGGGGTCGACGTCCCATGCGCTACGTCACTGGTTCTAAGCTTGAGCTACACGGGTACCGTTTCACCCGTGACCATACAGTCTCGTAACCAGGCGTGGGGAACTGGGCGATCGCCCTTGCCGAAATTTTCAAAAACATGTTTAGTTGTTAGGTACAAGAACATGTTACAACCATTTTCCCCACGGAATATCACCTAGTTGCGGCGACCCTGCCATCAACCATCATCTAATTCTAGAGCTTATCAAAAAGAATACCCATCACCTGTTAGGAGATCTTACCGCCAATCCTCATCTGCCGCCCACACGTTGCAATTTTTCAATTAGTTTATCTTAATTTGTAAGTTTACTGTTTGTGGGTTTTACTTAATTCCATTTGTACTTCATGCACAACGCAGAGTTGATGATGCCTACTTCGTAGGCGAAATATATACTCTGTAAGATCTCAGTGTCTGATTCTTTGCTGGGAAAGGATTTCTTTCGGTAGGCAGTCGTCTACACATTGTATGATTCGCCCACCGCCCATTGAATATCACCAAAAACAATTATCGTGTTTGCGTGTGCGGCGATATGGAGACTGAATCTTTCACTGCACAACTCATGCGGCACTTTATAATAATATTTATGGAATTTTCGTCAAATGCAAACTTGCTGATCGCTTTGAGCGTTTGGGCCACATTGATTTGTTGCGTCAGTTTTTATATCATGTACGTGATGCGTCGATCCCTGCAGTATTTCAGTTGCTCTTTGGTGTCCTTGACGTGTTTCTGTAACCCTGTAATAGATTTTAACTCTCCTCGTTGCATCGTCTATGCTTCGTCTTTATGCTTGCTGTTAATTTTCATGTGTCGTTGTTTTCTATGAATGCTCGACTGCCACGACAAAATTTCAGCATCCAGGATTCCGCAAGACTGTCGTTAAATAAATAAGCATATAAACAGAATACAATTTCAGCCGCACAGGACAGGATAGGGAAATGAAACGTCGCAGGTATCCTTTCGTGAGAACATGACTTTTGCGCGCACAGGGCGTCGTATGACAAACGCCATACACACCCCATCACTGCGAAGGCTGCATCACCTGCAAACAATTCCGATGCAATTTAAAATATCGTCCATTCCTTCGGCGCAGTAATAATCGATACCGTTGTCCGGAACATGGAGCTTGTAGATGAAGGGCCCGACAACGGGCGGGTCGGGGACCTTCTTGGTTTTCTTACCTGAAAATCAACTGATTTCAGAATGATGTGGTTGAAAAGACCTAAGAACGTTTTCAATATTCGGCAACACACTGCGACCTTTTTTCTTCTTTTTCTTTTTCTTCTTCGCGTCTTTGTCGCCGGCCGCTGCGTCTGTTTCACCTTCGCTCGCTCCGCTGGTTCCCATTTGCGACGTCACAGCGCGATCGGTCGCTGCAGCGAATAATTGTTTTTCCTTTTCAGATTATGGTCGCGATTGTAGCGACAAGCGCATAACTACGACGAACATAAAGCTTGAGTAATGCAGCGTCCGTATATGCTTGATTGCGCCAGGGGTCACGCGAGTACGTTCGCATGCTGTGAATGTGCATTGTTGGCAAGTCGATGGAAGCGCCGCGCGTGAACCTTTTGTTCCGAATACCTGACTGTGTAACCGCTGTAAAAACCGATGGTCCTATATCGTAATTTGCAAAGCAAAATACAGCACAGTGGGTCAATATCCACCCCGTGCACCTGGTGGGGTACACGTCACGCAAACCCGGGTAACAGGAAGCCCGAATATTCTGTTCATGGGCTGCAGGACAAGTTCCAAAATGTGACCGACAAAAAACCTGAGCAATGCGACAACACACTGCTGGTGACGTTATTAGCGATGCGACGTGGCCGCAGTGTCTCTGAGCAGCCATCTGCGTAGCGTTAACCAATCGTAGACGCAATGTTTTTGAGTAAAGTGCAAATGCCTTTGAGAGGTAATTTCTGCGAGAGGTGTTTCTTGAAACGTATACTTTAGCACTTGGGGCGTCGTAAAACATTTTGCTGATAGAATTGCGCTTTCACTGCACAAAAATATAAATGGTGATCTGGTCTATTGTGGGCGCAACGAGGTTAAATGGCACCCGGGGCAAGAAGTAAGTTTGGCGCCCCCATTTTCGAACCTGAGGTCTTTCGGAAGCAAATGTACTGTATTGAAGAAAGTACTTGTGACCTTGTTGGGACTTTTCAGCGCCCGCCGGCAATCATTCGGTACCCCCCGGAGTGATTCAGCGCCCTATAGTGATTCGGCGCCAGGGGAATTGTGCCTCCCTCGTTACGCCCCTGTGAACAGGACAAACCAAACGGTGCATGAGTTGTTTCAAAACCGTGCTTGAAGCTTGACAATAGAAGATTCGGGTTTCCTGTGACTCGGGGTTACCTGATATGTTCCCGACCAGGTACACGGGGTGGATATTGACCCACTGTGCGGTATTTTGCTTTGCATATTACAATATAGGAACGTCGATTTTTACAGCGAATACCCAGCCTCGTATTCAGAAAAGGTTCACGCGCGGCGCTTCCACCGACTTGCCAACAAAGCACATTCACTGCGAACGTACTCGCGTGACCCCTGGCGCAATCAAGCATATATGGCCGCTGCTGACTACTCGTGAGACTACGAAGCGAGTACAAAAGCGAGTAAAATGCAACGGAACTGATAAATTAAAGTGCATCCGTTGAGCCAGTGGTTCTTAACCTTTTTTCTACCACGCCTCCCTTAAGTAATCGTCCTTTATTTCACGCCCCCTGACCTTAATTGAGTTGTAAAGGCTAATGCATATCTTGGTAAGTTTATTGATCAAAGTTTCAATCTTGCAGAGCGCTTAAGGGCTCGCGCTCCCCTGTAAATTAACAAACGTCCCCCTGGGGAGGCCTACCCCTACGGTTAAGAACCACTGCATTGAACCTAGCGGGTAATTTGTTACAAGTTGGTATTTTCATTCAGCACTTCGGTCATCAAACCTTGCATGGCACCCTCAGCCATGATCAGCGCTTTGAGCTTCTCCTCCTCGATGCGCTTCATGTGATCGTTTTCAGCGGCGACCGCGATCTCGGAAATCATGTCCGACAAGCCGCGGCATTCCAGCTTGTTGCCGTCCAAGTAGAACTCGCGCACCGCGCTGTTGCAGGCGACTTCGCCGAGCGACGTACCACTCACGTGTGTTATGTCACAGTAACACAAGCTCAGGCTGATGATTGTCTAGTGACGCAGACAACACAATTCGTTACAAGCAGCGAGACTCCACAGAGGCAACACAGTTGAATCTATGAGCAATTTTTTTGATAGGAAATCGATTTCACGTAGCGCTACGCATCGGCAGTCCTGAAATCTTATTCATATAGAACATTCGCTTCAAGTTTTAATTGACCGTTTCAACAGGTGCGAATAATGTATTGAAGGTAACGTTTCGTTTCTGAAAAAAATCAAAATAGAAAAATGATCTGGCCAGAGAGTTTCGATGATCTAATTATGGGGTTGACGGTAGATCGACATTTTCACGATGAGAAGAAACAGTGTTTAAGCATCTTTTTGCACTTTCAAGTCACCTGCGATCTGTCATCCACCGTTGTAAGATAGTTGTCATTCCATAAGTGGATTACAGATCGCACACGACGTTGTCACGTTGACCTCAGTTATTCACCTTACTTAAGGACATAGCTTATTTATTAGATTCCATTCGAATGAAAGCGGATGATGCTGCCTACCTAGTAGGGGGAAAATGTATACTCTGACAAAATCATAGTGTTTGATTCTTTGCCGTGAAAGGATTCCTTTCGATAGACAGTTATTAGGGCTTGCGTTGTTAACATATTTTACTGCAAAAAGCGACGCGATAACCAATATTAACGAAACGTTGTTGTAATTATTGGATTTTACGTTGACATTTTGCAGGTTTACATGGTTTCCAAGTTTCACTTTTTTCCACTGCGGTTTCATTGTGACAAAATAATAAACCTTGACGCGGTTTTTGAAACATCGTTCTGCTGCGTTTGTTGTCAATGGAGTTCATGTTTTTTTTTTTTTTAAACTGACTTCGACCTACCTTCCAATAAGGAGTGTCCTCAAAATCGATCAAACACATAACTTCAAGTAAGCGTGCGGGCCACAAAATGATCCAATGTTTTAACTATTGCTGTAAAGACTATAATTACTGTAACCGCTGACTATTCGCGGGAATTAAGTTGAGAACAGTGTTTTTCAGCCTGCTTACTGGAGCGGAACCTTCGGCAAATGTTTGCGTTGCTCATTGAACCAATACAATGATCCAAGTGTCTGTATTGCTGCACCCGCATAGAACTGTGGTCGCGAATTTCGTCCCAGGCAATTTCGGTCTGTTTCGGCGGAACCCCCCTGGCAGCCACTCGCGGAACCTGATGGTTCCGCGGAACCCCGGTTGAAAAACACTGGGTTAGAATTCTTATCGATCGAATTTGGACGTTGGCGAAAAATAATTAAGATTTTCCTTCACTAAATTATCCTAAATTCATACCATTTGTACAAACATCAATATTGCGTGGTTAAGTTAGGCCAAAAAATGTCATGTGCTACAATGATACACCGACTTCTAAATGGGACGGCTGCAAATAACTGGCCCCTCACTGGCGTTAACCCCAATAATGGATCAATCACAGTTGTGTGCTCAGATCAGGCGGGGGTCTCAGAAGTGTTTGCGAGATTCATTATTTCGAGGAATACCATAATCCTACCTTATTTTTCCGGCAACCCTTGCACAGACGAATGCATCCTTCATCACCAAACTCATTGTAATCAAGAACGACTTCAGACAGGTTGCTAACTTTGAAAGTACGTGCTAGTCTTTCAGCAGAATAATAAAGAACATCGCAATCCATCAACTCGACTTTTGTAAGTGGATATTTGCCGCTTTCAATCAACAGAGCCTGGACACATGATAAAAAAATAAAGGTGAGCTGTCTGCTACATTTAAATGTTAGTTTAACTTTAAAATAAGGTGTCACAATGTTTATAGTTCGTTGTTTTTGCTATAAGCTGCAATGGCTAATCTGGTAATTTTGTTTAGAATTTCTTCTCCTGCAAGACTTGCACGTTTCTGTTGTAGGTAACTTGCTTAAAGTATCAATTTGGCACATAGTTATAGTTGACTTCAAGTGAATTACCATTTGCAAGTTGTACAAGTTGCAGTTCGTTAACTCTCACTTGTGCTTTTGGTGGGCTTAACAAGCAGCATTAACTTGCATAGTCAAATCACAAAATAATCTGAACTTAATGTTTGGCAAAAATAATCCACACTTTATAATCTAAACTTAACCAATGTATAGCTATTTGCTATGCAGTGGTGAGCAAATATAAATATGGTTTGTATCAACGCTATGTGCAAAAGTACATACAACATTTGCCACGTTTTTGTGTTCCAATTCCAAGTCCCATACACACAATTCTCTGATGTGGACATAGTGAGCTTTTCTAATTGTGTTGATGATGGTATCAAGAAGTACTGGTGGTCCAGGGGGGATACCTTCAGGTGGGGGAGGTGGAGGTTCTACAATGAACTGCAAAACACAAAGGCAATCATGCCATAACATGAAACAATTCATATATGATGATTTTGAATTATTTGATCAAAGGAACATAAATTTTCAAAGACATGCATGCCACATTTAAACTTCCTGAAGTGCATTGCCACAAACTTTACCTATCAAAATAGTTTTTAAAATTATTTTGATTTTTACACTTACATGTACATGGTCAATTTTGTAAGCTACATCACAAAGTAATGTTATGTTTTACTGTGCTATGCAAAAACCAAACTAGCTGTTTATGGGCAGCAAAATCATGCATAATTCACTGGTTGTCAGTCATTGTTGGTTAAATAGTGGTTAAACAATTTTATGAAATGAATAATACTAGACAATTTGTAGGAGGGGTTGTACAAATGAGAGATAGCATTTCAACATCAAACATACAATCAAAGAGTGATCATTATGGTACGGTAGTCAAATCAATCTAAAAATAGAGTTTCAATGCAAAGCATCAACGCCATTGGGATGTTGTAGCAATGGCATCTATTTCAATAATATGAAAGCAGAAATACATAGATCAATAGCCATACAAGCCATATTAATGGGGTTTCCTAACACAACACACTAACAGAAGAAGTTTCTAACATTATTAGAAAACATTGAAAAGCGTAACCTCATCAAGAACAACATAGTGTAAATATATTGTTAAACAAAAATGGCAAGGTTTACAGTTTGAATAAATTAAATAGTCTCTACAAAGGTGAAGGGCTTGAATCCATCAGCAAAGTTTTAATAGGAAGTCGATTTAACATAACACTACACATCAGCAATCCTACAACCTTATTCAAATCGAAGCATTCTAACTGAAATATTTTATTTGAATAAGGTTTTAGGACTGATGATGCATAGTGTTACATGAAATCGATTTCCTATTATAAATTTACAGATGGATACAAACTCTTTACCTGTTTGGAGACTAGTTACTTGAATACAGATATGAGCAAGTTTGAATCATCGCAACAAGATGAAAGCAGAGCTCAGTCGGCTGATTCCTCAAAAGCTTACAGCAGACCTAGGGCTTTTAATGGTAAATAAATTAATGAAATATTGGCCCATTTATGTATATTGAAAAAACTTTGATAAAATAGCTACTAACATCATTCAATCATATGTAAAGTAATGAAGTAAAAAGATTGCAAAACATGGTCAGGTCAAAACAAAAAGATGAATAAAAATTTCCACACTTACATTCCTTGAAATCTACCTTACGAAACATTCGTTCTAAATTCTGATGCACTGGGTGGGTTATTGCAATATGTGACTTGGCTAAAACTAAACAATTATCTTTTAGCAAAGAAAACTTGTCATAGTACATAACGAAATCAAAACTAAATATATCAGTGGACTTTGTTTAGGCCACTATTTAAAATATGCAGATCAGGCTCCAAGCGTAGCCCACATACATGCCTATCCTGTCTGCTCTGGCATGTTTGAAAAACAGATGCTATTGAAGATATTACATATTGACTTGAAGAGAAAATCTAATTCACTTATCTATAAAACATGTTTTCTTTATTTCTTCAGATAAAGGATGCATTTTTAAAGTCTTAATAGTTTACTGCTTTTAAATTTTGTAGTGAGCTTAAATGAGGGTCAAGGATCGTATAAATTAATTATAAAGTTTTTTACAGAAAACATTATAAATGCAACAATGTGAAAAACTATACCAAAATTAACAACACTACTTCAATTAAACAAGTGACTGTGTTTCAAAAAAATTATGTAAAATTAAAAAAGCAAACAGTAGTCCATTAAAAGTAAAAAATTATTTTTATTTGTATTTGACTGTGATACATCAGCCTAAAAAAGAGTATGTTATTATAAAACATGCAATAAATGTGATTAGGGTGAAACCGCTTTTTGTAGCAAAACACTTGAAATAAGAAAGCGTTAGTGGAGCATAAGGAGCATCGAAAAAGCATCCATTCATCATTTCGTTAATCATGCTTTGTAGCAACATTCACCACATATTGTAGATTTGTCTGATACAAGAAAAAGATTTTCATGAAAATTCTGAGTAGAGGGATTAAATGGTAAATTAATGGTTAGAGAAAATAAGCAATTTAGGTAGAGGAAAATTCAATGGAAAATTATCACTGATTGCAAGAGATTAAATTTGAATTATAGGATGCAGAAAGATCTGTTAATGACAGTCTGACAATGTTTTAGACTTGCATTGCAATATTGAACTTTTTGCATTAATCAGACTTAAGTGAGTCAATCTATGGTTTTGAATGTTACATTTACGATGAATGATATACTTCAACAAACCTTTAGCTCAGTGTTCAAAAATGCTGTTTTTCTAAATTACTGAAAAAAGTCATTAACTTGCCAGTGATGGTTACCTTGTGCAGTCAAGTAAAATGTTTATGTTGGTTGTTTAAAATAGTCTTATAAGCACTTAAAAAATTAATTCAAATTAATATACACTAAATACTAATTTGAGTCAAACATGGGATTGAATTTGTTGTTTTTTTCATCAAAGAGCATCGGTTATGACCTACCACAAATTGTTTTACAAAAGCAATGCAATTACACGAACACAATCTCCAACAAACAAATAATCCAACAAAAATACTGATGAATAAGTCAATGTAGTTTGCAAGACATTTTAACAATGATTTCCATACTGTTTCCAGTCTTGTAAAAATGTATGGAAATCTAAATTAACTTTCCATGCATTGCAATCAGCATATCTATCACACATTATTTAAACTGCTATATGTGTGTTATCTTATTAATATGCAATATTTAGGATACAGAATACAAGTTGTTGGACTTGCGATTGAAAAACAAAGGTAAATGTAAGGTTGTTATGCATCAGCCTCAGTTTGAAAACCTACTGATAGATATATATAAGTACTAAGACTATACACTAAAGCCCAATGCTTGGATAGAGTGATGATTATCAAGCCAACTGGGTGGTTTTTATTTAGCTACTAGTTTTATCTTTCAATTTATAATTTCTTCAAGTTGTACGTTGAGCTCTCTTCCCATTTTTACTTGCAATCTTTTCACATGACAAAATCTTTATACTTGTCATATATTTTTAATGTTACTCTGAAAATTATAGAATAGTTTAGTAATTTAGCAAACAACATAGTTGTGTTAAAGGCATGTTATAGGTATAGGCTAACACATGGAAACATTGAAGTTATTGGTTGAGACTATAGGGTAGAAATATCATCCCTAAACAAAAACATGCACACATGCAAAGCATTAAAATTAACTCATAATGGTGAACACATAAACAAAAAAATTAATGAAGTGCTTTTCACAATTTAAGCAATGTCTGAACCATTTTATAGAACTTTCACATACAAGATATGTTATTTTCATGTTAACGATTTAGTAATGTCTTTTTTGCTTTATTCGATCATATGCATGTTTTCATTTCTGAAACTTGTTAGGTTGCAGTAAATTACATTTGCACATTCATTACCCTACCTACCTCATAACTTATCCAGTCACTTAGTGTCAAAAGACTTATTAAATTTGATTAAAATAGACAGGTACTTTTATTTTTTCACAGTAAAAGTTTTTTTTTTGAATAACAGTAAATGTCAACAAATTCAAAGCTAATATGCAACCTAAGGCCACATTAATTCAGCATCAATAGAAGGAAGTGGCTACGGAACCAGCCATGGGTTTTCTTATTTTAAAACTTATTGGACCACACCACTTCGCATGACGTGGTTTGAATAAAGCAGTCAGTTTGTCACTCAAACAGCATCGTCCTAGTAGCATACCAGATACGGTTCAGGTCTGCTATGCCAATGGTTTTCAGTTCGCCTCTCACCTTGGTGACTTACGTTTTTGAATGTAGTGACTGCTAAACAATTCATGGGACCAGTTTTTTCTTTATTTTATCAAAATGTTCTTAACTTTCACTTTAGGGGTAAGGTTTAGGGATTAGCATTAGATTAGCCTTAGGTTAGCATTAGGGTTAGGGCTATGGTTAGGGTTAAGGCTGTGGTTTGGTTTTAGGTTTACCATTTGCATTTACTATGTTTCTACCAAGCCTACTGCATTCTCATCGTGCGTTACTATCACCTTTACAGGAGGTGGTTGAATAAGGTTTCAAATTTAAAGATCCACGGGCGGTTCGGTAGCCACTGCCTAAATAGAAATACCTGGTACAGATTTTTTCACATGCTGCACCTTACATCATGTAATATTAATACACCCAGCTAAGCTTTTTGGTAATTTTTCATTGATTAGTAATAAGTTGAATCCAAACTAGTTGCCAAATTTTTAAACTGTTCATGTAAACACAATCAATTTTGTGGGAAATTAGGAAATGAAATCTACCTACCTTTTTTGTATATTTACGATCATCGATGCCTTTGTTCAGAGTATTCAGTATCCAGGTACATGGAGAAGAATTGTCATTCATGCATTGCACGGCATATACTTTTAAATAACGAGTTTGGTCAATATCAGCATTAACGTCAAATTTGATACGTTTTCTTTGTGGAAGGCCATCTTTGCTTTTCTTTTTTGCCATTGCGAATAATTTTCAAATCAAAGTATATTGACCATGTTAGGCCGCAATTCCAAACGCACTTGCGACTTGAGTCGAATGCCGTATATACAATTCACATATAAAACTTTCGATATCTCATACGATTGGAAATATGTGGCTGTTTAGTTGGGTTTACTATCGGAATAGAACACTTTTCTATACTCCCATTCGTTAAAAAACTTAGGAAGTTAGGCTTACTAGGCTGCTAGTAGGAAAGCTTGATGTAACTGCGTATTCGAAGTAATACAACAGGGGATCTACCTAAGCTGTTGTCATAGAGACAAAGATAGAAATTCCTTCAGACGGACAAACATCGTCAAAAAGAAAATTGCAATAAGGTATTAGAGTGATGGGGTCTCGAGACTTGATCCCGGTGTCGACATTCGTCCCGAGACCCATTGCGAGTCTCAGTCTCAAAGGTATCGAGTTTTTTCTCGGTCTCGAAGGCTACAGGTCTCGGTCATAACCTATTTTCCTGAGACTTTGAATATCGCAAAAAAACGGCTTAGCAAAACTTCTATCATTCAACAAGTTTTTGTTTGATGTGTTTGCACGTAAGATACAACCTGAAAAGATCCTAAAAATGCCAGAAATTTGAAAAAATTCAACTTAGAAGTGATGACAATATTTTATTGAAAAATTTCGGCAAAATCTACAAATGTTGAAGTCTCGAGGCACGGAATTTTTGATGAAGTCTCGATCTCGAGGTTTTAACCAGGTGAGGTGTCGGTGTGGAAGGTTACGGTTACTCGACTACATCATAGAGTTGTGCGGACTCCGATTTTTTTGAGCCAGGTGCCCAGCCAAACTTCTGGCCTCAGCGAAATTTCTGACCAATTACTCTTGTCAGTTATTTTGCTTCTCAGAGCAAACGAATAAAGTTTGGTGATTACTTTTTTGACATGTGTTGCAGAGATGAGCATTGGACTGGACTGGATCCGAACTATAGCAAATTTTGTTAAATTTGGTTTAGATCCAGACTGTAAATCTCTTCAAAATTTAGGAACCGGATTTGGACTGAGTTAATGGAAAAGAAATGCGGCATTTTTGTTGTGAAATGCTGCATTTTTTAAATATTTTGGACTTCATTTGGACTTGGACTTCACATTTGAAAAAAAAATTTGGACTGTGGTTGGACTTGGACTGAGTTTTCAAAAACAAGGACTGGACCTGGATCGCAAAATTTGACAGTCCGCTCATCTCTGGTGTGTTGTGCAAATTAAAACTGTATTTAGATGTCATATACACACAATAAGCTACAGTACGGTATGAAGAGCAAGAACTGAAAAATATTGGACTTAGTCTTAAGCTTTAATTATTTCCCTTTTTCTACCCTCATCCAAACACCAACCCGACACACTTACCTAAATACCAAACAAAAAGCCATAATTATCAGGTTTTTTTTGCATATTTCGTATGTACAGTAATAAATTACCCTGAGCATGCGCACATGGCGTGAAGTCAGAAATTTCGCAAGTCTGAAATTTCGCTTGACACCGGAAAGTCTGAAATTTCGCTTGACAGTTGGCTCCGGATTTGATTCGGATTCAAAATTTTCGAAACAGGATCCAATCCTGTTTTGAAAATTTTGAATCCGAATCAAATCCGGTCCCAACTAGACACAAGCAGTCCGACACTTCCTTTGAGTCCGGGTAAATTTAGGTCAAGAAAACAACAAAGGACGTGCCCGAGTCATTTTTTTCGAGCCAGAGTCACAAGCCCTTTCAGTCAGAGATATCTAAAATTGATCAGGTCGAGTCAGAGGCTAGACACGACTTGGTCGAGTCAAGTCAGAGTGGAGTCATAAGAACTGTCGAGACGCTTGAGACACTTTGAGTCATTGGTTTGCAAGCTGAGTCAGTGTCGAGTCAAATGAAATTTAGCATTTCTTCTATGTATTTTTTGCAGTGAAATGGCACGCAACATGGTATAAAATGGTGTAGTTGGCAAAAGGTAAGTTAGAAAAAGGTGTCCAGCACAGTATGAAGTGGCGCCCGATAAGCTGGAAAATGGTGCACAGTGTTGCTTCAGCAACTTTTCTTGCTGTTTTTTATGTCTGAGCTTAGCTGCTGTGAATTCATCGTTAGGCCTATATGTGCCGTAATCACATTGCCACATTTAATTCCCCAATTCACAAACTCAAGACGACCTTCAACAGTGGATTGCAGTCACTGTCACTTTGGGGCCTATTTGTTGCAGCCACAATGCTGTGTTGCTCTGAGCCAATCAGAGAAATAGGCGAACCGTCAACCTCAGCACAAGAGTTATTTGACTAGGCTCACTCTTCTATTGCTGCTACGATTTCAATGATATATGTGGCGTATTCACACATTGTCACATGGGCGTATGGTAATAGCTCCGGCAGGAATTTGGAATTAAACAAGATTCGGTTTTCGTTTTTGCGTTAGGTCCAAATTTTCCAATACAATTTTTGGATTGGATTTGAATTTAAGAAACCTAAAAAACGACTCAAAGTAACAGTATGATGCCGACTGCCATGATCATGATATACAAGTACTACACAAAACCACGATAAGGTGGCAATACCTTGTGTGCTGCTGGACCCTCAGTGAAAAGCAAAGTCTGAGGTCTACCTCAGTGCAAGTTGGGGACACTTGATCCTAAAAAGTTACTAGACAGTCAAGCCAAAAAATCAGTGCCCATTTTGATCATTACTGAAGCAAAAAATTCTCATTTCTTTGTGTGCAAACGAACTGGGTTTGACCATAAGAGGCTCAAAGATTTTGTAAGAATGACTCTGACTCGAGTCGGGTCGAGTCATTGACTCGAGTCACGGTGTTGCTCCAAACAAGCAGTAGCGTTTTTTCAGTAAACACCAGAGGTGTATGGATTCTGATATTTTTGACGCCGACTCCGCTCCTGCTGAATATTGGATTAGAACAGGATATGTTTGATTTCTATAACGAAATTTCCCTGAGAGTGATTCAAATTGTCACAAATGATGGCGGCAGAGGTGTACGGAGTTTGAACCTTTTGACGCCGACTCCGCTCCTGCTGAATATACTCCGACTCCGAAACATTTTAAAGTTTTGGACTCCGATTCCTGCTTAAACTCCAAAGTGATTTATTTAAAGGCAGTGGCTACAGATACGTCTGTGGATCTTGAAATTTGAAAACTTATTCATACGCCACCCGTGACATAACAGTTACGCACGACAAGAGTGCAGTAGGCTTGGTAGAAACGAAGTATACGTAAAAGATGAACCCTAAACCTAACCCTAACCGTAGCTCTAATCCTAACCCTAACCTAGCCTAATGCAAAGCTAACCATAACCTAACCCTGAGCTCAGGTTAACCTAACCCTAACCTAATGCCATACTATCCCTAACCCAAAGCTAACGCCTATCTAACCCTAACCTAATGCTAACCTAACACTAAACCATAAAGGTAACATGTAAGCCTGAAAAAAGTAAAAAAAGTAAAGTCGACAAGGTGAGAGTCAAACCAAAAACCAGTCCATTGGCATAGCAGCCGTAACGCTTAACCACTACACCACGGGTCCCACGCCGTATGAATGACAAACTGACCGTTTTGTTTGAATTGCGTCAGGCCAGGCGTGTCCGTAGTCACTCTCTTATCTAAACTTCTGGCAGTGTCTAAACGACCGTATCCGGTTTACGCTGTTGTAACCTCTCTGGTGGTGTTGCGTTGATTGTGTGATTCACCACGAACGGGATGTGCGCGAAGAATAACTCCATTATATATGTAGCGCGAGCAAGCAATAGCAAGAGAGATTGCGACGCATGATCTCTATTGTTGCTTGCTACCTTGGTGCGAAGCTTTGCGCATATGCCGCTCGGGATTTCCGATCGCAACAACGCATTGAAAAGACTAAAAAACCGTATCAAACGAATCTACTGATCACTGCAATACATACATGCCCGTTGCTTCTCAGATGAAAGATTAAGGTGGCCATACATTTTCTACCCTATAGCCTACCCTAAACCCTAACCATTGACCTTTGCCGCAAACCCTAATCATCAACACTAAATGCTAATAAACCCCAACCTTTGACACTAACAATGAACCCTAACCTTAAACGCTAAAGCTAAACCCTAACCTTAAACACTAACACAAAACCCTAATCCTAAACCTAACCCTAGTCCAAAAACACTTGTCTGCTTTTCGAAATGTACATCACAAGGGGTCCAAAAATTTTTACTTACCATCTTGTGCAAGTACATCAAAAGAAAAACCAAATACAACAATCGAGTCACTCGAACTGACGATTATCTGGCAGAGATGAGCGGATATTGATTTTTTTGCTATCCGATCCTATCCTGTTTTTAAAAAAGGTATCCGTATCCAATCCGATTCCTGTTTTGATTGAAATCATGCCATGCGTATCCGAAAACTATCCGAAAGTGCACTTTGATGCACAACATATTGTGCTTTGTCTATTTTGCCACATGATGCAAAATAACTTCTGGAGTTATATCAAAATAACTTTCTGGACTTTCTCCAGAAGTTATTTTGCCTCATGTGGCAAAATAAGCTGAACACGATTTGGTGTTTCAGCTGAAGCACTTCAGCTGAACACGATTGGTTGAAGTAGTCACACTACAAGTTTGGAAATGGATGTCCTGCTTAGATGTACATGACATCTTTAGTACCTCAGTCCCTTGCACGGATGATGGTTGTCATGGTTTCAGAGCTGGCAAACAGTTAGCAGCTTCTTGTTTGCATTAAGTGAACTGTAGGCTAAACCCTAACTCTAGTCTAAACACTGAACCCCTCAACTTAAAAATTGTCCATACAGCTTGACCATAAGCCCTGATCCTATGCCCTAACCATAAACTCTTAAATCCCAACAAATTGTCTCTGTATGTTGTAGGCTACTTATTGTCACATAGCCAAGGTATAGTGAGGTGGGAACGTATGGGAACAACGTTGCCATACATTTTTTTGATGTTGGAAAGTCTTCCCATGCATTTTTGCACTAGTAGTGGTGCTTGAAGGTGTGATATCTAAACGATTGCATTAAAACATGGCTGCAATCTCATAGATGTGCTAGCAACATGCAGATTCACGCTGCTAGTGAAAAGTCTGCAGTGAAACAGGAATATCCAGTGTAGAAGTCCTTGCAGGCAAATTCACACTTTATTCAAACTGTTTGGTGTAGTCTTCCTCTTTATTTGGTGTGGGAACGGCGTTCTCACACCTCTTTTTTTAGCAGTACGCTCTTGCACATGACCACTTCAAACAATTGTTTTCAAATGAAGGCAAAATAGTCCCAGCACAGGTATTGCCTCATGAAGCAGATTAGACAGTTACCTGAATGTGTTATGCCACTTTGGGCCCTGTCCTGCTCATTAAGAAAAATTTTGACATATCTTGCACGCTTGACATATCGCGTAACCTAAGTACTTTTCTGAGTCAGTTGCATTCAAAACCAAACTGAAGTTTTGCCACACAGTCCCGTAGCCACGGGGGTCTTTGATTGGCTTAGCCCCTCCAAAAAAAGCTCCAATCCCCCCGAATTTAAATATGAAGCACAATGAAACAGTGATGTTTGTTCAAATTTCAGAATGTCAAGCCCACTGCACAAATGTAAAGCCCCCCTAGCCTACTGAAGACTTTCTGGTGACGGTTTTGTTGCCACCCCAAGCTTTTCAATAGCCAATTCTTTGGTAGCAATGATTAGATTTTAATACCATCCATGAGCTCACATTCGTAATTTCATTTATTAAACCTACCCATTGTTGCACTTTAACCAAACCTAACTACATACAGTAGCAATGCTAGTCACAAAACCAAAACAAAAGAGCATTCGAAACAACACACTGGCATAAAATATGTCATTTATATTGAAATAACTGACTAAAAATTCAGTCCAACAAGTCAATGTCACAAAACAACAATTTTCCATATCATGTTTAGAAAGAAAAAATCTATCTTGCCTGGTATCATCCAACAACCAGTCAATGCACTTGCAGGCTCACGTAGAATAGGCATGAAGACTGCATGGCCTGGTGTAGACTACAGTTCACAAAGAGCTAGAGTGCCCTTGCTAGTCTAAACTACAGATCACAGTGGGCCTACACTAGCTAGCGTTAGTCCAGGTACAGGTACCCAATAAACAACATCCTTAATGTGTACTGAAAGACCCTATCTTGCCACATCAGGAACAGATTCATGCTGACAAACATGGCGTGTCCAATTAGAGGGGGAATGGGATTACACTACGGTACAGAGATTACACCATAGACAGACTAGGAGTCATGGAAAGCTGAAAAGATGCTTCTGAAGATAATTAATGAATGATTGTGCAATGTGCAACTTTTTCCAAAAGTCTGAATCCTCGAAATATCGATAAAACCGTTTCGGATAACCTGATCCGTATCCGGTTCCCCTTTGAAAGCAGTTAATGGATATCCGTATCTGGTTGCAAACTCACTATCCTGCCGGATATCCAACCGGCAAACCGGATAGTGATCATCTCTGTTGTCTAGTCACTTGCCACTCGACCATGTTGACAGTAGTGAGATTTCTCCAACTCAGTTTTATATCTGGCAGAAAACTGGATGCGGGATACGGTACTTTTTGTCCTTCGAA
>JGI24159J19872_10001270_pt1 | contig 27206 bp, 20 predicted proteins | sample Ectturendosymbi4_FD_19872 | JGI IMG/M metagenome (IMG submission 19872)
TAACCATACGTTGTTAGATTTTCTGCATCTTTCGAGAAACAGGTACTTGTATTTACGTAACAGAGCCTCAAAGGTAGGAATGTTACATTGAACTTGGCTTCCCAAACGTTTAGTTTCCCAAACGTTCACATTCCCAAACGTATTAGCTTCCCAAACGTTCACATCGCAGTTCGCATTTATCTGTCAATGGAAGTATCAAACTGCAGTGGGGAGTGATCTTTTTCAAAACTAAAAAGAATAAATTATGAGGTTCGAAGTTGCATGGGTCAACAGCGGATCAGTTTTCTCTTCCTGATGAGCTTTGAAAATGATATTGTAGAGACACTAGCAGTGGCTTGCAGAGAGAAGGGCGAACGGGGAGACGTCCCTAGGCATCCAAGGCAGAGGCTGATCAAAAGAATGAAATTACCAAAAGTAAAAGGCTGTAACTGGATATTTTTCCTATTGTAAAGCTGCGAACACATGATGCATGGGTTTAATTTTTCGGAACTTGTTTTTTTTTTGCCAGCACTAGTTTTTACATATTCAAATGCCTGCAATTTTCAGATTCTTCAATACCAGGGACTTATGCTCTAGGTGTGCGTCACACCCAATCAAACTGACAGTGACGTGAATTGTTCCAGACCGTGCGATCAAGGGAAAATCACAAAAAAGGCTTGAAAGATATATATGGACGTTTAATTGATCTTCAGGGACAAATTTCAAAATTGCCCTATTTCAACTTGCTTGACTTATCTGACTTCTTGGTGCATCTCCAGTTTCATTTTTTGATGTGGCAATCCTGGGTGTGCGCTAATTGAGCCACACACCAGTGCTTGCAGTGTGTGCATCATTTCGAGCTTCGTCATTCATTGGCAGTTCAGGAGGATTGATCATAACGGCTCACACAAGCCCGTATCTGTTCTGTCCCCCCAGTAGTTGTACATATATGCTAACAGTCACATAATATATAATGAAAATTTTCTTGCGTACTTTACGCGCATTCTAAATTTTTGTGTAAGTTTCAAACTGTCATCCCTGGGTGTCCGCCATCCCAGCCGCATACCTTCTTTGCACAACTGCTGATCGACGAGACATTCGCTCAGACTTGCAGCTTTGCAGATGTGAACTGCACTGACGTAGCATTAGGTTCCACTCCCAGCTTTTAACCTCCTAACTTGAAGCGCTGATATAGTTTATGTTCATTACAGTGACACATTGTGCAACAAGTAGTAAGGAGAGTGCATGTAGAATAATATGCATGTTGTGTCAACACACTTCGCCAAAATGTTGGTTTGTAAACACAAATATGAGGTCATATGATGACATTGCAAACAGCGTATATCCATTAACAATGACGCCATATGCTGCTGCTCAATATTAGAATTTGGTAGAGGGCATACAATCAAGCAATTGCCCCGTACATCACCAGACCTCTGCACGCCACTGGTCACTAACCGTCAGTAATTTGATCAGCGACTTTGCTTCTGAAAACGCTCGCAAAAAATCCATATAAGGTAACCAAACACCACTCAAAGATGAAAGCTTATTATTTCATTTATACATACATTATATTGTTTGCTAAATCCATGAGTTTCGTTCATATTGTGATTGATGTTAGTTAATGATTCGTTTTTTTGCTCAAGCTTCATTGGTTTCAATAATGCAAGTACTTCAATTCGTTCATTCAGTTTTTCATATATATATATATATAGAAAGGGGCCCCTTTCTAAGTTTCAGCCAGGGGCCTCTTACAACCTTAATCCGCCCCTGCTTGCAATTTCATGTCATAACTCCTTGTGAAGATTTTTTTGGCAACAAAGTGCTGTTCATAGAATTGGTTTCACAATAACACTTGTTTTTAGTTTTTCAAAGCACAGCTGAGCTGATACCTGTTTTTGATTGGAGCAAAAACTGACAATTGTTTTTATCGTAATATTGCAAAATATTTTCTTGGTGAATTTGCAGATTGTATATATAGTTACTTCCAAGGTCACACTGCTTGCAATTAGTTAGTCGTATTGTCCAGTTGAAAAGTTAATTGCTCAAAAGATTTATTGCTATAGGACTTGTTTGTGATGATATTATAACTATCTGGTAATTCCAAACGTTCATGTTTTTGTGATGTTCATTTTATTTTTGTGAAGGTGCCCTGCTGTATTGCAAGCTATGCTGAATCAAGGCAAAGCAGAGATTTTCCCGTTGGTTCGTGACACGATTGATGAAATTTTGGATGCACTTGATGAATATAGAATAGATTACCAACATCTTTTGTCATTCCTTCCAGTTTTGTTGAGTATTGTACAGTTCGTCAACAAGTGGTTTCTGTTTATAACTGCTGAACAAGTCAAATTTGATAGTGCTTTGCAAAACAGGAAGCAAGCATGTGATTACACTAGAGACATCATATTGGAACTGAAAACAGTTGTTGCAGAATTCGACGAAAACAAAAATTGCATTGAAAATCTTGGGTGTGGAGATGAGAATAAGAAACCAGGTAACCTTGGAGAAGCAGAGCAAAGCTGTATGCCGGATGAAAAGTTTAATAAGGACTTGGTTGACAAACCAGCTGAAGTCCAAGTTGTTGAAGCAATCGTGAAAAAATGTGGTCACCTATTGGCTAACACGAGCCCTAAAGTCCGGTTGCTTACTGTTAAAGTTATCGTAGAAGGGTTATCTGGTCTTGCTCAGCATGAGAATACTCTACTACCTCTTGTGCATCAACTGTGGCCACCGCTGGTCATGCGAATCGCTGATTCCGAGTTGCAGGTTTGTTTTTGACACTAACTGTCTTTAAGAGATTCGTTTCTTGCCATTGCCCATTCGCTTTTTTCGTAAGTTTTGCATGCTGTTTCCCTTTTTGTCGTTTTTAACCTGCTGCTTTTTATTATTGATCGTGCTGCAGATTCAGTGTATGTGGATCCAACATTTTGTTTAAAATCATTCTCCTTGCTTGGTGTTTGTGTAATAGAACAAGTGGTTGCTTTTCACGCGAAATGCGATGTCTTCCAATTTAAGAAATTGAAAGCAGTTTTGACCCTGTATTCAAATTAATGTTTAGTTCAATCCTTGTGATGCCGATTTTTCAATATAAGCGGAAGCTGCTAAACTCTATTCACACTTTTCTTTCAGGTCGTCACTGTTGCGTTCGAGGCGGTGTGCGAAATCGCAAGGATAAGCGGTGACTTTGTCAGGCGAAACTTTAACAAAGACGTGTTTCCGAAGTTGATCTTATGCTTGAGAAGTCACAGATCTGATTCCGCGTCGAAAAGCTCAGACTCTTCGCTTGTTTTCCGACATTCAACCGTGTTCAAATTTCTGCGTAGTATTTTCACGCTCCTTGGTCCTCTGTTGCTTCATGTCAAGGTCGGATACGAGGACTTGCATGTCCTGATGGAAGCAAGCTTGCCGTACCTCAGTTCGTCGTCTTCAGAGGACTTGCAAACTGCTGCTGTAACTTTGTTTGAAAACTTGATTTTGGTTGATTGCGATGCCGTGTGGCTATTTCTTAGTGACGTTTATGCCAAAGAAAGCACTATTCAACCACCATCTGCAAAGCTTCCTGCAATTCGCGTATCAGGGACGAACGACATTTCGAACGAATATGCCAAAAACGTCAGTTTTTTACTCGACCTCTGCACGTGATCGGTTGTAGAGTCCTACGCGGCTTAATTTTTTGTCCGCTCCTGCTCCGCACCCGTAGGAATTTGAGAAATGGTCTAGCGTAAATGAAATGCCACACACCCGCAGACTTCTCATCCACTCCCCCCCAACCGCACTGTTTCCGGTCCATACCCTGCACCCGTCACTGTGTGCCTGGAGCCCGCTGGTGGCAATTCATTAAGTGGTTCATTTCAAAGACAACAGAAAACTGTTAAGTAAAAACGTGAAACCTTTTGGTCAACCTTGACAACTTCGTTCTTAGCTTTAATTAAAAGCACTGTTACAAAAGAGTAGGCCTATGTCGTTCACTGACGAACTCTCTAAACTTGCTCTTCTGCTATTCGCGAAATGCCTTGCAACCATAATAAACACTCGTTCCCTAAAAACCCTAGTTGCCATCACCCAAAACGTATTTTTTGCGAGATCACCGAGAGCTGAAACTGCAATCTGTGGTCTCGCCACCACTGGAGAATGTTACTGCACCCTTGTACCGTAAGTTCTCTGCAGCATTGAATTTCTTGCTCATGTCACGTTTGCATGCACTGAGTCAGCATTCAGTTACCCGCACAAAGAATTCTTATCCAGACCCGCACCAAGTTCAAGCCGCAACCGCACGCATGTCTTTGCGGTCTCCCACCCACGACATGTGGGTACCCGCAACATGTGGGTACCCGCAACCCGCTCGGCGCAGGAGTCTGACAGGTTGTCACAGCTATTAATGAGAAAACATTGAAGTCCTTTTTGTTATGCTTTTGTCCGGCAAGTACCAGTTGTTTGAGATGGTGTTAAGAGTTAAAAATAAAATCCTTGAGCTAACCTTTTGGCTGGCGTAAATAAAACGCGTGTGTAAAATGCATTTGCATTCGGGAATGAATTGCATGTCGTAGTATCATGGCCTTTTATTTATTGAATTGTAAAGACAGCGGATTGTCTAGCGCTGCACCAAGGTTCTTTTGTGCGATTGCTCTAAAAGTCTGAAAAATACGTTTTTTCAAAACTGCGGAGTCTTTTTTGATTACCCGACAATTAGTGTAAGACCACAAGCGAAATCATCTCCCAGATGTATCATTTTTGCGCGCTTGTCGGAATTTATACCCTTTTGGTGCGTTTTCTTGGGACGCTTAAAATTTTGTGTGTAAGCGCAGGCAGGTTAATTCCTAAAGTTGATGTTTTACGTGGCAGTCGTGTGCCTGTGGTCACAGTATTCATTAGTGATTTATGGGTGTTCACTGACTAATTGTTAGATTTGGTTGTTCACCTTTGTAGGAAAGTTCTGGACTACATCACACAAGACAACTAGTGGCAAAAGTGTTTGAAAATTTCACGTGACCGCAAAGAGCTGTTTTAAGCGCTTGGCTGCGGTGAACCACCGCGCGCCAGGATCTTGCCTGGTTTAAAATGTTTTGATCTCGTCAAAATGTGTCTGGAGCGAAACGTATCACAGACCAGAATTGCGAGGGGTAGACACTTCTGTTCGCGTGTAGCAAGTGCTAATCTATCAGAAATTCGGATTTGTTCTCAATGCAGGTTTTAATATTTGTCTCTAAACCGCAGTACTGGATTAAATCGAAAATAATGTAAAACGTTCCGTTTGTCCAAACTTGAAAGAACGTTTACTCGGATTGGGAAGTTGTTGACGTACTAACTAACGTGAAATGAATTTTGCTAAAATTAATTCTTGACGTCGGATGTAATATGCAAGCACTATTTGTTGAATCATTTCTTGCGAAAATGTTATGAGCCAAATAAAGCCATAATTAGTTAGTTTAAGTTTCAAAATCTTGGCAGCTCAAAAGCCTTGCGACGAATTTTCTGCTTAGCATAATTTCTGGAAAGCAGGAGATTACCGCTGTGCGAAACTTTTATTTACTGTGACTTTTGTGTGTGGTGAACCTATCTTTGTTTATACTTTTCAGTAACAGGTTGTAGCTGGTGTTATATAAATATGTTGAGACGCATCCTGTCAAGAATTGTTGGTTTTTCTGTTCCACATCTACCGCTGCACGTAAGTTCAGTCTGACTTTCTTGGACAATCACTGCTGTTTTCAATGCACATGCTGCGATCAGCAAGCGAGATAAACTTCGCTTTCCGAAATTGTAAACCACTTTCACGAGTCCGGTCGAAGTTAATCGTAGGTGTAAAATTTTGATCGAGTGAAACTACCCGCGCGGTTTCGTTCATCAAATCTTTCGCCGTGTTTTATACTCGAATCCTGTGATGGCTGTACAAAATGAGTGTTGTACAACGAAAAAGAGCCAACCAGAGTTGTAAGTCGGGTTGGGCCTTGTTGTGGCTTAAGTTTGTCAAATTGTTTGGGCCTATTTCGGGCCTGCCTGCATATATAATTTTTTCGCAACGACGGACACTTTTGTCGCCAATTACTGTTGAACCAATCGAGTTGATTAAATCTTCAATAAAAAATGATTGTGAATTATTTGGTCGTAATGACTTTGCTACGTCACCAATACCCCACAGTTGCGCATATCTTGACTCATTCGGTAAATTTGACTTTCAGTCCTAAATCAGGCTTCAAAAATAAATGTCGGGTTCAGGCTTGGAAATGAGGCCCGTTTACAACTCTGGAGCCAACACGCCTATCGACAAGTTCTGTTGGCAGTGCTAAACAACAGCTGTTAATCTGAGATTTTCTTTGTTCTTTTCAGACGAAGCACGCAAAGCCAGCAGCAGCAGCGCTCATCAGTGCTCTCGGACCAGCGTTTGCGTTGTACGAGTTCTACAAACCTCGCGTGGTCTTCGCGCAAGAATCGGTGTCAGGTAAAGTAAGTAAAGCAAGTCGACCGCTTTTTCTGCTGGCACCACTGCGACTGCAAGCCCAGATGTTCTTGAACGCCACCATTTACGCCCTTTCAGTTTGCGACATGTTATTTCTCGCCGGTTGCGAGGCGATAAAGCTGAAGCACTCCCAAACATAGTGACTGTGTTTTCTGCAATGCGCGCCGCCTTGTGCTTGCAAGAAGATATTACGCAACTTGTTCATTGGTTCAACGTGGTGGTTGCTGTTGAAAGTAAAACTTCTGTCATATTGCAGTGATTGTTTAATTGTACTGCCCACAACTCAAGTTTCTTGCTTGAACACCTTTTGGTATGGAAACGAAAATCTTGCCAGTTGAGTTTTATGTGCAAGGGTCATTTTTATTGTTTGTTTTTAAGCAATGCTTGTATGTTATACTGTTATCAAAGTAAACGTTAAAATTATAGTGTGACAGTTGTAACCGAATCCGAGGAAACCTAAAGACGTAGACGATACTTTAGACCAGTGGTGCTCAAACTTTTTGTCTCGCGGGCCACATTTGTCTTTCAGAAACCCTTCGCGGGCCACAAGAATTAATAATGTCAATAAAAATTCTCTAAAAAATTATCTTAAATGATTAAAGTGTTAAGTTTTCTTTCCAATGAAAATTGCTTCGCGGGCCACGGTTTGAGCACCACTGCTTTCGACCATGGCTCCTGAATGTCCTGACTTGAAATCAATCAATCAAATAATGATAAAAATTCTCCTTCCATTGATTGTTGTATTATTCGCCGAATAGATGTTTTTGTGTTGAGGTACAAATGCATCCTAGTGCTTTAGTGATACAACAATTAAATACATCAGCAATTAATTTTTTTTTTTGCTGTTAAGCATGACCGTGAAGCAGTGCGATGGCTCGGCTTATTCGCGTAATGCTGATGTGTCCCATTCATAGATCCACGGGTAAAACATGTTGTTGGGTCATATGGGAGCTGCCATGTATTTTTATATGCAGCAACTGCAGCACTTGTTTCAAGCGTAGTAACGGCTTATTTAGCGATTTTAAGTGGGTAACGTAGTTGCTCATGCTGTGTTGACATACCATCCTTGACACTGATTCACTGCACGTCTCAGCAATTCCATAAATATGACTACACTTGGCAAAATAAGCAAAAAACTTTCGCATATGTGCATGTCCATCAGTTTTTTTTTTTTTTGAACGGTATGTTTTTTTTCTTTTAACCTTCAGACATAAATGTGATTGAAGATGCGGATAAACTGTACAACAGCAACGAACACCCAAGAAAAGTATATGAACACCTGAAGAAGTAAGTTATTACTTTGCGGCTGGTCTGATATGGTAGGTGTTTGCTGCCATCTCGTTACCTTTTCTTTTCAATAATGGTACGGTGATTTTTGTGAGGATTTTTAAACGCGAGGTTAGAAAACGCTTTCGAAAAAAAAGAATGGGGAAAATTTTCGAAATCACACCACTTTAGACGGTGCGCAGTGTGCACGCAATCATGAGCTCATTTCTTTGTCCAGCTCTTCGTTAAGGACCATTATAATTCGGACTTCCGCCGTCGCGGTGTTGCGCAATCGGCGCATTTTCGCCACCACCAGCTGGGCGAAAGCATCAATGCAGTCGCCTTTGTCTTTGCCCGCGCTTTCCGATGTTCGCGGCTTTGCGCCTGCACGGCGAATCGCTTTGTTGTTATCGTGCTGGCCGTAGTGGCTCGCAAAGCGTTCGTATAAACTGTTTTCGAGCGTGTCGCCAGCGGTCGTGTGCACGCCGACCGTTAATGGACTGGAGTGACCGCTCTGGGTTTGACCGGGAAGCAAAACCAGTCTCGGTGCTTCCAAAATGTCCGGCGTGACGGACGTTGGGGCGTCCGACAGGCTGCTCGCCCTTTTCCGCTTCCTGCTGCTGCTTGCGGAGGAAACGTCGCTGATTTTTTCTTGCAAAGCCAGCTTTGACATCTCATTCTCGCTTTCATGCTCTTCTTTACAGTCTGAAAAAGAGAGAGTAGCCTACCGTAGTAGTTACACCGCATGGTCAACCGAACGGTAATTCAGATTAAAGATGTACCTGACATCTGACCGGTTTCTTCTTCCTGATCGCTCTTTGACGTTATTTTCTCCAGTTCAGCGTAGTCAGACGATCTTGAATACAGAAATTGGTTTAAACATCAAACTTCTTTGGATAGATTTAGTCTTACAACGTAGGACATCCGAGGAATTTTGTTTCTGATAATCGAGCGGAAGTTCGTGAAGGGAAATTTAAGGGTGCTGCAGATACCGTGTTCGGCTCGCAGGCGTAAACGCGCGTTGAAAATCAACCAGTGTAAAGAACATGTACTGCAAGTGGAGAGGTAGTCGGTTCTTCGCCAAATTAATAAGCAAGAATAAGGTCAAATAAACTCCTGAACTTAGAGCACCCTTCTTCACGGCCGTACCGAGGGGGCACACAATGTCCCGGGCGCCAAATCACTGGGGTAGTCGAAAAAAAAAACAACCATGTCGCAAGTCCTATTTTCAATGCAGTACATTTGCTCCCGAAAGACCTTAGGTTCGAACATGGGGGCGCCAAATTTGTTTCTTTCCCCGGACGCCATCTTACCTCCGTACACCTCTGCCCCTCAGGCTNTACAGTACACGAATGCCTTAAGGCTGACAGCGTTAACGGATTTGGCCCGTGGTGCTGGTAGAGCACCTCTTCCTACTGTTTGCTGCAGCGGTTCAACCCCAAGCTGTAACGTCATGAAAGCACTTACTCCCGAGGCCGCAGGTGGTTTTCCAGAAAGCTGAGGCGGTCGAAATATTCCCACGTTCCCGTGCACGGTTGTGCCTTCTGTTTGAGGTTCTCGATGCGCACGAACTCTTTTCGGAAGCGGGTGCGAAATGACTTCCATCGCCGTCTGCACGTTTCCACTGCGCGTTGACGTGAAAAATGCCGTTACTGACTTCCCTGTTGCTGCACCGTGTGTGTGCAGACACGCCATTCGACTAAAACAGACTATAGCACATACATCACGAGAAGAAAACAGTTTATCTGTCGATTGCGACGACACGTATGCTTGTGACGCAGATTGTCTCTTGTGCATCAGTTAAGTATTGGACGCCTAGCGTAATAACAACATGTAAGTCAGAAATATATCCTCAGATGTAGCGATTAAATTTGGAAAAGGCAGTACTCGAGAATTGGTTCCGTTCAGTCGCTACGAAACGCTTATTTGCTTTTTTATATAGGGTAAAATTCAGCTCTTGTCTCGAATTTGGAAGGCACAGCTGTACTTAGTCTTCCTTTTGCTGCGGCAGTGCGCGCAAACCGCGCTGATGATAAGTTTCCTGATTTATTGTTAAAATTTTTAGCTACGGCGATTTTCCACATGCAGGATAGGTTCCAACGCAACACAATTTTGTGATTTCTCAAAAGACGAGATTTTCAAGGCATTTACGAAGAGCACTCAAAATTTACTTTAGATGCAGCTCCCATGCTTGCCCATGGGACTTGACCCAGGTGGTTGCTCGCGAAGGGGGGTCGTTGTTCGCCATCCCAAGTAATTTTACGTCATATAGCAGGAATTTTGTGAAGTTGAATACCGCTATTATATGCTCACAGCGCAGTGAGTATTGCACGTAAAGGTTTATTGCCATGGCATAGTGATCCGAAGCCCACGAAAACAAGGTCGTTGGGCTTTTTTTTGGGTGACACCAAAGAAGTCACCGAATTTTCACCAAAAAGAGTTACCGAATTTTTTGGGTGACACCAAAAGAGTCGCCGAATTTTCATTGAATTGTAAATCTTTTCGCCAAGCGCTGTAGAAGCTAGACATCCGCGTGATAATGTACTTCGTATCTGTTTTTTTTTTTAGACATTTCGGTCATTTATCTCATAGTTTTATTAAAACTCGCCGTAACAGTGATCATCAGCCTATATTTTCAGACATTCAGACCGAAATGGTTTAATTTTTTTTGGTCATTTAAAAAACATTTCGGTCTTTGACCGAAAATAAACCAGCTTCGTATTGCTGGTTTTGTGGGAATCCCATGGGATGGGCCTGATAAAAGTGTCCCATCGGCAAGCCTGACATTATCCTAGCGCTGTTATCTATCCAGATAACTAATTCTAAGACTGCGCTATGGTGCAGCAGCCACAAGTTGCTACATGTATTAGTGTTTGTAGTCGAATACTTGAAATCATATAAACGTGGGCCGTTGCCCGATATCTTGATCCTTACCACTTTCGTTGAGTGTTTTAGCGATGTCCATCCATATGGCCTGCTTGTGTGTGTCGTCCTTGTACCACACCCTGCTCATGTCGTAAAGAACGGGGTTACTTTCAACAAGGTCAATCAGCTGATAGTTAAAATTTACGCTCCTTGTAGTCATTTTTGTTATCTGTAAATAGTCAAAAGTAAATAAATCATTTTTTTGCGTGTACAGGATTCTGTTGACTCAATCGATCGGCTTCAGTTGCTCGCCATCTTTCATTCTGGCCATGCGGTGGTTAGATGTCAGACCTGCCGGTCTGTGCCGCCTGTTGGGCCTCGATCAGGGCGCGGAGACGCGAAACACGATTTCTCTTCGTAGGCTTACACGCTCTTACGACAAACTACTTCAGTGAACAAGTGTTGACACTATCCTATGCCTGGAACCACGGGTGTGTGGATGGTGGGGTTTAACAATCTTATTTCTTCTAAACCAGGGGCCTCCAAAGGCCAAATCCGGCCCACGAAACCATTCCATTCGGCCACAAAGACATTTTGTTAGTATTGAAAAAATAACGTAACCTCTTTACGAAAAATGTGTTGATTCATGAGAATGTAACATACCGAAACAATTACATTAATACTTGAGATGTTCAGCCCTTGAGCTGTTGCATAATAGCTTGTGTTGCCCGCGGGCAAAAGTTTTGAGACCCCTGATCTACACAATAATAATTTATATCTTATCCAGTCCTCTTCATCTGATTTTAAGAGAAAAATATTATCAAAATGTACAGTAAATCCTTAACAGCACAATCAAGAACAGCATAAACAGAAAATAGCTGAATTCGAACCAGCATTCATTCCACACAATATCTTCTGTCTATCGCAAACTAAAACAGGTGATTGCAGGGAGAAATACAGTATCTGAATAATAACATGACAACAATATTACTTTTTAAACCAATTAAAATCGAGGAACTGACAATAATAGAGCTTGGCAACTGAGCTTTTCTTCGCTGAGACGCTTCGGGTGTTTGCCCCGTAATAGTATTGAAATTCTCCCAAACAGTATTCACTAGTCTGTATTTGCGGACGTTATGACCGAACTGACTTGATTTTGTCGGTCATTTAAAAAAAATCGGGGTATGACGAAAAAACCCGGATAGGCCATATTAACGGACGTTCGTTTCTTACTCTCTGTCGGTTATCCAAATCCGCTGTGGTTGTTTAAGTGTGTTTTTTCTAAATTGTTTAACAGTGGTGGTTTCATACCCCACTAACCTGTACACTGCACACTAGTTGCTGCGTATGTGGTACCGAAACAAGTTTTGCGGTTGCTGTTGAGTTCCATTTCACGTTTGTTGCCGCTAAATGGCAATGCTTCAACGTTAGCAAGCATTAATGTTGTGCGATTCGGAAGTCGCATAACCTTCACAAATACGCACAAAACAGTTGACTCCACTGCGTCCGAAACAATGCAGGTAAATTGCATATTGTATACTTAGCTTTTGAAAACAGGATATGTGTGGTTTAAGAAGGCAGATAAAGAAGTTTTGTGATTTGTTATATTTGCGTCAGATACCAATGTTTCTGGAGGTGCTGCTGCCGTTAGTGGACGCTTAAGCGGCCAGCAAGCTTTCAGCGATTTGAAGCCGGCGTGCAATTGTCATTTGCTTCTCTCGTATATTCGTTTGCAAGCAAAAATCAAGCTTTGCCACCAACGTGGGTATGAACGAGCGATCGCCACGCCAGTGAGCGTCGTCCGTTCATAATGTGCGCTGATGTTTTGTTCTGTAATACAAAATTGTTTCTTTGCTTCAGCGAAACCCGACTCCCATCGCAAGAAAAAGCAAGTTGTTAGTGTTGCATCTCCGATCCTGACGCATTGTGTAAAAATCAACCACAGGTTGGTTGAGGTTGCTTGAGCTCTCGGACGTGACCAGTATTTCTTTTATTTTTACTAGTGGGTTTCACTGACGACTGCGACTCCAGTGTAAGTCCAAAACACGGTCGAGTCTCACTAATTACCTCGAATCTAGCATGAAGTCAGTTAGTAGTGTGGCATAAAGAATGGTCGCTTTCTGAACTTCGGTGAGAGTTCATCTTGAATAAACCTTGACGATTTAAGGCACACGTTTCCCGGTCGGAAGACGACATTTTGAGCCGTTGCAGATCTCTCCTTACAGTATCTCTCAAACAAAGAAGATTTCGGCCAACACTTGGAGCACCTGACCTCAATTCACCGTAGAGAATGTTTTTGAGTTATCACAGGGGTGGGCGAACTTTTTTTACGGAGGGCCACATTGAAAACTTCATTGCTACCGGGAACTGCATATAGCCTATTACATTTGTTTACTGCACAAAAACTTCTTACATTAGTTAGCACAAAATTAAGGTGATAATAGAAACTTCCGGTTGAGTAAAAACGCGGTTTCGAATGAAACGTGTGGAATAAAATATAAAATCTCGAGAATTCTAATCTAATCGATAATATTACTGCAACATAGACTCGAAATATGCATGTACGTGTGGTTACCCTGCGGGCCGCACAAAATACCCTTCGCGGGCCGTAGTTTGCCTACACCTGGGCTGTGACATTCCGAGAGACGGTGGACGTGACCAAGCCAGCACAAGCGCCTTGTTTTGAAATAACTAAACCTGGGAGCGCAAGTCTGTGCGCTGCGAGATGAACTCATTCATGATTTTGTCCGTTCACTTGACGCCATAATTACTGCGGAGGCAATGCATGTTAAAACTACGTCAATTTTCTCTCCTGTCGAATGTGTGTTGGCCAAGTTTCGTTCCTGTACATACTGCAGGAGTACTTGGCATGCAGACAAATATGCGCAATGTACTGTGCGGAGTGGATGAAGTACTGCTCTGTAAAATTGAGTCGAATGGAGGTGGCAGCTACTTTCCGACTCTTGAACTGAACTTCTTGTTAGCAGAAGTGTCTACAGCTTTGCTTTACGTTATTTTCCAGCCCAGAAAGAGCTGACAGGGCAGTTTCAAACGAGATATGTGCTTCCGTGTTGTCATGCAACGACTCAGCAAGGCTGCTAAAAACTGGTCGTTTAATGGGTTTTTAACCAGCGCTGGTTTGCTCTAAACCTGCATGGAAATGATTTTCGCACGCAAGAACCACCTGCACTTCTAGGCGCGAATGTGCACCACACAATATACGACTCCAAGTCGCCCTATTAGTGAACGCTGAATTGTGGAAGAAAGTAACTTGTACGCCAATGTATGCGATCGTGTCAGAGATGGAAACGTAATTTTTACGGCATCCACCCCACGAAAACTCCCCCAGAACGTTTTGATAAACTTCCGGGAAGAAACTGTTTTGGGCTCGTCACCAAACGTGGCGGCATTCAGATCTACTGCAGAACAGCGCTGCGATCCAGTGGTTTTGGTCGGCACATGACTGATCTGTTCCAGCACGCGGGCAGAAAAGCGCGATTGTTAACCGCTCAGTTTAGTTTTGCACTTCGGTTGTCTCTGCCACTTGCCATCTGCTTGTGTTTAGTTGAAAAGTGTAGCAGATATTATGACATTGCTGGCTTATGTAATCCTTCGCAAACCTCATCCGCAGACTGTCAATGCTAACCTTTCCTTCTGTGCGTGATGACGCGTTTGCTGCACCGTTTTAACGACCAACAAATTTGTCAAGCATAGCAGATATTAGTGGCAGATACTAGTTGTTTAAGAGTACAGGAGTTTTGACAGGTAAAGAAAACCACAGAGGTTCCTCTCAAACTTTCTCTTCCTGGTCATATTTTTCCTTGACTTTTTTGCATCTCTTCCTGCAATCTGGGTACAGCTCCGGCATCATGCTCATTTTGCCTACCGCTTCAACTTTTCGTGCGAAAACGTCGCTTGCTCTTGCCACTAGCGTCGTGGCTGCAATTCTCTGACCGGTCGGTCGCGCGAATGTTCCTGACACGCTACAAACTGGTGCGTGCCTGCGCTGAAAATGCGACTGTCAACCCAGAGAGAACGCGCTGCGCAACAAAAGCAGCTGGTGCGAATCGCCCGAGCCGCCCGTAAAACAACGAACCTGTGGCAACGCGAGCACGTAGGCCGCTCATCGGAAATGACGCCACTTGCGAAGAGACAAAAAAAGTCTCCCGACGCGAGCGTTTGCTCACCAAGCCGCTTCCGACGGCGTCGATTGTGTGTGCTGCGCAGTTGCGCCCTGTCGCTCAGACCGCTTTGTGTCGGCGCGGGCAAGGTCGCTCCGGGCTCGTGCTTGGTTCACGTGACCGTACCGGCGCCGATTGGCTGCCGCGCATTTTCAGACGACCGTGTTGAGTGTGCCGATTGTTTGCGCGGTAGCAGTTTTCGCTCACCATCCGAACTGATCAGCCGGTGGTGCCAGCGTCGGTGCTTGCTTACTACTGGGCCACAATGCTACGAAGCGTCCGAAGGCTAAATCATGTTATTAATCGCTTTCTGTACACTGCGAGTTCAATGATGGCAATGCGTTGCTCGCGCCCGCAGCGGCTCAGTTTTGCAGACAAGCAGCCGCGCTGCTGAAACACCGCGTGCATGTGAAGCACACGGGAGTGATGTGTTCGTGCGAAGCTAACTCCCGTGTGTGCACGCCGCTGTTCGACGATGCGCAGTTTGTCGTCTTTCCAGCGAGGTATAGCGTTTCGAAAACTGACGCTGGCTTCCTGGATTCGCGAATCGTCCCATTCGCTCGCATCACGATTTCGACAGTTGTCATGCATGCGTGCATTACGAGAACATGAATCCAAGTTTACACTTTTATTGCGTTTGCAAATGACTCAGTTGCGCAAAACTCGCACTCACTGTTAATCCTGATCAACCAACAACAGTGACTCACTGCTTTTCCACTTTACGTTGAAATCCATAGCAGACAAATGAACAAATAACATATTTACGAAAAAATTGTTGATATGATGGATGAAACATATCCCGAAACAATGACATTACGTAAGACGGCCACGTGAATGTCAGTTTGCCAAGTATTACTGCGTTGCAAGCTGGCCTAACCTTAGCTGAAATGTTGCCGCAATCTGAGGTCTATGTTAGTATTAGGTACATACTCCCTAAAGCCAGATTTTCCCACTGCTAAAATCAAAGAGGCAATTTGAATATTCCATTTAAATTTACTCTTATTATTAAATAACATGCATTTTCTTGTCATTCTTTCATTTTGAACCGTGATTACATGTTCGGCCTTCGAACTGTTGTGTAACAGCCTCGGACAAAAATGTTTGGAGGCATAGTGAAGTATCGAAACTGCACGTTGGTTTGTTGATGGTTGTAACCGAAATAACTGTTGTAAACTCGTTTGCCTTTTTCCCTCCATGCAAGCATCCTATTTTTCTCAATTTACCCTTCATGTGTTTTAACAGCTCGCGAGAGCAGCTTTCGTCCCGTTGATTGGTTTATTATTGCCACATCATACTGTTCGTGATTTTCACACCTCGGGCGCGAAACCATTTGTTCACATTTCGATTTTTTAGCTTTGGCAATACCAGTAACTCCGAAATCCTGTGGCGTCTGTCTCGCGCCGCTCGCGACCTGGCGCTAAAGACCCCGGACATCTCCGGCGACGAGAAAAAAAACCTTGTTTACGAAGCGTTCGAAATGGCCAAGAAGGCGCTGGACGCGAATGAAAACAGCTACGCGCCGCACAAGTGGTACGCGATCACGCTCGGCGACGTCGGTGACTACGAAGGAACAAAAGTCAAAATCTCGAACGCGTTCGTGATACGCGACCATCTGCAGGTGAGGGTTAGGGCCTTGGGGCGAATGAGCAGTGCTCGATTCATGGGCGTCGGAAGGGGGTACCCCCTGGATTTTGAAATTTTATATGTTCTGATAAACATATCAAATTTTTAGTAGAAAAATAATTTCATCTTAGTTTCGAGTTGGTAAAATGAAATTTCACCACTGTTGTCCCCCTTGAAAAAATCCTTCGGACATTTTCTGGAACAATACACTGTTGCCTCCCACCCTGGAAAAAATCTTTCCAACGCCCATGGCTCCATTTCGTTTCGGGCACGGTATTAATGAATGGGCTTTAAGTTGTTGTGTTGCGTCAATGCCCGCCAACCCTACCTTAGTTGTTCTCAAGATCGCAGATCGCCGTCAATATTAAAGGCAGGCAATCAGTACGTGCATACGCCTCTTATCTATCGGTCGAATTGACACGTTCACATCAATTCTATTTAAATTATGACCGTAGTTGATGCCGGGACCCCAGAAAAACACTCAATGCACTGCATCCGCATGCAACCGGCAACGCATATAAAATAGCGCAAGCCTCGGTTTTTCGTTGTTGACTCCAATCGGTTGCGCGCATGCGCAGTGTTTGAGTGTCCAGTGCTATCACTGCGCACCGGCAACGAAGGTTAAAAGTTTCGAGTATATTCTGCGGTGGCGTTATTTTGTAAAGCGCAAGCATTCAGCCGGGCGCCGATTGTCACACGAATAAAAGAACCGTACTTGGATTACTAGCGTAGGGCTCCCGCTCAGCACTTCGCAAAACCGTACCGAGTTTGTTGCTCGCTTTGCAGAGAGCGACAGAACTTAACCCCAACGACGCAACTACGCTGCATTGCATGGGAATGTGGTGCTTCGTTTTCGCCGACATGCCACGGTGGCAACGTATGATCGCCGGCGCTTTGTTCGCCACACCTCCCACGTCGACGTACCAAGAGGCCGCCGAGTTTTTCATGCAGGCCGAACGAGGTTAGGAGACTACTTTTTGCGTTTTTGTGCGGCTTTACCGATCTAAGTTGCACAGTGACATCGGTAATTTTTTCCAAGCATAGCTGTGAAAAGCGGTAGAATAAAAAGGGCAGTTGCCCTTTCGAGGTTGAAAAGTAAGAGATAAGTCGAAAAAATTCCACAAACGTTTGAGAAAAAATTAAATGCATGGCACAATTCAGAAGCGTCAGACAATATTTGTACAAAGTTTCTCTAAGTTGGGCAAACGTGCAGCCTTGTTCCAAGTCGTTCAGATATTGTGAAAGCAAGGAGAGAGCGTGGCTTTTGGCCTGGGCATTTTCTAGAAGCTGCAAATCGTTGTTTCTCCCCATAATGTTTTAGCTTTCGTGCGGCTACGTTTCCATGAGCAAACCCTTCAAAGAAGATGGCATGAGCTGACTTGGCCTCAAACGGAAACAGTCACAACAAATTGTATATCTTGCTTGGTTCGTGTTTTTTTGACAAACCTATTGTTTTAGTTGAATTACAGAGTTTTCTTTGCCCCTTATGCTGTTGCAAAACGAAGACTTTAATCTCCACTTGTAAAACATCGCTGATGTGTCGGTTATTTATGGGCGCCGTTTGTACAAATATAGTTTCCTGTTATATCGAACACACTGAACACACAAACTGCTAAATCGGACACATTCAGCTCACACGGTGCTGTATTGGACAGATGTAACACACCAAGTGCTATATAGAATAGATACAAAATTAAAGTGGCGATGTAGCAGTTAAACAGATATAGCACTCAAAGCGCGACCAGTTAATCGAATGACTGGTTCCGAACCAATCAACCTTACGTAAGCTTTCACACTTCAGCGTTATATTTGCTTGACTACGAATAACGCACACTTTGTAAGTCACATCTGTCCTATGTAGCACTTGGTGGGTTACATCTGACCATTATATCAGTTGATGTGTTATATGTCCGATTTAGCAGTTTATGTGTTGAATGTGTCCGATGCAATACCAAACTGTTGTTTACAAACGGCGTCCCATAGTTATTTAGCAACCGCTCGGTTAACTTAATTCGACATTCTGAAATGCTGTTCTTTAAGAAGCAAATCACTCTCACTCAGTGGCGTGCGGAGGTCTGGTGATGCCTGGGGCGACTGCTTGATTGTATGCCCCCTACCAAATTCTAGTATTGAGCAGTGGTGTATTGTGGTCAATTATTATCGTTACCGGATATACGCTGTTTGTGACGTCACAATATGACCTCATATTCTCGATTCCAAACGAACTTTCTGGCGAAGTTTGTTGACACAACATGCATAGTATGCTCCTTACTACCTGTTGTACAATGTGTCACTGTAATGAACAAAAATTATATCAGCGCTCGAAGTTTGGAGACCGTAGCAAAACACAGCACTCAACCCTAAGACAGAACTGCCAAAACATCCGGCAACGCATTAAAACAGGGGAGTAGAACACACTCAGTGCTACGCCAGCGCAGTTCACAACTGCGAAAACATCAGGCTGCGCGAATGTCTCGACAAATAGCAGTCGACCAGAGAAGGTATGCGGCTGGGATATGGCGGACACTCAGGGCTGACAGTTTGAAACTTGCTAAACTACACAAGAAGTGAGAATGTGCATAAAGTACGCAAGAAATCTTTCGTTTTTTATGATGCTGCTGTTACATGTACAACTACTGGAGGGACAGAACAGATACGGGCTTGTGTGAGCCGTTACGATCAATCCACCTGAACTGCCAATCAAATGACGAAGCTCGAAATGATGCAAACATTGCAACCACAGGTATGCGGCTGTACTAGCGCATACCCAGGGTCGCTGCATCAAGAAACGAATCGGGAAACTAGTGATGGCACGAACATGCACACCACCAAGTCAGCTAACAAGTTGAAATAGGACAGTTTTGAAATTTGGCTCAGAAAAGCAATTTGACGTCCATAATTATCTTTTAATCCTTTTTTGTGATTTTCCCTTGATGGCACGATCTTGAAAAGTCACGTCACTACCAGTTTGATTGGGGGTGCGCCGCACACCTACCTAGAGTATACAGTAGGTCCCTGGTATTGAAGAATCTGAAAATTACGGGCATTTGAATACGTAAAAACCAGTGTTGACCAAAAAAAATTTCGAAAAATAAATCCATACAGCGTGTGTTAGTAGCCTTATAATAGGAAAAATCATCTAGTTGCAGCATTTTATTTATTTTTATTTAGTTTATTTTGTCGCAGACGCATGTCGCACATCACGAGCACAATCAAATAATACAAGAGCACAAAAACGGTTCGCCATAGCGCATCACAGAGTAGGTGGTAGAACACAATCAACACTGAGAGGAGCAAAAACACTTTTACAGCGCTCCAACTATCAGTGGGTGAGAAACGAAAAGGCATCTTAACGTCAAATTTTGAGGTAAACAGCTGACGGAAAATAAAAAATAAGTCAGGTGGCGGTTTGCTCATTGCACACAGAGACATGTACATTTTTTAATACAGGTTTCAAAGTTTTGCAACGCATTTCGCATCAGGTCGTCAGCCAATTGTGTTACTGCATTTAAACCAGGATTTGGCACTTGGTGTTTTACCAGTTATATACAATATATTCACTCTTTGTGTGTTTGGCTTGCACACGTCGTCAACATAATGAAGATGATAGAGGAATCACAAGAAAATACCGAAATCCTGAAGCACCACAAAGCACACAGAAAGGTTTTTGTTGCTACATAAAAGCAGTACTAATAAGACGCCAACACCGAAACAATGCACCAACAACTACTGCAGCTGGTCGCTGTCATACAGGAGCGTTAAATAATTTGAAGAAAAATGAAGATTTGCAAAAAGCATCAGACATTTGAACTGAAGCGATCAGATAAAAAAGGTGGATAAATATGCGCAGCGTTTAAAAAATACGATGCAAATTTTGAGTTTTGCAATTTGACTATTTGGATGCCCGGGGCCGTCGCCCCGTTCATCCCTCCCTCTGCACGCCACTGCTCCCACTTTTGTTTGACATGCCAAGCTGTCATTTGTCACTGCTGTGCACTATTTTTTGTAAGCTGCTTGCCACAATCGACGTCTCACGCAGTGCACTTGTGGCGTCATGTCCTCGCACACGCAAAATGCTGCGCGGTCGTGCAAAGTTTTGCACTATAGGTCGCGTTAACTTCAGCAAACCAGAAAACTGTAGTAACGGCACAAGCGGAATTCCCCGTGCGCACTCGTGCAGGTTTGCTAACACCCGCCTTTGGACAGTTTTGTAACCGATTCTGCGCACTTGTCCGCAGTGGATCCCAACTTCTACAGCATGAACTTGCTGATGCTCGGCAAGACATACAAGAAGATGGGTGACGTGAAGCGAGCCATGCTCTTCCTCGACCGGACCGTTCACCATCCGACCGTGACCACCGAGGACGAACAGGTCTGCGCCGAAGTTTGCATGTCCTTTCTTCAGTTCCATCACAAGTGTTGTGTACTTGGCACATCAGATGTTGTGTATTCGCAGTTTGACCCTACCGACGTTCGCCGCAGTGTTCAGATCACAAACTGCGTCTGCCTTGCGATATAATTCAACCAAAGTTTTTGCTTTGTTTTGTGCGTGAGGTTGATTGTTATGAAAAGCAATCCGCCAGTAGGGCGCGACGTTGCTGTTGCGCCATTTGCGTTTCAACATGACCGCGTCGTTTTGCAGTATAGAATGTCTTAGTTAAGTGGCGCAAGCCGCTCATTCAAATTTGAGCTGCTAGAAGCTATTGATGATATATCACGGAGAGGAGGATGTCATGTAGGCCTTGAAAACCCGCACCTACTGTCAGTGTACTTACTGTAGCTCAGTGCAACTATAAACAGAGACTGTTCATAAGCACGCCAGACGACCTTAGTTGTCTGCTTGCTTCGATAATGTCTATGAACGCCTTAACGGTTTGTGGTGATGCTTAAACTTTTCTTGCGTATATTTTGTCGCAGGCAAAAAAGGACGCAGAGGCTTTGTTGAAGGAATTGATCGGAAAGAAATGATCTGCGACGCAGGATTCACGCCTAAACAACCTTTTTCGGTGGAGTGCCACGCCTTCGACCACACCCTGTTTTTCGTGCGTGTGCGCACGAACGGCGTTTTCTGAAAAAAAACGGGCCGGTGTGCACGTTCGTGCTTTTTTTCTGAAGCCCTGTTCGCAAAAAGTTTATCGGTGTCGACGAAAGGCAATCGAACAGTTGCAGTCGCTAGTTTTGTTGTGCAGGTGTTTTTAGTTTTTGTGGTTCGTGTTTGACATCACGCCATCACAGCAGAAATCGCAACCGATCCACTGGGCTAAAGTCTTTCGAGAACGCCAGATCCTTCTTGCGTCGACTGGTGACGGAACCCCACGTGATGTTTGGATTCTTTTGGTGAATGCGTTTTCGCTTGTTCTTGTTTTTTCCTCACAATTTTTTTGTTTTGTTAAAGAACCAAATAATATTGTGAAATCTGTGGTTTCACTGCTTAGGGTAGTTGCGGGTCACTGTACAATGCGCTTCTGGAAAATGCAATTGAAACTTTTTTAACCTGTTACTATGCAACTAGTCTGACCATTTTCGACTGCCATCAACATGCTCATGCACCCAACTGAAGCACAGGTTGTCAAGGTTTTACCTGCCCTGGCAGTTTCGAGTCTTGGTTTTATTCCTGGTTTCAAACTTGCGCCGCTGCTTCTATTTGAGTGCTGCCCTGGGACAATATTCTGATCTCCGAAATTTCTTTAAACTGTCGCTCAAAATTTTCCACAAAGTAGGCGTTTTCTGCTATTTGGACAGTCAAAAACTGGTTATAGAAATGTGATGTCACAACCACACTCTAAATCAGGGGTCTCTAACTCAAATTGCTCCTTGGGCCACATGAGGACTTCAAAGGTAACCCACGGACAGCATTATGACGCTGACGCAACAATAGCGGTACCTGAACTTACTTAGAAACAGCTTTTACATCTTATTTCTTGCGAAAGGTGTCATGAATTATAGGGAAAGCATTTCTAGCCGTCTCTATGTTCGTATTATCAATTTTAGCCGTCTAAGGACCTTGTTTACTCGCCAGCTGAGCACTTTTAAACACCGGTGAATAAACTAAGCAAGGCAAATATTATTCGTTTCATTCATTTTCATGCCACTTTTTCTCTAGAGAGGGACGCGGGGGTAACAGCCCTAGAAGAACACAGAATACCTCACGTCAACCGCAAATTCTGATAGTTCTGCTGGCCCCACACCAAGACGGGGCCAAGCAAGGTTGGAGATGCAGTCTCACCACCTAGGCCTTGGACGATCTCTGGACCGCCTTCCCGTGGGTTTAGCTAGCCAGCAGGACTTCCCTCGCCAGTCTTTCGTGGGGCATTCTGGACACATAGCCGAAGCAACGTAGCTGTGATCTTTCAATTCGGAGAAGTGATTCGATATTCAGGGCTCTACGAATTCCACAGCAGCGCACTTTGTCGCGAAGTGTCACACCAGGGGCGCAAAATGCCCCGGGCGCCGAATCACTGGGGTCACCGAAAAGTCCCAACAATGCCGCAAGTTTTTTCTTCAGTATAGCAGCCTACATTTACTCCTCGAAGACCTTAGGCTCGAACATGGGAGCGCCAAACTTGTTTCTTTCACCGTGCGCCATTCAACCATGGTACACCCCTGTGTCACACCGTGGACTCTTCGCAAAAATCCCATCTCTGGTGGTTGCACCAGAGATGATATTCTTTCGGTCTTTACCCAAGATTCCTGACCATAGGAAAGGTATGGATCGAAACAAAGACCGATTGAAAACTGACAGCTTTGCGGTGTTTGAAAGCTCCCGTTTTGTGACCGCAGAGCGATAAAACTCACCCAGAACTGCATTAGCTTTACCAATCCGTGTATCAGTCTCTTTGCTCCACCTTCAGCCACTCGTAAATACCACCCCTGGGTACTCGAACTTCACCTCTTGCAGTGTATTGCTGCTCGCAGCATACACTGCCTTGGGTTTGTAGAGAAACATAACACCTCGGTTATTTTAGTGCTGATTTTCATTCCGGCTCGGTCGCACGCAGCAGAAAATCGATCGAGTACATGCTGAAGACTATGTTGAGAAGATGCTAGCAGTACCAAATCGTCTGCAAAAAGTAAACGGTTGATCCTGCAGCTCCCAACGGTGGCACCCTCGTCGACTTGGCTGCGACTGTGTTTCAAATTCATGTAGACCAGGCGTTCACCAACGTGGTGCACACAAGGACCAAGTAGGTCGCCCGCGAGCATAGGCGTAGCCAAGGAGGCCCTGGCTTTCCCAAATTTCTTGTAATTCTTGTCGTTTTGTGCTTTGAAAGGCGTCGTCTCAAAGCAAATACTGTTGCTCGCTGAAAGACAAAATATTTGTCCTCCCCCAAAGTCGGGCTGGTTACGCTACTGCCCGCGACCCTGTTCTGAAAATAACGTCAGCCTTATCAGTGTCTTCCAAATGCGAAAGATCATAATTTTTAATACTAAAATAATTAAATGTGGATTGAGCAACATTTATTTCAGAAGTGTGTATCAAACTGGTAGCTCATCGCATCAATCCGCACACAAGGGTAGCGCACAGCTTCAAAAAGGTAGGTGATCCCTGTTGTAGACTATGAAAAGAAGCATGATAACACACACTCTTGTTGGAGTCCAACAGTAAACGGTGGTGATTTAACTCTCAACACGAACACAAACTTCTGAGCAGGAACGCAGTGTCCTTGCGGCCAGTAACAGGCGGCTGTCAACACCGTACTCTCGCAACACTCCCCAAACCTTTTCACGAGGAACCCGGTCTTTCTCGAAGTCCTCATAGCATGTGTGGACGACGTCTTTGGCATACTCCCGAGATTTCACAAAAATTTTCTGGAGAATCGCAATTGATCTGTATTCGCACGGCCGGGACGAAAACCGCACTGGGTATCATTCAGGTTTGGTTCAATTATTTCGCGGCATATTTTTTCAAGGCACTTGGCAACGTAAATGTTAATTATTTTAAAATTCCCAGAAAGTATCGCGGGCCGCGTGTTTGAGACCCCTGCTTTAAATGAACTTTTCTGTAATAAGGGTATGCTTTTGATTTCGAACTTTGACGAAGCTAGTCGTGGCCTCAGTTTTTTGTGAACGTGTCTTTGTCAGCCATGCTCATCCGCTGTTGACTATTCACTAGCTCCCAATGTTACTGCGTATTTTTTTGTTTGTTCATTCGCCCTGTTTTCTCTAAGTCGTAATTCAACATCTTAAAACTGCCGTAGGCTCGGTAAGTGATTGCAGGGTGAAAGCTGGCGGTTACCGATCTGTCATACGGCTGCTATACCGGGTTGGTAAGTAAACATATCGAGGCGTTTTGCCGAATTTGTGGAAGCACCTGCAGAAAACACAACGAAATGTTAAGAGTGGCGTAAAAAGAATGAATTGTTGTGTTACTTTGTCTTCCGGTGTTCAGACTTATTCGCGTCTGCAAGATTTTTAGTAATTGCATATATAATTATTGTGATAATTGCAAGCTTTCACGTTGCTTGAAGAAAGGAAGCATCGTGCTTCGAGCATCGCATTCATACGCAATTCTTGTTCGGCTGATAAAGCATCAAAAAACGGAAGACATGCGGTATTCTCTGAAAAATCAGGATCTTTTTTTGTAACACTGGGACTTGAAGCCATTTCGTCGATTGCAGCATGAAGCTATGGATCTGCAAGTTTGAATGAAGACAGTAAGCAAAGCGCGATATCCACTAAGCATTGAGAAAATTTTTTTGCAACTTTCAGACAAACTTACATCGCGACGTATAGTCCTTGTCCTGTGTGCGATGGTCACTGCTCGCTTTCAGCAGGTCATTCCTCTTTTGTGCTTAAAAATTATGTCTGATTCGTTGCACGAAGAAAACAACGGTTATTTTTTTCACCGAGCATTTTTTCACTCCGGTGGTGCAAAACTTTGCGTTAAAGGTTTTTATGGTGGCACGTAATTGTGAGCCACTGGTTTGCAAATATCGGTTTTCAACAAGGTTTGTTCGCATCGGCGGTTTATCTTGCCGGTCAGGTGCTTGTCCTGTCGCGGATAATATTAGTAGTTGCTTCACACTTAAGAGCATCAGGTCAGTATGTGCACGACAGCTGTTCATGATCAATAACAGCTTCAAATCCGAAGTGGCATAAGCGTATGGCGGAAAAAAATTTCCGAAGTGCTTATCCGCAAGTGCCTGGGTCAAAAATTAAAATGGAATATCAAAATATATTTTTTTCGTCCAATTGCAAAACACATTTGCAGTTACGAACGAAATTTAACCTTCAGAAGACAAGCACCACTTACGGCTCGAAAGTGGTTGCTGTTTCAACAGTATCTCGCAGCATCTATTGAAACGTGAAATGCCCAATACGAGACGCTTAAGCTGAAGCAGAAAACAGTTTTAGAACTTACACCCTTGTATGTAAGCCGCACAAAATGGTGGTAAAGAATTAATGTAAGTCGCACTTAAACATGGTTACCTACGCCTCTGAGATACTTTCGCGTACTAGCATGTTTCGCGTTTATTCGTAACCCTGGTAACGATGCTTCACTACCACAACTGCCTTCTGTTCATCAAAATCTCTCCTGCATATGACGGATGTGCACGTGATGCTGAAGAGAACTGAATGTGAAAAAAAGAGTTTGGTCGAAAAAAAAACGTAGCAGGAAAGACTGAGCGTGATCTATACCTTTTGACAAGATAGAAAAATATAAGCCGCCCTTGGTTGTTAACCTACCTTGATTACAAGCCGGACGAAATGATGACAGAAAAACTAAATAAGGCGCGACTTACAATCGAACATCACCCGAAAAGAGAAAACGATAATTTCTGTTACTATAACAGAATGAATTATGATGATCAAAGGGTTTTAAAAACCGCCCAGTTCATTTGACTTCCGTTGGCCACGGGCCCCGCGCCGGTCGTACATTAGTAGCTTCGATAAAAAGTGTATGCTTGCGTAGGTTATTTGGCGTAGTGCGGGACCCTTCGGCGCGGGAACTGATTGAAAGCAATCGGCTTAAGGGCGGCCCTGACGATAACCCTCCCATCTTCAATTTTTCGTCGAAATTGAACAGCTTGTGTTCACTTTTGACAGACCACGTGTGGTGAAATAAGTTGGGAGTAAGACATGGACGTTCTGGGAGGGCAGTACCCCAACCTTAGCACCAGGGGCGTACCGAGGGGAGAAGGGGGCACAATGCCTCAAGCGCCATATCACTGGAAGCGCCGAAAAACCCTAACAATGTCGCAAGTACTCTTTTCCATACAGTACATCTGTTACCAAAAGACCTAAAAATTCGAACATGGGGCCGCCAAACTTGTTTCTTGCCTCGGGCGCCATCTAACGCCCCTGCTAAGCACGGAAATATTTGCAAAAGTTGGGGTAACGTATGCAACGTTTTGGATAAAAAATGTTTCAATGCAGAGTATCAAGAGATGAGAAAACAAAGATAGAAAATTTAGGCGTAATGAAGATGCTTCTGTGAAAACATCCAAAAATAGAAAAAAAATAGAGGCTAACATTCTAGGGCAGTGTTTCTTAACCGGGTGAATGGTTCACCCCACGGTGAATGAAAGAAGAGGGGTAAATGAAGGGTGAATGTAACATTCGCAGAATCGCTGCGTAATTTCGTTTGCGTGTTGTACTTACGCGACCTTTCCCCTTGATTATTGATCTTTTATGTTGGTCAAACTAGCAACAAATTTTCCAAAAGATGGTCAGCGCATCGCAGTAATTGGAACGAACAAGATTGTAAAACTGACAGTGACAAGGACCAAATGGCCTCGTCGCGGCACTATTCAGAAAACCACGGCATTATAAACAAGCCACCTCTGCACGAAGCATACACCGTTACTTTTGTCGAACAACCAAGTTGTCACTCT
>JGI24159J19872_10001271_pt1 | contig 27194 bp, 24 predicted proteins | sample Ectturendosymbi4_FD_19872 | JGI IMG/M metagenome (IMG submission 19872)
AGCAAGAAGTGTCACTCTCAGGAAAAGTGTTTTCGACGCCATTGCGATTACGCTTTCGAAGAGCACAAGACTTAATTTGTCAGCTGAACGTTTCCCGTTTGTGCGCAAACGCAAATAAGTTATATTCACCGTAACATCCATAAAGGCTTCCCGGACAAATATTTAAACTTTTATCAAAAGTCGCTGTTGTGTCATCTTACAACTAAACAAAAAACAACAAAATACCGTCCGAGTTAAATACTGTCAAATGTTTTCAGTGTCAAATTGAAAAGCAACTGCTTTGCTGTAGTCAGGTTAGCTACAATGCAATAAAACTTAACTGCCAACTTTTTCGCAAGCATTTGCATTTTTTAGCAAACGTTCCCCAATCCATTTTTAATTCACATTTTTTCACTCAAACATTAATTTTCAAACCCACATTGCTTTCAGTGAGAGCTGGAGAACAGCAGCCTCAGAAAGTCTCAAAACATTTCAATATGTACAATGCCCAGCAGGCCAAACACCAGGTTTTCGGCAACTTCTGATAGTTGTGCAGTGTGCAGGCTCCACACCAAGGCCCAACTAAGCACAGTCAGAGATGGGAATAATGTCACCTCGTTCTTGGTCGGCGCATTGCTCACATTCTTAGCCCATTAATTGTTCAAATTGAATACAGATTTAAAGAAAACCAACCTTTTCAAACGCTTCCGTGCCAAGCGCTTGCCGCAATTGAGCAGTCATAAGATAGAAACGCTCGTCGTGATGTCCCTTGTAGGCAATGAATAAAAGCAGGCCTGTTTTCAAAAAAAGTGCTCAGCATTTATTGAGAATGAAACATGATAAAAGGAAAAAAATGTGTTTTTTCGAAACGTTATAGAACGGATAATTCTGAGAGGTAGAGGAAGACGGCTAAGAGGCTTATATACTCTAAACCACCTATGTCCAATCCGCGGCCCACCAGCCGCATGCGGCCCAGTCGAAGGTTTTGTGCTGCCCAGTTTAGGTGTTTGCTGTAGTAAAAGTATCGTACATACTGGCAACTTGCCCTTATTTTGATAATTTTGAATTTTACATTGTAATGCAGGTGGTCCTCAGTGCCACTTTATCACGTCTGTTACCACTGCAGTTAGGATTCGAATGCTTTCAGTATATTAGCTTAAGCTAAATTTAGTTTGCTAAGATCAAAGTAAGCCTTTCAATGTGCGGCCTTCAGTAATGTGTCATTCCATGCGCGGCCCTGGCCAATACAGTGACATAATTTTTGGCTTAGTAAGCACATTTGGGTTGGACATAGCTGCTCTAAACATGTTGTCAATTCCAATCAAATCCGCATTAGAAATTAAAGTTGTTTCAGTAGCCACGTTTAGAAAGCTCAACGAAACCTCATAAACAATCATTTTGATAATAACGTGCAACAACAAGTTTTCCACATTTTCTTACTGATGACGTTCGGGTGATGCACAGTGGAGTAGAAATTGACCGCCAAGCCTAAGAATAGATCATCGGTTGTCGTAGTGGGCCCCACAAAAACATTTCAGTAAAAATTAATCGCAAGCGGGTAAAGGTTGTGAGGCCCCGCTTCAAACACTGTTGCTGTGGATAATAAAGTATGGAGGGGAACACACTGTTAAAACCTATACTGCTGCTCTCAACGTGCTTCAGAATATTTTCGGTCTACAGATTAAAAATAAATGACTAAAAAGCGTCGATACTTTGATACCATGTGATTCTTTCAAAATATGGTTTCAAGCTACGTTGCCGAGTGCCCAGCTCGACTACAACATTCGCTACAATGATGCAAGGTCAAGCATTTATTAAATTTTAGGGTTTTCCTCGGCGAGCAAAGCTCTTATTATCTTCAAGTTTTTGGAAGCTTGCTTTATATGACATTAGCCGAAAATTTAAAAGAAACTAAGGAGATAATCGAACCCCCATGTATTAAAGGCCCTTCAAAAACCGAACAGCGTACCCACGCCCAAAGGGTCACCTTTAAGTCCCGCGCCCGCCAACATTTTGGCGCAAGTTTGCAACGCTGTGACTCGCCACCAGCTTGAGCTAAAGAGCTATCCAATCCATCCTCGGATTCAGCAAGGCTTCTGCTTGAAATCGAAAAGAAAAATCGATTTTCGTTTTCGGTTTGGGGTTCGCTGGAGGGACCGCTGCAAGTGGGGGTGTTTTTGCTTTTTTTGGCCGCCTTTACCTGGCCCTGGACCACAACCCATTGGGCCATTATTTTGGCTCAAGCTTTTTGGAAACTAGGCCAAAATCCGCGTCTTTAGAGCCATTGAATGACTTTCTAGCATATCGGGAGCGAAAATTATGGCTCATACACCAAAAATTGACCAAAATTTTGCTCCCTCAAAAACTACTTTGGGGGCATTTCGCCCCAGGCAATAACTCGCCGTCAGATGGAGCTAGAGAGTTGTTCAAACCCTCTAAAGACTCGTGAAGGTATGTAGTTTGCAATAAAAAAAAACGTTTCAGTTTAGGATATTAGTTTTTTTTTTGAATGCTTATATAATGACAGGATGTTTGTGTTATTTTTTGCTGATGTCAGCATTTTTGCCCGACCTCCCTGCAAGGCCCGCAGGATCCATTTAAATGACATTAATTTTTTTTTAGTTTGGCTGTTTTTTGGTTACATTTCGGGACTTTGAAGGGTACGAACGGGTTTTTAGCGTTCCTGGTTCCAATATTAGGGCCAAAAAAACATTAAAATTAATTTGAGAATCCACCAAAAGTGTTGAGAAAATCCCCTTGCCAATTAGCTGTTTTTTGGCCTAACGTTTGAACCAGATACGCTAGAAACTCAATCAAGGGCTCTAAAAACGCGTATTCTGCCCTAGAATCCAAAAATACTGCGAGCCAAAATATTGACGCGTGGGATCGGATGATGACGTCATATAATTAACCAAAAAACATGCCCCTGTCATGATCCCATTGGCCCAAAACCCCCCAACCAAATTTTAAAAAAATTTTTGTATTCTAAACTACACGACGCCACTAGTCATTACAGGGTTTGAACAGCTCTTTAGCTCAATTTGCTGCCGAGTTATGGCTGGCCAAATTTGCCCTGAAAGGGCAAATTATGCCTTTTCTGAAAAGTTGTGAATTAGGCTAAAAACTGGGTTTTTGATCCATAATTTTGGCTACAGATATGCTTGCAAGTCAATCAAGGGCTCTATAGGCGCGGATGTTGACCTAGTTTTCAATAAAACTTTGAGCCAAAAGAAGGGGTCAATGGGTTGGGGCCCGGGGCCGACCAAAGCTGGCCAAAGTTTCCAAAACATTCCTTCGTTGTGACGTCACCTCCAGAAATCCCCCACCGAAAACGAAAAACGTTTTTTTCGATTTTGACTACAAGACTTGCTGAATCCATGGACGGTTTGGATAGCTCTCTAGCTCAATCGCCTGGCGAGTTATAGGATTGCAAAGTTTTGCAAAAAAGGGGGTAAACCCAGGACCCAAAGGGTTAAAATATGCTACTGCTGCAGAACAAGCTACAGTCAGCTTAACCCCGGGCTTGGTCTAATTGTAATCCTCTGTGCCTGGACATGATAACAGTGTCGTAAATGCAGATGTTTCATTCAGCGAACAGAAAGAAGTGTACTAGCCTCTGCTGTCTTCGCCACTATACTCACTTCAAAGCAAAAACACAAAGGTTTTGTCAGTGCGTAATGAATTCCCAAGAAATGGAATGTTTGTTTTTAGGTTTAAAGGTGATGCGATAACCTGCTTGCTACCATCATTTCAAAAGTATTGAATGTTGCTACTTCATAGTTTGGGAATCTGCACATAATGACTGTGTGAAGGAATTAAAAATAACAGTTAATAATGCGCAATGTCGACACATAGGGATAAAGATGCTCTGAGCTGAAGTTTACTGCGTGTTTTCACAACAAAACGATAAAGGCATTCGGGCCTAGACAGTTTTTGTACTTCCCAAACCTCAGTAAATTGCTGTGCATTTTACCAAAAGACATTTTCAACTTACCAAAATAGACGAGATAAGCAAGAAGACCCATAGTGAACCTTACAGCTTTTCGTTCCGTTTTTAGTCTGGTTATTTTCAGGACCATTTCTTCTGGCTCTTGCTTTACACCACGACTGGGCATCACCGTTTCTATCAAAACAAATGTGCAACCAAAGTCAAAGTGTGCTGGACATGCAAACTGAACGTTTTCGGATGTAAATCCTTTTGACTTTACGAAAGACGAGACTAACGAGAAACTGTCGGGAAAATCCCAGGACCAGAGTAATAATAACTAATTCCGATTTGCGTAATCTCCCAATCACCTTTGACTCCGACTGCGTGATTTCGCACTCAAAACTAGAGGTGACCTTCTTTTGTTCATTGGCTGCAAATCTGAAAAACGTTTCGGCAATCTCTGGGGAAAATTTTTTCTCTTTGCTTGTACCTTTTTCGGTGGCTAATATTTCGCTGCAAGGTTTTGGTTTAAATTTATGAATGTAGTTCCCCCGTTTGTTGTTTGATCATCTTGCGAGGTGCTTGGATAACACTTGTACTTGTTTGGAAACAAGTAAGCACACTGACGTTTAAAAGAGTGAAATTCAGTACATTTTTCAGCGGTTTTAACAACAGCAATCGACCTTTTCTGCATTTGTAAAAACAGTTCATAAATTCAGCATAAAAATTGCTGAGCAGAGCAGCTAAAGCTAAACTGTTACCAAGAGCAGCTAAACTGCGAGCTTCACTTGTATCGTTTGGACTGTTGCATTCTTCTTTTTCGAAAGCAGGACTGGGAGATGAAGGAGGCGTCACAATCACAGAACCTTCTTTTTTCCATTTTTCAACGTAGCTGGAAGTTTTGCGGAAAAGCAAAGATAAAAGCGCCGCAGCAATCACCACCTGGAAATGTTTTTAAATGAAAAGATAAGTATGCTAGTATTTCACAAAATACATTTCACTTGAAATTTTGACTTAGTTTTCATAGTTTATTCACCCTTCTTTATTTCGTTTTTCAACCAGCAGCAACAAAGGCAAGAACAACATTAGAGAGTTTTATACGCGAATCCAACATGTAAAGAGTTCCTGCAGAAAAAGCAAAGTCAAAAACGCCTGATCGTTCCACTGCACAGCAGGCAGAACATTAGAAGAGCTCGTTTCAGGTGATATCGATGATGCACTATGAAATTTCAGTTTGGATCGCCAAAACATTATTTTAGTTACATGCTGTTATATTCACGCATGATTTTAGAACTGACTGTGGATCCGGCAAATAAGAAGTGGCGTGCAGGGGGGGCGAATGGGGCGACGACCCCGGGCATCCAAGACAGGGGGGCATCCGAAGATTCGAAATTACAAACATTAAAATGCTATAACCAGATGATTTTTCCTATTGTATGGCTATTAACACATCCTGCATGGATGCAATTTTTTGAAACTTGTTTTTTTGTCAACACTAGTTTTACCTATTCAAATTCCTGTAATTCTCACATTCTTCAATACCGGGGACCTACACTCTAAGTGTGCGGCGCATATCCAGTCAAACTGATAGAGACGTAACTTATTCCAGATCGTGCGATGAAGGGAAAATCACAAAAGAGGATTGAAAGATAATTATGGACGTTTAATTGATTTCTGAGCCAAATTTCAAAACTATCCTATTTCAACTTGCTTGATTTAGCTCACTTTTTGATGCTTCACTACTTTCCCATTTCGTTTCTTGATATGGCAATCCTGGGTGTGCTCTAACAGAGCTGCTCATCTGTGCTTGTAATATGTGCATCATTTCGAGCTTCGTCATTAATTGGCAGCCCAGGATTGATCATACAACGGCTCACATAAGACCGTATCTGTTATGTGCCCGCAGTAGTTGTAGCCTACATACAACTGCCACATATGAACAAACGAAAGTTTTCTTGCGTACTTTATGCGCATTCTCATTTCTTGTGCAGTTTAGCAAGTTTCAAATTGCGAACCCAGGATTCCCGCTATCCCAAAAGCAGCCTTCTCTGCTCGACTGATATTCGACGAGACATTTGCGCAGCCTGATGTTTTTGCAGTTGTGAACTGACCTCTCGTAGCGTTAAATGGGTATTTCACTCTACTGTTTTAATGCGCAGCCTTATATATTTGCAGTTGTGAACTGCGCTGACGTAGCACTGAATTTGTTCCACTCCCCGTTTTAACACGTTGCCAGATATTTTTGCAGTTATGAACCGCTCTGTCTTATCGTTGAATGCTGTGCTTTGCTCCAGTCTTCTAATTTGGAGCGCTGATAATTTGTGCGTTATAGTGAAACATTTTAGAACGAGTAAGGAAAATGCGCATAGAATAATATGCAGATTGTGTCAACGAAATTCGCCAAAAAGTTGGTTTGCAAACGTAAATATGACGTCAAATTGTGACGTCAAAAACAGCGTATATGAAATAACAATGGCCGCCATACGCCACTGCTCAATACTAGAATTTGATATGGGGAAATACAATCAAGCAGACGCCCCTGACATCACCAGACCTCTGTGAGCCATTGCGAATAAGGAAAACTTAAAGCAATGTTCGTATCTTGTTTTGTATTCATGCCCCAGCAGCAGTCTTCGCAGGAAACAAGGTAAAACACCTATTTGTGTAATATTGCTTGAAATGTCTGCACGTGGTATCCTAAATTCTCACAACGGGTGGTCTGAGGAACCACTTCTCTTTTTGCAGATAATTTTTTTCGTTGTAAGACGTGGGTAAAGAATGTTCAATGCAAAAATACTTTTTGAAAATAAAAAAGAGCAAAATCTCCTTTAGAAAACCTCAGATGCACTGTGACAGGGATCAGGCTAAAGTATGCACACAAAAAGCTACCAGAGAATGTTTTCATAAGACGCTACATTTTATAGAGTTTGAAACCAAGCAAGGCATGCGGTGTGTATTTCTGGGGAAAGTATTTATGCACCAAGATGATCAGCACAGGATTTTCCTACCTTTATCGGTTGAAGTAGAAGTGTATCTTCTGCAAACGACAACAAAACAGCAGCAAGCCACTTTTCTGATTTTTCTTTGCCCCACTGAAAACTAAAAGACAAATTTAAATCAAAAGAAATAACTGTAGCATACATTAACTTGGTGAATATCATCAGATATTTACAGGATCATCTATGATCTATCTATCTACAGTAATTTGGAAAAGACATTTTTGCTCCGCAAGTTTTGTCGGATCTTCTGTAGAACTAAACTCCCAAGCAGATGCAGTTATTGCGATATTCGTTGTATCAAAATTCGCCAATCAAGTAAAAAGTGCTTTGAACTAATTAGTGTCTCTTATAAGATCCAGGCATTATGAAAATCAGGTGAAGGATAATTATAGATGTTTTAATTTGCGCAATCAACTATAATCTGTTTAAACCAGCTTTGTAGTTTGGTTTGCTTAACAACCATTTGCACGAATAATTTTATCGATGTGTTTCTTTGCTTTGTTTTCCAAGTTTACTTGGGTGGCGTTTTCTTGGAAAACTTTCAGCAGAACAAATCCACTTACTCGTCTACGAAGGCAAACCGTGCGTATATGGGTGTCGGAAGGGGAGGCAGGGGAAACCTTGCCCCCCTTGGAATTTGAAATTTGACATTTTCTTTTTGACAACATTTAATTTGACATGTTAAATTTTCAGCACAAAAGGTCGTTTTCTTGGTTTCAAGTTGGTAAAAAATAAAATCTTGCCACTTGCGACCTATCCTGAAAAATCATTTTGGCTACCCCTGAAAATATCCACTATTCCCAACCTGGAAAAATCCTTCCGACGCCCATGGTTGCGTATACTATTGCTTCGATTGCTTGGTTTGCCGAAAAAAGATTAAAATCTTTAAGCCTAAACACTTATCTTTACCTGTAAAGTATAATAAAAAATGCAGCAACTGTGAGAGCGCAAACAGCAAATACCCATCCGAGGTATGCAAACCAGAAAGGAAGAATGAACTCAGATTTCTCGGCTCCAATGCCAACCTGTTCAATGAAAAATACGTTTTGATAAATAAATTCCAAAACCAGGTTACTGATCAACAAGTGAGAATCGCAGCACCAGGAACGGGACATAACGTAAGCCGACACAGGACATTCATACACCTTTTGAGACGAGACTAACCATTGGGTAGTGATATAGTTATGCTAGAGTTTTTATAAAGGCTGCAGCAGCTATACTGTGGCGTATTCTCTGTGCTTTAATTTGGCTTGGTTATAATTTGACTAGTATTTTGCAATATTTAGTTTCAGTGCGTTGGCTTAATCCAGAATATTTCATCCTTCGAAGCAAAAACAAATTTCAAGGACGGCTCTTTACGTACAGAAATGTTTTCGGACGTCAAAATGATCTATTCGATTTTCTAAGTATACCTCTTTTCTGTCTTGCCTTCATCCACCATTTCTAGATTTATATGATACAAGAGGTTTTTCTTCTGACCTATCCCTTGACTGCCACCAGTCGGTCAGGAGCTTGTGTCGACCGACATTGTCACGAAAAACCTACCTTCAACTGTTTTTAATTTCCATTTACCTTTTTCGTCGCTGATTGCAACGTTGAAAACGAAGACTGAAAATCCACTTGGTTTTTTCTCTGAACACGTGACCTCCTGAATATTTCGCTGATGAAAAGAGTGGCAGGTAGCACAATAACAATCGACACCAGACTGATTCCAATTGTTTTCGGATCAATCACAATTGGTCCAATTTGAAGGCGGAACGGGTTCTCTCTATGAGATAATAATGCTATTTGTCGAGTTGTTTGATACATGAAAGACAATAATGATACTTTTTACAAAAAGAGGAAACATCAAACAGGATCTATCTTGGGACAACTTCGATCTCCTGACCGACCAACATGTATGCTTCAGATCTAGAATATCAGCTGTACAAAGTCACTACAAAATGAACATAATGCCATTCTGACATTCATGTTGCCGATAGTTTTGCCAGAAAAAAATTGCAGTGGTATAATCATATCGTTAATCATTATCGCATTTGGAATTGTTTATTTATCAGAGCAACGTGTTGATCTGTATGCATGCTGTACGTGCATACGCAACGCACAGGCTTGTCTTAGTTTTCCTTGGTTTTCTCTCGATCGTATCGCTTTCTCTCAAGTCTTAAACGCCATATCGAATGTTCACTAAACTCATGATCACTTACGTAGATATTCATGACTGCTTACGCAAGCACTTTGCAGGTGCACAACAAGCTCTGAACATGATTTGCGTTGGCGTAGTTCGAGAACTTTCTGTGCTTCAGGGCCGTAGACAGCGGGGGGGCCAGTGGTGCCCGGCCCCCCATTTGAAATCGGTGCCCCCATTTCACGTTTGGCCCCCCGATTGCTGCATACATCCAACACCGCATTTGAAAAATTTGGCCCCCCCCTTCTGGTTTTTAGCCCCCCCTGCTGCTAAATCCTGGCGACGGGCCTGCTGTGCTTACGCCGACTGTGTTTGCAAGGCAGCCCGAGCGAGAGCAAAAAAAGTTCATCCATTACACGTTTGTATACAACCTCTTGTTTTTGCGGTTCGTGGTCATTTTTTCACATTTAACATATCGGTAATTTTCGTCACCCCAAATTGGCATACGAACAATTGAGCTGAGATTTCTTTGGAACCTGTTAAAAGTTTTTCAACATCGGACAAATCCATATTGGAACGCAATTCTGCAAACGTTCACCCAGAACTTTGGACTCTGAATGGAGGGCTTCAGCTCTCGCTCACATGGGCTCTGCCAAAATTTACTGATAAAACAGACTTCATAAAAACTTCGGTTGAATAACAAAAACGGAATAATGTTCTACCCAATTTTACCTAGCATTTAGGACTTCTTTAAATTTCCGGAAAATATCAAGAATAGGGACAAAGACCGTACAAGCTTTCCCTCGTCCTGAAAGACTTGGCGCATTTCTCGCACTGCATATTTTGGGTTTTCGCGTATGTCATACTTTCCCGACAATATATTTCTTAAACATTCAAAAAGCAGGACAAGGCCAAAATTGAGTACAGTCGAAAGGTGGGCAGCATTGCTATTAATAAAGAAAGGCATCACTGAAAGGTCGTTGGTGTGGGTTTGGACCTACTGCTAGAGACATAAAAACCCATCACCAAAAACGTTGTTATGTTGTCTTTTAAGATAGGCAACCGCAGCATCTCGGCTTCGTTGCTTTAGCTATTTCTGAGAAAAAACATGAAAGCCATGCTGCGTGAATTCAAAGCAATATTCATGTGATAGATAGCAAATGTTTTTGACAGTGCAAACTTAGTGATTCTTCACTTCTGTCCAAAAGATCCTTTACATCTGAAAGAAAATAATTGTGAACCACAGCTTGCTATTTGTGCATTAGACGCAGCTTGCCAGTAGTGCACTAGAACTGCGCGATTGACATAAGACGCAAATGCAAAAATTTCGAATAATTTTCTTTTATCTTGCGGTTTTGCCGATATTTTTGAAACGTCACTTGTGCTTTTAGTTTTGACATCTTTTGTTTCAACTTTATGGCACGCGATAACTTCTTTCACTCCTTTAGCAAAAACGTGTGTTCGTTGTAAGTCGGCTCAGTTTAACGCAATAGCATGGAAACCTCCCTTTTTATATACGTTTTGATTTTTACGTTATTTTGATATTATTGAGCAACTTAGTATTTCTGCAAAGTAGCTGCATGGTTAAAACACATAACCAACTATGACAAAGCAGAAACCAACAGTTTCACCCCAAAACTTGTAAACAACTAATCATACGAGTACATGCAAAATTTGTCAGATTTTAGCGCCTTTGAAAGAATTCTAGATTTTTACTTCACCTGTAACCAAGCCACCACGTCATGACTGCAACGTCTCTAAAGCCCTCACCTCTCCAAAACTTCAGTGTCATTTTTGTAAAACATGGCGTTGGCGATCATGCTCAAAAAGAAGGCCGTGGTTGCACAAGCCACTCTCTGGCACCTCGTAAAAGGGCTCTTTCCTCTGTTAGTAAATACCGAAAACCACAAGTGACCTTCAGTGAACCTCTGTCGAGCTGTCGTTTCAAATAATTTCCTGGAAGAGAACATGCAGTTCAAAAGTTTGATAATTTTTTGCAGATTGCGTGTACTGCAACGCGACCGTGGTGGTGCACAACCATTTGGTGTGTTTGGATTTATCTAATTTATTGAAAGACACTTTGACGCACTGCAACACGTCTCACTCTCTAACGGACCAAAATGGTAGAATTTGAGCATGCAACACTTTAAACCAGTGTTTCCCAACGAGGCGCCGCGGCACCCTAGGGTGCCATTTACAATACTCAGGAGTGCTGCGAGCTAATACGTTTTGCAATACATCATTAAAATGCATTTTCCAAATGTCATCAAACCGCAAAGCAAGTCGCTATGAGTTCGTCACCAGGTGCAGCAAGTTATATCTCTCTTCTGTAGAGTACCGCAAGCCACAAAAGCTTGTGAAACACTGCTTTAAACCTCCACCAGATAGAAAACTGGCTAATTTTCAAATTTACCAACGGTTGTCAAAAATTATTTAAAGCAGTGGTTCTCAACTATTTCGCTGAAAGGAGCCAAATCCAGACTTTCGACTTTGTTAGAGAGTCGCACTAAAGAAATTTTAACAAAAGTAAATTGAAACGTTTTGTTTCATAGCAGAACGAAGTCTGTCACAGCAAATATTGAAGGTTTTATTGAAAGACTGCTGAGGGACGCGTAAGTGGTGCTTGGGAGCCGCATGCGGCTCTCAGAAGTTCAGAACAGTGGTTGAGAACCACCGATTTAAAGGAAACATAAACCATATTTAGAAACTACCGTGCTTTGCAAGGAAAATGCAGATGTACTTTTGTTGCGTCGGGATACGCACACTGTAGTTTGAGCTAAAACATAAGTTTCAAAGCATGATAGCGAGGATTAAAAAATACATAAATCATTTGCAAGGAAATCAGCGTTATTGTGCGGCACTAGGCCTTGTTACTGTGTATTACGATTACGTGAGCTCGTTAGCTCACTTTTCAGGTCACTTAACACGATTTTTGCTGATTCATCTACCGCCTGAGCGGTCAAGTAAGCGTTCGGGAAAGTTGGCACAGCACTCTCGTAATTGCTTGGTTCATAAGTGAGCTAATTGGAGAAAGTGTGTTGAAAGAGGTGTTTTGCAGTCGCCTGAACACCTGCGTTTGCCTGGATGATGGAGTGAATTCAAATTAACGTCTGCTGTAGTGAAAAGGTGCAACGTATTTGCTTTATCTGAGTTTTGCATTACAGATTGCAGTAATAACGACAACCACTGCGTGAACTGCAGTGCATTACATCGCATGGGCCATTTGTAAAGTCTACTGCAGTGAGCTGGACTACTGCTGTACTGCAATACCAGTGCCTTGTTTATGTCTAAACAATTTACATATGAGTTGTCGCAGCATGATGTATTTTGTTTGCCTTATAAAAATGGAAAGCTTGCAGCCTTACAAAGACCAAAATAAGTTGGTTACTCGTTCAGCTTTCGCAGCTATCCTACAAGCGACTGCAACGCTGACCGCACAACCCGACCGTTCGAACTCTCCATTCAAACACGCAGCTCCAATATGATCGTTCACTCACGCTGAGCTCACTTCGACCGCACTTCTTAGCACGCTATGCAAAAAAGCTTACTGCTTGAAGCTTCTTGCGATAAAGCTAATCCCAACAGAAAACACAATTTTTGTGGTGGAGCGTGCTCCGTGGTTTTCCGGCAAATTAGTCAGATCACATCAGGTCTTCTGTCACCTCATCTGAGTTTACACTAATATCAAAGTCATAAATCATAAACATTTTTCAAAATTATTTTTTGCATTTCAGTAAGACATTGCAATTCTTAATATTTGTAAGGCACTAAGCAGGATTTTGCAAGAAATAGTTTGCACAAAATCGTGGTATGACTTCGCCAAAGTTGTAAATCTAAAAACTTTGGGTAATAGCATAATATCTCAAAATGATTTCATTTCTTTGAATATTCACTTTGAGTGAGGTTGTATTTTCGCTAACATAGGTAAACAACTTGACTGTTAAAATGTTCGACTGTCACAAAAACGTTATCCAGTTGAGCTTGAAGGTCACAGGCCTGCTTAAAGAATGCTTGTCTTTATAATGCAAGATATGGAAAAGGACTGATTGATGACTTGTTTTTTATCAGTGACACATTGCCTTCATGTGACATAATTAGTTTTTCTTGCTCGAATTACTCCTGTCTTTTCGTTCAATGGATATGTTAAACGTTATGACACTATTGTGTATGAATCACAAAAATTTACAATGTAATCGCAAAATGTAAATTACAACCGTGATTTCACACATCCATGCTTGAGTTTATTGATGTTAAGATAAAAATTTACCTAATCGAGAATCAGCGCTTGTTTATAAACCTCAATATCAAAAAATACACTTTGACCATCCGATATATTTTCAAGCTTTTTCAAGACAAACTTTCCTGAAAGCAATGCTGCACTTAGTTTTATGTTAAAGCTTGTACCTGTAGGACAAGTCATCGCCGGCCACAGGAAGCAATCGCTCCGTCTGACCGTCGTCAAGATCAACAGCCAACCACTTGTCGCAGGGAAAAATATATCTGAAAAAGCACGTGAGTGTTGCTCTGTGCAAATTATACAAGGTTATCATAGAACTCAGATGAGCACGTTTGGCATTGCTTTACGCAGTGAAAGTGACTTAAAAAGTTTCGAAACAATCAGAGCTGGCCGTAAGCCGATCGTTTCTAATCGTGTCGCGCACCCAACCGTCTCGCGTGATAGACCGTGTTCCAGATCTGCCGTAGCCTGCTGTTAGTTTGTCAGGTACGTGAACTACGCAGTGCAACATAAATGGCTCAGTTGTTTCGGGAAATGCCAGTGATAACAAAACATTGCAAGAAAATGCTAAGTTTAGTAAAAGAGGTTATCCAACTTAGACTGCCTGAAGACAAGATCTAAAAAACCATTCAAAATTCGCTCAGCAAAACGCAAGGAAAGTATCTTAGTAATTTAATTTCTAATTTTTTAGCCTATTTGCAAAAATATTTCCGATAGATTAGCCAGGAGAACGCCTTGTAGTGATCGGATACGTAGTTTATACTTATTTGCAATATCCGAACAAGTCGTAAAATTTGAAACAAAAAGGATGTTTGGCAAAACCGTCACAAGAAGAATGTGGTGGTTATTTGCAACCGTGTTTTCGCGCAATAACAGGCCAACGAAGCATTTAAGCGTCTGTTCTGCACAAAGCTAATCGTGTACAAAACAGAAGGTTGAGCTTCATCAACAACATTAAGCACTGCGTTCTATTATGCTGATTTCCAAGCCTTCTCTATCTTACTGTACTTAGCCGTTTATGTAGATTGCTACGCATACGTTCATGTTTGAGTTCTCTTATGTTTTAGCTCCACTTGATTGCACCGCTATGTAGTTTCAAAGCCTGGTCTCAAGCGGATGAAAACCACTGTATTTGCACCGAGGAGCATTGCTCAACCAAAAGTTGGATTGATTGCCTATAGAGCTTGTGCTCAACCTCTAACTTACTTTTACTGCTTCAGATTACTATAAAACGTACATGTCGTCAGTATGCAAGTCTTGCACCACCACATCGTTCAGAAACCAGCTTGCTGCGTTTGGATCCTCTCCAGAGCAATCATGCCAAACGTTTATGTACTCGAGTTCTCCCAGAGAGCAAGGAACGCTCATAAGGAAATGAACTATGCTGCCTTGCTTAAGCCAGTGCTGTAAACAGCAAAAATGTACAGTAGTGATGCAGAGCAGCTGACAAAATTAAATTTATTTGATGATTTCTATATTTTTTCAGTGCTTTGAGCATTAGCTTGGTATGCCAGCAATTTTTCTGGTATTATTATCTTTTTTTCATATTTAGTGAGTATCTATAACTTTATGACGTTACAGAAGTTGCTGTCGCAGCAGCAAAACCTTCCTTATTTGAAAAGTATAACCTTCGCAACAAGCTCGTATTTCAACAACATCAGATCAGTAGGAAAACCTTGCATAAATTACCTTTTGTTAAACACATTCAAGCAAAGCCCAAAATATTTTTGTTGTCTGTGCATAGTGGGCAGCTTCAACAGGTAAGCTGACCACACGCGGTAGGATTTTGCTGTGCGTTGCAGAACAGAAAGTTTGTGCTCCTTAACCACTAAGTCGCAACCAACGTCTGACTGGTTGCGACTTACAGTGTTTAACAGTCGCAACCAAAATCACAAGCATTAACTTGATTTCGGACTTTTCAAATTTACGTATCAAAGTGTTTGTCCGTCTGCATCAATCATGACTTGGAAGTAAATATATTACCATATATATAGTTTTGACTGGAAATTCCATGGAATGCGGTAAAGCAATGTAGCATTGGCGAGTGAAAAGAAAACCCCATTTGGGTTTCTTCTTCGCTGTGGCGCGAAATCTTTTATTTAAGCGAGCAGAACACTTCATAAGCATGTAACACAAGCTTTCACCTTACTGGAACCGTCAGACGCTCTTCTTGCTGATGTCTGGTCATCATCACCAGCCAGCGTGAAAAAGACGTTAGATGTGGTACCGGAACCACTTCCAATACCAGTCATAAATGTTACTTTGTAGTAATAAGAATCATTCGCACGGTTGTCGCACAAAACTTTGGTGGACCACTTGTAAATAAAAACATAAAGTAAAATGCTTCTGCCGTTTGTCATTACGGAATGACTCAAAAGAATGTAATACCAAATTGTAATATAAATTTCGTCATTTTACAAGTCATGTACCATCGGTTTCTCAGTGAGCAAGTTTAAATAAAGATTCTACTTGTAGCACAGTTAGATGATGCAGTTGCAGATGTGTTAAGAATAGAAACGAAACGGTAACTAACGGCTAAATGGTTCAAATTAATCAAAAGTATCGGTTTTCTCGGCTTGTTTAACAAGATTGGCAGCAATGCCGTGAGCTTATAGTATCAGCAGGCAAGGGGACATCCGGAAAATATTAGGCTACTTGCATTCAAAATATTTATAAACGATACATGGACACCAATGAAAGCCACTTTTCTTTTATGGTTACTGACAGGAAACTCACAGTTTCTTGGTCGTTTTTGTCAGCCCTCCGAGCCCAAATCAAAAGCAATCCAAAGACCACCAACATGCTCAGTGATGTCCATAGAACCGCTCCGTTGTTTATAACGTCGACTTTGGCAAAAACCCTGGCGAAATCAATGGCATTGGCAGCGGGAAAAATCTGAGCAGCGACTGTAGTTGTAGAAGTTGATTTCACAAGGCAGGTGCACAACGTAAAAGCTGGGGACGAATCTGACGATGCCTGCATGGTGAATAAAATATAAGAAAAACCGTTTGTTGCAAAACAATCTGCTAAAAACTGTGACGTCACAAAGAAACAGTAGGTTAGAAAAGTATGAGACCTGTAAGTATTAAAAATTTTAAGTAAGGTTTTCTCGACGTAAGGCAGAAAATGAGACATGTATCTGTTTGCTTATATCCTATGTAGATTCTTCTTTGCGTGCCTCAAAGAAATTTACCCTTGATCACATTCTTTTCGATCATACTCCACAACCCGGAAAAATACCAAAATGGAGCTGAATTTTCTTTTCAAACCCGCATTTCCTCTCATGGTCTTGGGAGCAGTGCTAGGAAGTCTCAAAACTTTCCATATTGTTCAGCAACTCTGATAGTTCTGCTAGCTTCACACCAAGGCCTGACAAAGTCAGATCGGAGATGCGATCATGTCACATGGCTATTTTCCGGCTTCTGAGTTGTTTTTCTGTGCGAGTAGCCATCAGGATTTGCCTCGTGAACCTTTACTGATGCATTCTGGTCACATTACTTTTTAGAGAAGATGATTTCTTTATTCAAAAGAGAAACGCCTCGGCATTTCGGTGCTTCACAAATTTTACAACTGCGCGCTTTATTCGCAGCGTTATGCTGTAAACTAAAACAGCATCTCTGCAACTCGTTCTTTTGGTAGTACTGTTTGGGCCATTACCCAAGATTTATGAACAGATGTGATTCACAACAAAGATCGATTTTAAACCTGACAGCTTTGCGGTGTTTGAAAGCTCCCGTTTTGTGACCAAGCAGCGATGATGAAGCTCAGCCTGAATTGCGTTTGCTTTACCAATCCGTGCATCAAACTCCTTGTTTCGTCGTCCGTCACTCGTTAATACCACCCAAAGGTATTTGAACTTCACCTGCTGCAGCGCATTGCCGCTTAATAGCAATGTAGACTGACTTGGGATTCTGAAGAGGCATAATGCCTCAGTTTTTTAGCGCTAATTTTCATTCCAACTTGACCGCAGTAGCTACAAATCATTCAAGTTCATGTTGAAAGCCTTGCACACACTGCATGGAGTTAAAGTAAAACCAAATCACCCCAATGAGCAAGCATCTACTCCGGTAGCTACCAAACGTGACACCCTCGTCGGCTCAACTGTAACTGTCTATCCAATTTATATATTGAAATGAACACACTCTTTCCGGGACCGAAAATCCTCACTCAGTGCTTTTGACTTAATGCTGTCTCGAACACAAAAGTGTGAACAGAAATGCAATGACCAGATGGACAGTAACAGGCCGTACTTCTGCAACATTCTCCACTTTTCCGGAGACACCCGGTTTGATGGCGTTTTGAGCTTGACAAAACAAGTTTAAATATTTTTGGCGCTTTCCCAGGGTTTCTGAAATTAGTTCGAGAGTGAAATTTTGTTCTTTGATTCTATAGCCAGAACCAAATCCACAGTGGCCCTCCTCCAGGTTACCTTCCACTACCTCACGAATTTTTTTAAGGCATTTCACATAAAATTTTCCAGGAAGGCAAAGGAACTAAATGCCCAGGTGGCTAGTGCAGTCCCTCTAGTCTCCATTCTTGTGCATGAGGATGATCATCCTAATTTGATAATCTTTAAAATTAAAATGAACAAACTTTCCACACACACGAAAGGTCTTTCAGACAACACCATTTTGTATTTAAGCTAATACGCAAGATGTTTTTTTTGTAGTGAAATTGAAAAAACTAAATTTTTCTATAAATACACTGCAGCGTGACAATTGAAGAAAGATTAGGTGATAAAAGATTTAGGCACAACTCTTATTTATTATAAAAGTACCTTGAAAGACGCTTTTGGTATTATTTAGTAATAACACTTGTTAAAAATAAAACTTTCTGAAACACATAACGTGGAAATAAGGACGTCCTCACCAAGGGCAATCAATCTATTAGCTCACTAATTGCTCACTAAATTTCGCTTAATTTTGCAAAACAAGCCAAAAGCACAGTTTTTCAAAAAACGCATTTTGTATTTCTGTCTTTAAGTTGGTGCTCTCTAACTAAATCATAATCATTCATTGCGCTTTCTTCAGCAATAGAGTAACATATTTTTCATGGCATTTTGCTGCTGACGTGGATGGCTAAGTGAATGGTCAGCAAATTTACTTACAACGCTACAGTAAGTGGATATCACAATGTTCAATATTCACCGTGCATATTCCCGAATTCCAATCTTTGCTTGAATTGTCATAGACTTTGCATGATGCAGCTTGAACGGAAATACCCACGACTTCGTGCGTCGAGTTTGAAGTTTCGCGTTTTCGTCTCTCTACGACACAGACTTATTTTGCATCCTTCATATTTTTTAGTTTTTTTGTAAAAGTGTAATCACGGAAATGAAATAAATAGGAAAATCGGGGCTTGCATTTTCCAGAGTGCTCTATTTCATGAATTCCATCGATTTATTCTTTAAACTGTTTTTGTTTTTATCTGCTGAAAAACAGTTTTTTTGACATAGAGATAAAACATTTATCCAAGTTAAAGCCGTCTTGAAATTAAAAAAATATTTGATCAAAACATGCTCGAAAATGTTCAAATGTTTTTCGTTCTTTGTGGGAATTAAAACAACAGATTTTGTCAAAACTATTTCAATAAATACAGTCTTTCAAAAAAAGACATATTGAAAAACACTACACCTTGTGCGTTGCCTACGATCTCTGTAGAAATATAGTAAATTCCCAATCCTAGTAAATCTTCATGACCAATGAAAATCAAGTATGCTTCATCGTCACTCATATCTTTTCCCGACCTCGGTAGGTTAAAGACGTAATCGCTAAAGTCATCAATCACATCAGGATTATCCGAGTAATCTTTTAAAACAGGTTCGGTTTTCCACCGTATCAAGACCCGAAGTTTTGAGCCTTGTGGATTTTCAGGTTTGAATTGCATCACAATAGCTTGGTCAAAAGACGTTACTTCGAATTTGCTGGTGGAAATCGAGCCGAGTCTGAAAACGACGTAAACAACACATTATATGCTAACTAAAGTCTGATGGTAGCTGTAACGAATTCATTGTCTGCTGTGACGTTTTTTTATCTGCTATTCAAAAGCACTGCCTGTGCAGTCATTGCATTTTCCACCAAAGATTCAAGGAAATTGACCCAAAAACGTGATCGCTTGATCACTGCGTCACAGCAGAGTCAGGGACAGCAGAAAAAATATGAGACTAGACTTAAAATGCCCTTTTAAATTCACACCCGATCGTACTAGGTTAGACCAGAGAATTGTTGCAAGACCCTACTCTCTTTTTGCCCAATAACGTAAAAGATAATTATGTTTGATAACGTCTTTTAAGAAGTAAGAAAACAAACCATGCTTCAAGAAATAAAACAACTGAAAATTCGGCATCAAGCTGATGCACGATTGAAACGTAAGTAGAAATTTAAAATTAATCACCGACTATAGGTCATTCTATTTGAATAAGACTGGGGTCAATGTGAACAAATTACTGTTTTGTGTGGGTAAATTTGTTAACAACAACTAGCTACTGCTTTTGCTAGACAGCTGACCTCAAGCATTCTGCCCCATCATACGAAAACATCTACTAGGCTGCATTTAGAAAGAAAATAATACCTGCAAACAAGGAAGTCATTACCCAAATCTGACAAGCCATCAAATGCATGAATGAGAAAAAGGACATTGCAACTTAAAGTACGAGGAAGCTTGAAAACAAGCTCAATAAAAGATCAGCTCAGCTACTTCAACGTGCAGGCAAATTGACTCTGTTTGAATAAACAAACGTTCAGCTCCGCAATGGCATGAACCAGATAACAAATTTACTTGTCCTCCAAGCTGATGAATAGGATCGGTACATTTGAGGAGAAAAGGTTCTTGTATTTGGTGTACAAGACGATGAATATGATAATGACAACGACGACGAAGAAAAGTTTTAAATCTGTGATAGATGAGCTCGAAATCGAAATCTAACCAGAAGATATAAACAGAGTGCATCGGTAAGAGAAAAAAAGTGAAACAAAAAACTCCACGCTAAGTCATTGCCAGGCTTGTGTCATGCAAAAAAGAAACGAGTTTTTTGAAACATAAATATACTGAAAGAAAAACATAAATATACACTGAAGCTTAAACATACTGAAAGAAAGCAGCATGTCTTTGTTTTTGAGAAACTCACTTCATTAATGTACAAAGCTTCTGAAGTAAATGCAAAAGTCCTGTTCAGATACCTTTGATTCTTACTATACTCTTAATGGCAATAGAAAAGCTAAGCTCAAGAAAGAGGACTAATGGATGACCATTACTCCAATTGATGATCTCTTCAAGCATTGAACTGATGTCTATCCTAAACAGATGGACTGTGCAAAACTATCCATCGTCTAAATGCACCAAACGAGTTAGTGAGCAACTGTACATGCGAGCTACGAGAACTGCATCATAGATCAGCAATGACGTGGGACATAAGATAATCTGCATTTCGATATCAACCTGGCGGAGGCAAACTACAAATGTATGGTAACCATGATGGCTTTACATAATGTGGTGTTTTTATTCCGACGAATTTGACGCTGTCTGCACAACAACTTAAAACACTTTTCATCATACTTTCAAAATGAATGACTGTATTCTTTGCAATCCCAATCGTTTCCTGACTGTCAACGTTTAACCAATGGCAACAACCATTCCGACAATACTACCTCTTTCGCAGCATGTCACACAGTGTATTTGAGATCTATGTTTGTGATTTGAGTTCAGATTGTCTCTCTATACTGCATTCTAACATAAACTGCTTTTCAAAAAACATAGACAAGTTGGAAGAAATTATATCCATACACTGTAAAGAACCAGATGTTGTTGCCTTGCTGGGAACAAGAGGCAACAAAACTTCAAATGATACATCAAATATTTGATTAAATTTTATAGGCAAATTTTATAAGTGTGGGTGCGTACACCACAAAATTTTCTTTATGTAAAGATGTATTGTGCAGTTTGAAATATGTGGATCTGAAAGATTTGGGTTGAGTTGGTAAAGAGAATTAGAAAATAATTGCAGAGTAGGGTTCAGGCACCCTCAATAAATAATGAATGAGTTTTTCAAGCACTATTATGAACCACAGAAACATTTGAAATACCGATTGAGAATTATATTTATTAGGCGACGTCACATAAACCAGCTAATGAAAACAAGAGTACAGCAGTCAGCAATACAGGTATCCTACGCATAAATGGCTGCTACTCCATTTAACCAAACCAAAAAGAGCTGTAACGGTGGAGAATCATGTTTTGATCATATCTGTAGAAATAACCTACCCAGTGGAATTGATCCTTTGCAGTCTCCCACATACACGTGAAGAATTGTTTTACTTGGACCTTATAAAAACAGCGGTGCTAAGTATAAACGCTAAAGTGTCAGCAACATTTGTGCATGTGTTCTTTGTTAGCTCCACATATCTATGCATTTGTGCTTTCATCTATTCGTGTGTTCCTTGTTAGCGCCATGTGTGCATGAGATTGTACTTCACTGCCTATGGGTGTGACGACATTAAACATTAAACGTGATTTTCGCAAGGAAAAGAAAATATCTTGACGCAATAACACATCATCTTTTCAGACACATGCTTTCCAATGCGAAAGCTGATGAGTAAAACCTGTTGGGAACTCACTGCATAACGACTTGGCTTGTCTGTGGTTTTTCAGAATTCGCTAGCAGCACATGCAGGTCGGCAAAACTATTGGGATCTTCGCGTTTTTCTAATGAAACCATTGAAACAGCGGAATTGATCAACAAAGATGAGTCGCTGAATGTGAAAGGGTTTCTTTGAAAAAACGCAACCTGTAAAAGATTTTTTTCTGTGAGACAATAACTTATTTGAATGATATTTAAATAAAAGCAAAGATTGTTATCTATCAGTGGGAAGAAAATCTACCGTTGCAAATTGAAAAAAACTTCAGCTGTACAACAGATGTCTATCGCATTTGCAACAAACGATGGAAATTACAATTACGTTGAAATACACAACGAAATATTTTCATAAACTTTCCAGTTATTATTTTTATCTTTTCACTATAAAATCCTGCGATTGAACGTCTATTTAGGGACTGTTTCACTAGTAGTAAAGAAAGACAATTAAAATTTGTGGTTCGGCACAAGTTAAAAACTTATCTAAGAGGTGTACAGCTTAGTTTCATTAAACTAAGAAGGAAGTTGCTAACCACAACAACGTTGCCAAACGTGAAAAATCTAACCCTGGCTCTGGCTACTTGTCCACCTTTGAGCAACACCCTGTCGGCCCTGCTTGACGTTACACTGACGTCATTGTGAAAATCCATTTCAACGGCAGAAAACTCCACACTGCCTTTTTTTATATAACCCGGCTCTCCGTACGGTGCAGCTAGTGAGTGAATCAAAGACGTGGTCATGTGATGTGTTGCTTCAATGACTTTGCTGATCACATTTTCACGCTGCAAAACGCAAGCAGAGCTGAACAAAATTGGTAAATAAATGTAGCCATAACATTTTAAGTTAAAATTTAACCAGAACATTGATTGATATACCTCTAGTCCTGAACAATTTTTAAGGTTTCTTATAGCACGTTGAAATTGATTTTATCTTCAACGAACTTTTTTATATGCAAAATCACGTTTCAACGTTCTCACGTGCTACATGCACTGGTTTTCTTGATTTTGATTTGTCATTGTTTATTAGAAAATATCAAATAAAGTTTTTCTTTTCCAAACAAACTTTTTGTGCCCATCACGACACAGCAAGATATTATTCACGAAACGGTACCTTTTCCAAACAAAACTCATTCAACGGTAAAGAAATGCAAACCACAACTTCCTCGGTTGATTTTCGCCACCTGCAGAGCAGCGTCAATCTAAGCAAGACATCAACGTACAACGAAAAGTACGTTTGCCACTATGTGCCATCATGCCATCATTTCAAGCACTGTTCATTACCCCAGAAAAATTTTTGACAAATGAATATACACATCCGGAAAGATGCTAATCCTATGGTCATTTATCTGTCTTACTATAACAATGTCGGAGGCAGCTTCATTTCTTTCAAACTTCGCTTGGTCGTTGGTTTTATACCAGATTTCTCTAGGTGAAAGGTCAAGTTGTTCGTCTGCCTCTGGTTTGACCTGTTCAAACGGGGACCTCAGAAGAGTGGCTGCTTGATTAGTGGTGTTAATGGCAACATTGTCCATGAAATTGTCGATCGTTGTGGTTAAATCTACATAAAAAATATGTAAAAAGAAACGTAGACGAGAAATGGTGCATACATAGAATCGACTCATTTTTCACTTTTTGTTAAATTTTATTAATTTTCTGCAATCAACGTTCATAAATGTATAAAAAAAAGTCATATTAGACTAAAAACAACCAGAAGGAGAACTGCATGATTAAGCAGAGGAACCGACTGTATAAGCTTCCCTGCAGATCCCAAATAATTTCTTATTGAACAAGTATTGTCATTTTTTTCAAGAGCTAAACAACCTTGCAGTTTATCTACCTAAGCAAAGTGATGCCTTGTTTTGCATCGTCCTGTATCTTTACTTTTGATTTTTACCAATTTAAGCAAGGCTTACCCATATCAAAACAAAATACCTCCAGCAATATTGTTGAATTCTTGAAAAGTCATGGAAGACTCCTTAGTTTTCGTAAGCGTCATCACGTTTGCACTGTTCATTTGCAATGCTTCTGATCCGTCCAGCATTACATTTTCACTGATGTTCCCAAATGACGCAGTGCATAGTTTCAGGATTTGGGAAAGCTGTCCTGTAACGTATTTGGATGAAATTTGCCCCGTGCTGAGAATCATTCGAGCAGAACGAATAAGATCACCTTGTATCTGCACAAAAATATTTCTGATTTGTATTTTGCCATATAGCCATATCATAGCGGGAGTGCAATTATTATATTTTCGTTTTTGACACAGTTTTAATCGTAAAAAATGATGCAAATCTCACTACACTATATCCACACCAGAGGCGTAACGAGGAAGAGCAAGGGGGCACAATTCCCCCGACGCCGAATATTTATGGGGGCGCCGAAAAGTTTCAACAATGTCACAAGTACTTTCTTCAATACAGTACATTTGCTTGCGAAAGACCTCAGGTTCGAACACGGGGCGCCAAACTTGCTTTTTGCCTCAGACGCCATCTAACCTCGTCACGCCCCTGATCCACACAAAATCTTTTATCAATCAAAGGCGGCTTTTTCCATACCTCTTTAACATCATCGCCATGCCACAATTCTCCACGAGACATCGTGGCGTTTGATTCGCTAAAAATTGCATGAGCAATCTGGCATAAGTTGCTGACATCACGGGTCTTTCCTGAAAAAAAGCACCAAAGTACATGTGTGCAATACCTAACTTTTACCAATCAAATACAAAGTCTTGGATATTCCCATTTTGCAAAAACAGCGAGAAAAGATACAGAACAAACGCCAAAGCAACCTTGGAAAAATTATGACTTGGTTTCAAAAAAACAAAAACACGTCTCCATGTCATTGAAAAATGTTTTCGTTAATAGCGCGTTTTGATGATTTCTTTGCGCGTTTGCTACATAAAACTTTTTAATTTTTGCGCAGAAATTGTCGCAAAGGAGAAGTAAATTATTTTCACATAAACACCATTGTGCAAACCCGTTTCCTTTCTTGCTTCCAACATTACATTTGAACGTTTTTTTAAGTTAAAAATATATTTTATTATCAATGGGCCGATGAACAATTAAGATATCACTGCAATTCTACCAATCTAAGCAGCAGAATTTGTTGATAGCATTACTTACTGTTTAAGAACAAGGAGACTGCCACCAGCACAATTTGTTATAGGTTAACAGCGGAATAGACCCACTTTTCATATGCATCTTGCAAAAATATAAAAACTTTGTGCTGTGCTGTGCTGCACTTACTCTTTATGAATAAAAAACTTTGAAAGTTCGCTCTTTTTGTGATACAAGACTGCTGAAGAAAATATAATTTACATTGCGCACCGTGAAGCTGAATTGTATTACAAAAAAGAGTTCGAATAAAAGCAAAGTTCTAGTTTCAAGGCTGCGAAACAAGACTCTTCCACTTCACCAAGTGAGTGCACCATTTTTATTCTCCACTCAGTTTACCTGTTCAGTAATTCAATCTAATCGCTACGAAAGTAAAAACTTTCATCAGCCACAAGGACCAAGCCAAAAACGTTGGCTGTCATCAGAAAATAAACACTATTTTTGTTTCATTTCTTCGTTACTTACTGCAGAACAACTTTGTCCTTACCAGCCAGGCCTATGCTATCAAGTATTCCACTCCTATCGCTCGCGAGGGAATGTATCACACGAACGTGAAGCGTTGTGTTGGAGCAAAACGTCTCCGGTGCACACACCAAAACCAATATCTTCAGGGCCCAATCTGCATGCATGTCTCCGGCAGCTGCATATAAAGCCCAACTTAAATCTACCGCACCATTGTTTGTTGCCAAGGCAAAATGTGCACATCTGTTTAACTAGTGCTGCAACCTCTCCGTTAGCGTTGCGTTGAATGTATGATTCACCACGAACGGGATGTGCGTGAAGAACAACACACATATATATGTGGCGCGAACAAGCAATAATAGAGTGATCATAGCATCTCCATTGTTGCTTGCTGCCACAGTGTGAAGCTTTGCGCACTTGCCGCTCGGACTTTCCAATCGCAACAGGAGAAATGCTGGATACAAAACAGTGTGCAAGACGTGATTCAACAAAACACTTAAAATTCCAAGCTATGTAGAAAGCTAAAAGTTAGCAGCTGAATTTCAGAATATCGAAAGAGATATGACTGTCATTACGTCTGTTGAAGACGTTAATTTGTACAGTGGAAAATTTTGAAAAAAATGTCATATGAGCATGGCACACAAATCATTGTACAGCTTATTTGGTGAAAACGGGCATTCGAATAACAGTAGTTTAAGTCTCGTATAAATATAGATTGCTAAAGTCCTGCTTTTAACACAATCATTGTTGAGACTTTCAATTTTTAACGGAGTGAGGACGACGAACGTGCATTATTCCCAAAATAGGCTTTGAAAATTGCTGAATCTAAATCGCTACAAACTTTCGATTGCAGTTTTCCCATAAGTTCCAAGACAAGCCCAGTTCATTCTCATTTTTTGTCCCAAAAGAATGTGAGGTATCATCTATTTTGTTTTCCACGAAACGATACGGCAGCAAGGTAACTCGCAGAAAGAGATAAGGAAGAGTAGTGTACAGTTAGTCTGATGGAGGATAAATTTTCTGCATATTAAGTTGAGTGAAGTTGAAACAGTTAACAATTTACTGTATGTGGGCGACTGGGCGTGCATTGCATGAGCTAGATTTGCATGAGGTTGAATTGCGTGCAATTGAGTTGTTTGTGGTTATAGGTTGAGTTTTGTGTGGTTTATTTGCATGGAAATTATCAAGCAGCAGTCAACCTATAAAGTAAACAAGTATTCTAACTGGGAATGGCTATTGCATGAAACAAAATAAAAGTTTCAAGTTTGATTAATCGCAAATTTAAAACGAAAAACAGCAAACCTGAGTCCGTAAAAGACGGTTTTTGTTTTAGTCATTTCTATAATTCATGTCTACATCCAAACACTTTACGCTAGAGCAGTGAACTTTGAAGAAATACGTTCACTGCAAACGTCTGTGATCTGTCAGGTTTAATGAAAGTGTGGGTAGAAATTTTTGCAACTAAACAAAAACAAAAAGCGGATATAAAGCGATTAAAAATTAAGCTTGGTTTTACTTTTGCCACAGAAATCGAAGTATTTCAGCACGAAAGAAATATGGAATATCTAAAAAAATTATTATCACTCACTGTGGCAAGAAAACACGGGCTTTTTCAACTGCATGCAAACAACTTGTGTGGTTTTTGCTTTTTGTCTGTTGGAATCTGGTTAACGAACTTAAAACGTAAAAGTTTTGCTTAAGTCGTGAAAAACAATTTGGCAAAAAA
>JGI24159J19872_10001274_pt1 | contig 27175 bp, 12 predicted proteins | sample Ectturendosymbi4_FD_19872 | JGI IMG/M metagenome (IMG submission 19872)
TTTGACCACCGAGTTCCAGCCAGGAATGTTAAATTTACCTTCATTCTTTTTACCTGTTGGTTTAATTGCAGAGGATGCAGCAGCAAGCAGAGCACTGGTCAATTGAGTTACTTAAACTTATTTAGACAAAGTTCGAAATTGAAAAGTGGGGCGCCCAGAAATAAAAGTGGGGGGACTAGGTCCATGCGGCCCGGTCCCTGTTCCGCCATCATTGAAAGAACCACATCTGGCTCGCGAGCCACAGGTTCCCGACTCCTGTGCTAAAGTACGACCATTTCATAAAGAGGAAAGTATATAAGGATGGTTTAAACTTCAATGGCAACATTAAAATAATCACTTGTTTAATTCCAAAAACAGGATTGCGGCAATAAATCTCTTGAAGAGAATACCATGTAAGTTACAAATAGCCATGCAATTGATTTGTTGAAAACATCACAAAAATGACGGAACATCTATTATGTATTTTGTTGAAACACCGAAAAATAAGGGAATACTGTTCCCCCTAAAAATGGAGGTGAAGTTTCCCCTTGTACCATCGCCAGTAGGCGAGCGGGTCATCAGTGTTCCTAGAAAACGTACGCAGTGAACTAGATTTCGACCGAGTTCAGATTACAAAACATAGCACTAGCGTACGGAGGGGGGCCACTGTGCCATGGCCCCCCCTCAGACCCTAAAAATAAAAGAAATGTATAAATAGTATTCGGCAGTGGCGTAACTAAGGGGGAGCAAGGGCCTCAATTTAAAGTAAACTGACTTTGTTTTCTGGTCACTGATATACGCACGACCCAAAATTTTTTATGACTACTGTACGGTGCGTTTCCTCTGCTTGATTTTACGATTTCATTCTTTCACTGACAAAATTGCTTCACTCGTGGGTATTAAGCAACTTAACACAGGTAACAACGAATACCAGAAAAAAGCTTCGGCTGGCGTGAGATTTGAGGCCACAAACTTCAATAAGCGTCTTCGATAAGCGATACATGTCTAAAAGTTATAACATGCAAGCACGCATATAGGTTTATTTCATGAGCCGCAGACAACAAAAGTTCAGTTTTCTGTCTCACCGGCTGATGTGTCGTAAAAGCATTATACCAAAACTTGCTTCCAGAATGCACAAAAATGCGTATTTTTAGGTGTAATTTTGCAAAATTTTCCCGGGGCATGCCCGCGGACCCCCCTAGAATTATAGGCGGATCCACGATTTTTTAGGGGGGCTCAGGGACAAATTCATCCGGATGAGTATTGACTGCATGGCGGTGAAAACCCAACTGCTCAGGTAACTTTTTTTAACCAACACAGTTAACAACCACAGACACATGGGCCAAATCGCATTCTCACCATTCCCCAGGCTTACTGGGACGCTTCCGGAGCAGAAGCGGCCATCACAGCAATTCTGAAAATATTCTCAAATTTACCTAATCTTAAAAAACAACTTTTTGATTGTCAAAAAAGCTATTAGTAGCAAAACAAACACTGGTCCATAGGCGTTACCCAGGGGGAGCCAAAATGGTCATGGCCCCCTCAAATTTTTAGAATATCTAGTCATTTTGTGCTTTGAGAGGCGGTTTTCCAAGCAAAATACTGGTGTTAGCCTAAAATAAAAAATTTTGGCCCCCTCAAAATTTTGGGCTGGCTGCGCTACTGCACTGGTCCGTGCCGCAAAAACGCGTGAGGCAGGCATAAAAATGACACAAAAAATACAAGAAAAAAAAACGAAATGTGGCCAGCAACATTTGTTGGCAGTCTGTACGAGACCCATGCTGTATTGTGATATACAATTACAGATGTGCATGGAATAGACGTTTATGACTCGAAAATTTGTTTATTTTCGGATAAGTTTCTGATTTTTATAACACATCACGATTGTCTAGCCAAAATAGCGAAATTTGTTTACAAAAAATACCCGCCAATCAGTGGCAAACTATCAATAACAAACTATTTAAAATACAACGCTATTGACTTATGAAAACCATTTGACCATAGAAAATATCTTGAAGATCGAAAATATCAAGGCACTTTTTTCGAAAACAAGCACAACTCTCCCTACACGAATAAACGGTTGGGGTACGCGCATAGACGTCGACAAGGGGGCCATTTCCCCCAAATTTCTTGCGTTTCTTGTCATTTTGTGGTTTGAGAGGCAGTGTCGAAAACAAAATACTGTTGCTCGCTTTTGCCCGCCCCAATTTTGTGGGCTGGCTACGCCACTAGGTACACGTAGAGACATACATTTCAAAAAACTCGAAGCAATATATGGCACTTCTCCCTGGAAGGCATGTATTTCATCACAGGGGATTGAAAATGATCAGACAATGTTTTTCCACTTCACAGCTGGGAAATGTGAAGCTTATAGTTTTCAGCAAGCAATGACCAACTTCTGCTCATCCATTTAATTTGTTGTACGAAACACGGCTATAGCGTTAACGCAATTTTAGAAATACTTTAGGTTGAAAATTTTTTATTAGAGACAGCAGATTATGGGTCGATAGAAAGGCATCTGCTTTCGTGCTGAACTGAACTTTTGTCCTAAAATTGTTGCCGGCAGGTCTGATGCTAATCAGTATGCAACAGTCGTCTTTAGCATAGTCTACACTAATCTAGTGTCCTTCATTTTAGCCTACCTCACATGTAGGCTACGTTTGACGGTTAGGTTTGCTGTTCTGGAATTTACGCTGTGACTGAGCGCTCTAACCTCACCTTTAGTTAACTGTATTGTGAGTTATTTTGATGCTTTCGCTTAACTACAGTATTAACATGAGCTGCACTCATTCATGAAAGCTTGTAGGAAAAAATGGTATGATCTGCAGCTTATTCGACTTTTGTCCACAGTCTGCTCAGTCCCGTCTCCACGGGGAGGCTTTGGTGGGCTTAGCCCCACCAAATCAAAGATCCAAGCCCCAAATTGAAACATGAAACACTATAAATCAGTGGAGTTTTTGTCATTTTTAATATGTCAAGCTCCCCCCGCACAAACGCAAAGCCCCACTATTGACAACATTCTAGCGACGGTTCTGAGTCTGCTGTTTGTTCATCTTTTGTCCACAAGCAGCCCAATCTTACCCAAATGAAATAACAGTTTGAATACTTACGTGCGCAGTGGCATGACCAGTCCAAAATTTTGGGTGGCTCAAAATGTGTGATTTTAGGCGAGCTACAGTATTTTGTTTGAGATACTGCCTCTTAAAGCACAAAATGACTAGATATTCTAAAAATTTGGATGGGTCATGGCCCCCTGGCCCCTCGGACTACGCCTATGTACGTACGGTTTATATAACATATATGTAACGTAAATACTTTATGTAAAACACTCGTATTTATGTAATATTGGGACCATATTTTTTATATAAAAACTTGTTTATTAGAAGTTTCATTTATAGTGCAATAAATGCATTCGGACGGAGCAAATTCATTAAAAATAGGCTTTGCATTTCATCTTTTCGTCCCTCATGTGCAAGAAATAACTTATTTAAAGACTATCTAAAAAATCATCCCAATGGACGTTTCTGTTTCGAGAACCATAGATCAAAAACGTTTCTAAAAAAAATTAGGGGTGGGCTTCAGACCCCTTAGCCCCCCCTTGGATCCGCCTACGAGAATGGTCGTGCCTTCAGCACTTCCCCTAAAGTTGATTTGTAACGACACACGATTGTGACGAAAGTTTGCCCCTCGGACATTTTCTGCGTACACCACTGAAACATAGCCGAACCTAAAAGCATAATTTTTGCCGTTTCCCGCATACTTCACGCACTGTAATAGCGTTTCTGCCAATGCAACGCAACAAAGCATCTATCAGAATCATGCTAGCTTCCTTGGCAACACGGAGTGGCTAACTGTGTGTCTGTAAGAGACGTATAGTCGAGCGTGTACCGTGTTGTCCTGCAGTGGGCGGCAATGGATACGCCTAAAAGCATTCTTGCTCGAAAATTTACATTTGTTTGAATAACTTTGTATTTAGTTTCTTCTGGAAAACAACAACGGTATCACTCGAGTGGACACAGCACTTTACACGATTAAACGTTTAATAAAACATTTGTTGTTTTGACCGAACCGGAGGTGCGGCAGTGATCACGATGGAAACTTCAGCGTACGAAAATGTCGAAAAAAGTAGCAAAACGTTTTAGTAAATCCACTATCACTGATGTGATGGTTGGCGTTAGTCTGTAATGCACAAGTTCGTGCCTACCGTGATGAGCACGATATGACGTCAATAAGCGGACCGAAGAAAGGATGTCGGCAGATTCGACCAAGGTTCATATAAAGTACAGGATAACTTGAGCCACAACGTTTTTTCAAAAACAAGCGCTGACAAAGATTAAAAGTTTCATCATTTCTACGAAGCTACTTTTACACCAAACCTTTCGTAAAGTTGTGAATAACAGACACGGGAAAACATTCGTGTGATTCAGTACTAGTAACATAAAAATAAGCTTAGCTTTCGTCTTTTGAAAATTTGCTCATCGTTATACGCTCAAAAGAAATAAGGGTAAGTTCAATAAACTTTTAAGTCAATTCTTGCTCAAATCAAAAATATTTTTGAACCAACAATGTATGTCAAACGATCAGTCTCGTCATGGTTCATAAGGTTTAGAGTCAGTTTGGCATTCTTAGAAACCGTAGCATGGTTGTATAAATGTATAACTAGCTTTGTGTCTGGCGCTGGGAATAGAAAAGTAAGTAAACACCATATTCTCTGCTTCAATCGCATATAAACGAAGGACGAAATATGCCTCGAAATGTATCAGAAGCTTCATGCACTTGCGCAGTGGGCTGACAAAAGTTTGTACGATTTGATATCAACTTTGAAAGCCTTAGCATAAAATTACGAATCGCCGACAAAACAGCAGTGTTTCCTAATGTGTTTCCCAAATTCATTCCCTCCCATATCCACTACTTTTCAGTGAACTCACCGCAACGACCAAAGCACAGCAATTAAGCAAAAAACGGTCAACACTAATCTTAGATTGTGCATAGGAAAAACAATTGACACTCGAGCAAAACCTTGCACAGCACTGGCAACTGTTTCACGACCAGAGTTGGCAGAAACGTGAACGAAAACCATTATTCTCGGGTCGCGCAAGATCTTATTTCATGATCATTGTGGCCGTTTGGCGTTACACAGTCAATCATGCGAAGCGGTTATGACGTCAGCGGATCTACCGCATGTTAGTTTATCGTCACACAAAGAGTGATCATTCAGCAGTTGGCGAAAAAGCTGAGTTCTGGCACGTGCTTCCGGTTTTGTTTGGCATTCTTGCACAGCGAAATCTACTGCAAATCAAGTTTACGCGGTACAAGCTGTTTCCTGTAAGGCTTCAGGCTTAAATTCCATTCATTGCCACAGCGTCCCGCCAAGTGATTCTACACCAAGAAAAGAAAAACCTGAAGGCTAAATTTCTAGCAGACCATAGTTAACCAGAACCAGAATACAACTTTTTTTTAATTTTTACCAAAACATTATCACTTTAATTTGCGGTCGAATGAACAGCATTGATAGCGGACGCTGTCTGCAAGAATCCCGCTCAAACTCATTTTGCAAACGTTCGAGGTAGACAGTTCAGATTTTTAAAAACTTTTTTAAGCATAACCAAGAAAAACGTACAGCTTCCGCCAACGCTGAGTCACTTTAAGTCCCGTCGCACTGCTTCGTTGATTTCCAAAACAAAATGATGATGATGGCTGCCGTGCACGACGATCAAAACAAGTAAACTCGCTTTGAGAGCAACAGCCATGTTGCCAAGGTGATCGTTTAAAACACGACCACCGCTGCTTGCAGAGGAAGCCTAAATTTGAAAGCTACCGAAAGCAAGCGATGGAAACTAACACGCTTCGTGAAACGTACATGTTAATCTGCTGTAGACTGCGTTGAGAAAGGAGTCACGCATCATGGCTTCGGCAAGAAATGCCGTGGTGGTTGCAGCGAACATGTCTGCTAATACTGCGAAATCGACTACTTGAAAATTTTTGCTCTGTTGAGATCCGAAGAAGAGAATTCTAATTACGTATTGTGACGATTCAAAATTTCGTGCGTCGTGCATTTTACGCGCAGTCCCTCAAAACATGAAATAACAAGGAAAAACACTGGACAACATTCCGAGGAAAACACGGAGACAATGTTTGAATTGCATATAATATATCATCATCGAAAAGTTTATTTACATCGTCTGTACTGTTTTTCGTTTATCTACACACTTAATCGGGACGCTAATGCGGAAGATTACCCGTGAGAAGAGCCGTGCACTTGTGGTCACTGACGTCACACGCTAATTAGCATATAAAAACGGGTTTTTTGTTCACGGAGCAAACAGTTTCGGTTTAAACGTAAATTGCAAAGAAAAATCGGAAAATCCCGAAACGCGACCAAAAAGGGGGGAACGGGAACACTTTGCATTTACGATCTTCTGCGAATGACGCGCACTGCGTTCTCTTTAACCTTTCTCTGCTGCGACCGCACGCATGCGGCGAAGCAGTAAGGAATGTCCTATGCAGTAATAGTCGTACAGGAGCGTAGCAAATGTTGTGCGCTTGGTACGACGACACCTACGGTTCGAGTCGGAAGAGCAAACAGCACTGTACAAGCTCGACACGCAGCACGAACGCACATTTTTTCCCGGGGCGGCAGCATCTACCTCCTTGCTTATGATGCAAGGCCGTCACACCTGGTCTTCTTCCATCGACGTCCACTTTTCGTTGTCAATCACGGTGGGAGTTGGCGCCTCCTCGGCCGCAGCCGGCTGTTGGTTCGCTGCTTCATCTTCTTCGCTGATGCCCTCGAGATGAGGCCACATTTCGATTTGCTCAGAACCTGCCAGATGATTTTGCTGAGGTAAGAACGGCACAGTCAACAAAAGCCCCTTCTAGACTTTATTTCACCTCGACGTCGCGACCAAAAAATTGCAGCAGATTTATGCAAGTTGTCTCAACAGTTGGTATGAAATATAACCTTTTGCCAATGGTCACCACACACTGACAAGGCCAAGCACAGCGGCACATGGCCTTAAATATCGCCGCCGATAGTACTTTGTGACGCAGGCGCATTGGTTGGTGACCATTGCACACTTTCAGCACAGCAGGCCAATGCGGTGGGCCATATCTGAATATTTTTCTCCAACCTAAGGGTTCTTAAACTGGAGCTCGTGAAGGAGTTGCAGGGTCCTTGAAGTAATTTAAAAAATATAATTAATTTCTCGAGGAAAAATTGTTAAATGCAAAAAGTTACGACTTATATTAGAATTCACAAAGGCGCAAATTTGACACGCGCTTTATAGCTGTGAAAAAGTGTAGAGACGCATTCGTTTCGACAGTTATGACGGTCTCACCTTTTGTTTTGGTATGAAGAGTTTACAAATCATCCCGCGAAACAGGTCACTCGTTTGGATCACGAATGATGCATTCAGAGTGCACATAAGTAATATTATTTGACGTTGAAGGCCCAGGTGGAAATAGATTTGTGTTACTTAGTTTCAGTGATAAATCATGTTTTCTACACTATTTCCCAGCATATTTGTTTGATGCATCACTTCCTTCATGGAGTCAGTAAGATCATACCTATTTGATTCATATGGCAATTACCTATAATATAATTGTTGTACGTTTTTCTTCAAACTTAAGGCTAATTTGCGTGTAAAAATCAGTCTCTCATCTAAGAAATGGCGCGATTGATATACAGTATGAGACACATATCAGGTAATGGTAAGAAGGTGGTTAAAACCACGAACTTGGGCTTCGGTAAAAATCGAGCGCATTCTACGAGTAAGGAACTTGGAAAAAGAACCATCGAACGCTACAGAAATGTTTTACTCGAACGTCTATAAATGCGCGACATCGGTTCGGACAATCGTTTGTGACGAAACTCGTTCACGATGCACATTCGCGTAAAGACTGCATTACCACCTGAAGTTGCATCTTCGCAAGCAGCAGATAAAGAATGATAGCAAAACGAAGAAACCGCATTGAAAACCGGATCTGAATTGCGCTAATCAACACTCGATTGATTACGTCGCACTGGCAGAATGCTTACGTGGACGAACGTGGTTGCTGTGCGGATCGCTGATTCCTGCGCAAACACTGCTGGACGATTTCCATGGCAACTCGCGATCGATCGCTACGGAGTTATTGTCTGGAACACTCGCGCAGGCCGCGTCATCCTCATCAACTGCAATACACGTATTCACCTTATAGTTTTAAGCGAAAGCTACTTGCAGCTATCTTAACGAAAAGTAAATACTTTTTGCAATTCCTGTAGCTGTGCTTGTATATGTACTTCAGCAGAAACACAACCAACTACCAACCTTTTATTTAACAAGGCAATTTTAAACGCTGACCAAGCAATGACCACACCAACATACTCGTACACAGCAAACGATTGGCATGAGAGCACGATGGAGGTTGTTCCAATCGCAAGCTGCTGTGGCCGGAGGCTTGCGCAGTTTTAATGTCACTAGGCAAGCAAATACCGCGAACTCGTACATCACCTTCAGATCAGTAACCTGTTTGCTTTACCTTAACTTGTTGTGAATGGCACTGCATTCTTTCTTTTCAGTGGCGCACTAGCTTATCTTTGGCACCCACCCAAAAATTTGAATGATGAGCGAAAACGCGCGACATCCATTAGTTTTACAAGGAATTAATGGAATGTCCGACGTGTTTCCAGCAATCCCTATAACGAAAAATCGACTGTACATGCCTTTTCCACAAATATTATGGCTAATGACAACTAATTTCGATCCGCTATTTTCAACCTGCACAGTCATTTCAAAGCACTTCCTATCGGTTTGAAGAGGAAAAGCTATGCAAAAATAGCACGAACAGCAGTGACCAACAATGTCCTGTTTGAAATGACGGCAGAAAATGTGACTTGGGTGTGGCATTAGGGTAGTATATATGTTAGGCGCAATTTGAACAATGCGTGAAGCATGGTGAAGGAAGTGTAGTAGGTTTTGCATGCGGTGATTCCAAGTTGGCTGCAACACATGGTTTAATGTTGATTGCTATTGTAGCGATACCTGATGCGCAGTTAATCCCCCAAACAAAATATTTCATACATGACAGGATTTCAAAACTTAGGCTGGTGCTCGTTTACTTTTGATAATAGCAAGCTCGCTTTCTGCAAACCCAGCCATGATAGGCCTGAAACACGCACCTTGCAAAAATTCACTTGATAGACTGCGTGACACCAACAGCTTATTCTCAATGCCTTGAGTACAAAACACGTGTACAGCCGGGAAGCTTATACCAACGCATAAAATGGAGACGAGGGTTAACACTAAGGTAGAGCAAAAGCACACCGTTCACTGCATTTGACCAACACTACCAGTGCCATCAGAGACTGAGCTACGCTGACAACATGGGATGAAAGGAAGCTGCACGTGGTGCTTTCATTATTGTCCCCACAAGGTCAACGGAAGACTTTGGCAAGAAGCTGGCAATGGACGTTACAAACAGTGAACGTGATTTTAACCGCTGTAAGACACATACCATCCGCGTCCTTAAACATGTTTTCACTGAGACTTTTCTCCTTCAGCATGCACTTCTCAGCAGCGTGAATTCCAACTCAGGGACGCATCATAAGGTAACTAACCTTTACCGGCCACAGACAGTGCAGCGCTTTATCGCATAAATTCGAGTTCTACAACGAAGCAAATCGTGTCCAAGCAACCGTATCAACTAGATAGGTGGGGTTTCTGCGCAACGTTTGATGGCCAGGTTTTCATTCGCCTGTATTTTTTTCTGTTCAGCGGCGCGAAGAGGAACTCTTTTTTGTGCTGCTCTCGAAAATCGACACAGCAACGTAGCCAGAGCGGCAACACCCGAGGCAAAACGAACCTTGCACCACAGGCAGCAAAATGCAAACCTTAGCCAAATGCGCGCAATTAGCCAAATGCGCAATACATTTCGCGCCCTGATAAATTCTTAATGTGAGGTCGTTTGCGGAGGAAGGTGAACATCACGGACCAGAGAAAAGTCAAAAAGCTGCGTGATTAATCAGGGCGGGACAAAGAGCGCAACGCTGCTTTGATCGGTGGACGACGACAATGCGGCGCATGCTTGGCACGAGAACGACTGCCAGTCGAAACTACAACAAACCTGGTTCGCATTCTTCGGTCAGAGTGGTCATAGGTCTTAGGAACCCGAGAGGGTTACGTCCAACTTTCAATCCGTTTTTAGAGAAAGCTTACCAAAAACAGGAAAACCGTTACCATCAGCTTGAAGGCAAGTCGTTGACAAGCCTTATGCTGAGCCAAGGAACATTCAAGTTAGTTGTTTTAAATTTCCCTTCGCTACCCTCTCTTTCGTCCTCTGTCCCACTGAAAAGTTCAACATTGTCACATCTCCCTCTTCCGCTACACCCTTGTCCGTTTTCAATGATCGCCTGTTTCTATGTCGCACGTACATTGCAAACGTCTTTCATGACCACCCAAGCTCAACGAAACGATTCCGTTGAATAAGGGATAAAAACACAATTCAGGGCATGGAATTGTTACGAGCAACAAATATTGCGACGACTGGGATACAAACAAAAATGAATATTAATTCGTACAAATTTACATAAAAAGTAGTAAAGTCTTGAGTACGGCAACCATGTGAAGTAATGCAAAATCTCTACACACATAATTCTCAAAATCGTAAGAAAATGAGTAGCAATATGTCCTGTGATTTGCCATTTGAGGCTTTGTGTGCATTTAAAATTAATAATTGCAGACTATTTTTGAAAACTATTTTTTGTAAATTAAATAACATTCATATCAATCACTCAATTCACATATAAAAAAGGTATTGTTGTCTATAAATAAGTGTCGAACTCGAACTATTTCAACTTCTTTGTGTTTGCTTTCTGCAAAATGAAACTGAAATAACTGCTCACAACGGATATGCCGCTTCGTTCACAAACGGGCAGTTAGTTTCCTGCCGCAGCCATTGTATCAGGCAAGAGTTGCTTGATTGCGGCTTTGATGCAAGATTGGGTGGGAAAAAAAGCTGGAACGCACTGACTTCACAGGAAGGTGCAGTCAGCCAGCGCAGACATTTTTCGCATGCAGCATGTCATCGGCGAGCATGGTGCACAGACTTCACCAGCTGAGTGATTTATACGCTACTTCCCAATAAACTGAGCCATTTGCTCGTTTCAGACGATGACGAGTCCCGTTCGTGCAATTGCGTATATATCATCAGGGTTCTTTTAAAGGTGTTTTAGGGACCCGATTCAGGGAAAAATTATCATCGGGTGCCTACAGGTCCATACCGGGTACTCAACATTTTATTTAAAAAACTGACGATATTACCATCAAACAAAACTACAAAGTAATAATATAGAGTTTGTCTTAAGTGTTGACAAAAACATCATTCTATACGAAGACTTCAGGGGCTTAGCACACCTCGTCAGCCTATTATGGTCAATCTCATCATTTACAAGCGTGCGACTAAGCCTTGGATTCTTTCATGTTCCAAAATACCAACCTTTTTTTTCTTTTGCAGCAGAGAAAACGATTCCTTGATCTTCGTCCGCAACGGTGACAGTTATTCGAGGTCCTGTTTCCATTTGTTCGACTGTGTAAGGTGGCTCTGCATACGAAAGCACACAAAATACTGGCAACTTTTATGATAGTCCAAGGCACCGAACTCGATACATCGTGGCATCACAAAATACTTAAGGAATAACTTAAACATACAGACTAAAGCAATGATATACAGCGCACACTAAAAACACGCACAAGTTACGAGACAACGTACAAACTGGCAACTCTAACACTGGGAATCGGAGTCGGATTTTTTTGTCCGACTCCGGATGTCCAATTGGATCATTTTTTAAATCATTCTTAAATTGGGAATTCCTGTTGAAATGGTACAGTTTCTTTTGAAGCTTTTGTTGAAACAGATTTCTTGCTGTGCACCACGATTTCCATTGATTTCAACAGTCAAATTTCATTCCGTTTATGTTAAGGAGTAGGAGTCGGAAATTTTTGAAAGGTCGGAGTTGGAGTCGACTCCGCAACCCTGGTTATGACGCAATAAGTGGACAACTACATATACATTTTCGGAGCTCTGCGAGAGCATTTCTTCAAGGTCTTAAACGCAGCATCTACAAAATTTAGAATCACTGTTCTTTATGTTTGAATTAATAATCTGCAAGCAGGACAAACAGAAGTTCATTGCAAATGCGAACAGTTCAATATACACTGCACAAGAAACTAATCCAGAAAGGGAGCAAAACGAACTGAAGCCATGAAAACACCCATAGGTCTCGCTAGCAATCGCAAAATTTCATCAAACCAACCTATGTTTAGCAATCTACTCCGCTGAGATTAAAATAGCTGTTTGCGCCGTAAGTAAGCTGATTCTTACCAACCGGTCTTTAAGCTGCTGTAGGGCAGCTATTTTCGAATTTACTCATGGCGACGCCCGATGACAATGCAACTAGCATCGACAAAGCAAGTACCAAAAAGGTAAGTTCGGACTACTGTAGTGTTTCGGGAACAAGCGAGCACCAGAAGCGGCTGAGGCAGCAAAGCGGGGAAGCGTACAGCTTGAAAATGGCAACAGCTTTTTGAAAAATCTCTGGCGCGTGTGAATGTCACGTAGTTACAGCTTACTCTAATTATTGCAATCTGCACCTATTGCATCACAATAAATTTGAGGCACAAACTCGATTGTGGAATCATTCATCCATTAGGCCCATGATTTTCGCATCATTGACATAGACCAGGGGTCTCCAAACTCTTTTGTCCGAGGGTCAGCACATAAGCTGTTGCACAACAGTCCGAGGGCCGGACATCATACGTAATGTGATTGTTTCGGGATGTTACATTCTACCAAATCAACAAGTTTTTCGTAAATATATTGTGTTTCTGGGACCGGAATCGGAATTTAGAGAAAAAACGGACCCGGAGCAGAAGTGAAATTTTCGGTTCTCGCAGGAGTCGAATATCAACTTTTAGTTTTTCTGATAAGCTTTCTGACAAGTTAGCTTAATATGGCCCTATCTATTCTCTTGGTTACAGTGAACAATCCATGGCAGGCTGGGGCTGCTGAGGATGAGGGAGGTGGCAGACTGGCGGGCTTTCTCCTGGTTGACGCATAACCAATGCTCAACCGCTGTATCACAGAAAGTTTTTGTTTTATTTTGTGGATACGTCAGTGACTAGACGTTCCACATCTGCGCCGTATCTTGTTTTAAGCGGCATTCACAATTTGTTATTTTTAGTGAAATGTACAAGACTACAGACAGCATATGTATCTATAAAATGCACAGCAGTAGTGCAGTTTCAACCAAGCCAGCAGAAATGCAGTTTACTTCAGGCTATTCCTAAACAAGGCAGTATTATCTTGCAAGCTCACAATGCAATAAGGAAAATAATTTAATTGTGTGAATACGGTGGTATGACATTTTTTAATGTGGCCTGCTTTATTTTGGCAGTCTAGTAAGGGAAAACATAATAGTTGTTTCATTGTGCTTGTGCCCGAAGTGCAAAAAGTTAAATGAATATGTTAAACAAAGCTTAATTCAGGTGAGAGCTGAAAAAGTTGATCAAGCTTTGGTTCAGGTGAGAACAAATATGATTCTATTTCTTGGTTTAATGTTTGATGGTGTCTATTTTGCCTCATGAGGCAAAGGGTGTTTTATGACTATTTTGCCTTTAGTCAAACACGAGTGGTAAGTACAATGCACAAAGAGACAGCGGGTTAGGGCTTAGAATTAGGTTTTACAGTCAAGTTTAGAGTTTAGCTTGCAGTTCACGCAATGCCGACAAGTAGCCCCAAACAGCTTGCCAACACTGAAAATATGACAACACTCGCCCACTGGACAGCCGTTACAGACAGCCAACTAAGCAGGTCTTGCGTTCCGAACTTGTAATGTGACCATTTCAACCAATCATGTTCGTCTAAAAACAAAATAGTTGCAGGAGTGCTTTTGCCTCATTAGGCAAAATGGACACCGCTATGAAGTTTTCGGAGTGCAAATTTTCAACGAGGCCCAGAGCAGGAGTCAAAAAAGTGACACCGATCACCACTGCTTCAAACAATTCAAATCTGTTGCAGATTCACAGACATAGCGACCCGAAACTAGCGCTTTGTGTCAGTCGCTGTTAAGTAAAATATAGGTATAGCCATCTTGCGTTCGCCACGTCTCAAGACGAGGTTTCACTCCGGAGAACTTTCGAAGTAACGATGCGAAAAGACCAAGGTTTGCCTGAGTTGCTAAATAATTGCAGCAGAACTGGAATTACGTTGAAAACGTCACTTTATTAAAAATTGTGGGACCAGAACAAACGACCGCAACGTTTTTTTTCCAGAAGGTTTGTTAAACCGCCAAGTAAACACCCAAATTGATTTGCTGAAATAAATCAGCGCTACGAAGCACATGGCGATAAATCACACCATTCGTTGATGGCGTTCAGGCTAAACAGCCAATCACAAAACAGAGTTTACGAGGGCGAAGTATCGATCAACACTCGTTGCTTTCACGAAGGGCAGCTTGTTGCGCCAAGCAGGAACTGTCGATACGAAACTATGGTAAAAGTCTTCAACGAAAAAGATTCCAACGCTCCTTAAGAAAGAGTGGCCGGGTAAACAGAAACGGTGGAAAAGAAATGCGAAATAGCCGTGAATCAAAACAAGTTATCGCATAATATGCTAATGGACTCGCGAGACAACACTATTAGCTACTTTTTGTGTGCATTTTAACATGGAGGCGCACCAGCGAATTATCCAGTCAGCAGGTCTTCGTTCTTTTTCTAGTGCAACGGGTTTCCCCCTATTTTCCCCAAAAAGCAGTTTAAAGCGGATCAATGCTGCGTTTTGCTGCGTGTTTCACCACCGCGCTGTTCAGCTTTGCTTGGCGCTCACTGGGAACGAAAGCCGCTGCCGATATTTCGCAGCAATCTAACAACGAGCACGATCGCAGTACATTTCAACCGGCTTGATTGGCAACTGAAATCGCAAGCTCAGCGCGAAATCTAAAAATACACAAACTCAACACGCAACGAAAGCTGTAAGCTTCTGGAAGCCAAAATTATGCAAGCTTCTATGATTGCTACCCGCGATTTGATTATGAACATGAATGAATTGTATCAGCACGCCAGTATGGAAGTCGAGCGAACTACTGACATGCTAAATGACATGAGTCTATCATGCAACATCTTACCCGACAGCAAATGCATTCGCTCGTCCTCTTCCCTTATATTATTGAAGACTGAACAAAGAATGTCGCAGTGTTTGCAAACGCATCGCGCAACGTCAGCACAGCTGACCAACAAATGCAGGCAAGCACGTATTAACAAAAACTGCGGAAATGAACGAAACAAAAATTCGACAGCGTTTGCTTACGCCGAGCAAGACAAAACAAAATTTACGGAGCGCAGCACGGAAAAGCCAACGTTTAAACGGTATACCTTTGTACGAGGGTGGCTTCGGGCTTGGCTCCGTGTGCATCGAATGCTTAGAGGCACTGCGGTGCTAAAGGACACAACGCATAAGGTAAATGATGACTAGAAACTACGGTATGGGTGTTCAGGGATAATGACAAAGGGAGCCCAATCTTCACTAGAACAACAACGATAAGCCCCAATGTTTGGCAAGATATTGATTACTAAAATGCAGAGCACATTGCAATTACCCACAAGAATTTTATCCACTGCTTTTCGCAAAAATGGCTAATTGTATCAGAGAACTTCGGTTTTAACAAAGAAAAAAATCTCGGTAAGCATGACACTTCCAAGAGCCCCCCCCCCGCCCCACCCAGGTAATGGTATGGTCGTCAGAACCGTGCGAGCAAATTCCAGCCATTCCTTGGCCTGGTGAAAACAAGCTGTAATCGGCCGCCAAGAAATACTCACTGAATCACACCGTAGAACGTGAGGGATGCAACTACTTGTTGTGACGCAATTCGCAAACATTGCCAACAACGCCCAGCATACCTTATGATGGCGGTGCTTGCGATTCATGCTTTTGTGTCTCTGTTTCTGGTGTATCTTGTGACGCATCAAGATTTCGCGCTCTTGCCTCACGCGGCAGCTGTCATCATCGATATAACCTCGACGATGGCGGATGCTTTCCTGTTAGAACAAGACCACGAGACTGACAGCAAGCGGAGAGGAAGTTAATACGGACTCGGGTCGCACATGCACTCGCGCGCATGTCGCCGGCACGAGGTTTTGCATGTACGAATATTCGAGCACAGGAATGTCAATCAACCGTAACGGATTCTTTGGAGGTTTTGGGAGCAGTTCTCGCAGCAAAAGGTTTCCGCCTTATTCCCACAAATGCAACCTTCCCAGGCCAATGACAGCGTAACACGAACAGTTGAATGATCAGGCGCTGCTGCTTGTGTTGTATCCGCCCACGCTTCATAACGGCGTCGTCCAAAGGTGGATGTGTTTGAACCCACAGCATATTTCTTAAACGTAGTCGCAGTCAAGCTGCCAGTTCCGGACGCACGCGCCAGCAGATTAACGCGATGCGTTACAAGTCAGCAGGCAAACGACTAGGGGAACCAAAGGTATGTCGTGACCACTATTCGCACTGCGCAACAGTGTTGCCAGTTCGGCGTTTTTGAAGCCAGATTTCGAAATTCTGGATTTTTAACGCACTTGGCATTTTATGAAAATATAAAAAAGCCAGACAAAATCTGGCTTTTTTCAGTCGGAAAGGCTTGACTCTAACAAAGCACTGTCTGCGCTGCATATTCATTACAAATCTCTTCTGACGAGAGACTATGACCACGCAGGATGCAAAGAATACTGCAAAAATTTTACTGTTGCCCTGAAAATGCTCGATGTATTTAAATAAGAAACAAATGTAAGTCAGTGCAATAACGGGGAAGGAAAACGCTTCTGAAGATTGGAATTGTGTTACATCGATGGTTCTGACGAGTTTTAATATCTATTTCGCGTTTGGTTATGCATGTTTTGTATATGTATGCTTTATGACCGCTATCTGTTTTTTTTTAGATTAGGTCTGGCTTTTTTTGGTGAAGACAGGTTGACAACCCTGGAACTGTTGGCGCAAAGCGAGAGCACTGTCCCTGAAACTGCGTGCGGTGCTTTAACGATGAAAAATGTGCAACAGATCGGACTCCGCGAAAAGCAAACAAACGCAAAAGGAGACAAAAAAGTGAACTGAATTGAAGACTTAACACGCGCCTATCAAGCGTGTTACCGCTGACCAAAAAAACACGTTCTCGTTTGATTTATACCTAGCGGCGATGAAGCATAATGAGCATACTGCAAAGTCACTTACGATACTGCAACGGTGTGTTTGTTCTCAACACTGCGTAGGCGAGCATTAAGCCTTAATCCAAAATTCGATGTATCTGCCCCAGGCATAAAATTTAGTTAGAGTAGCTCCAACGACATACGAACCAGCATACTTTCTTACCCTTCTGCGAGGCTGATACATGCTTCTCTCGAGCAAGTGATGGACGTCGGTATCTTCCAGCGTGCGATCGCTTTCCTTCGCGTTGTTGTGCACCGCAAATGCGTGCATGTCGATCACAGCGTCCGTCGGACCTTGGTCGCGACTGCAAGACACACCGAGCACGGTTAACGAGCATTTTACTACACGGCAAACAAGACTGTCAACAAAATTTCGGTTGAATGACGGTGCATTCTCGACATTGAGAAGTGTTAACTTTCCATTAAAATGCGGCGTGAATACCTAACTGGGCAACGATTGATGAGTGGCAAAACTGGGCAATGGGCTCTCTCTCTCTTCGTGGCAGTAAGGAGAGGAAAATTTTTGATGTGTTTTTACGTTGGCTGTAAGTCCGTGTACCCACGCCAGTACTTTGAAATGAAAGACCAAGGGCATATGGCACGACCAGTGCTTTTCAGCTGATTTGGCACCATTTAGTGCACCCAAGTAAAGACTTATTTTAAAATCGACACAGCATGTTAAGCACTCAGCTGATTGAAGCAAATATTGTAGTCACACCAACTCTGTGCATTAATGCTTTATTGATGGTTTGAAGTTCAGTACTTTGTTCAGTAGCATAATTGAAGTTCAGTAGCGTAAGTTTACAAAAGCACAGTGATCTTATTTCCGTTGCCACCGATTCGCCCCTTGTGCAAATAGCAACAGACCGCCAAAGGCGAAAGGCGTGTCATGTCTTCCCAGCAAATTCACAACGCTCTCCGTGATTCAGTCGTTTGCCAACAAAAAATGACTCGTCATTTCTGTACACCTGAGCATGTTTACTCTCTGGCACCAAAATTAGGAGCCAACTAAGCTGCAGAAAGGAGCTCTAAAACTCAACGTAGTGTGCGATGCACGCGGGTTGACATTACCGTGTTCGTACTCGACAGAAATAGCACAGCAAACAACTCACACAACTGCATTGAATGAAGCGTGCGAGAAAGACCGTGTGAGCGGCAACAGAAAACTTCCATAAGTTGCGTTGTGCCTTATTTCTCCGGAGCTGGCACCTTAAAAACAAAATAAATTGCTTGTCTGGATCAAGGTATGCACGGGCTTCGTATTGCTATTGCGCAAACAAGAGATGACACTTTTACGCGTTAAAAATAGCATTAAAGGAGCAAACTCGCTTTCGCGTGAAGGCAATTCAAGTGTTTCTACAGTCAATAATTTGAACATCGTAGAAGAGACCTCACAACCACCAAAATGCGACTGCACATCAGGTTTAATTACCATACTGTGCAAATTGCAGCACGGTTGGAAAAAAACGTAACTTTACAGCGTTTCAACAGAACAGCCTAATTTAAAAAACTAATTTCCAGAAGCATATAACCATTAGACTTAAATGCCTTCTTGCAAACAATGTTAAGGAAAACAGAAGAAACCGTTTACCAAAAGTAAACAAAGATCACTTTGTCTAAACCAGTGGTTCTCAAAGTGGTCGATATCGACCCCCAGGGGTCAACTGGACCATCCAAAGAGTCGATAAATACTCACAGGGTCGAATGGGGGTCACTGAATGGCCAGGGGGTCAACGAATAACTGCTGGGGTCTACATGAGCATGAAGCCTCCAATTCAAAACTGTTGTTAATCGAGCAAAATTATTGTCAATTTTATCATGCATTTCAATTCAAAGGTACTCAAATTTAATTTGCACATACTTTCTTTGTATTAATAACTGTTGAGCTAGAACACGGGGTCTACAGAAAATGGTATACTTTAATTAGGGGTCAATGTGCAGAAAAGTTTGAGAACCACTGGTCTAAACGCGGAGTAAAAGTAAGCGTTTCAGACTGTTAGTAATAAAATTCATAATTCATCAAAAGCCTGCATTTTTTACAAAATGTAAATTTGAGTATGCAACTTTACTTTATCACTTGTGCCAATCTTACTTGCTGGGAGAAGTATACAGCATATTCTCTTCAACTCAAGAAAAGGGAAGGCTGGTCGTTTATTTTAAGTTATTAACAGGCATAAAACTTTGTGTTAACAGAAGCATGTAAATCCAGTGCTTTTTGAATTGCCATTGCGCCTGCAGACTGCCGAATTTGCCCAACAAGATTTTTTCCATGGTTATACAAAAAGCCCAAGGTGACTTCCAATGATTTATCCAATGCATTTGAATAAGGGTTGTTTCTACGATTGTGCAAAGTGCGCAGTTTACAAACAGAAGCAGCATCTAAGCAGCTGAGGTGGAACGCACATTCCATGCTGGCGAAATGTACACCCACCAGTAACAAGTCGCAACGGACATGCCTGTTCGCATCGCACTGTGGAAACGCTTGCTCAACGCGACAGAATGATTTACAGTTTACACGCGGGCGCGCTTCCTGAACACACACGACAACCTTGACAAAAGTTCACTGACCGGAACGCCGCTTGATCGTGCTGAATCAACAGCAGTCGACAAATCACAAAGCCGGCGAGGCAAAACACGCCTGCAGTCACACGATTTTTACTGATGGGGTTGACAAGCCTGGCGCGTTAAACAGACTTCTGCTCATGTTGCAAGTCAATTCGTCTGGCGCACAATCTCCATTACCAATGATGCTAAAAGCAGGTTAGCTTCATGTACTAAAAAATGCGGACGGAGGACAATGCCAATCTGCACACTGACATACATACAGATGAGTTTAAAGAACGAACAGTCATCACTGTAGAGACAAAGCAACTTCTGATATTAAGCTTAAGAAGCAAGATTTAATGTTACCAAAAATTCAGAGACAAAACGACCGGAAAGGCAGATTTTTGCTTGGTACTGATAAATGTACGTGGAAACGGTTATTTTGATAGCTGGTTGACGTTTCACGGTATGCGAGAATCATGCGTAACAGCCGTATTTGTAGCTGGCAAGCGAAGCAAGAAGTTGACAGGAATAGCTTGTTTGCCGCACAATCACATCAGGTCAGTACCCTCCGAGAAACAGCAATTCACAAGGCAAGCTCCATGCAGTTGAAGGCGTAATGCTACTTTTTCTGTCCTTAGGCAGCGAAGGGTGTTAAAATAGCTACCGTTATAAACGCAAAAAAATGCTGCTCAGCGTGTCCACTACGCCCGTTACACAGGCTGTAAGTGTAACCATAGAGATCGACAGCAATATCGTGCGGTTTCAAGTCTCACGAAAGGTGACAGATCGGCACGCATCTGAATCCACACAAAGTCAATTCGATTATGTTGACGTGCTCTACATGAGTGTGGAAAGCTGGCTTCATTGATTTCAAAGCTGTGTTATTCCGAAACTTTAAGTGTGAGCAACAACAGATTCATCCCAAGGGATGGAAACATCTCAAATCAATCGCACATTTTGAAATCGCTCAAAGAGGTTTCTTAAAGGTAAGAACGCAAGCTACCCTCCGTAGCAAGGTGCTTTAATTAAAGGTAACTTGAACACTATTACGTACTTCGCTCCAGTTCTTCCACAGCCTCCACAGCTTCCCGCTTGGTGAGACGATGGAAAGTTTCAAGAATCTCAAGGTCGCGACACTTGTATGGCTCTCGTATAAACCACTTGGATAAGTAATTGGAATTGAACGTTTGAAGTCTAAAGTCAACAGCAACAGCCATGGAAATATTACATCAAAATACACGCACTCGGTGGAACTGAAATGTGAAGACAAGAGAAGCACAGTACATGAGGCATGGTCTTGCCACAACGCTGAAAGCGTAACAAAACTCAGTCTTCATCTTAATGTAGATATGTATTGGCAGCTCAATAAGCGAGCAGCAGACTTTCACGTACGGACTCAACAAAGCATAGCATATAGTTGTGATCGGTCTGTCCCAAGGTCATTTGAGCGTATTTTCAACAGTTACAAATATTTCTAAAGCACTGTCAGAAGAACGTTCTGTGGCCAGGAACTGTATATGCAAAAGTGGCCATGGTGGTGATAAAGTGGTCTAACGCAAATTTTTCTGATCATGAAACGAATCAGCATCGATTTTGAAAATTAGAGAGAACGGTTGTTGCCAAAACTTTGACTTCTACTCATGATATCGATTCTTCGAATGACATCAGTAGCAAACTATCTGTAATTGATGTGATGATTGTGCCACGGTCATTTATTTCTCCAGAGCGTATTATTTCAATGTCCCGGTATCTGAGGTAAACCCTATCTAGTCACCACAGGATTGCACTTGAAGGCGCCAACAAAATAATCTTTCAAAAAAGTTTGGGGAATTTCTTGCAAAGCAAACCATCGCCAGAGAGCAGAGAAAAACGTCCGAACAGAAATGACACGTCTGTTTCGTCAACCCCAGACCATCGGTTCCGCTACCACTTCATAAAAAAGGCAAGCAATTCAGTTTCTAAATCTTTTAGTCTGTCTGAGACGCTAGTTGGGCAATTTGCAGAAATACGAACTTTCCTTTTTCCTTTCCCCACAAAAAACTGATATTACTGAGGATGATAAAATACATGTTAAAAAAAGTTAAAACGTTATGTGACAAACAACATTATTACGCAGTCATCAGAACGTTTTTATCCAGTTAAATCGTGAACATGGAAACACACGGATGTGGATCTCATCACAACTGTTACAGTGTTGCAAAACGTATCTCTCGGCCGCATACCTTTGCATCCAGTAATGATAGCCGTGGTGCCCAATTATATCTTCAATGCCGGTCATGACATGCTCGACTAGCTGCAAGAGAAGAAGCAATCACCGACAAATCGTAACAAAATGTCGTTTGTATGAACTCCGCAGCAAAAACGGGGAGTGGAGGGGGATGGCGAAGAATCGGTATAAGGTGTATGGAAGGAAAGCATAATAGCAAAGATTAACGGCTACAACTAAAGTTCTGCAACGTACTGTACAATCAACTTTTCCGTCAACGAATCGAAACATTGACAACGCCGTGGTGACAAACGCAACTCCGATAGAAAGCAAACTACCTGTCATTCAACGTTTGTTGGTCGCTGAACGTCAAGACATATTAGGTACTGACTCATCACCGTCACCGCAGGAGTGATCGGCAATGTACTTAACTTCGATTTTAAGCGGTGTCACGAGACCAACGCTCAAGTTTGAACATGGTGAAGAGCCACGTTTGCGCGACTGAACGCGAGGCCATACGGTTACAAATATACAAGTATCGTGGAGTATCCATGGTTTTGCCAAAAGAGCGACTGATGATCGGATCGGTAGGAACGGCAATAAGCTATCACATCGCATTTGCTGCGAAGCACGGCGAAGTGCTGAATACATGGAACGGTCTGTGCAATCAATGCATTCCGATGTGCAATCATCGCATGAGCGTACCGGGCCAATGCAATTCAACTCGCACGGTAAAAGTTTGCGTTACATGGGTTTTGCCTGACACTAACGCTAAGGTGACTTGAACCGATTGCCGTATTACATTTTTTTCAGTACGTGAACGTAACTGCGTTTGTCTCTAGCAGGAAATTAAAGCTTTCACAAAAACATCGTAACAACAACAGTCGTTGCAAGCGCATGTATGGCTGTGTCGCAAGCTTTGACTCGGAGGTCACGAACTCGGACTTGACTTTACAGATGCCTTTCAGCTAGCATGACAAAAAAACTGCGTTTCGGATTTAACTTTTTATATATTGGACACGCTCCGCTGCACCAACATATCTGTTCCGCCTCACGGAACTCCGGCAACGCAAGAATCTAGCAACTTTGAACATAAAGGATTGTGACAATGCGCGTCGAAATTCGCAAACAAGACCAGAGCAGTTACTCGTCGTTGTTCAGGTTTACGGGACAATAAGCAGTGGGATGTTGCTACGACGAAGGTTGGCTTCTAACTGCTTCCAAAGCTTGGGCCAAAAAATTTCAGGATTAAAAATTATTTTGCAACTTAAAATCGCTGACCCAAATGTTGGAACAGATGTCAGCACACGACCCCAAGCAACCAAACGAGATTAGCTGCATGAAAATTAATCGTGTAGAGTAGACCTTTGCAAATTTTTCAATTCTAACTATAAATATTCTTGCAATGCACACTTAATCTACAGTGTTGGAACACTCACGCGGAAGTTGACGTCCTCAAACATAGTTTTGCGATGATGATCAGCTGTTTTGACGTTTAAGAACTCGACGATCGGACGAATAGTGGAACCCTAAGCAAATAAATGGTGACGTATGCAGTTGTTGTTTTCACAAACTTGTCTATGTTTTCCTGGTGAGAAAAGGGCTTCAACGTGATGAAGCAAGCAGACTGCAGCAAAAGCACATTACGCACTAAGTCACCACAAACAAATTGTTTACTTTAAATGCTGACAAAACGGAAACAAGCTCAATTAGATGCTTACTTGCTGTTTAGATATTAACACNAGCAAACGTTCAGCTAACTTCNCCAGCTTAATGCACTGCTCCGTAATGCCACGCTGACGAAACAAAACCGGCAAAAAACAAACTCACCCACTATGAGATTTAAAAGTTTTAAGCCAAACAACGATATAACCTGTTTTAAGATCTACATGTAGTATATGCTTGAAACTTCGATGACTAACGGTTGCGGGCTTATTTATCAAATGACCAAAAATGCACTGACTCAACAACGTCGCTTCACAAAATACCCGAAACTAGTCTGTCACGAGCGCAGAATGGGTTCGAAAATTTCTGTTACATGTCCAAGGCTTTGATCCAAGCCGTGAGTAATCCTACAATGAATCCAAAACGTGTGTTGTTTCATCAATGCAAGTGGTAAGTGCTCACCAAAAACGCAACAGTTGTGAAAACTGAACCCAGTCCAAACGAATGCGTTACAAGGCTTGGCAGTGGCACTGAATTTAGCACCAATAGCCAAGCAAAAAACTCTGTATTAACAGTAATCCCACGAATTGCGCTTACTTGAATGAAGGAGGTGAAAAGAATCGCAACGATGCAGGCGCAGATCATGGTTTTGATGGGGGGTACGAGCTCGGCCGACGTCAAAGACACAAGGGAAAACGCTATGGCGCCGCGCAGACCACCGTACGCCATCACGAACTGGTCCACCTTGCTGATCTTGTCCAGCCGGACGTAATTCACCATGGCGGTCAAGACAAGCACGCCTTTGCAACGAAAGAAATGGCGAAAGTTTAATGCTGCATACAAAACTGATAGCAGGCGAGGACCTTTTCAAGTGTTTAATAACATGCAGCACATACGAAAAAGCGTAACAAGCGCAATATCCTATGATGGTTTTCGTTCACTCACAGCCGAAATCATTAGAGCGAATCACTACCCACGTATCGTCTTGCTTGGACTCAATATTTCTTAAAAACAATTCCTGTTAAGCGGCTATGAAAACATTTCGATNATGTTATCCATAAACGATCTAACTTTTTTTCAGTTTCGGTTGACAGAACTTTTTCAACAATGTACGCGATGTTGCTGCGACAGATTGACTTCTTTACTNAACGTACAGTCACGCGGAAAAGAAAAAGTCACACCAAAGTGCGTGCACCATTTTCTCATTTAGGAGGATTCTTTCCTTTACAATATNGCATGCAGCTTAAAATAAAAAACAGCGTCAGCAGATTTGACTTGAGGACGGTAACAAGCATTAAAAAGAACTACAACTACAAGTAATGTCTGACTGATCTTTTGAAACATGTGCAAGGTGAGTCACTAGCTAAACTGAAATGAATTAACTCAGAATGTAAACGAGCGACTTCGTACCTATAGCTCTATACAGAGTAATGAACAGTAGAGTCCAAAGCACGAAGCCAGTATTCCAGTATTGCCAAAAGTCACTAACTGCCGCTATGCCAAGGAGCATAAAGATGATGGTTTCAGCAATGTTAGCAAGCATTTTCATTCCATACTTCACAGTAGTGTGCGATTTCGACGATATATTGTGTTCGACGTAGCCACTCATCGTGAACGCGGCAAACACGATTCTGCACGAAAAGCAGGTGCTAGAACGTGGAAGCTAATAAGCACAGCTTCACTACATAGCCCTCAGTTCCTTCAGTGTGGTTTATAGTTTACAGTCCAAGCGTGTCACCGGGAGCAGTTTTTCAAACTATGATATTTCTAAAGATTTTGATAACTTAAGCCAGTTTTTATTGCCTATCACGAAATACGTGCTAACAATTCGCATGCCATTAATTTTGTTTGTTTTTTGATGCCGGTTCTTTCCGCCAGTCAACACAAACTGCTAAAACCAGAATGTTCATTAGGATTGCTTAATTACTTACGCAATAATTCCAGAGAGGTGAAAAACTTCTGCGGACAGGTACGCAAGGTAACAGACTACGAAGACGAAGGTGGGTTCAATAATTCGATTGTTCACGGTATATTTCGTGAGGAAGGAGCCGAAGTATCCAAAAATAATTCCTATGAAAAGACCGCCAAATGCTACGACAAAGAATGACGCGATTGCAGCGACAATGTCAATTCCAATAATATTGCTTTCGCCGATATGGATGTATCCCTCGAACATTTTGAATAACACCTGTGAAAAACCCAAATTGAACCCCACGGAACCAGTTGAACAATCGCGGTTTTGAAGCTACTTTTTTCAATCTACAACGAATCGATCGCTTTTGAAATATTAACTTTTTTACAGTTTATTATTATCAAATTCAAACACGATGCAAAAACTGCACAAAACAACGTTTAGCATTGTTACAAAAACGCCAACTCTTCTGTTGCACGGTAAGAGCTGAAACTAGTTTTAAAGGCCGTTGAAGCGTTAGTCCCTTTGCACGAACCTGGCAGTAAATTTTGAAGTAACGGAAAACAAACGCAGATCTTTACATGACAACCAATAACTGATTGCCTTTTCCATTGCTTTTCTCGGAAGAATTGATGTACAAAGCAAGTTTTTCGCAATGATGCGGAGCACTTGTACCGTGCTTACACCTCCTCACTTACTTGACAAGTAGGAAAAAAGTTGCATATCAAACACACTGTTTATTTGGTTTTGTTACCATTCTACAAGCTACCACAGTTGAAAGTTTTACGTATTACCACACGGTGATCTCACGAAATGCGATAAAATATATATTACCCTGGCGGCTTTAAAAGGCGTTGAAATAGCAGTCGTGAAGGTCACACAGCCATTATACTTATAACGAGTTCCAGCCGGAATCGATCAGTTTCGCAACCTGCAATCTTTAATTTAAGCAATGTAACCCGGACTTCATCTCAGCAGCGGACAAGCTTTTGCTATTCGTTACAGGTATAACATAACTGAAGTTCACCAGAAATATTTCAGAAAAAACACAGCAAGGCTGTATACTCAGCGCTGCATTGCGACCGCTTATAGTCTTATACGGACACGACACGGGTTCGATAAAGGTCAGTGGCATTGTTTCGCAAGCACCGGATACAATTGCTTGAATTAACAAAAATTACGCGGTAAAACCATAGTACAGTAGTCATGGAGAAATAGAAGAGTAATAAGCAGAAGTCAACCATTTGGTTTGATATATTTTTGAATCACGTCCAATCAAAATCACGCGTTGACCGCGAACAGCCGCTTACGCAACGTAAAAACCACAACGTGAAATTTAAGCTTGAATGGTCTAGCAAGGTTACTCAAATGGCGGACCGCGGTCCGAATCCGGACCTTTGGATGGCGACGGTCGGACCTCGTCAGCCTCTCAAAGGTGCATTATATACCCAGAAGTTTTTATCCCAAAATTTTGCGCTTTTGGCCGTACTGCTAAAGCATTTACTCCTCATCAACTGTGCGATTGTCAATCAAGCTTTTGTTCAGCTAAATTGCAGTGCACACCTGAGTTGGGCAAGCTACGATTTTTTGGTTCAAAGTAATTGTTTCGTCATAATTGTTCAACAATAGCTCGTCACT